>Ga0209231_1000016_pt1 | contig 161742 bp, 163 predicted proteins | sample Deesub45470m_DNA_FD_188086 | JGI IMG/M metagenome (GOLD analysis project Ga0209231, IMG submission 188086) | Deep subsurface microbial communities from North Pacific Ocean - 450_OLKR46/470m Metagenome (SPAdes) (version 2) | ecosystem: Environmental > Terrestrial > Deep subsurface >...
CCTCTGTACTGCCTGACACACAAACTCGATGGAATGAAAGATGTCATACACAGGATGTGCTCTCACGACGGGTGCGAGACCCAACCGAGCTATGGTACAGTGTGGAAGAAACCCCTGTACTGCCTGACACACAAGTCAGATGGAATGAAAGATGTCGTGAACAGGAGATGTTCTCACGACGGGTGCGAAACTCGACCGAATTACGGCATTCCTGGGCATCTGTCAGAGTACTGCTCCGAGCATAAACAGCCGAACACTATCACCAATCCTAACAAGAGATGCTCTATGAAGAACTGCAAAAATATAGCACTGTATGGAGTCGACAGAGCGATCCGATGTGAATATCATAGAGAAAGTAATCATATAGACTTTGTGCAACGTGTATGTACCAGTTGTGGCCTAACATACATTCTCGACAAGAAAGGTGTATGTATGATGTGCGATCCAAACAGATTCAATACGTTCCGCCTCGCCAAACAGACACGCGTCAAACAACATCTGAACGCTACGACCATCGCTGGGTACAAATATGTGTCATACGATCGGGTCATAGATGATGGTGTGTGCGGCAAAGAACGCCCTGATTTCCTATTCGAGGCGTGGTCGCACTATGTTGTGCTGGAAGTAGATGAAAACCAACACAAAGATCGGCAGGAGTTGTGTGAATGTACACGTATGGTTAACATCAGTCAAGGATTAGGGATGCCTACGGTGTTTGTTAGGTACAATCCGGACGAGTACTATGTCTTCCCAGACGGTGGCAGGCGAAAAGTCAATCCCGCTCATAGTAGGCGTATGAAAGCTCTCGATCTGCGTCTGAAGATGGTACTATTCACCGTACCTACGAGTTACTGCTCCGTCACATCTCTGTTCTTCGATGGGTACGATGAGACTAAGCCCGACTACCAGGTAATTACGCCATACGAGTAGACTATAGTCATGGACTATAGTCTCAAGTTGTAATCTCTGAACTACGATCTATTCGATGTACTGAATATCATTTGCATCCAGTTCTATCTCTTCTTCAGCCTCTATATCTTCTTCATTAGAAGTACAATCGTATGCGATAGCATCGTCTCCTTCTACTTCTTCAGCCTCCTCTTCCTCCTCCTCCTCCTCCTCTTCAGCCTCTTCAGCCTCTTCAGCCTCTTCAGCCTCATCATCACCCTCCTCAGCATCCTCACCCTCCTCATCATCATCTTTTTCCTCACCCTCCTCATCCTCATCCTCCTCCTCATCTTCCTCAGAATCGTCGCTGCCATCCTCAAACAGCAGTTCTACTTTCTTAAGCGACCCTCCACACACGTCACGGTACGCGGATACCACATCGTCGCTCTCTTTTAGGACGAGTGCTTCCATGATCTCGATGTAGTTAGCATTTTTACGATGCCCGAGTACCTCGTCCTTAAATTCTGACGCGTGTTCCATGGTCGGGCGAGACTCGACGCGTACTCCCGCAGCGACGAGTCGCTTATATGTGGCGCCACGTTTAAAGATCTGAAATTCGGGGGACGTCCCGCTTATTACGAGTTTTATGTTAGCGTTCTTATACTTCGCGGGATCGAACGTTTCGATCTCGTCGTTCGTTATGTGAACGATTCGCTTCTCTCGTAGACCCATGGGGATACGTTCGAATACGGGGTCTTCAGTGTCACTGAACGATATGAGCTGTACGCACTTATCACCACGCTCCCCGAAGGCGTGTTGCATAGAGCTACCAACATACCGAACGTTGTCCTGTACGATCTGTTCGTCGTGTACGTGACCACTCACTACGAGCGGGTTCTCTTCAGGCCACTCATCGCCATCGTCACTGATCTTCGCTCCCATCTTACATCCACGGAACTCCTGGTGAGCGAATATGCAAGTAGCAACATCCCACATCTCTTCGCTACTAGTAAGCGCTTCAATGAATCTCCCGTTTGGTACGTATGGACACATGAAGAACTCTCCGTTGTCGCTCGTGATAACCTCTACTTTGTCTACGACCGTTATATCGTACTTAGCTGGATCCCAGTATTTGAGAGCGTTGAATCCATGGTTCTGCGTTAGGTACTGTTGGTTGTTAATATAGTCGTGATTACCTATCAGTAGGAACGTCTTCGTCTTTCTCGATAACTTTCGCAGGAACTCGATCGCTCGGTTGTAAGGCTCTATATCGATACGTTCATGTCTGTCGAGGAGGTCTCCCATCACCACGATGAAATCGGGAGAACGTTCTTTCACGATTGCGTACATACGTTTGCAGTATGCGTCTAGCTCTAGCACGTTCGCCGACTTAAAGTGGGGATCTCCGATGCATAGGCAAGTGGTGGCCATTCCTACTACTATTATATCATAGTAGTAATCTTTATGGGGATAGATCACTTTTGTGTGTATATTATATCTATAGTGTAGTGTAATGAGTAGAGACGAATGGATGAGCATTCTACGAGGTAGATCTCTCAATTCTGAGGAGTATATGGAGGCAGCACTCCGTGGCGATCTCGAGTTCGTTAGATCCCACAGATCAACCATGACGATGGAACAGAAAGTACTTATGTTCGATGTAGCGTGTACTGTTAATAGAGATAGTTTTATAAACATGCTTCTATTGTATGTGCAGATGCCTATTAACACATCCAGAGATGCGCTGACTATAGCCACAGCGTTCGGAAATGAACGAATAGTCTCATTCCTAACGAGCAGAGGGTATCGGACTGTTGAGACTCCGCTCACTACGACCGAAACGCAAATGTTTGGCGGAAGATGTTCTTCGACAGATATGGACATGATAACACAAGAGAGTCTGGGAGACGAAGACGATGTGATAGTGTTCATTCCCAAAGAGAGGATGGGAACAGGGTTCTGTATCAGTAGATCTGCGATACTGAAGTATTGGGAGGGTAGCGAGTCGTGGGTTCATGGTGACTGCAGAGGAACGCGAACTATGGTAGAGGTGTATCCGGATCTGTTCTGCCGTCGCTATTACAGAATGCCCAACACGAATCTACCAATACTGCAGGGTGCTGTGGACACGATAATGAATAACGAAAACGTGTCCGTATGGGTCGTCCACAAGACGGACAGACCGGTACATCTAGGAAAGTGGATGCACGTTTCGAGCGAATACAATAAAGAGAACGCAGATGTGTACTTCGTAAGAGGAGTGAATGATATAGGAGATGTGGACGTTCCTGTGGCCACAGACTATACGACTCAGGAACTTGAGCCGTGGGGATGGATGGGAGAGCCACCTCCGCGGTACTGGATGAACGGTCGTAATCAGGCTGATGCTTATGATAGAGGACCACCACCACTCGCTGGAGAGCCGATCGTGGAAGGTGAGAGTGATCCTACTATGGACGTGTTAACAGAACGTGCGCGTATACAGACAATAGTACTCACGAACGCTAAACTAAGAATGGTCATGGGAACTGATAGAGACGAAAAGATCTGGCGCCCGCAACCGGATGACGAAGAGATAGAGTCGGAGATACTAGACGCCGCTTTTAACAAAGACAAGGATACTCTGACGGATCTTGTTATGCCAGGGCACACTGTTAAGTACTACGCAAGAATACTGCGATATTTGGACATCTACATAGACGATCTTGCAGACGCTCTGGCGAATGTTGTAGCGTATGGTCCATATAACACGACGGAAAGATTTGTGGCGATCGCTTCGCGTTATCTCAATGAACACATGATGATGACGTTCATTGAACGGTACATGGATCCTCAGTACATGGGAACATCATCGAACGCATTGGTATACTACTCGGCGATCGTAGATGGAATGGTACACCACAACATACTACCGTTGTATGTAGTTCGGGATATCATATACATGCTACTCGGTACTAAAAAGTTTGCAGACACCCTTGTATCATATGAACCTGGAGGAAGTAGATACTCATTCCTATACTCCAGAACAACGTACGATAGAATCATCGTTCCTCTCGCGAGAGAACACGTCGATAACCCCGAACGCGTTGCAGGGCTGGCCGAAGGAATCGTTGTGAATATGATAAAAACACCGAAGATGTTTTTCGAGTACATGTTCGAACACCTGATAACAAACTACGCAACCCAACACTACAGGTATACATACTACACCTTCCTCAAATACACACCAGAGTCATACAGAGTGTATGTACGTATACTACAACTACTCAAACCTTATCTAACGAGTCATACATATAACAGCACAGTGTTGCGAAAAGCATACCACTCCAACAATCCGTACCTATTCTACTACGCTCTTAAACTTCCAGGAGTCGTTCCAGAGATGTACTTTGAGCGTTCGGTATCCAATCCTGCAATGGCCGTATCGTTCGTCAGAGCCGGGATACACGTTCCTGATGCGATCGTTGAGAATGTAGAGTTTCTACGTATGGTGTATAACGATGTACGTCTAGGAGAAGATGCTGTGGCAAAACTCATACGCGAATATAGAGGTAATGCTGGACGATTGGCTCTCGCGTGTCTTCAGGAGAATGCAGGGTTCATCGTTCCTATAGTCCATGAAGTCGTGGGACTATCCAAAGACGAAATACGCGCACTGAGACACGTTTCTCGCGACGATCTGGGAGGTTACTACTACCAAGAGATAACAAACCTACGAACCGAATAACTAAATTCGATCGTGTGCGATCTCAAGAACAGTGTGTGTCCATTGGCTATAGCCTCGCTTTTGTAGTTATAGTAGAGTGTCTTTTAACGTACACACGCTACTCGCAGTGTTAGTGGAATTATCTACGATGTATATAGTTTCATTCTTGCGTCATAACTATGTACACTCTTGTACAAATACTCAATGGAGATAGTATCACCGATAGTGATAATATCATCGTGTGTTATAAGTAATGTGTACTCTGTACTCTGCGAAAGAAGACGTGATAGCTTATCTCATAGCATGTACTGGAGGTAGCGAGACAGAGGTTGTAGAGATGTACGATTCCTACATGCGTCGTAACGAACTTATCGTGGGGTATCTGTCGGATCTAAGAAAGATCAATCGCCAAAAGAAAGACGTCTTTCGTGAAAGAGCATATGCTACAGCGGTTAGAGAACTCAGTAAGCTATCTGTCCCTATACTGTCTGGGAAACAACTGGTATCTATAAAAGGAATCGGGACGAGCATCAGGAATAAGGTAGATGAGATTGTGGCGTCTGGAAAACTATCGGTCTTGCCACAACAGACTCCAACGAAAGAAGAACGTGCTCGTACGATCGAGATGTTCATGGGTGTCCATGGGATCGGCCCTTCCAAAGCTGCTATCCTCTACGACTCTGGATATAGAACATTGGCCGACATACCTACGCGAGAACTCACTAAAGCTCAACTCGTTGGTATCAAATACTACGACGATCTAAAACTCTCTATTCCGCGAGCGGAAGTAGACGAACCAACTCTGCGTGATGCCTTTCACAGGGTGTCAGGAGATTCAGCATCTCAGTTTGAGATCTGCGGTAGTTACAGACGTGGTAAAGCCAATCTTGGAGACATAGATATACTCATATCGTCTAGAACTCCGAGTGTTCTAAAGACATATGTTGCAACACTACACACAATGGGTATACTCGTGGACGATCTATCGTTGGGGACTAAGAAGTACATGGGAGTGGCGAGATTAACGGCGTCTGGTATAGGACGTAGGATCGACATACGACTGATACCAAATGAGGAATGGGCTACGGGCATACTGTACTTCACAGGATCTCGCGATTTTAACATAGCCATGCGCAATAGAGCGATCGAAATGGGTATGACACTCAACGAGTATGGTCTGTTCACGAACGCAGAGGAGAGAATACTAACACCCACTGAACAGAGTGTGTTTGACGCGTTGGGAATGGAGTACGTCGCTCCTGCAAAAAGAAAGTAGGTAACGATATATAAAGAAATGCGACACATTTTAGTAGAATGCTGGACACTAACACACTACTGTTCTCGGCTGCAGCGTACGAACTCGTTTATAAGGAAAAGGCGAATCTGCGCGCGGACGAGATAGCTCCATGGGCGGCAGCGCGCGGATTTCTGGATAATATTAGGTATCTTCACGAGAATGGAGTTGAATGGCACGAGTTGACCACGATGCTCGCCGCAGCCTATGGGCACAAAGACTGCCTAGCCTACGCAGTTGAGAACGGATGTCCATTGCACGCAGAGACCACTCTGGTAGCCGCGTGCAATGGGCACAAAGACTGCCTAGTCTATGCAGTTGAGAACGGATTCCCGTTGGACAAGCGAATCAGATCCGAGCCTCGGTGTTGGGATCATCCAGACTGTATGAACTACGCAGACGAACACGGGTGTCCATGGTCACCGTCTGCGACTGCAGGCATGGCTGCCTACGGAACTCTAGAAGGACTGCGTAATGTACACGAAGGTGGTGCAGTATGGCACCCAGACACCACACTAGTAGCGGCACTTAACGGACACCCAGAATGTCTACAGTATGCTGATGAGAATGGGTGTCAGTGGCACCCGAACACCACGAGTAGGGCGCACGAGAACTGTCGAGCGTACTGTCTGGCTCACGATCCACAGATCGTCGGTATGTAGATCGCTTTTCAAAAAGATACTATTTTGATCTATAACTATCGTACATCTACGATAGTTATAGATATGCTCGACATAAGCAATCGCGGACTTACAACTCTCGTCGGATACCCGTTCCCGCCGAACGTCGTGAACCTACTCTGCTATGGCAACAAGCTGACGTCACTCGTGGGATGCCCTTCAACCGTTCTCTATCTGTGGTGTTCACACAATCAGATTACATCATTCGAGGGATGCCCGTCGACGGTCGAAGTGTTGGACTGTCGCAGTAATAGACTAACGTCGCTCGTTGGGTGTCCTCCAAACGTGGTAGAGTTGGACTGTTCTAACAATCTGATCACGTCACTACTCGGACTCCCCATGACTATACGAGCTCTGAGATGCCATCATAACAAAATCACGTCGCTTATCGGGTGTCCAGAGAATGCGACGGAACTGTTCTGCTTTGACAATGAACTGACGTCGCTCGCAGGAATAGAAGTAGCGACTAAACTAGCGACGTTGGACTGCGGAAACAATAAGCTCACGTCGCTCGACGGGTACCCGAAGACCGTAACGTTGCTATACTGTGTGGGCAATCCGCTACGTCACGAGTACGCTAAACACCCGAACCATAGGCAGTGCTACATTCATCAGTTCGCATCATAATCCACGCGTATACATTACTACATCTCACTCTAAATTTAGAGTGAGATTTTACTCTTCTATTAGTTTAATATCGCAGTAGATAGTAGTGACACTAGAAGGACACCCATCGATCGATTTTAGTGGATTGTTATTACATGCTAGCGTCACGACGTTAGGAGGACACCCAGCGAGCGATGTTAGTTTATTGTTATTACAGTATAGAGACGTAACACTCCAAGGACACCCATCTAGAGACGTAATACCGTTGTAAGCACACATAAGAGTCTCAACACCCGGAGGACACCCAACGAGCGACGTTAGTTTATTATTAACACACAGAAGAGTCTTGACACCAGAGGGACACCCAACGAGCGATGTTAACTTGTTGTCATAACACAGTAGAGCGACAGTATCTGATGGAAACGAATACCCAACGAGAGTTGTGAGCCCAAGATGGCTTATGTTAACGAGGGACATAACGAATACTACATCATTAGTAGCATTCGTTTGTAAACGATCAGTATATCTAAACAGACATATGCGATCATAATATTATGATCTATATATGTACGATCGTACATATATATGTATGTGTACGATCGCGCAATGGAACATTGCGTTAACATCAGCGATCAGAACCTCACGTCGCTCGTGGGAGTGAAAGGTATTGAAGATGCAACGATTCTGCTCTGTTACAACAACCGGCTCACTTCTCTTGAGGGCTGTCCTTTCGGTGTAACGCATCTGATCTGCTCAAACAATCAGCTCGTTTCTCTTGAGGGCTGTCCTCCCGGTGTCACATCATTGACCTGTAATGGTAATCGTCTGACATCGCTCGCTGGCTGTTCTCAAGTAGTATCTACACTAGTCTGTTACGACAACCAACTAACATCGCTCGACGGGTGTCCTCGTTCCGTCACTACTTTGAACTGTGATAATAATAAACTAACATCGCTTGACGGGTGTCCTCGTGCCGTCGTTACTTTGAACTGTTCTCGCAACAAGATCGTGTCTTTCGTAGGACTCCAGAATCATTCTATAACCATACTGAACTGTAATGACAACGATCTGACATCTCTCATCGGGTGTCCAAAGAACGTTGTGACGTTGAACTGTTATGGAAATAAGCTCACATCGCTCGTCGGATGTTCTATGAGTGTAAAATATTTTTCAGGTAGTGGAAATAGGCTCACATCTCTTGAAGGATGCCCTAATGATAGTCTTCTAAACTGCAGTTACAATCATCTACCATCGCTAGTCGGATGTTCCAAGAAAGTTACAGTTCTGTACTGCAACCACAATCGTCTCACGTCTCTCAACGGGTGTTCCCCTCGTGTTAAAGTTCTGTACTGTAGTAATAACTATCTCACGTCGCTCGCCGGATGTCCAAGAAGTATACTCCACATTCGATGTGCCGACAATCCTCTGGAACAGATCTGTTCTCGCGATCGCAGCCTAACACTACGTGAGATCGCTGCACTTGCAGTTCGTAACGCGTCCAGCCTCTTCAGAGTAGATGCGTGGAACGACCCGGCGACACTTCCACGTGAGTTGGCCGATTACATTAACGATGCCACTACCATGGGGTTGTGTGATGTGTGCCGTTTGAGGTATGGAGCAACGTGTGAAGTGTACAAGGTCTGCGGTCAAGACATTCCTGTATGGAAATGCGATAAGTGCCATTAATACAAATCGCTCACTCTCGTAATGAGAGTGAGCTACAATCGATCCAATATGCATAATAATATTATGCGATCATAATATTATGATCTATATCTATGAGATCGTGGCATATATATTGTATGCGAGATTACGAACTCGCGTGTACTAATGATGGAGATCGTTTGTGACATCAGAGGGAGTAGGCTTGCGTCTCTCGTCGGTGTACAGTTCCCGCAGGGAGTAACGACTCTTCTGTGTAGTTACAACTTTCTAAGGTCGCTCGTCGGATGCCCATCAACAGTGACGATTCTGGACTGTAGCGACAACTATCTGGTATCGCTTGTAGGGTGTCCTCCTGGAGTGGTAACATTGCACTGTTCAGGTAACCGCCTGACATCATTCGTGGGGTGTTCTCAGAGTGTTACCAAGCTGACATGTGTTCAAAACAGACTCACGTCTCTTGCCTGGTGTCCTCAGGCGGTGAAGTTTCTAGACTGTTCTCGCAACGAGATTACATCACTCGCTGGGTGTCCACAGACGGTGCATACTCTGATCTGTCACGACAACTGGCTAACTTCGCTTGCTGGGTGCCCTCCAGCAGTAAAGTATATGGAATGTTATTCCAACGACATTGCGTCGCTTGTCGGATGCCCACAGACGGTAACCAATCTGCTCTGTTACCACAATTTGCTCACATCGCTTGTCGGATGTCCAATGTTCTTGCGAAATCTGAACTGTAGCAACAACCGCCTCAAGACTTTGGATGGATGTCCCGAAGTAAGCGTACTGAACTGTAGCAACAACCGCCTGAAGAATCTTGACTACTGCCCTGACACTGTTGACATTCTGTACTGTTATGGCAACCGCCTCGAGACGCTACTTAGATGTCCTCCGTACTTACGCATTCTGTACTGCGGACGGAATAGGCTCACGACACTCGAGGGATGTCCTTTGACTGTGGAGGATCTTCTGTGCGACGATAACCCCCTCGTACAGGTCGTTCCTCACGAGCCAACAAAGACGTTGCTCGAGATCTCAGCACTCGCAGTCTGCAATGGGTTTGATCCTGCAGACCGTGCAGTGTTGGATAACAGGGCTGAGGTTCCGCAGGAGGTCGGCGATTACATTAACGACGGCACGAACATAAAGCTGTGTACTGTGTGTGGATTTTTGTATGGCGCAACGTGCGAGGTGTACGATGTCTGTGGCCATGACGTTCCAAGGTGGACGTGTGCGTACTGCGATTGATCACTACCATAAATAGCTCACTCTCATTATGAGAGTGAGCACAAAACAAACATATTACATATTATGATCTATGTACATCACAATCGTAATGTACATGTACGAACGCACGATACTATAGTATTCATGGAGATCGAATTTAACATCGACAATCGTGGTCTTGTATCACTCATTGGAATACAGTTCCCAGAAGGTGTGACGCACCTACAATGTCACAACAATCTACTGACATCTCTTGATGGATGTCCTGATAGTGTGAACTATCTGGTATGTTCTGGTAATAGACTGACATCGCTCGTTGGATGTCCTTTGGGCATCGTAAGCTTGAACTGTTCTTACAACAATCTAACGTCGTTAATTGGGTGTTCTCCGAATGTGTCGTCGCTAAACTGTTCTCACAATCTACTCACGTCGCTCATTGAAATTCCCAGATTTGTTGTGACGCTAGACTGTTCTCACAATCTACTCACGTCGCTCATTGAAATTCCCAATTCTGTTACAATGTTGCACTGTTATGAAAATCAAATAACGTCGCTAGTAGGATGTTCATCAACAGTAAAGACTCTGATCTGTTCTAACAACAGACTGACGTCGCTAGTAGGATGTCCACCAACCGTAAAGACTCTGATCTGCTCTAACAACAGACTGACGTCGCTAGTAGGATGCCCACCAATCGAGGAGTTGTTCTGTAACCATAACCAACTGACGTCGCTAGTAGGATGCCCAGAAAGTGTGATATACATATACTGTAACTACAATAGACTAACATCCCTAGATGGATGCCGTCCTCATGTACAGTTGTTGTTATGCAATCATAACGAACTTACGTCTGTAGAGGGATGTCCTCTAAACGCTCGTTTCTTTGAGTGCAACGACAATCCACTGATAACTGTACATCCCCATGTTCCAACGAGACTTATGGAGATCGCCGCGGTTGCTGTTCGTAATATCCCAACAATCGAATGGGACAACACGGCCAATGTTCCCCGAGAGGTAGCGGACTTCATTAACGACTGCATTGGGTTGTGTAGCATGTGTCATAATAGATACAGCGCGACTCGCAAAATACATAAAGTTCGTGGTAATAACGTTCCTACATGGAACTGTGATCTATGTAGATGACAGTGATGGCTAATATGCGCGGACTGACCACTCTCGTAGGTACTGTTCCCCAGCAGGAGTAACTGTGCGGATAATCGGCTAACGTCGCTCGTCCTAGTAGTGTTGTGATTTTGGAATGTTCTAACAACCGGCTAACATCGCTTGAAGGGTGTCCTCCGGGCATAATAACGCTGTACATCATTTGTCGGATGTCCTCCAACTGCTACAACAACATGTTCGTTTCACTCGACAGAATTCATAACAACCCACTCGCGTGTTCCACTCCTGCGTGAGGTTGCAGTTAGTAAACTACGATTGTGCACTTGTCGTGATAGCGGAGGCGACGTCAAAACAGGGATCCTGACTGATATATGATTTTATGATCTATGCATCTGTAAAATACAGATGCATACATATCACGTACTTGCGATGGAGGTCTTTGACATCAGTAGTCGTGGGCTCACCACGCTCGTTGGAGTACAGATCCCCGAAGGAGTGACGACTTTAAACTGTTCGGACAACCTACTCACATCTCTCGTTGGGTGTCCTGATGGAATCGCGATGTTGGAATGTTCTCGCAATAGGCTAGCGTCGCTCGTTGGTTGTCCATCCACTGTGACGATTCTGTACTGTAACGACAATCTACTCACATCCCTTGTAGGGTGTCCTCAAAACATAACTGATCTTATCTGCTACAACAACATGCTCATTTCGTTCGAAGGGTGTTCTAATGATGTTGTGATGGTAGACTGTTCTCACAATCGTATCGCGTCATTCGTCGGTATTGAGGAAAATGTTGTTATTCGGACTCTGTACTGTAACGACAATCTACTCACATCGCTTGTAGGGTGTCCACGTTCAGTCTTGACTCTCATCTGCGACAACAATCGACTCGCATCGCTCGACGAGTGTCCTCTAACCGTTACTTCGCTGAACTGCAACCACAATCGACTTACATCTCTAGTAGGGTGTCCTCAGGGGTGCGTAGCACTGTACTGCAAGAACAACAAGCTTGCCTCTCTCTTTGGGTGCCCTACATCAGTAGTTATTCTTATGTGTGAGAACAATCCATTCATTCAAGTACATACTCAAGTTCAAACACGAACACTGCGTGAGATTGCAGCGCTCTCCGTTCGTAATAACGTCTCTGGAATCGTGTGGAATGATCCGACTCAGATTCCACAAGAGTTGACCGATTACATTAGCCGTATGGAGTTGTGTAGCGTGTGTCATTCGCGTTATGCGGCGACATGTCGCCTACGATCTGTCATTGGAACAACTGCGTTCCCATGGGATCATGACGGTGACGTCATAAACTACGACGTTCCAATGTGGTACTGCGAACGATGCGTTTAAATATACATTACTACGGCTCACTCTCAATTGAGAGTGAGCCGTAGTAATGTATGCAGAATGTTTACTGATTGTATTCCACGAACGAAAAGTTCCCTCCGTTCTTCATTCGGTTATTCCGCCCCTTGAAAAATCGCACGTGTGTCAGTTCTGTTATGTCGCGAATGAAGTTGTAAGAACAGTCGAGACTCTCGATGATCGGGGGACACCCAGCCACTGACGTTAGCCTGTTATGACTACAGACAAGATCTTGCACTGACGAGTGCTTTCCGCTCCACGTAAGTCCCTCGAGTGACACAAGAAGGTTATCACTACAGTCCAGCTTGCGAACACTCGGCGGGCATCCACGAAGATCGCTTAGTCGGTTGCGACTACAGTCCAGATCCTTGAGACTACCGTCCTGAGGACATCCAACGAGCGATGTGAGCAGATTTCCAGAACAGTCGATCACTCTCGCATGAGGAGGACACTCGTTCAGCGTCTCGATGAGATTAGACCCGCAGTGCAACTCCTCGACCTTGTACGGACACCCAACGAGAGAGGTCAGTTGATTGTTATAACATCGCAGTGCAGTCACACTCAACGGGCAATCATAGAGCGTCGTCAGATCGTTGTTATCACAGTTCAGACTGGTCAGATTAGGAGGACATCCACTCAGGGATCGAAACCTGTTGTCACTACAGTTGAGTGAAGTCACACTGTCCGGGCATCCCTCAAACGATGTCAGTTCGTTACCACTACAGATGAGTTCGCGGACGGTTGAAGGACATCCCACAAGCGATGTGAGCTTGTTGTAGTCGCAGATCAGCACTTCCACTCCCTCTGGACATCCCACGAGCGAGGTGAGTTTGTTGTAGCCACAGTATAGCGAACGAATCCCCTCTGGGAACGCGATACCTTCGAGTGTAGTGTAACCCTGGTTGACTCCATAAAACTCATCATCATCGTACAGATCACACATGTCTTCAGCGGGCGTACATATACATATACATATACATAATACATATCAATATATATACATATGTGTATATATACCCTCACTAACGACGTGTTGTTCATTGGAACTTTATATAGTATACTATACTTTATAGCTAACAAGCTTAAAGATTCGCATACACATATGTAGACACACTGAAGCAATGGAGAACAACTGCCCTAACTCACATCTGCATATGCACTACGTATCTACGGCGGTAGTGGCGACTGGTACTGACTACGATCTCATAGAGAATGTGTATGAGGGACTTACGTATAGTAAGCTCGACTACGAACCTTTTCTGACTAAGATGGAGATCTTGGGCGATTCGAAACTCTCTACCAAGTACAGAGTGTTCTCAGGAGTCTCGTATGATGGGAAAGCCGATATGACAGAGGAGTGCGATGCTAACGGAGTGCTTAATATGCATGGAAGGAACATGGCTCATGTCCCCACTCCGTTCATAGACGCTATTACAAGCGATCCTGTGCTATTGGCTACAGGGATACTCGATAGGATACTGTTCTCTGCTGGTAGGGACTGGGTATATCCTGTGTATGAGAACACAGATAACATCCCACAGTTGCGACTGACATACGTTAATCTTAGGAATAGAAACACGGGGGAACTACTAATAGAGTAGTGATCTAACGATCTAACGATCCTACGAACATATATAAACACTACGCTACATACTATGTAGCAGAGTGATGGAACTTGTGAGCACGAAAACGATCGCGATCGGTACAGACTACGAGCTTGTAGAGCAAATATACGAAGGATTTCCGTACAAGAATATAGACTATGCCCCTATGCTAACGAGAATCGAGGTCTTGAACAACCCAAGCACTGTACCAAAGTTTAGAATATTCATAGGGTGTTCGTACTATGGTCATCCGGCCATGACCGATGAGTGCGATGCTAACGGAGTGCTTAACATGACCTCCAACATGAGTTCGGCTCCGCATCTGTTCAGAGATGTAGTTGCCGACGATCCGGTATTGGCCGCCACGGGTGTCCTGGATAGAGTTATGAACGTAGCCCTGATGGATGCTACTCTCATGTTTAAGAATCCGATGTTCGTGCCAAAGATGAGATTCACGTATGTTAATCTGTGGAACAGAAAGACAGCACACATGATGGTTCTGTAAACGTTGTGTCACAGCGTTCATTCTCGAGAATGAACGCTGCTCGTACGATTTATTATAATGACGTAACAAATATAAAGGCTGTGTGCTTATATGTAGTCAAGCGATGATGCAATGAACTAGCGAACGCTGTATCGATGAAGATCATCGCGACTGGTACCACCTACTACCTCGTCGAACAGTCGTGGGAAGTGTGTACGAAGCGGAAGATCGATTATTCGCATATATTGTCGAAGATCGAAGTCATAATCCCTCATCCATGCCGTCCACGTAATAAGTACAAAGTGCTAATTGGGAGTTCGTATGACGACAATCGAATACTCACGACGGACGAATGTGATAACAATGGTGTACTAAATATACGCACCCCATTGAGGGGCTACCATCTATGGTCTCTGATGCAATCAGAGACGATCCTGTTCTGATGGCGACGGGTGTTCTTGATCGGGTGATCTCTATGGATTTTATAGACTGCCCTCGTATCATGTACAAAGATCCCAACTTCCGCCATACACTAAGACTGACATACATTAATCTGGTGAATAAGACCACAGGAGCTATGCTACTCTAAACGATCTCATAACAAAGAACACTCTGGTAATGATCTCATAACAAAGGACATGTAAATAGCGCATATTCGATCTTTATTACCATAAATCTATATATTGAACACGTACACGCACACACGTATACGTACACGCACTACACTACGATGCCACCTAAGCAGGGTAAGCGCTTGAACTGGATCGAACACTTGTTACTCAGGCCTGACACCAAGATCGGTTCGGTTAAATGTAGAGAGGCTAAGAAGTGGATCTATGACGCTCAGACAGATCGTATGGTGTACAGATCGATCAATCATAATACAGCGTTCGAGCAGATTCACGTAGAAGCGATCTCTAACGCCATAGACAACCGGTGGCGATCGGACGAGGCTCACGTTAACATGACGACCATTCGTATATCTGTGAATGCCACGACGGGAACGTTCACTATTCGTAATGACGGTGCGTGGATACCCGTAGAGAGACTGGATTGGACATACCGCGATCCGGATCTAAACACAGACGTCACGAGTACTATGTATCCCGTGGAGGTCTACTTCGGGCACGATCTCTCCGGAACAAACTACGACGATTCGGAGGACAGAACGACATCCGGCCGTAATGGCATAGGCATCAAGACGACCGTGGTGTTTTCCAAAGAGTTCCGCGTCTCGTGTGGCGATCCGGCACTACATAAACAGTGCTCTATGACCTTCTCCAATAACCTGTCATCCAGATCTGAGGTGTCCATAGAGCCATACCGAAAACATACGAGCGGGTTCACAGAGGTGTCGTTCGTCCCAGACTTCGAGAGGTTTGGAGTGGAAGGGTACACGGAGGAGTGGATAGGGCTACTGAAGTTTCATGCGTATAACTGCTCTATGATCACAGGCATGAAGGTTTACTTTAACGACGAACTCATTAAGGCACGAACACTTGTTAACTATGCCAAACTCTTTCTTCCAGACGCTACTAACTGCTTCGCTCTCAAGTCCGCCGACTGTGATGTAGTGATCGCAGAGCAGTCAGAGGCGACCGCTCTAGAGAACGGGTTCATGCACGTAGCGTTCACCAATGGCGCCCACAACCGAGACGGAGGAGTGCATGTTGAGGCGTGGCAGACTAAACTGTTAGATCAGATTCGAGACGCTGTTAACACACCACAGCGATCGAAAGGAAAGAAGAAGGACGATCTGCCACCCGTTAAGATCTCACGCAAGGACATAGAGCAGTACTTCATACTGTTCATTAATGCCAAGCTGAGTAGGCCAGAGTTCGATAATCAGTTCAAGCACACGCTGACTCATCCCAAGCCACGTATAACTAAGACCGAGCTACTGACGGATGCTCAACTGCTAAAGATACGAGGATGGAACTTCGTCTACTTCGTAGAGGAGATGATTAACACTCGTGTGGCGAGGCAGATCAAACGTACAGATGGTGGCAGTAGCCGAGTATCTCTCGGATCAAAGGCGGACGATGCTAACTGGGCTGGAACGAAGAACAGAAATAAGTGCGGGCTCATTCTTACAGAGGGAGGGTCGGCTAAAGCCTCAGCGACGGCGGGAGTGAGCATTCTGCCCGATGGCAAAGATCGATATGGCATACTCGCACTTCGTGGTAAGCTCATTAACGCGGTCAAAGTGTCTGCAAGAGCACTCAATGCAAACGCTGAGGTACAGTACATCAAGAAACTCATAGGATTGGAGCATGGCGTCGACTACTCGTCGGACGAACAGTTCTCAAAACTCAGATATGGTGACGGTGTCTATCTCTTCTGTGATGCTGATGTGGATGGAGCACACATAGAAGGACTCGTCGCGAACCTGTTCTATAACGAGTACCCCGGGCTCTCCGAACGAGGGTACATTCGGGCGATACGTACTCCTGTAGTCAAGGTTACAACTCCTACGAAGGTGCTCGAGTTCTACAGAGACGATGACTACCGAGAGTGGCAGAACACTACAGATCCTAAAATAGTGGCCAGGTCGAAGCCAAAGTACTACAAGGGGTTGGCTACACTAACGATTCAAGAGGTCAAGGAGTACTTTCGAAAACTCAAGTACATAACTTACACATTCGATGGCGAGTCGAAAGAACTCATGAACCTCGGGTTCGGAGACGCGTCGGAGGAGAGAAAGCAGTGGATCGGATCGTACGATGCTAATGCTCTGTACGAGAACGACGACGGATCTACGTTCAGTCCGTATAGAGAGATCGTCGATGGCCCAGTTCTCATTAACGATTTCATTCACCACAGGCTCATTCTATACGCTCTGGAGTCCATACAGAGAGCGATACCATCCGTGTATGACGGGCTAAAGGTGTCGCAGAGGAAGATCCTTATGGGCATGTTCATGAGGACTGGCAACAAGCCAGCCAAGATAGAGCAACTCGCTGGCTACATAGGTAGTGAGACACACTACCATCACGGGCAGGTAAGTATTCAGGAGGCTATGGGCAAGATGGGACAAGGGTTCGTTGGCTCTAACAACATACCACTGCTGATGAACATTGGAATGTTCGGGACGCGTATTGGCAAAGCGGATGGTAAAGGAAAGATCAAAGGAGGAGCGGACGCTGGTGCAAGTCGCTACATTGAGACTAAACTCGATCCCTGCGCACGAAGACTATTTCCATGTGAGGACGATGAACTACTCGAACACAATACAGAGGACGGTAAACGCGTAGAGCCAAAGTTCTATGTACCGATACTCCCTCTGATCCTCATTAATGGAGCGGATGGTATAGGCATGGGGTGGAGTTCTACATTCCCGCAGTGCAACCCTTTAGATCTGTGCGCATGGGAACGTGCATGGATCGACGCTTTTGGTGGCGACACATTCGATCCGTGCCCTGGGAGCGGAAAGAGCGCGTTTCCAGATCTGCATCCATGGTATCGCAACTTTACAGGGACGATCACAAAGCTCACTAATAGAACGTATGTGTCCAGTGGTATAATGGAGAAGGACGCTGGAAAGAAAGAGCGGTATCACGTACGAGAGCTACCCGTCGGGCTATGGACAGCGAGTTTCAAACTCGTGCTAGAGGATCTAGAGAAAGAAGGACTACTGCGGTTCACAGACTACTGCACAGAGTCAAAGATTCATTTCGTGATCGACCCTCACAAGACGTTCCTCCCGGACGACAAGACTAACCTCAAGTGCCTTCACAAACGTATCAGCCTGTCGAACATGGTGGCTCTAGACCGCAGAGGGTTTCCTCGCAAGTACGACACACTGCACTCGGTTATGGAAGAGTTCTGTGGTATGCGAATGGATCTGTACGTAGGACGGCTGGCCAATGAGATACAGAAAACAGAACACTCGCTAACCATAGAGCGCAATCGTATGCGCTTTATTCGCGAGGTGTTGGATAAGACTCTCGTGGTGTTCAATCGTGATGAGGAGGAACTGTTTGCAGAGATGGAGAAAAAGCTGTACGATAGAGAGAGCGATAAGTATGACTACCTAGTTAACATGCAGATCCGTTCTATGACTAAGCAACGTCTCGAAGACCTGCAGCGTAGAATCGACGGCCTCGATGTTAAACTTGCATCATTGCGGCACGAGACGCCACAGCATATGTGGCTCTGCGATCTTGACGCATTCGAGGCGGAGTACACTAAGTTTCTGACACGTCGCGTAGATTAATCTCGCGACATATATGTAAATAAATATTACATATATATATATAATGAACTCATCACAGGTCGTTGTTGTTGTAATCGCTGTACTACTACTCGTAGGAGCTTCGTATCTGTACGAAACTACGTCTTCTGGCAGTACTAATAAGTACCTAAACCCTCGCAGGATTGTGTTCGCTCTGATGGGTGGCATGATCGCATATGCAGCGGTATATACATTTATCAAATACGACGATCCGTACAAAAGAGCGTTTTAGTATATATATAAATAACATTAACCGTACTATAATGAACTCATACCAAATAGTAGTCGTAGTTGTCGCTATAGCACTTCTCGCGGTAGTTATATATCTGTACCCGTCGACGAAAGATGTGATCTCTGATGACGTACTGGGAATTAGAAACATGACGTTCTCTCTTGTTGTGGGTGTGATTGTGGGCATGGCGACTCTTCTATGGCTTCGTTTCAGTGAGATGGATACATCTCCGCCGGGAAGCCTAGTGTCTCCATAGGATAATAACATATATTCATATCATGAATATATGTAATGAGTTCCCACAACCTGACGTTCGGTAATCTTATGATCGCTGCGGCCGCGCTCGTCGTAGTGTTGGCGTGGAACTCATCGTTCAACGCACTGTTCGAGTACATACACCAACGATTTGGTGATGGTAGTACTGCTAACAATGTGATACTGCGGTTCGTGTATGCATTCATTGCAACGATTGTCGTAACTACCGCGGCGTACTTTCTACTTAGATAGACCGGAAACGATGAACGCTTTGAGTCTATCGTAAGTACGATCTCCCTCGAAGCTGACGTACTTAGCGGACGATCCCATGCCATTTGGATAGTAACGAATGTCGGGAACACCTCCTATGCCATAGTCCTTAGCCCATTCGAAGTTCTTACGAGCCTCGTACTTAACTACTTGATTTCCCTTCATCTCTGCGATGAGCTTATCCCAGATGGGAATAACACTATGACAGTGCGAGCAGGTATCGAGGTAGAAAAGAACGTGCGTTGGTCCACTCATCTGTTCTTTCTTCGGAGTCTTTGACTTCCTAGCGATCAGGTATATGACAACACCTATGATGGCTGCCAACACAACACCTATCAGTACAGACATAGTTCGCGGCGACCACTTGCTCTCAGTAGAAGGAACGAATTCCATTATAGTTATATGGCAACAATTATGTGTTTATAATTGTTGCCATATAACTATAATGTCGCTATCTCGTGTTGCATCTACACCTCTCCATTTGCGAATTGCTCCAATGGAGGGAGTGTCTGGCGGGGCGTCGAGAGCCCCCACAGTTCCACATGCTATATATAGCGGGGCGTCTGGCGCTGGCTTCTCGGAAGAGGCTTCTATTCCAGCACATCTACAGCACGTTCCAACTATCGAGTCTGACGTCGCGACAGTTCCTGCACAGATCGCGGCATACCACACTACACCGCAGAAGCAGGACTACTCTATAGGATCTATGATTAATGAGTATAAGATACTAAAGCAGCTCGGAAGAGGGTCATATGGTATCGTATACAGTGTGGAGAACACAAATACACACGAAACATATGCTATGAAGGTCGCTACCATATTCCCTCACGGAGTGGAGAACGGACTATCACAGGATGTTCTCCGCGAGACGGTTATGCTACGGCAGAACGACCATCCCAACGTGCTGAGTGCTGTAGACATATTCACTAACGCTACAAAGACTAACATTAACATAATCATGCCACTCGCAGACAGCGATCTACACACATGGATACGATCGAAGAAACGATCTCTATCTCCTGAAGATATTAGAATGGCCAAGAGCTACATATATCAACTGTACTGCGGGCTTGACTATCTTGCTAAAAAGCACATCATACACGGAGACATTAAACCGGGCAACGTGCTAATATTTGGAAATACGATCAAGATCGCTGACTTTGGCATCTCTATGTTCTGCGCGAAGGAAGAGTGTTTACTTAGCCATGGCATAGGTACTCTTATCTACCGAGCACCAGAGACACTAACACGAGCAAATACGAACCTTGTGAGCAGTAAGTTCGATATATGGTCGGCTGGCTGTATAGTGTATGAGATCGCAGCAGGAAGCCCTCTCTTCACATACACTACACCCGGAGACATACTTAAACACGCGACCAATAATACAGTACGTGCTGTACATTCCAATGTTATATCAGACGTTCTTGGAGAAGAGTTCGAGGACGCGTTCATATCGTCTATGGAGATTAACCCGTCAAGTAGACCGACGGCAGTAGGCATACTTGATATGATCGCCAGTCGTGGAGTGTGTAAGAGAATAGACGTGGAAGAGAAAGCGGCCGGTATCAGCCCTAAACACTCTACGATCAGGGGATTGGTAATGGATAAGATGTTCACGATCGGCACAGTTATGTTTCCGGAGTACAGAGAGTTTTGGCTCGTTGGTACGAATGTGCTGGATGCATACCTAGCTCACAGCGAGTTAACTGTACGTGATAGATCCGATCCGAACGATCCTATCGTTATAGAACTGAGTGTAGCATGCGCTCTTATTACGGTGGGACTCATCGTAGACACGAGACATCGCAGACACCCCGAACTTGTGAATGAGATGGTCACAGCGTTCAGCAATCCTGCAATAGCTATACCGGTAGTTGACGCATCAAGTGTAGCGAGCGATGAGCTGTTCATACTGGAACGTATAAACTTCGCAATAGACTACCCGTCGCCGTTCGTTGTAGAAGTGGTACGCGACGAATCACTAACGTTCGATTCGGAACGCATGACTCAACTATACGACTATGTTCTACATGTTAATGACGCTGATGCTGTAACTCAGATACATGTCGTAGAGTAGTACACATCACGATTCCAAATACGCACACTACTAGTAGTGTGCGTTATCACAATGTGTCTACTTCTTGCGAGCCATAGCCATAGCGATCGCTACCGCTACAGCGATCAGTGCTACAATCGCTATCGCGATCTCTACTCGTTTCGAACTATCACTGACACATACACCATCCTTGTTCATCACCTGTCCTTTTGGACACGCGGTGGGTATCTTAATACATCCAGTCTTAGTATCATTTACTTTCCATCCGGTGGGACAGATTACATTCTGTGGCGAGTCTGGTTTAATACACCCTGTGCCATCTGATGTTGGTATCATATTAGAAGGACACGTCAGTTTAGCGGGCTTGACATCTCCGGGATCCACACACTGCGAACCGTCGGCACTGGGTACTTTACCATTGACACACTTCTTTACAGAGACACCTGCGCAACCGGACATCTTCTGATCGATGACCACATTGCCGTTAATAGTACCGTCGTTGTTAATCGTCACCGACTGTATGCATAGATTCGGACACTTAGCGTTCTTTATGCCGGCAGATCTGTATCCGGGTGGTGCTGTGACACAATCCCTATAAAAACACTCAGGTTTAAAAGACGCAGGTATACCGTTCAGTCTGTCCTGAAGGTCTTGGAATAGGTTCTGGTATATAGTATGACCATTCGCATCCTTTAGCCCATAGAGATAACATCCACACTTAGTTCCTGATGCTATAGCTCCGGCTGCACCAAGATTAGTGCACGCATCTATACGCGCGAGATCGCAGTTAACATTAGCGTTCGTCTTAGCATCGTCGCCCTCGCGTTCGCAGAACACCTCGCATGCTTTATTAGTAAGCATAGTATCACCTACACATGCCGACTGCAGTATAGCATCGCACGTTCCTCGATTAACGACACTACTGTTGCACCACAGTGCGCACAGCGATTTCGGGTCTTGGTTCAGTATGTTGTCTGGGTTGGAGCAATAGTTCTCATACACCTTGTTACATGGAGTAGTAGGATGCGAATAGTCTTGGTACCACTGAAGATCTGGATGTGCCGGATCGATATAACACCCGCCATCTATAGACGCTTTATCGAACGGTACGTTCATGCAGCAGTTCTGTATTCCAGGATCCTTATGTAGTGTTATGTCTTTTGTACACACAGATCGAGAACACAGTACAAGTCCAGCACCCCCTACACTTCTCGTGTTAATAGTAGAACCACTCTCTCCGGAGTAGCCAGCCGGACATCCGGAGTTAGCACTGCTTTGGTTCCAGTCCTCTCCAGGGCATGACAAGTTCTGTGATACAAAATCACCCCACACCTCTGCATGGTAGTCTATATCACCATCCGTGCGATTGCTAAAGCGAGGCGGTGTAACTGGACTGTTATCTCTGTCATCGATGGATGGCTGGAAGACGGCCAGTTTCTGATTTCTTGTAAAATTGTACTTACACGTCGGGTTTCCGACGACATCCCAGCATACTGCCATGTTAAAATACGTATAGATTATATATTACGGATATATAATGGCCGGAGTTCTAATTGCAGGAGCACTCGTCGGAGGACTCATACTGGATGCTCTACTACATAAGGACGGCGACACGAAAGTGAAGATCTCAGTAAACGTTCTGACAGAAGAAATAACAAAGGTCATTAACAACGCCTCGACCTTCGTTAATAAGTACGTACGGGCAGACCAGAACATAACGTTTACGGTCGGGGAAACTGGCCATGTAACTTGTGTTCCGCCGGATGTAAATTTTATTAACCAAGCGATAACAGGAGACATCAAGTTCTTCACTACTATTACAAACGACACTGCGACCAACATCAAGGCCATGGTGGAGGCTAACATAAAGGACTCGTTAGATCAGACCTCTAAAGAAGTGAAGGATTTCCTATCTGGTCCAGCCGGAGGAGACGTCGTGGGATCGATCGTGAACAACATCACGACAAAGATCGAAACTGAGATTACGAACAATTCCATCATATCGATCGCTGAGCAGTACGTGTTCAAACAGAACGCCGCGATAACTATAAACGGAACGTACGAAGGACCATGCACTATCGATCAGGACATTATGGTTCGTATCGTGTCTAACACGATTGCCAATAACATAATTAATGTGGTGTCCGAGGCCTCCGATATAACCAACATTGCAAACGCTCTGAAGCAGACGTCTGATAGAGAGTCCGGAGGCATTGGCGACTTCTTTAAGAAAGCGTTCGAAGGGCTCGGATCGACTATGAAGTATGTCGTTATAGGTCTCGTTATCATAGCCATAATCGGTGTGATAGGAGGTATCATATACCTAAAGATGAAGGGAGGGCTACCAGGCGGAGGCGGAGCAGGAGGGTTCATGAAAATAAAGAACCCCGCGTTCGTAGGATCACCATCTACCACCAGCGCTTCAAAGACGTAGATTGGATAATATATGTAATCATACATATATATAATGGGGCATAAGTACAGAGTGACTATAATAACAGCGCCGCATGCAGTGTGCGATGTTGGTCGATCGAGGCGTCCGCATCCGTGTGATGTTGTGAGCGCACCGTACGCTAGAGAGATACATAGACTCGTAGGAATGTCTTCAAAGTCACAGTACTACGAAGCGAACATACCACGATTTGGAACCGCTGAAGCGTGCGATCTCAATCGAGTGGACTGTTACCACACTCCGTACCAGATCGCTGTACGAGACGCTATGAGCACTGCCACTATTCCATGGTTACATCTTGACATACACTCGTTCCCTAACAGAGAGTTTCGAGGAGCCGACGTTGCAATCCTCTATCTACGAGGTAATGAACACGTTGCTCGCGATATTAAACATCAGTTGGAGAATGATGTACAGAAGAGTCTAATCGTGTCCGTCGTGGAGGCAAGTGATGCTAACGCTCTAATACTATATAGCCAAAGACTATATGGAGGAACATCGTTACTGTTAGAGTTCAATGAAGACACCATACCACCAGGAACATCTATATTCACACTGGTCACACAGTCAATCGCGCAATGGGTACTAGGATGATACTACTAACAGTGTGTACGTAAAGATACACTCAACTATTTCTGAAGAGTATGAAAGGGAGGTCATCGAGTGTTCATATAGTTTATGAACACACTGCTCTTGAGATCGCACACGATCGATTTCAGATTTGAAATATACTCTTTGGAGTGGATCGTTTCTAAAAATAAGTTGGGATTATGATCGCTTGAAGATCGTGACCCTGATAAAAATCGATAATTCCACTAACACTGCGAGTAGCGTGTGTATGTAAAGAGACACGCTACTATGACTATAAAAGTGAGGCCATCGAGTGTTGCTATAGTTTATGAACACACTGCTCTTGAGATCGCACACGATCGATTTCAGATTTGAAGATCGCGACCTGATACTATTACATAGTAGATAATTCAGATCACTCCACTAACAGCGTGCGTAAAAAAGACACATCGCTATCTCTAAAGAGTATATATCAACCCACTGCAGAGAGTCACATAAGTCCGAGACTTATATGTTTAAACATCATACTACATGTTCAGAGAGAACATGAGTCGTTGGTGCAGAACTTCATGTCGATACCATCAGAGTTACGTAGTTCTTTCCAATCGATGTTCGTGGCGCTCAGCGCAACGCGGCGTTTTTCGTACTCATTCGAAGTGATTCCTTCGTATGGCATCTGTACATAGCTTCCAACATCGGAGTGTGGTAACATAGAAACGGTCTTAATGATAGGAGCAAACTGTGCCAACATCTGCTCGATCTGCTGTCCTTCGGTACTCTGGTCGAAGTAGATAGTCGCAGACACAGAGTTGTCCGACCACTCTCGTTGGAGTGTAGCAAGTAGTGAGAACTGCTCCCATGCAGACACTTCATTAGCACTGCGAGTCTTAGAGCTACGAGTCACGAACTCAAACACCTGTGTGTTGTCGCTGTATGAATCTACTTCGTTTGGAACTCCCGCTCGTTGTAGAATCGTACAGATGGGCGAGTTCTGCGCGATACGAATCCTGCGAATAGCGTGTTTGAACGTGGGAAAGTGTATACCACTACTCACTCCGACCATAAGAGATAGGGTTCCCGACGGTTTCACAGTCGTGACTCTTACGGAAGATCTCACTCCAGCATCAGAAGCCAGTCGTTCGTTGTAAGACTTGACGTGCTTGTAGCCATCGCGTAGTTTGCGAATCATAGATGCCATTCCTATAGTGTCCAGCCAGTCGGCTATACCCGTCAGGCTCACTCCGGTACGTCTGTTCCTCGCGATCACAGAGTTAGTCTCTTTGCAGTGAGTTGGAAGTAGAGCGACTGTCGCCGTATAGTATGTCGCGTACGATAGAGCATCGTAGTACTCTTGGTCAGAGTGACAGTTAGTAGGGAACACCTCTGCCAGATTACAGAGTTCTTTGTTCTCTAGTGGAATCTCTCCACAAGGGTTTATGAGGAACGCTCTGTCCTCGCTCTCTTCGCCATATCTAACGCGTCCATACTTCTGAACGTTGAGAAGATTCATAACACCCGGCTCTCCATTTGAGCGAATTCGTTCGGCAATGCGCGGAAGGTTAATGAAGTCGGCCTGCGTCTTAAGAACGACGGTGTTGTTACTCATCCATCCGATGGACGAACGCTCTGGGTTGAGGTCGTAGTTCTTGAGGTTCATGAACGTTTCATCGTGCTGATCCCCGATTATGATCTCCGCAGACCTTCTAACGTTTCCGGACACCACACATGCACCGATCGAGTTCATAAGATCGGCTACCACACGAGTACGATCGTGCATTGGAGAACGCGTGAATATCTCTCGAATGCGCTGGTGTAGCTTGATGAGTGGTTCTGGCCCAGAGGCTATTCCCCCGAACCCTCTAATGATAGATCCTTTCTTACGAATGGCTGAGTAGTCGAACACCCAGTCGTACGCATTACCCTGCGCGACATAGTTATCCACCAGTAGACGCGTGGCCTCTACCCACCCTTCTCTCGTGTCTGGTATAACATATGTTTTCTGATCTGTATTTGAAGACCACGGAACGATATGACCATTCCAAGCCGTATCGAACCCTACACCAACTCCGTTCATAAGCATATCCATAGCCCACGAACACGCGTCTGGTAGATCTATAGTGGACACAGCACCGCAGTTAAAGAGAGACGCTGAGCCTCGTGTGAATGTGTTCACTGTGCCCATAGCCCATAGTCCTCTTCCGGCTGGGAGAAATTTAAGATGAAACATCGCCAGAGCCATAGTTTCTGCCGACGGAATGGTCTCCTCGTCGCTCCATGGCAGTTCATGCTCTATGTAGTGGTTCTTGCGAATAGAGAACACTCCATTAATGACGCGTACTACAGTATCTGCCCAGGTCTCCTGCGACCCGTCTTCCTTACGCCTACTGTATGTTCTATAGAACACTACTTCTCCGAACATATCGAACGGAGCAGGGAGTGCCTTGAGACGCAGAACAAACGAGTTCGAGAGTGTGAAGAAATGCTTGACGAACATGGCGTGCCTACGAGTATAGATCGTATAGTGTTCGTGGTCTCAATATTTCGCTCTTATCAAGAGTGAAATACACAGATACGCGGTCACAGTACACGATTCATATACGCTCGTGTCTTACCGCCGAACTTTGTTAGTAGTTTAAGTGTGTCGCCTTTGTCATCGATCGATATCCGCGACTTGCCTTTAACCTTCACGACTTTCTTCTTAGATACAAGAATCGTATAGTGAGGATACTTAACGCCCCAAACACGTCCTTTTACGTATACGAACCGCTCGTTTAGAGGAAGTCGTTCTCGTAGTATACGAACACGGTACGAAGTGGGAGTTTCATGGAAGACGACACCAATCCTGCCATAGAACTTATGTGTCTTATCTACGATACGAACTCTCTCCATTGTAATACAGTTACGATTTTATTTATTATACTAAACGTAGCAGAGTAGTACCGATGCTACGTACATACCGCGACGATGCATGCGATAATCGCACGCATATATATTTTGAATATAGAATGCAACACTATACGTGTATAGTGTTGCTTGTTGTTGCGGCTTGAGTTTTGTACTATGACTACCACGATTGAGATGGAACGTGCTCCTCAGTGTCTCGGAGTGACTGGTAAGCGGGAGTTCTGTTCTCGTCCAGCGTGTGCAGGACACCTCTACTGCAACAGTCACATCTATCAGGACGATCCGGCGTACGACGACTTGAAGAACGAGGCTCGAATTGGTCTCAGGACTGTTATATGCCCTCGTGGAAGTTCTATGAACTTTCAGACGGGACGACTTCACAAAAGCCGTCGTCGTTACCGAAAGCTTCCAGTGCTCATGGGAACGGATACCATCGATCGCTCACTCCTCGACTACAAGGTCATCCCGAAGGGAACGGTGTTGTATCGCGGCGATATGGGTATGACAGACTACTGTAGTATGCCTGATCTGTTCTACTTGACATCATCCAAAGAGACGGCGAAGAACTACTCGTGGAACTACGAAGATGCTGACTACATGCGATCTCGCGGAAAGAAGTTCATCGTGAAAGGAACGGTGCTAACAGCGTTCACTGTCGGCGTCGAGATCCGTCTGCCGCGTCTCGACACGATTAACAACATCACGATCTTTCGGGAGTACTTCACACAGTACGATGGCATGTACAGCAAGGAACGGTTCGCCTCTACGAAGAGCCCGTTCTATGGAGCGTTCGATATTAAGGACGACCAGATCTTGAGATTCAGTGACATCGCTCGCGACTTCTGGATCTTTGGCATTCTCAGCCAACTCGGGTTCTCGGGCTACTACGCCGATCGGCTCAAGTTCCCAAAGTGGCTATCCAAGACCGAGTGGCTCGGTGAAGAGATCGCGATCTCGCATCCGCACGAGTATATCAGCGACTGTACACACGAGTACATCGACAAAACGATGCCAACACACCACTACTACTAAACTCACGTCATATATAACGTACGTTCCTACATACTACATGTAGGAACGTACGTTATATATATTTTTGACTTGCATATATGACGTACAAGCATAGTGTTTGTCTTCGGCAATGAATTGCAATGAGACCAAAGCGATACAGTTCAGTGTGCTATCTCCCAAGGAGATAGAGGGATACTCAGTATGCGAGATCACAAGTACATCTCACGAGTCCAACGATCACACGTTGGCGGATGCTCGATTGGGACCAACGGACAGTGGCATACTATGTGAGACGTGTGGCTGTACTAGCCTAAAGTGTCCTGGGCATTTCGGTCATATTAAACTCAATGAACCGATTCCACATCCACTGTTCACACAGACGATCCTCAACATCCTACGCTGTGTATGCAACTCGTGTTCCACGTTGCTACTTCAGCTCGAGTTCGTGGAGATGATGAACATTAAACCAAAACGAGAAAAACGGCTCCGTGTGTTGGTAGATCAGTGCAAGTCGGTCAAAGTGTGCCACAGATGCGAACGCTCTGTTCCGATTCGAGAGTACGACTCTGGAACGTACAGGTACTACTATCTACCAAAGAAAGGCGATCGCAAAGTGTACATACAGATGCCACACAGAGAGGTGTACGACATCCTCAAACGTATCGAGTCGGCCGACTTTGAGGCGATGGGATTTAACTATAGGCTCGATGATGGAGAGATCTACACGAGACAGGAGACGATGCCAGAAGCGGATATGGATCACAGGCACGCTAGTCGCCCAGAGTGGTTTATGATGACCGTCATACCAGTACTGCCAAAGTGCGCGCGTCCATCCGTCTTTGTCAATGATGAGGAGAAACCTGACAGTCTAGACGACCAGTACATTAACATCCTGAAGTGTAATGAACTACTGTCTCACGCTCGAAACTCTACGATCAAACGCCGTGGCCGTCGCAAAGCATCGGAGCTCACAGAGGCCGAGTATGACAGAACTCTGCTAGAACTGGAGGAACACATTTCTACTCTCATCGACAATTCAAAAGGACACTCCAGGCTCTCAAGTGGTAAGCCACACATGGGGCTAAAAGAGCGCATCGCTTCGAAGGAAGGACATCTTCGCGCCAACGTTCAATCGAAACGTGTTGACTTCTGCGGTCGTACTGTCATTGGAGGAGATCCAACACTACGCATGGATGAGATCGGCGTGCCTATCGATATGAAACGTACTCTTACAATTCCGGAGAGAGTCACTACGCTGAACTATAGCTATGCGAACACTCTACTCGATAAACACGAGATTAACTACGTGATCCGTCATGGTAGTAAGATTCGTGTGGATCACGTTATGTCATCCCACAACGAGAGACAGTTCGCTCTTAGAATAGGAGACGTCATAGAACGTCAGATTCGAAACGGGGACTGGATCATTATGAACCGACAGCCTACTCTGCGCATAGAGGGTATGATGGCGTTCAAAATCGTACTACTACCCGGAAGCACGTTCCGGCTCAACCTCAGCGTGACTACCCCTTTCAATGCAGACTTCGACGGAGATGAGATGAACCTCCATCTACCGCAGGATGTAGAGTCTATCGCAGAACTCATGGTGCTCATGGATGTAAAACGGCACATTATGACCGCTCAGCGTAATGCTCCCGTCATGGGCATCGTGCAGGATGGGCTGATAGGTATGTTCCTTCTAACGAAATCAGAGACGCTTGTACCATGGCATCTTGCATTCGATATGTTGGTGTCATCTGGCCTGTCGGATTCGATCGCGGATCTACGGACACGAGGCGCAAAGTACGGATACGGATGGTACGGAAGTGCAGAAATGTGTAGTGGTAAGCTTCTGTTCTCTGCTCTACTCCCACGTAACTTCTACTACATGAGTCACAACGAAAGTGATAGTTCTGAACCTACTGTTGTGATAGAGCATGGCATTCTAGTCAAAGGAGTGGTATGTAAGAAAGTTATCGGAGGAAAGTCCAACTCTATAGTACATCACCTCTGCCTAGAGTACTCCGATGCTATAGCGTGTGACTTCATTAGCCGAACGCAGTTCATGGTTAATAGGTGGCTAGCACAACGAGGGTTCAGTGTAGGGCTGAGTGACTGCCTGATCAGTGACGATCTGAGGGCTGATGTGTCTGTGACACTCGCTGATGCTCGGTCTAAGTGCGATAGTCTACTAGAGGGACATGGACAGTTTATGGAGAGCGATATCATTTCGGCACTCAATAGCGCCACCAGTGTAGGACAGCGCCTCGCCAAGAACGGTATGAATGGAGGTCGTGACAACGCGTTCGTCGCGATCATTAACAGTGGGGCGAAGGGTAGCACGATTAATCTAGCACAGATCACCGCACTAGTAGGACAGCAGAACATCCTTGGTGGTAGGCTTCCTACTGAACTCTCTGGCGGGAAACGGGCTATGTACCATTTCAAACGTGGTGACCGTAGCCCAGAAGCATTAGGGTTCATAACTAATAACTATCTTCAGGGACTCAAACCCCACGAGCAGTTTGCTCATGCTGTCAGTGGGCGTGAGGGTAATATGGACACTGCTGTCAAGACACAGGACAGTGGATACTCACAACGTAGAGGAGTTAAGAAGTGCGAAGACGAGAAGATAATGGGGGACGGAAGTGTTAGGAGTGGAAGCGACAATCACATCATTCAGTACATATATGGAGGAGACGGGTTCGATGCCAAACGTCTCTGCGATACAAAGAGTGGGCCGTTCTTCGTTAATCTCAAACGTGTCGTGGTACGGCTGAATGGAGAAGTAGAGACTGAAGTTCCAGTTCCACTATCGGCACGGGACGAGAAACGCCTACTCGACACTATACGCCCGTCGACGTACAGCAAAAAGATCGCAGCGTTGCAACAACTTGTACTACTCACTCAGATGCGACTCAAAGATCAACTCGTAGATGTTACTGTAGCCCCGTCGAAGGTAGAAGAACTCATAGAGGAAGTAAGCAGACTCTATAATATGGCACTCGTGGACAGTGGAGAGATGGTGGGTATTGTGTCAGCCTGTTCTATTGGAGAGATTGGAACACAGCTCAACCTCAACACGTTTCATACGGCAGGTGTCCAGCACAATGTTACTGCCGGCATACCGAGACTAAAGGAACTGACGAGTGCTTCACACAAACCTCATCACTCATCCTGCTCAATACGTCTCGATAGCGACGAACTGCGAATCGAAGAAGATGCGATTAACGATCTACGGGTTAGTACCGAAGTAGATATCTCCGAGCGACTCGTTGCTCACAAGCTTAACTGCATAGCTATATTGGAACGTATGCGTAAACGAATTCAGTACGCGGATGTCGAAGACTTCGTATCACGCTTCGAACTGCAGTATGTGGCTACAGACAGTGAGGATTTCTTCGAGTTCGCTGAACACATTCGCTCACTCTATAAACACACTGTGTACGTTCCAGCATGGTGGTGTTCGGCATACACAGCGTTTAATCCATCGGCAGACCGACCCCCGCAGAGATGGATCGTAAAACTGTGGGTCGATCTTAAAGCGATGCACCGCATGGACGTATCTATTGAAGAGATCTCGGTGGCGATAGAGAGTTTGGGAGTCTGCACGTGTATTCCGTCTCCCACTAACATTGGAGAGATCGACGTGTACATCGACTTTTCAGATGCCGAGTACACCATTCCGAAGTTGGATCTGAACTCATCCCCTAATACAAAAGAACTCCTCAACTCATCTAACATCTACTACTTCTATGCTCGCGACATCGTCGTGAAGCGCATGATGAAGACACGAGTGTGCGGTATTAAAGGGATAACGGATCTGTTCGTTCGAGAACGTACTGTGGACACTCGTACAGAGTGGGTGATCGATACGGAAGGGGCGAATCTAGAAGCAGTGACTGATCTGGATGGTGTTGACTTCGCTCACACTACATGCGATGATATGTGGAACGTATATGAAACGCTAGGTGTAGAAGCAACCAGGGAGTTTCTGATCGAAGAGTTTAAGAAGGTGCTGTGTGCGGATGGATACATTAACGAACGCCACATATCCATACTCGTGGACACCATGGTCTGTAAAGGGACGATCACGAGCGCTGCGAGGAATGGTATCGATCGCGACGTTGGGCCACTCGCGAAAGCGTCGTTTGAGGAGACTGTACAGAACTTCGCTAGTGCAGCAGCGTTCGGAGAGACAGAACGCATGGACAGTGTAGCGTCCAGTATCACGATGGCGAAACTCACGAACGTCGGGACGGGGTATGTGAAATTCGGGCCAGCGCCATCAGTCGTAGGGCATAGACACATACTAACGATGAAACCTCTTGTGGCAGGTAACTGTGTATTTTAAATATATATGATTTCGATCATATATAATGGCTTACTACTCGCAACGTCGTATGTCTCTCAGTGTGATCGTGGCTATCGCTGTGGCTATCGCTATCGCTATTGGTGTGATACTATTAGTAGTGGCGAAGAACAAGAGACCGATCGTTCCTATAAATCCGACTCCAGGAGTGATTGCCACAGCGTCTCGTGTAGTGAATGTGAACGGGACTAAGATTCGTTACGATCCGCTCACACAAGAGGACATTAACGTCCTTAAGCTAAGCCTACCGAACGGTAGGTGTGGAGTGTTTTTCGGAGAATATCTGGGAAGCATAACGCTCGGAGATCGCTCTATCATCGTTAACTATGCAGTCGGGAAAACTATAGTTTTTAATACAGCGTCGAAGCATTCTTCTAACCTAGATACGATGAACTACTACTACCTCTCCAGCGATGATAAGTATGTGGCGTCGCACGGAGTTAGTATGGGAAATGGAGGCAACACCCTGGCCATAAAGACGATATACAACACGATCGACGGTAAAGTCGTTGCTCAAAACACATCCGATCCGCTCGCGAAATGTCTCTAACGATACTCCGCATTCATATATATTTCGAATTCGAAATATATATATATATATAATGGCTTACTACTCACACCAGAAACGCGGGATACCTACTGCAGCAGTAGTCGGAGCGGTGGTCGTAGTAGTGGCTATCGTTGTGCTACTGATTGTCACGAAGAAAAAGAAGACACTTACGCGTGAGAGCTTTACCGGGACGCGTACTGTTACGATAGGCGGCGAACAAGTGGTGTTCTTTCCATTTAAGAAAAGATATCCTATGACCAGTTCGGCACAGAGAGTTATGTTTTGTCCAGTAACATTTATTAAACATTCTGGAGAAACGGTGAAGGGAAAAACACGCTTCACGTTTGCAGCTCTGAATGTGATACTTGAGGACAAAACTATAACGTTCCCCTGGATCAGATCGGATCTCTCTACTTCGAAACGCAACGCCGCATTACTATCAGACGATTCTACATATACATGTATGTTCGGAGGTGGTAACGTGATCGTAGATGATTACGGAGACCTTCTTATTGGGTCTGCTACCGCTCCTTTCATACAATCTATAACTAATATACTAACAGGGATTGATGAATATGTAGGTATTAAATCTGATCCAAACGACGGCGGAATAAATGAAGTATGTGCTGGGTAGTGATCGCGATGCTGCATTCAGATCGTATACATTCGAAGCGCAATAGCCTATACACAACACTCATAACGATTTAACTATATTTCATATATAGTTAATGGTACGTCGTGTAGTTGGTAGTTTAACGACACTTCCCAAGCGTATAGATAGCCTCGAGCCGACGCTCAGATCCATCATAGAGCAGACTGCGACGTTAGACGCTATATATCTGAACGTTCCGCACACCACACTAAAAGGTGATAGTTATACACTACCTCCGTTTCTATTCAAAGAGCCATACGCCAGCATTATCACTGTGCAGCGATGTCACGACTATGGCTCTATAACTAAGATCATACCAACATTGGATGTAGAAGTGGATGACACTACACTCATCATAACATTCGACGACGATGTGATCTACAAGCCATTCGTAGTGAGTAATCTACTCAAGGGTATAGAACGGCACCCTATGAGCTGTGTCGGTATATCTGGATGGGTTCTCGGAACGTTTCCTTTTAACTACGAACTAGTGAAGTTCGTTGGGACTGATAGAGAGGTAGACTGGCTTCAGGGAACGCACTCTGTCTGCTACAACCGACGATTCCTCAAACGTAATGAACTACTTGCTCATATGGACATACCACTCGATTTCCATATGCAGGACGATCACATACTATCGTTCTACGTTGAGAAGAACGGTGGTACAAAGTACGTAGTAGAGAGCGATAACCCTATAGAGAACAGAGAGAGCGTGAGACACATAGATGACATCTCTGGTAGATCTGGGTTCGCTTCTCAGGTGGCCGATCTCTGCACGATCTTACGGCGTAAAGGATACTACAACGCTCCAGCCACGATACATAGAACGTTCGGCTTCTGGGTACTCATAAGCGCCACCGTACTGTCGTACGGTGTCTATGTCATATATCGTTTCTACACGAAGAGAGAACGCACCGAACGGAGTCCTCAAATAGAAGAGGTAGATTAGTGCGATATGGTTTGATAGATATATCATGTCAAGTCTTCCATGATGTTTCTGTATTATTGAGTCGACGATGTACATTCTACATAGCAACATGTAGAATGAATATGTGGTGTTCTTATTGCAAGGGTAATGGAGATCAGAGGCACACTTATCTTACATGCACTCGCAAAGATCTAAAATGCAGTTACTGCCAGTCGCTGGGGTATAGAGGTGGAGGACACACTGTTAACCAGTGCTACAAAAACCCAGACAATGTGTGCGGATTATGTGGCAGAATGGGACACAAGAGAGATGCATGCGTGTGTGAGACGTGCGGTAGACCGGGACATATCAAAGAAACGTGCATGACTAAACGAACGTGGTGTCCACCAAAAGAGACGTCATTAGAGTGCAACTACTGCGGTGAGATAGGCCACTCCGAGACGTCGCAAATAGGGTGTCCTTTGCTACCCATTAATCAGAGATGTCTTCACTGCCGAGACTCGAACGGTGAGTTTCTAAAAGGACACACAATAGAGACTTGTAGAGAGATGGCTCTACGATCTAAGTACGTACCGAGTAGCGCTCTGTTCGCGAACGATAGATGGAGCCTCATGAAAAATAAAATATAAAATCGAATCATACTATTAATGAGTGACGATCACTGGGTTCCGGTTCCACGAGGCGGTGGTCAGTGTACGTGCGTCTGGACTACTAACCCAGACGCGCCACAACAAATGTCGAGAGCTGACTGTGAAAACTTGTGCGGAACTCTATATAGTAAAGTTTCAGATCCTACTCCCAAGCCCGTCACGCCGGCGTCGATCGTGGTAGCAACAGCATTGATTATGGCGCTACTGTACATTTTTGTAATGGCCGTAGTGTTCATGGTGCTATGGAACTGGGCTGTGAAGAGTGCCATCCCTGGAGTGTCTAAGATTGGGTATGGTGTAGCGTTCGGTCTGATGCTGTTCGTAGGAATGTTCATGGCATCGTCGCGTATTAACTACAACGGTAGTAAGTAGTACGGAGTACACTACGCTTCCGCAATGAATATGTACTACTCTCATAATGAGAGTAGTAGTGATCGCAGTGTTACTCCTCAACGAGGATTCCCAAGGGTTCCATATTCATCGGAACGATCGGTAGTGGATTGTTGTCACAGTCTAGCGTCGCGAGTCCCTGAGGACACCCTTCAAGGGATGTAAGATGATTGTTGTGACAGTTTAGCATTGTGAGTCCCCGAGGACACCCTTTAAGGGATGTAAGATGATTGTTGTCGCAGCGTAGCACTGCGAGTCCTTGTGGGCACCCTTCAAGAGAGGTCAGCTGATTGTCGTTGCACAAGATTGTCGTTAGTCCTTGAGGACACTCTGCAAGAGAGGTCAGCTGATTTTTGAAACACCATAGCTCTGTTAGTCCTTGAGGACACCCTCTTAGGGAGGTCAGTAGATTGTTGTTGCACCATAGTTCTGTTAGTCCCTGCGGACACCCTTCGAGAGAGGTCAGCCGGTTGTAACAACTTAGATCTGTCAGTCCCTGCGGACACCCTTCGAGAGAACTGAGCAAGTTGTCGTTGCATTGTAGCGTTGTAAGACTCTGCGGACACCCACTAGAGAAATGAGTTTGTTGGTGTCGCAGTGTAGCGTTGAGATAGATCGATGCGCATCTTCAAAACGTACTACATAGTATATGCAACGTCGTATATGTATAATCAATATATACACGTTTATACTAAATATCTACTACACAACTCTCGTGACGAGAGTTGTGGAACGCCTACATATACATCATCGGTATTGCATCGGTATTAGATCTACGCTTAGACCACAGTGCAGCAACTACATCTCTGTCCAGCACACCGTTCCACTCGTTAAACGCCGGGAACTTATACGGTAGATTAATGTGGCACACTCCTTTCTTGTCTACGGCAGTCTTGAGCATGTTAATGCGTGACACTATGCTCTCGATCTCATCCTTGAATGGACGCATGCCACTCCTATCCTCTCCGATCAGAGACAATAGATAACGAGCGCCATCGTCGTTAAGTACGATCTCATTTCGAGACATGCCAGCGTTCTCTAGTGCTTCTGGTAGCAGATACTTCTGTGCTATGACACACTTCTCTGACGACTTATACTCTCTGACGTTCACTATGTTAAGGCGATCGCGTAGTGCCACGTCAAGAGAGTCTGCCGTGTTCATAGCGTACATGAACCACATTCGCGACAGGTCTATCGTTATGTCGGAGAGGTACTGATCTCGAAACTCGGAGTTGTTAGCGTAGTCTGTTATATGCAGAAGAGCATACTGCACCTCTTTTCCATGAGCGGTCTCCCCGAGCTTATCGATCTCGTCAAACAGTATGATACCATTGGAGTGTTTCATTCGGGATAAGATCTGCACTATGATACTCGGAGTTGACTTCATCCAGACGCCATGCATACCACTTAGCATAGCAGCGTCTATCACACCACCTAGAGATATACGCTCAAACGGCATCCCGAGCGCCCACGCCAACACTTCTGCAATCGTACTCTTACCAGTCCCAGGGACACCACACAGTCCCAGTCTACTTCCTTTAGTATCTCTATTACGAATGCGATTGTTAATGATCTGCTGCAGCTCTACTTTAACATCGTCCATGAACGCCAGCCTCGAGTTCAGACGATCTCCCACCATCATTACGAACTCTCTGATCTCTTCGTTCGTGGAGTCCTCATTCACGTCGAGAGCCTTGATCTTGTCGAAAGGAAGTTGTAGTACCCAGAGCAACCAGTCCTTGATGTTCGCGTAGTTCTGATCGTCTCGGGATAGTTCTTGTAGTTGTATGAACTTTTCATATATGATAGCTCTCCGCTTCTCATCCACCTTCAGATCGAAGATCTGCTTGCGAATGCTATGCTCATTCTTCTCCTTCTTCATATCGGACTCACGTGTTCTCATGATCTTTATCTCCGACGGGGAGAGATCCTTTGGCGCTCGGCGTAGTATGTCTTTAATCTCCGCGACGATAGACAGTCCCTCTACATTATTCGGAGAGGCCGAGTAGAGCATGATGTCCAATAGCTCAAGACACTTGTCTCGTTCTTCCTTCGAGAGGTTAGACTTCATTATGTTCTCTACGGTAGGAACGTCTGCATCCTTCGTAGTGGACTGTCGTAGCATACGCTTTATACGAGACTGTATGTTCATGAACTCTAGTGTGTACGGTTGTATGTTGTTCATGATATCGTAGAGTTCTATGCACTTACGTCTATCATCCTCAGACATGTCTGCCTCAAGTATACGGAGCATAGTTATTCTGTCGCTCTCGATCGCAGATCGTATACGTTGAAGGCGAGGTTCATACTTCTTTATGATCGCGGGCTGTAGGCCAATCTTCCATCTCTCATCACAGGGAGTCGCTGATACGTACTCGTCTACGATCTTATCTCCGGCCTCGAGTAGTGCTTTTTTCACAGCGTCCTCTACGTTCTTAGTACGAAGATCGGGAAAACTCTCTGTTAGCGACGACACTAGTATGGTTCGTAGCATTTTTCTGTCAGGCGTCCAGTATGCATCACTCTCGTTGATGTTATGTAGTAGTTCTGTCGCGAACGCTTCCATACTTATACCATCGGAGGTATCAACGTATGTCTCATCGTCCGACGAGCTTTCGTCTTCTATGATACGTTTCTTACCTCTACGTGCTATGACTGTCTTACTACGTTTGCGAAGAGGCATGCTATATACTGTAGCTCACATGTTTAAGTACTCACAACACATATAGTGAGTACTTGTAGTGTATGATCTATTGATATATATATGTACATATATGTGTACATATATCATCTCCATGATGGCACAGATTCGCAAACGTAGGGCGGGTGTGGTTCCATTCACATTCGTTCGTAATGAGATATATCTGCTCTTTGGAGTGGATCGGAAGACACAAGACTACTCAGATTTTGGTGGAGGTGTCAAAAAGCAAGAGTCGTTCCAAGAAGGAGCATTGCGCGAGTTTCAAGAAGAAACGTGTATGTCGTTTTCAAGCAAAGAGTACGATCTGCGCAAGTCGATCGTAGTGAAACTGAACGATATGGCTATGTTTTTCGTTCACGTTAACCCAAAATGGGTAGATGGTGTAAAACCCACGTTCGAGTCGCGCGTTCATGACAGTAGCGAGATGAGTTCTTTGGTGTGGATCAAATGGAGTTCACTGTGTTCGTTAGTGTTCTGTGGCAACAGCCGTATGTGGGACAAGATTCGGGAGTTCTTGCGAAAAACTGTTATGTCGGATAGTACGTTTGTTGCACAACTACACACTTTTCTATAGATTAACATTACGTTGCGGTATACTACACACTTTAGAAGTGTGTAGTATACCGCAACGTAATGTTAATCTTAATTTATCAGTACGTACGCATCCCATCGACACGGAGGTCTTATTCGCCATCGCAATGATAGCGCTGTAATAATCAGACCATACTCCGCCGCCATAACCACACCCTATGCCGTATGGCATCAGAATGCGTCGTATTAGAGGATCGTTTGTAGCCCAGTCTACAACATAACGCATTGTGATCTGTGGTGTCGTGTATATTTATACATACACGTAACATCATCAGCTATGTCGATCGAAGTGGACGTGCGTACGACGGTTCCGATCCATGTGGATGAGTTACCGGATCGTCTCTATAGGATAATGCACAGAGACATGGTTCATTTCGGCCACGCATACACCATTGGACTCAACACAATAGATCGCGAACCGGAAAGTCCCGAAGATGGCATAGGGTTCGTGGATGAGAAGTACTTGTCGTATGCTCTGTCTATGTTTGGTAACGTCGATGTTATGGTGTGCGAGGTTTCTGTTCCTGAAGACGCAAAAGTCATAAGAACGGAGTGTTCATACTGCCCAGAGTATGGAGCATACGGAGTAGAGTACACTACTAATAAACTCATCATTGGTAAGTGTATGGAGATCTGTGAGTATTTACGCGCCATTCACAATAACTTCTATATGCATAGAGACATCGTGAGATGGGTAGATGTACTAGGTATAAAGACATACGGAACTGTAAAGTGGCTATCTACATATAGAAAGAACGTAGTTGTATAAACGTCGCTATAGCGACGTTTATTAGAACTCCTCACACACCCCACTGATGTGAAACACTTTGACGCAATACATGCTCGTCAGAAAAGATCTGTGTAGCATCTCCTCTCAGGCTCCACTCTCGTCCGTTATATGAACACCGTGCAAATGTTAGATCGCACACTTTAGAGACGTATGTTATACTACCATCTGCCTGCAGTTGTCGCCATAGTAGTATGTTGTCTGAACGTAGGTCATCGTGAACAAAGTTACACACGTTTTTTTTTTTTTTGCGACAGTCATTCGCGCCGTTATATCTTTCACTATACTCTGCACTTCGTCATACGTAATAGTTCTGTGATAGATAGCGTCGGCCAATGACATATCAGCGCGTTCCATGACCATATAGCTTCGTTGGAGCGTTCCTTTTTCGTTAACGACGTCTCGTGTGTATGAGCCATATGCTACTGTTACTAGGCCAGGAATCTGACGCTCCACTATATTCGCTAGTACCGCTTCACACAGCGCGTCGGAGTGAAGAACGACGGTCGTATCCGTCATTGTAGGTTCTCAAAACACACGTCTAGCAGACTCGTCGTTAAAGCATTTGATCGCGATGACTTTTGGAGAGACGTCTATATCATACACCCTGCCAAAAGCACCATGTCCCAATACATCTCCGCATAAGAAAGCTTCACTCACGATGGCATCTGTGAACGGCTGGTAGTACATCAGATCTCTCACGGGCAGACCTGCGCATATAGCGTTCGTTAGCATGGAGGCCTGCGGTCGTGTGTACTCCATTTACGACGTGGTATACATACACGATCTATTTTCGTGTATGTAGTTCAATTATGTGATCTCACTATCTCACGATCTACTCCATCTCTCTATTAGATGTCTAACGCTGGAGAGTAGCATCACGTCATCTTCTGTACGTAGATGTCCGTCACTATCTACGTCATTAAGTGACCCAGCCGTCTCCCATATACCCCACTCGCGACCTTCGTATCGGCATCGTGCAAACATGAGGTCGCACACTTTGGAGGCGTACGATATAGTACCATTCGCCTGTGTCCGACGCCACAGTAGTATGTTGTGGGCACTCATATCTCCGTGTGAGAAGCCGCACACGTCACGTGCTTTCGCAACATGAGATATAACATCGCCCATAATACGTAACGCTTCAGCGTCGGTCACTACTCTATCCCGGATCGCGTCGCCCAGAGACATATCGGCGCGTTCCATGACCATGTACTGCAGTCGCTCCGCGACTGGGATTTCGTACCCCTCGCTTCACGAGTGTAAGCACCATACACTTTCGCAACCAGCCCTGGCATCTGCCTCTCAACGATATCTGCCAGTACTGCCTCGCCAAGTGTCTGTGAATGTAGAACGACATTCGTTTCTGTCATTGTCGGTTCCTGGAACACATCACAGCAAACGTTATCGCCACAAGGGTACTTCACAGCTACCCTATCATCGCCAACTACACCAAACACAACGGCAAAACATCCACGTCCAATAACATCTCCAAACTTACTACCAACGATCATCGTCGTGTCATACATCAGATCTGCTACATCACGCCCTGCGCATATAGCGTCCGTTAGCATGGAGACCTGCGGACGTGTGTACTCCATTTACGTTGCGGTATACATACACGATCTATTGCGTGTATGTAGTTCAATTATGCGATCGTGAGATCTTACGATCTACGAACTATAGGTACGTGGAGGGAGAGTGAACGTTCTACTGTGGCAATACATCTGGAGATGCAGACTGAGCTCTGAATAGCATTTGGTGAGGACTATCACGAGAGAGTCTACACCACACCCAGGACGGCACCAACACATTGGGAGCAGATTGTGATCCGTCTTAAGCATCTCCGCCAATCCTTGAATGCAGATTGCCACTCGTCTCATCTCTACGCTCTCTGCTTCCATAGAAGCACACCGCTCGTGAATGTCATCACGAATAGCTGTCACGATGGAGATCGTATCTCTATTTGTACCTACGATTCTCATGACACGTTCCAAACACATGTATCCAACCGTCCGCCTTATCGATCGCTTCGTATGAGGTCATAGTGAGGGCGTGGAGTGTACTATATTTAGTCGGATGTCTATTTCAATAATATCACGCGGATATAAATTTATACTCATATTGATATGTAGGGTTCGTGCGATCGTAGTACGAATAGAGATGGCAGATCTACTGACGTTCGAAGGGCTCCGCACATACTGCGATTACCTCGTCAGGACGACTGATGAGCCGGAGGTTCCCGATGCATGCTGGAACTGTATGCGGTACGCTGGTTATGTACTGGGTGGTATAGCCGATGTCGAAAATCTACTGAAACCGACCGAAAACCTATCACAGTTGTTCGAACACGACGTTACATTCGCGATCGTCTCTACCAAGGAAGAGTACCACTGCTTTACGATCTTTACGAAAGGGAACGACGTAGAGATTGTTAACACATATGGTGGTCTTCGTGGCAGGATGTTCAAGCGTACTCACAAGAAAGACATGCTGATCGAATACCTATCCGAGTTTCAGCGCGATGGAATGATAAACACAACTAAGGTCTTTGGATTCAGAATGCTTCGTGATGTGTATCACGATATACAATATAGTCACTACGGTATTAATATTGACATATAAATACACTCTACGGCTACTAAAGAACACTACGCTATCGCTATGCCACAGAAAGATAAGATCGTCTACTCTCCGACTGGTGTTCGTGTCGATCACGGAGAGAGTACGTACGTTGGGTTTTGGAAAACGGTCGCGTACAAGCACAAACGCAAGTTTACACTACGCGAGCGGAATGGTTGTATGTCTACCGGTATGGGACAGATCGTTGAGATTGACGGCCAAGTAGCGCACGATGTTTCGGATGAATGGAGTACTCCCCGCAAGCACGAAGATGACCTATGGTAGTATATTATGTACATAAATAATAACGTGTCCATTATAATGGACACGTTTACAGCAGTATATGTAGATCCTCATATGGTGTTTACATTCTCCGGAGGAACTATAGTGTCGTACACAGCATCGCTTCTACTGCTCGCAGCGTCGACTACAGACCCAAATTTAATAGTTGCCACTGGAAATACAGACATTGGTATAACAGTGTTAGACTGGACACAGATGACACTACCAGCAGGTGCTATATCCCGCTCAGATGCTATTACAAAAATTAACGCTCTAATACTACAGGACGAAAATTTCGATGACATAAACGTCACGACACTTACTGCGTCTGGGGATGTAAAGACAACTTCTACCACTGCGTCTACATCTACCACTACAGGCTCCATAGTAACCGCGGGAGGTTTGGGGAGTAGCGGGTGCTATTAACGCACAGCGAATAACTACATCTGCATCTTCAAACATATACGTCTCATACCTTATGCTAACGAAGGACACTGGGCAGACACTCACCCCGAGCGGTAGCCATTTCATCAGTTGGGGTACGACTCCACTTCGTAGCATAGGTAGTTGGAGTGTTACGTGGAATAGCGCTCCTTACTACATAACAGTTCCAGAGAATGGCATCTGGAGTATATCTGCCGACGTGTGGTTTGCGGCCGGTACGCTCGGCGACCGCACGGGTTATCTGGTCGTGTCGTCCTACAGTGGTAGGGAGATTGGAAAGACAAATATCAAGACGGCGACTGTGTTCGGGTGCTGTATAGCGGCTCAACTTCCCCTCTCAGCGGGAGACACAGTGCAGGTAGGTGTCTACTTTGATGGCGCTGCATCTATGGTAGTGGGCGGGGCAAATGGATATGAGAAGATGGAGTTTATGATGACACGCATCGGCAATTACACTCCGTAGGCCTTCGGCCTACGCTCACGGTGGCCGATCGTTTACTGCGCTAGTATTATAAACAGATCGATGTATATGTATAACTATGGATACATACGCAGATGGAGTTGTCCGTATAGCATCGTTCGATATAGGACGTCGTAACTTTGCATTCTACACAGAAGACGCGGGCGTCGCCACGATAAAAACACTCCATGACAAATACCATTGTCTACCGAAGAAGTACCAACGGAAGGCGAAAGGTGTAATGAACGAACACGTGGACGCGATGCTCACAGAGATGTATACCCATAGTCACGGTGTAGAGAACGGATACGGTGTGTTCGATTTTACGGAGGAGAGTGATAGGTCTCTTACCATACGTGTCCGTTCGAAACTTCAGGAACTACTACGATCGTATATGTGGCTATGGGAGACGTGCGATATGATAGTCATAGAACAGCAGTTTTTTAATCCCCGATGTACCCATAAGGGTAAAGATAAAGATCAGGGAGCGAACGTAGATGCCATTAAGCTCGGGGAGACCTGTTTGTCGTGGTTTGTAGACACGTTCTATCCGTTCAAACACATAGAGTACTTTGGCTCTATGTGGAAAACCACGACGCTTGGCGCTCCGCAGTCAGTCTATAAGACGGCTACACGCGGCAAAGATCGCGGAGTGTCTAAATGGGTACCTATGTCAAAGAGCGATCGAAAAGCGTGGTCTATAGAAAAAGCGATGGCTATATCTGAACTCCGCAAAGACGATGCTATGGCTGGGATGTTCCGCAACGGAGTGAGAGGTATGCGAAAACGTGGCGGTCATAAGATGGACGACATTGCAGATTGCCTCGTACAGTGCCAGGCATATAAGTTTCGCAAACTCATAGTAGGGTGACGCCGGAGCGCGTACGGGCGTAGCCCGCGTCCGTAGGAGAGTGCTTTCGCGCTACATATGACATAAGCGTTCTTCTATACACTTTCCAACTGGAGCCATCACTGATCGGCGAATGTTAGCGTCGGATGTGCTGTATACGAGTTGACCGAAACTCGCTCTGTACTGGTCTATTGTGAGATGCCCTCCGTACGCGATTAGAACTTTCCAACTGCCTGCAGTATGTATGTCGATCGTTCGATCATACATCCGTGAATACATTAGTGTTAGTAGGGTGAGTGAGTTTTTGTACATTGAGTTCATACCGCGATCGAGTATGTATGCTTTCGCGCAACAGAAAGAGCAGAACATACCATCCGTAGAGAAGTAGTCCCGCTCTATGTTAACATACTTGATAGGTATGCCTATTGGAGATGTGATGAACGAGTGCCGACACCACCAGCAAGGGAGATTCGTGTGTATAGGGAGTCTAGTCTCTGTGACGTGATCGTACATGGTTATCCACGTCTTTGTCGGATTTCTATATGCGTCAAAGAACATACAGTTCCGTTCGGACGAGTCTTGTATGATGCTATTCAGATCCACATCGCGCTCTTTTCCTTTGTATATCTCTATAGTGTCATCGTTCTTGGGATGGTCGGACGCTGAGTGCATTCCAACATCTTTTAGTGTGAAAGTGTATGCCGATTTACGGAGGGCATTGCGACTCGCCATTCGTCTCAATAACCGATCGTTTGTCTTTAAGGAAGTGGCACTCTATTAACTTCGTTATGATGTATGTGTATAGTCTGCTATCCGTCACAGTCACCATCTCTCCGGTACGTTTATTACGACGTTTGTACTCTCCACTCTCTACAAACTTCACATACTGCGGGTAGCGTAGTAGTACAGAGAGATCGTTATTCGGGTGTACTATACGTCTATCTTTAGAGTCGAGGAGATCGCGATCTCTATGCGGGTTGAGTGATGTCCATACGAGCATACTTACTCTACTCTCGTCGTCTTTGACATGACAGTACATAGATATGGCTCGGCGTACTTCAACTCGCGACAGTTTCGTTCCCCGTTCTACGTGCAGGAACGCGGCGAGTTCGTCCGTTATTAACATTCGCTTTATCAGACCGTCTGGCATCGTCGTTCGCGTTGTCTTTCTCTTGATCTTAAACGCCCGTGGCATGTGTTTCTCTAACACAGCGAGCCGATTGCGTATACGTATGAGTGGCAGTACATATCTGTTTTTCGAGGTACTCTTGCGTTGTACATCTAACTCTTGTGTGGTGTACGATGTCAGCTCTTCGAGCTCTTGCATGATAGTCGCGAACGTATGGAGTTTCTTTCCTGTACTCATTCCTAACTCTATATACTATAGTATAGCACTTTATGGCACTTATAAACTCGCATTTAATTAACATTCGTATACATAATATGATAAGTCCGAAAATGGTCATATGGCTATCGTTCGGAGCGTTCGTGTTGGCAATGGTAATACTAATCATAAGCTTCGTTCGACTCCCTAAGACGAAGGAAGCATATACCTATGAAAGTGTGGTGGATGATCGCGAACCGCACAACGTTCGTCCATGCGAACCCGCGTTATTCACTCCCTCGGCATACATGTCATACGTTGGTAATCAGAGTTACAGGCAAGGCTGGTGATCGTAAGTGTGTGGTGTTCACCTGGACTACTGAGCGCATCCAACACCATGCCACTATGGAATACCAGTATCCACATCTCTTCTGATGTGTATACGATCTGTGTCGACTCGAATCTGACTAACTTCTCGTACTCAGTCTTCGCGAGTGAAGTGTCTCCGAATAGGTATGCATACGCGTCTTCTGGAGTTATGGTGTTCACATCCACAGTGTACCCTCCTCTACGGCCTATCATATGATCATCGATCAGTTGAGACACACGCGATAACTCTTCAAACACATAGCTTCCATAGTGTTCGTTACCGCCGATGATTATATCGGATATGTTCTTAACGAGGAAAGACACTTCGCTCGCGGTGAGATCCACACTGAAAGCCATACTGCAACTATTGGCATAGTACGTATAGTCCACGACGTACATCACAATTATTGACCCTGTAGTATATACACTACGCATATGTGTAGTGAGCAGTATGTCAGAACACAGAGAACGTCTAAGAGATCTGTGGGGATCGTTCGTATTCAGACGCGTGAAGCGTGTCATTCCTAACTCTAAGACCGCGAAATGCCACATCATACATAGTGGGATTAAGCGAGATGATACTATAACCATCGATCCGAGTAAGTCTATCGCTCCATACGGAAAGCGATTCTGCGATAGGTATATTACATCTCACTACAGTAGTTACTACGGGTTCACGAGATCGAGGCGCCTCGATAGCCCTATGCACACAAATGCACAGTGCGACCCTAATGGACACGAGATCTACTTTAACAAACGCGATTATAACAGTCTGGATATGAGCAACGACATAACGTGTAGAATGTCGATTAAGCCGCAGGATTTTCACAAAAGAGACATCGTACCACTAGAAGGAGCTCTAGTGTGTGGTATTGTGGAAGAGGTGAATGGTAAGTACCAGTACACTAAATGGTGGGTCTGTTCAGAACAGTTCTACTGGCTGTGGCTCATCATTATGTACGATGAACATCCTACTATCGGAGACGATCTTCAAGAGAGAATCGACAGACTCGTCACGAACACGTTCATGCTGTGGAACGATGCTAACATGGACGCGTCTCTCAACGAGAAACGTCTCATGTTTGTGTACAATCGTGCTGAGCAGTGTTCGTTCTATCCGTACCTGTACAAGGTGATCGCGATGCATGTGCGCGGACGAGAATATGATCTGAGCGATTATGCGGCCTACGTTCCGTATGGAATGCAGTTCATTCCAAGACTAACACAAGCGCTTGACGAATATGTACATTCCTTGCAGCCACAGAGTGAACTACGTGATGATAAGCCACAGAGTACGAGTGAACTACGTGATGATAAGCCGCAGAGTACGAGTGAACTACGTGATGATAAGCCGCAGAGTTCACTATGGGGAGATGAGTAGCATGTATTTTAATGATTAATCATACGTACATAATATGTATGTATGATTACTACAACTCGCAGAGATATGGACGTGAGACAGACGTTCACAAACACTCTCTCTAAAAAACTCGGAATTAAGAACGCTATAGCGTATGAAGAGAAGTTGTTTTCGATAGTGGGAGTGCAGACCTTTCCAACGCTCTACTATGAGATACTCGGCCGACTCATGGAGTCAAAGACACAGGACGATAGAAAGACGATAATGGCAAACGTTAGAGAGGGAAAGATCGTTACTGCCATGGACGAGTACGAGTTCAGACGATATCTCGCTAACGATCGATTGGTACGGCCTCCAAAAGTATCAAAAGGAGCACATCGCTGCAAAAAGTGCCGTTCTGAAGAGACTGTGGGGTACGGTCTTCAAACTCGTAGTGGTGATGAAGGAATGACCTTTTTCATAACGTGTGTGAAATGCAATCATCGGTGGCGAGAGTGACGTCATGGTTCTGCGCACTCGTTCAGTCGTGACAACTGATAGTTAAGTGGTGCTGAAGCGTCTCGTCTACCGAGCTCCATCACTCCATTCAACTCCACCGCATTCATAGTGTGGTACGACGAGTAAGGTTCATCGGGTTTTGGTAATACGTCTCTATTGCGCAGGCGCATAGTAGCAACGTCTATAGTGAACGTTAGTGTCTCACCGTGTCCTCGCAACGAAGGAGACGTGGAGGCTATTGCATTAAACTGGTTCTGTATGTTTTTTAGTGTCTCTTCGATCGGAGCATTCTGTATCTCTTCAGACGTGAGTGTCAGATCGATAAGACGAAATAGAGCGGTGAGTCTATTGGATGCCTCGTCGTGCTTAACACACTTCCCTCCAAAGTCGAAGAAGGTTAGGCAAGAAGAGAGGCCTGTGGATAGCACCATACACAGTATGGAGGCCATACGGAGGTTTATGCACAGGTCGTCTTCGCACGAACGGATCGTAGATAGTAGATTTGTGGCAGACACTCCGGCTAAAAAAGCAGTTGGAGCCCCCAACATCAGACGATACTTACGATACTTCTCTGCCATACGTCTATGAGTCGCCTCTTGTTTGCGTACCTGAAGAGCCCATGCTAACAGCAGCTTTCGATTAGTATCCGATAGTGGCATGCTCTCTTATGAGTAAGTACCAACTTTCTATATATCAAATATATTGAAATAAACACATACGACTATGGATATGTACCATAGTCGTTTCCTGTACATCACGCGATGGCATTCACAGCAATCATTCACGATTTGGCCGTCGAGCTTCACAAAACGGTCGGGGGAAAGAGCTCCGTGAGTACGATCGAAGAGACCATTCGAACGTTCATGATCGGAGATGGAGTTCAGTCGGAGACATCCGCAAAGACGTCGGTGAAGATGTCTGCGAAGTTCACTGACGACGAAGCATACGTTAAGAAGGTTCGCGATGCGATCGATAAGTTGGCGGATGACAGTGTTTACAACATCACGACGGGTAGGTCGAAGAAGACTGCTGCGGCAAAGAAAGACCACAGCCTCGTTGTTATCGAGAGTCTGCGCATCGCTGGAAAGGACACGGACGCCAAGTTCATACTTGTGCGTGATGCTCTCAACTCTGATGTCCCCCAGCCGATCAAGGCCGTCGCTCCGCCAAAGAGTTCCGACGCTCGAACTAAGTACATCGAGGCGTTCGGTAAGCTTAAGCCGACGCAAGTTCTAAACCTAGACAGTATGATGGGGAAGGACGTCGTGGTTGCTAAGAAGACACTGTCAGTGGTATCCGATGTCTACATGGGACTTGGCATCGCGAGTAAAAGCGAGAAGAAGATCGAGGAGGTTATGAGTCTCTTCGGGGCTAAGCGTAGTGCTACACTGCCGGTCTCTAAGAACAGGACTTCGATCAGTCAGAACGCGTGGGGGAACCACGAGCACACTGAGACCGGCATCGTTTTCGTAGCGTCCACGAAGGGAGGCAAGCAGGTCTACCAGGCCGTCGGTGTTCAAGACAAGACTGCCGATAAGAGCAAGAAAGGAAAGCTCAGCCTCCTCCCTCTCGGAGACGCAGAGATGCAGATCGTGAAAGAGAAGGAATGGCCATACGACGACACGTACTGCAGTGTTTCCGCCAAAGCACTCGACGTAGTGGATGCTACAGAGAGCATCGTGAAGAAGGCTATGACGAAGCACAAAGTCGAAAAGTCTAAGCCAAAGGCTGGCAAGACACCAGACGCTGAGCCTAAGACAGAAGAGCCTGTGGCAGTGAAGCATAGGCCGAAGGTAGAGCTGAAGCCGAAGGCTGATACGAAGCCAGACGCGAAGGCCGATCCGAAGCCAGTTGTGGAAGATCAGAAGGCTGATCCGAAGCCAAACGATGATGTGATGGTCGTGAATGACGTCACTGTCACTCGGACTGACTATGAAGCATTCGTTAACGATATGGAGACTACAGATGAGACCGACGAAGAGCGCGCTGCACGCCTGGGTATCAGTGTGGAAGTGTTGCGAGTGGTGAACGATGTTGCACTGTTCGACGAACTCACATCCAAGTTTGCTCCAGAGGAGGAGGACTTCGACGAAGAGGTTGTTGAGGACGATTCATGAAAAGCATATTAAATATTGCACACTCTCATATGAGAGTGTGCTAACAACGTAGTATAGTACACAATGGGCTGTTGTATATCGTACTGGGACAAACGAACTCTGGAGCGTATGGATGTCGTAGATATCAAAGACACAATGATCGATTTCGATGGTATGAGAGGGTATGCGAGAGTGTACTCTGTGTACGATGGAGACACATGCAATCTCGTACTGTGGTACAAACCACTCAGGAGGTACATTAGACAACGAGTACGTATGGCACACTACGATAGCGCTGAAATACAGAAACGAGCTTATGCCGGCAATACGGAAGATGTGTTGGCGAAAGATGCAAAGAGAGAGTTCGAACGTCTCGTAACATTCATCGACGGATCTAAGCCCAATGCAAAGAAAGACAGATACAGTAGTAAGTCTGACATTGTGTGGTATGAGGTCGTAGGCATAGACGCGAAATGGAATAGACCGGTAGTGATGTTATGGAACATACATCACCCCAAACGATCTATTAATGCTATCATACACGAAAAGCACGGTATTAACTACGAAGGTTCTACTAAAGATCACGTGTGGGGTAATAGTAGGGACGGAAGAGTGATAACAACTTACGATCGAGAGCTCAGGTACGCGTAGTAGAGTGCTGAGCACTCTACGCACTACGTAGTAGAGTGCTACGCACTACGTGTAGCATTGAGTACATCCGGTAGGACATACCTGTTCTTAAGGAACACGTGGGTCAGATAGTAAGAACAGAAGATATGTAGATCGCTACCGTGCTGACTTAGTAGACGTGGATAGTCTACACCAAAGAAATGCTCCAACAACAGACGTCTGACGAACAGACATCCGTACTCTTCGGTGTGTACTGTAGACACACTGAAGTCCACGTTGCGAGCATCGTGTGTATATATCTGCTTACAACTTATAGCATCTGTGCGTCCTATTGTCGCTATAGATAGCTGTATCTCTATTCTATTTTTGTGCAGTGTGTCGTTATCGCCACACAGCACGATCCAATCACTCGTGGTGTCCATATGTGACAGTATGTTAAGATGCTCGAATCGTTGGGACTGTACGCACACTTCGTGTATGACGATAGGAACATGGTACGAGTCGGCGATAGTATGGAACGATTTTCTTACAACGTCAGGATCTATTCTAACTCTGTCATAGCTAAACGACACATAGCAACAGTCTGGTTTACGCGTCTGATAACATATACTATCTATGACAACACATAGTCCCCTCAATCTGTCTATAGAAGTGATATGACTAGATAGCCATACGCTAACGATAACCATACTAACATATACAGTAGTATGGTTTATGTATAATTACGAACACGGTACACTATCTAAAGAGTAGATAGGAATATAGTAGTTATGGAACTCCCCGAAGTGGTATATTCGCAGGGTCTGTTCACGGGTATGTTCGTCGGATATCTACTTGCGGATCTGATACATCGTCTATTCTCCCCAAAAGTTATCGCTATTCTGAACACAGACGACGTCGAGAGTGATACCGACGTCGAGAGTGATACCGACTCAGAAAGTGATGCCGACTCCAAGAGTGGTTATGAAAAAGATCCTATAGCTAATGCGGATCATTCTGCCTCCAATAACACTACTAAGGACACATGCTCAACGATCGCAGAAGCGGCGCTACGAGAGAAGTTCAAGGCGATGAAAGTAGAGAGTGGTTATGAAAAAGATCCTATAGCTAATGCGGATCATTCTGCCTCCAAGGACACATGCTCAACGATAGCAGAAGCGGCACTACGAGAGAAGTTCGAGGCGATGAAAGTAGAGAGAGAAGAAGTACTTCAAAAAGCACTCTCTAAGCCTAAGGTGACGGATAACATTCGCATGATCGGAAAGGGAGGGTATATGACGAATGCAGATCTAGAAACACGAGCAAAAGAGTACAATGCTTGCAGACTGTCAAAGTCTGAAGAGATTAACATCATAAATTCATTCAGAGACATAGAGGGTATGTTGTACTCGGATGCTGTGCCAAAAGCTAAGAAGGATGGGTTCTCTCTCAGAGTGCTTTATATTAACAACGGGGCTAAGGTGGAAGGATACGTATACGATGCTGCCACGATCGGAGTGCGTATAAAGGATAAGGACTACGACTGGATGACATCAGAGCCAAGTCCTAACGCTGTGGTATACCAGATCTTGGATGTTGGAGGTATAGATGAAGAGAACCGAGGGCTCTGTTAGCGCGTAGTGCTACGCACTACAGGCGACCGGTCGCCCTGAGTCTTTTCACTATGTACGTCTCAAGATCCTCTTCCAAAATATAGTGGGGTATGCGTATTAGAGTTATACCCAACTCCCTACATCTCTTACTCTTGAACTCGTCTTTCAGCGTTCCATATATGAAGTCGTTCTGACCATTCCTATGAAAGACCGGTGTGTATGCAGAGTGCTGTATGCCATCGTACTCTAGGCCTAACTTTAACTCATCATTGTAGCAGTCTATCTCCAGATTACGACCTGTAGCGGGATTCTTTAGGAAATCGGGACGGATCGATGCAAATGGACGTCCGTATATCGTCTCGAGTATAGTTCTACACTTCTCTTCTAACTTCCATCGTTTGGGAACAGGAAGTTCCGGAAGTTTAACTCTCTGCGACGATCGTTGCAGGGGAGAGTACTTTGCAGTATCTATAGCATCGGATGTCAGTCCCTGGTACGGAAGTTCAGTTCTCTTGTCGTTATAGTTAATGTAGAGGTATATTGCCAATGCTATCACTACGACTCCAAATATGACCTCAAACGATAGTATCTCTTTGCGATGTTTTCTTAACCATCGCGGTACCTTCAGCCCCATTATAGTTAGTACACACAATTATGTGTACTAATACGAGTACTTCGTACTAACAGCACGATGCACACCACGTCTTGCTAGCTTTGGCGACCTTGTTTAGTTTTAGAGAACACAGCCCATCCACAATCGAGGGAAGGAACATCGTGATCATGTTTAGCAGAGCGTCTTTCTCGTCGCGTGCCAGAGTAGCATTGTTAACATAGAACACCATGACATCCAACACGAGTCTCTTCTTTTCGCCATTTTGCAACGTTTCCTTCTCTCGTCTTAGAGTCTCCACATACTTGACCAACGTGCCAGCGAGCACTATCATAGTCGTAACGTTTAGGTCTTCGCCTCTTACCGCCGACGTGGCTGCAGAGAGCACATTAGCGAATAGTGGATCTTCGGCCGTCATTACTACTATTACATATTCTAATCTTTATGTAATCTGTAACGCTCACGCTATAGTTTATTAAATAGAGCACCAGACATAAGACTTATACTCGCACGATCGGATGACAGGTTAGTTATGTAGTGCCATACAACCTCTGACTCTTGAGCCTGCGGTATGAGATACACTCTATTAAGTACAGGATCGTACACTCCTCCCATGTACGCGAGTACTTCGGCCGTTGCCCCGTGTGTATAAGCGACTATCGATCCGTCAGTGCAGTCCACATAGTGCCACTGCGGGAATCCTGCTTGTGCTGTAGGGACGAAATATATTCTGTTCGATGTTGGGACATACACTCCTCCGGCATATCCAAGATCGGCCACGGTAGCACCGTGCGTGTAGGCGACTACAGATCCATCGTCGCAGTCTATGTAGTGCCATTGCAACTCGAGACCCTGCGTGGACGGAACCATGTATATACGGTTCTGCGTCGGGCTGTACACTCCACCCATATAGGCTGCAGACACTGCAGTCACTCCGTGAGTGTATGCTACGACCAATCCCGTGCTACAGTCTATGTAGTGCCATTGTGCCTGATTCGCCTGGAGTGATGGCATCAGATAGATGCGATCCTGCGTTGGACTGTACACCCCTCCCCAGTAAGTGCCAGGGATAGCCCCACCACCATGAGCATAGGCAACTATCGATCCGTCGCTACAGTCTACGTAGTGCCACTCAGCCTGATAGGACTGCTCGGCTGGAACGAAGTATATACGATCCTGTAGAGGACTGTACACAGATCCTACATATGCATAGTCAGCGGCGGTAGCCCCATGTACGTACGCTACTACAGTTCCATCACTACAGTCTATGTAGTGCCACGACGCTTCTGGACCCTGCCTATAAGGATTTAGATATATACGGTTCTGTGTCGGGCTATATGCACCTCCAGAGTAGCCCTGATTTACCGCCGTGGCACCATGCGCATAAGCCACCACATCTCCTGTCGTACAGTTCACGTAGTGCCAGTTCACCTGATTGGACTGATTGTCTGGTATCATATATATCCGTCTTTGAAATGGACTGTACACTCCACCCCCATACGGAAGTAGTGTGGTGGTAGCACCATGCACGTAGGGTACCACTATCGTCTCCACATTCGCGTTTGCGGTAGATGATGACAACTCTGTTAGATATAGACTCAGTCCTGCCTCGGTGTATCCAACCATTCTCATACTTGGGACTGGTCTCTCATTGTTCGATATCGTTTCGAAAGTTAGCACTCCACTACCATTTGTAGTGAGTGACTGTCCACTACTACCATCGGATGATGGCATAGTGATAGCTCCGACTGTTATCGGAGTAGTAGATGTTATCGCTGATGACACTCCACCGATCGTCATAGAACCTTCTGTAGCGATAGTTATATCACCTACCGCGTCGATGGTCAAAGTGTCGTTTGCGGATATAGACACTGTTGCATTACCCGTCGTGGTTATTGTGTTCTTTTTGACGCCAACCGTCCCTCCGATGGTTATAGTGTCGTAACGTACATCTCTGATTCTTGTAGATGTCATAGTTATAAGTTACACTATAAGTTTTTGATGTACATATATATATATGTACATCATTGTGTTCGAACGAAATGAGCATATGTACATCCGGTCTCGGACTCACTACTCTCATTGGTTACCCATTTCCGCAGGGACTTACATCGCTAGACTGTTCCCACAATCAACTGACCTCTCTTGAAGGATGTCCGCAGGGACTTACAAAGCTAGACTATTTCAACAATCAGCTGACCTCTTTTAAAGGGTGTCCTCAAGGACTCACAGAGTTAAACTGTTCCCGCAATCATCTGATCTCTCTTGAAGGGTGTCCGCAGGGACTTACACATCTATGGTGTTCCCGCAATCGACTGACCTCTCTTGAAGGGTGTCCGCGGGGACTTACAGAGCTAGATTGTTCCCACAATCGGCTGACCTTTCTTGAAGGGTGTCCTTTGGGACTTACAAACCTATGGCGTTCCCACAATCGGCTGACCTCTCTTGAAGGGTGTCCTTTGGAACTTACATGGCTATGGTGTTTCAACAATCCACTACTACCACCTCAGTCACGCGTTCCTACGGATACACTTCGCGAACGTGCTGCTATCGTGGTAAGTAACAACTGTTCCATCATCTGAATGGAACGATACTACAAAAGTTCCTGGAGAGTTGGCAGACTACATTAACTGTGGTGATAACATTGGGCTGTGTGGAGTGTGTCATACTAAGTATGGAGCTGCACGTAAAGTACATAAAGTGGTCGAACACGACGTACCAGTCTGGTACTGTAATGGATGTCTCTGATAGTTCGTTCTGATAATTACGATCATCGAACGTAAGTACATTCATTCAGTTCGCCACTTTCATAAACTAGTTATATTATGTATTACTAATACATAATATGAGCACGAGACGCGATGTACGATTCGATAATGTCGTTGTGGGAAACCTACACATAGACCGAACTGGAATATCATCAAAAAGAGATCTAACAATACACTCCGCGAGTGGTATATCATTCACAGGGACAGAGAATGTGGAGATAGGCGACGCTACTTCAACAGTTCAGATGTCAGGAAACACAGTATCTATCGAGTCTGATACTCCTACGGTTGTGGGAGCCGTCGCGATACCTAATGTGGACGGGACGGCTGGGCAGACACTCACTACGGATGGAGCGGGAACGTTGGGATTCACGACGATCGTTAACATCGATAATGAGATACCGGGTGTCATACCATCTATGGCGATGGCTGGCTACTCGGAGGCAAATCTAACTCTGTACCTGGAGTACATACAGGCGAACGGGAAGGATGCTGAGTCTTTCACTACCTCGTACCATCACGGGGCTACAATCGTGGGGGGTAGCACATACTTTGGAGGAGTATATGATCCGGTTCTCAATCGTATATACATGGTGCCTTACGCACAGGCTGCACAGGCAAATTGGCACTACATCGATTGTAACACTGGAACTGTTGTGGCGTACGCTCATGGTATAGGAGTGATCGCATCAGGAAGTTACTCTGGAGGGGCATATAGCCCTCTACAGAGACGTATATACTTCTCTCCATACGCTATAGCCACCGCTGCAGACTGGCACTACGTGGACTGTGATACTGGAACGATCGTCGCGTACACTCATGGAGCAACGTCATTAGCGAATGGCTACAGAGGAGCGGTGTATAGTCCTATACAGAACCGTATCTACTTCGCACCTTACGCGCAGGGTAATCAGGCTCAGTGGCACTACGTGGACTGCAGCGACGGATCCATAGTCCCTTACACCCACGGAGCGACAGCAGTGGCAAGTGCTTACGCTGGCGGTACATATAGCCCCACTCAGAACCGTATATATTTTACTCCCTACTCGCAGGGTAATCAGGCTCAGTGGCACTACGTGGACTGTAGTGATGGGTCTATCGTTCCTTATACACACGGCGCAACGGCAGTATCCGCTGCGTACAGCAACGCAGCGTACAGTCCCCTACAGAATAGGATATATCCCAGTCCATTCCAACAGTCCAACCAGGCGAATTGGCACTACATAGACTGTACGGATGGAACTGTAGTAGCATACGCGCATGGTGCTACAGTCGGTGGTGCTGGATCGTATAGCCAGGCAGTGTACATGCCAACTAACAATCGTATATATCTTATGCCAAATGGTCAGTCAGCACAGACTACGTGGCACTATATAGACTGTGATGACGGATCTGTTGTAGCTTACACCCATAAGACAAACAATGTAGATGGAATCATAGGAGGTGTCTATAGCCCAACTGAGAATAGATTGTACCACATGCCATTCAGTGCCGGAGCAGCCACTACGAGATGGGTATACACAACTTCTCTGTCGTCGCAGAGAGTGAGCCGCACTCTGATGGGAAATGCAATGTTTAACAAACTGTAGCGTTGGCCGAGATTTCATTAGAGTACGTAAACACAAATATCAACGCATGCCTTTTACACCACTCTCATAATGAGAGTGGTGTAAAGCGCCGAGATGCCAGTCTCAACGATCAGAGACATCCATCACAGTACCAGACTGGAACGTCGTGTTCGACCACTTTATGTACTTTACGTTGCAGCTCCATACTTAGTATGGCCACACAGCCCAATGTTATCACCACAGTTAATATACGCCTCCGATGAGCCGACTTTCGGGGAGTTTTGCTCGTTCGTTTCGATCGTGTGGGATTAGTTAATCCATCACAGTTTATTAAACATAGCGCTCGCTGCTAGTCGCGAACTGACACGTTTCATGTTCGTACTCTCTATGTAGTGCCAATTAGCACGATTCCCCTGCGCATTTGGTATGAAGTAAGTCCTGTTGGACAGCGAACTGTACGTAGATCCAGAATACGCTCCGTCGGCAGTAGAGCCAGTCCTATCATAGGCTACGACCGATCCATCGTCGCAATCGATATAGTGCCACTGAGCCTCAATTCCTTGCGATGAGGGCGCCATATAGATACGGTTCTGTGTCGGATCGTACGATCCACCAGCATAGGCAAAGAATACAGTCGTGGCTCCGTGTGTATAGGCAACGACAGTTCCGTCATCACAATCGATATAGTGCCACTGCAATTCAGCTCCTTGTCCGGCTGGAATCATATAGATACGGTTCTGTGTTGGGCTATACACACCTCCCTTATATGCACTCGCCACGACGGTGGCTCCATGTGTATAGGCGACGACGGAATAATCACTGCAGTCTATGTAGTGCCATTGAGCCTGATCTCCCTGTGCATATGGTACTAGATATATACGATTCTGCGTGGGGCTGTACACTCCACCACTATATGCATATGCTACAGCTGTAGCCCCATGTGTATATTCATTCACTACTCCATTAGCCCCATTGATATAGTGCCAAGTGGCACTAGTAGCGTTCTCAGCCGGAACAAGATATATAACATCTTGAATGGGGCTATACACAGCACCCGTATAACCTCCAGGGACTACAAATCCATGTGCATAAGATTCGACGGACAGACTATTACAATCGATATAGTGCCAGTTGGGTAATACGGCCTGTACGCTCGCTGGTGCCATGTATATACGGTTGAGAGTCGGGGCGTATGCTCCTCCGGCATATGCACCCGCATCTAATCCAACTCCGGTGGCGAACGGTTTAACAGTGTCGCTCTCACAGTCTATGTAGTGCCATGTAGTCTGTGTGGACTGACCACTAGGCACCATGTATATGATGTTTTGCGCCGGGCTGTACACTCCTCCCGCATAACCGTTTTCTAACACAGTTGCTCCATGCGTATACGACACGAGGATACTCTCATTGTCGTCTCGTATAGTAGATAGATATGCGGTGAGACGTGCTTGTGTATAGTCGGACATACGTAGATTTGGGGCAGACAGATTAGCGATTCCGGCTGATGGCGTGATGAATGATAGTGTTTTATCTCCGTCGGTAATGAGCATCTGCCCGCTCGTACCATCTACGGATGGCATAGTGTAGCCATCGAGTGTGCTATCCAGATCCACACTACTCGCAGTGACGGTTATAGTTCCGGGAGATGTGATACTAACATTCGCTCCTGTGAACTGTAGTGGCGTGTCGTTATTTATAATTAACGGTTTTGTAGATATGATACTCTCCGACTCTATGTTAATGGACGATGCGACTGTGACATGCACGAATCTCCCCTCGCGCTGTGTTTTTGCGTTGACAGCCATATTATAGTATCCCTATAATATTAAAACGATTATAACTATACAACCGTAGTTATAAGGTATGGCATATAACAATAGAGTATCACGATCTATCCGTACCGATTATATTAACGAGACAAAGTTTCCTCAGCGCCAGGGAGATGCATATCAGGTACTTCGTCTTGGAACAGAGGGCAAACTGTACTGGGATACTATCGCTGTACAAGACTCTAACATCATAACTGTATCGAAAGGTGGTAGTCCGTCTACGATTGAGGATGCGCTGGCTATGTGTACAGGAGCAGACGAAGATACACCGTACATAGTTAACATAAGTGCAGGCGTGTATGAAGAGAACGAACTGACGATACCGCAGTACGTTACTTTGGCCGGTACATCTATATCATCGGTCACTATAAGACCGAATGGGAACCATACATGTATTAACATGAGTCCGCATAGCTATCTTTACTTAGTGCAACTTGAGGGAACTGGTCTCGACCAGCAGGTAGGTATAAAGGTTGAGGACTGTGACGTGTACTCGCTACTGTTTAAGGTCAGTGTGTCTGGAATGTACACTGGAATGGAGGTATCTGCTAACGTCGTCGACTCTGAGTTCTACTGCGAGTACGTCGACTTCGATGAGTGTACTAATACGTGTGTCAGTCTACTATCATCTACGTTTGCCAACTTCGTTAACTTCGACGACTGTTACATGTTCGCTCCGGTGGCATCTGCACTCGAGGTGTGCATGACAGTTGCATGTGATATGTGCGAGTTCAACTGCGAGAACCTATTCATAGAGGGATATGTCACTTCTGGGACAAGTAGAGCAATCGAAGTTAATGCTAGTGGCGTGTTCATAACGAGAAACCTGTTTGTTAGAGGATTCGATGTTGGTCTCAGTATACCAGCAGATGGTGGTACTCCTATAGTTAAGATCGGGACTGTCATATTTGACGACAACACTCTGGACGTATCATGCCCCAATCCTAACGCGATCGGGTACTTCTCTGGCATCACTACCTATAACAAGATTAGCATTAACTCGTCCGCTCCTTTCTATCAGTACAATCGCGACCTACAGATCGTCACTGTAAAGAAAAGGGGAGGTGACTTCACAACGATTAATAACGCTCTAGGAGCCATAACAGACGCCACAGTTAATAGACGATACATTATAGACGTAGGTAGTGGTGTGTTCGTAGAAAACCCCATAACAATGAAGCCTTATGTGTCAATCATAGGCAAAAGTTCTCACTCGTCTATCATACAGAGTGCTGACAACGACACAACTCTCATAACTGGATATGGTCACAGTGAAGTTGAACACTTAGCTTTAATTGGCCCAACCAATGCCGGGAAGAGTTCCATCTTCTATGATGGTCATGAACACGACGACGGACCATTTTCTATATCCGACGTGAATTTTGGAAGTGCGCACACGTTACTAACGATAAACAGTACGACTGGAAATGCACACATCGAAATTAATAATTGTGGTATGAGACCATCTGCAGCGTTTGTATACGGAGTTCGTATAAATTCGACTGGAGGAAACGTCGTTACAGTACACATGGATAACGATAACTTTCTCTCAGACGGAACGTTAGTAACTGCCATCGAGGTAGATGGTTTATCCGTAGTGAGGATTCACGACACATACGTCACTGGAACTGGAGCCGGAACTGGATTGGATATTATAGGATGTGATAACACGACGACGGGCAATGTAGTACTAAATACACTCAGCGTCGGTATTAACATCCCTAACAATGCTAACACTCCATACATTAATATGTGGAATATGATTATGAGCGACTGCACTACAGACGCCACAGTATCAAATACGGCCACGACCGGAATAATAAACGGTAAACTCGAACGTACCAAATGTACGATCGCGGCAAACTCTCTCACTCTCAATATAACCGGAGACGCAGGACTCTCACTGACTGGTGATATATACACTGGAACCACATTTAATACTTCTACTAATCTAACGAAATCGATACAGTACTCCACTAACATAGGCTTAGTGACTGGAGGAGTGATGTCCACGAATGGAGTGCTCACTGTCCGCGTCGCAGCCGGAACCGGATACTTAACAGTCGGCGCGAGCCCGACAGAGTATCTACAGTACACGACTTGGATTCAGACGGACGTGCTAATATCTGCCAACAACATCAATCACATATATGTTAGCAACGCCGGGACTGTTCTGACCGCTACATCACAACCATCCGTACTTACAAATGTGTATTTGGGAGCGGTCTATGCCGCGGCAGACATACTGTACTACCACCGAACTCCCAAGATATCGTCATATACATCTAGCAAGATAGACACTGTACTACGGGATGCATTTGGAACGATAGTGCAGAGTGGACTGGTATGCACGATTAATGGAGTGAGTACAAAGCAGATGGACGTCACGAGTGGCAAGTATTGGTATGCAGTAGCATCATACTCTCCATCTGGAGGTGCAGCGATAACATACACACAGATCTATCGTGCTGTCGCAGGGTACACAATTACTACTGGGTTGGTTAATGTGAACTGTACACAGTATGATGATGGAAGTGGTACACTACAGAACATACCAGCCGGGCAGTTTGCAAAACACGCACTGTACATGGTTGGAGAAGGAGCGGATGAGATGTACTTTCTCATAGTAGGACAGGAGACGTTTGCATCTCTCGCCGCTGCGGAAACGGGAGCGCTTCCGATCCCTCCAACATTCTTTAATGAGAACACAATATCGGTAGCGGGTATCATAGTAGACCACGATCTGGATCTAATAACAGAAGTGGTGGACATACGACCTACGATCGCTTTCAGGAGTGGAACGCAGTCAGCAACGAGCGACCACAACAGTCTCTCCAATCTGACCGTGGGAAATCCTCACACTCAGTATCTATTAGCGAGTGGTGCTACGGCTATGACTGGTGATCTGAACCTGAACGGAAACGACCTTAATAGTGTCGCCACGATTAACCTCGTGAACACTAACACAGTAACACTACAGGCGAATGCTGCGACGGCAAACTACACACTCACTCTGCCCACTTCGTCTGGTGCAATAAACCAAGCACTCACTACTGATGGCACTGGAGTGTTGTCATGGGCTGGAGTCATGGTCGATCCACTAACGACGAATGAAGATCTGATAGTGAGACGGCTCGGAACAACGACACGTATGGGAGTTGGCAGCAACGGCACGAGACTTGGCGTGTTCAATGTATCTGGGGTTCAGACAGTGGGATACTATCTACCGATAGAGCCTCGTAGGGAGTACTACTTCTATGACGAATTCTTGGGAGACAACTCATCTCCGTACGGAGACACAAACTGGTACACCGCTGGCACAACGATCAAAGACCCACTGTCAGGAACCAGTATGATCGGCCACGTTATGCTACGAAGTGGCACTACTCGCACTGTGATCTCTAAAGCACCGGGGGCGTCGCTGTTCGTAGGAGGTATAGTACTTGGTAAAGGCGTTATGACCATCGAGTGTGGAGTGTACATCGCGATACTTCTAGACACCGCAGACGTTGGAGACATCATGACGATAGGACTGGGTAATGATTCGAGATCTAACAACTTACTCAACCAGCAGAACGGCGTGTACTTTAAGTATCATCCATCACTGTACGGTGCTCAGAGATGGTCGATCCATGCAGCAAACGCGGATGTGGTGACATCAGCCGACACTGCATCGGCAGTTACTGCTGGTGTATACTACAGGCTTAAGATCGTGGCTACGAACACTACTAGCGTCGCGTACTATGTGAACGACACATTGGTAGGTACGATCGTAACAAATGTACCCACCGCTGGTATAGCTCCACTCATACGCACTAGCGTGGGGTCTCTACCAAACACTGACTCTCTACATCTAGACTATGTTATGTGCCACTACATATTCACGACTCCGAGATAAATAATACACTCGCATAGAGTGTATTAGTCGCACGATCTCACTTACGTTATGTGCGCCGGGCATACAGGCATCATGACAACAATAACGTTCCGCTTGCTACACATATGGCAGTCTGCAATCGTCATAACATCTTTTATATAGATCATTTGAATCGTAGCGTTCGGAGCGACTTCACGAGCGCACGTTAGGCATAAGTTATAGTACCGTACATCTTTTAGAGTAGCGTGGCACGTTGCGCATCCATGAAACTGTGTGTAGAGACGCGATGCCCATGACGCATACGCACCACTCAGTATGCTAATCACTTCTTCATCTGTCAGCGGTTCCTTATCCATAGCTACACATACTATTATAGTATGTATGCACGTTCAATTATATACTCAGTCCACATCTTCAGATCTCTTGCCCTTACGGTCGTGGATCGCTTTGAGACGAGCCTCTTCTTCGTCCTGTTGTGTCTGTTTTTCGATCTGATCGTACATGACATTCATAGCGTTCTTCATAGTCCCGATGAGTTTGCGCGTATCGAACTCTCCGCTCTCAAGCCCACTCTGAAACCCTTGCGTCATATCATTCATAATACCACTCGCAAGTAGGCTCGTTATCGCGGCCATAGGGTTATCTGCAGTTCCGGACTGTCCAAGTGTCTGCTCTACCTTACCCATGATGTTCCCTATGAACTGCTCTTCTTTCGATCCTTTCGGAGTGCCACTCTCTTGTGGAGAGTTATGATGCGATATACTGAGAGCCTCTAGTTTAGAGAGGATGTTAGTATCACTCGGATCCATCAGTGCGAGTATGGTGAGTAGATGATCGTATATAGCAACTCTTACTTCTGCATCTCCTCTATGTATACATCCCTGTATGTCTATGAATATACGACCCGGAGTGTATACGATACATGAGTTTCTTGGAAACTCACTTCCCTCGAGTATGATGTCTTTGTAGTTGGAGAAGAACATGCCGAACGCATTAATGTGTTTAGTCACAAACTTACTATCCGATGGAGACGTGGCGATTAGTAGCCGATTGTACAACTGTACTTTCGTATCTTGGGGGAACATCTTACTAAGTTCATGTACGAACTCCTTCATAGCCCCAAACAGTTGAGTACGGCGTTCTGCCATATCTTTACAGATATAGCATATGTCTTTAGATATCCTCGCACTCTCGATCACGCGCATTTCTATATCGCGAGTGCTAGACGCGTTTCTTATTCTTCATGTACTGCTCCGCGCAAACGACGAAGTTGTCGAAGAACTTAAATATAGTCTCCTTATACTCGTCGTCGTTAAGCAATCCTCCTCTCCATAGATCTGTAAAGCAACGTACTGATTCGTCCGGAAGTCCGTCGAACACTTCTTTATGTTCCATAAAAAATCGGTCATCGCGAGCGATAACTCGATCTTTGTACGGACAGACACGAGAGACGATCGCTGACATAAGACGATCGGGCGAGTACTGCTGCATAAAGAACTGTACGCCTGTTATGTCCGAGTATGCCTTTGGGTTCTCTCCAACGATCGCTAGTAGGTATGAAATGAGCTCATCTATCTGCTGATGTAGTATTCCTTCCATAATAGCTATGCTACGCTATAATAGGGTACGTATACACTTAAGTCTGTATGGCTACGGCGTTATGAGAATGAGTCGTCGTGTGCTTTTCGTCTCTTTTCGGCGTTTTTCATTATAGTCTGTACGTCTAGTTTTCCGGTGTCATCCACAGTATGAACGTCATCTTCGAGTAGTTGGTACTCATCTCCATCCTCTACAGCCCGTTCCGCACCTTGAGGAGGAGCAAGTGTTACCTCTTCTACAGCCTGAGGGCTATGGATCATACTCTCTGCCCATCGAAGAGCGTCGTTTCCTTTGTATATGTCTAGGTTTCCATCGTCATGCCTGATCGTTATTGTAGGAACAGCGTCCACCTTAAAATACTTACCCGTTCGAATCGCTGCTTTGACGCGTGCTGAGTCAACACATACGTTTCGTATAGGGACGGAACTGGCGTTTATTAACTGTGATATCTTGAGGCAGTTACGAGAGAATCGAGACCAGTAGTACACTATATCTATGATGGTCATTACTGATATAGAGTATATTATGCTTTAAATTCATGGACGCTATTAATAATGGAAGGCGTAGAAACAAGAGTAGAGATATCCGACTACGATACGATCAGAAGCTTCCTACGAACAGTGGCACTTCGTACGGAGGGAGCACTTCTATCGCATCTGCGTATCGTTGAAGACGTGACGACTCTTACGAACGGTGAGATGGTACATGTTGCAAACATAAACGACTACATACGAACGCTGTCTCTGCAAGAACTAATAGGTCGAATGGACGCGATCGAGGATATGTGGCCTCTACTCACAGAGTCTGATATAGTGTCTCTGTGGCTATTAGCAATACCACAAGAGAGCATTCCTCGTAGTATAAAGATCGAAGATACGTACTACGCATCGTTCGATATAGACAGTATGATGAAAGACATGCGCGAGGAGATCGCATATGGAAGAGATCTACTAGTAGACACAACTGCGTCTCAAGCAAAAGTGGTGGGCGAGTTCAAACGTATACCCCCAGAACAGCTCGTTGCAATGTCCGATTTTGTGTTGGACGAGATCACAGTGGGTATATCATTGGAACTGCCACATAGAGATAAGATCATAGACGTGTTCGACTCTCTATCGACATCTATATACGTTCCATTCATTCGTATGGTGTACGATAACAACACATACTACAAAGTACATAGATCTGTCGTTCCATCGCACGAATGGTTGGAAGAAGACCAGGAGAACAACACTATAGTCATGCGCATTCTCAGAGTGTCCAAGGAACGTATAAAGAAAGTGAAGAACTTGTACACTACAGCCATATGGGACGAAAACAATAACATCGCAATAAGCGTCGTGTTAGATGAGAGTATGGATCAGGAACTACTCGAAGAGAGAGTACTCTCCGCGATAGACATATCGCTCCCATACAAGAAAATCTTTACTAAACAGGTCGAGGTAAAAGGAGCGGTGCGAGTAGAGACCGGAATAAACAGATACTTGCTGACAGATATGATCACTAACGATGACACTGTATCCTATTTCCTATACGTTAACGAAAGAAAGAAGTTGGCCACTACAAAGAAACGGTTCTATGTATACTACAACTACTCGAATGAACTCGAAGATCCTATAACGCTCATAATCACTCCACACGCGGATCATAGTGATATACGAATCATGAGAGCCAAAGACGAGGCTCATGTGAAAACGGTCACACGTATACTCAGTCGTATCATCTCTTACTACAGATCTCACACCAAGAATGTTCTAGACATATATCGGCCTCTGTTCGCAGAGTTTGATAAACTAGCCGGTATAACGGAAGAACATACTCTAACGACTAAGGTAGTAAAGCCTGAGAAAAAGTTGGCACCACAAACACGATGCGAACAGCTTTCAACTATGAGACCTGATATCTTCGTGGAGGGGTATGCTCGTAAGTGCCAAAAGATCAGTCAGCCCAAGATCGTGACAGACGAAGAGGCTAAAACGTATGAACCTAATATGAAGATGTACTACCCCAGAGATAGTGGTAACTGGTACGTCTGTGCGCCCAGAGAGGAGTCGGATCGAGATCAGAAACGTATATTCCCGGGACTCATGGAGAACAAAACTCTAAGTAATAAAGATACAGTGCCGTACCTCCCAGCGTGCTTCACCTCTAATCAGTACACCAAACGCAGTTCCACTCTTAACGAATATATGAAAGGCGGTACTACCAAGAAAGTCGTGGCTACTGTAGGCGTCGGACACGTACTGTCTGCAGAGAAGAACGTACCAAGCGGGAGGTATGCCAACGTTCCATCGTTGATAGAGGAGTTGCTCACAGAGGCTGGTATTAAAGACGTGTCCAAATGCAAACGTAGAGGAGTTGCCACGTCTCCCAACAGCATACTGCACTGTCTAGAACTCGCGTTTCAGACCGACTCGTACGATCATATGAGTACGGACGAAGGGAAAGAGATTCAGATACGGAACGATGTACGCCCACTACTACTCATAGACATTAAGGCCGCCGTTGCCAAACAGGAGATGTACAACTACACACTAGAAGACATAAGAACCTACATTACTGATGTCGACACGTTCATGGATCCGCGGCACGTTGTGCGTATACTTGAGGAGTACTATGGATGTAACATATTCATGTTCGTACGAGATAGCGATAGCGATAATAAGTACGGAAACATACTACTACCATTTCACGCAGGAGCGTACATATTCCGAGAGTACGACTATGAAACACCATCCGTCATGATAGTCCTGATTCCGACGAGTGAAGAAGCGTACCCATACCAGTGCGAGATAGTGTCGTTCGACGATGAACTCCCCGTTAACACGAGGTTCATTATGAGAGACACACGGTTCACTCGCACACTTGCCACGACACTCTATGAATCTTCGGTGTCGTACGATCTAACATTGGGAGATGTGATACTCCCGCAGAGCATGACCACCACTGGTATAATGGCGCAGTACATAGACAACTATGGAAAGAGACGAATGAACGTATACACCACGAAGGATGGAGATGCGCTCTCCTTCGTGGTGAAGCCATCTGTACCACTGAACATAAACGCTATAGAGAATGTGGAAGATGCTCCTATAACTACGACCACTATAGCGAATCAGTTCATAACAGATAGTAACCTTGCTATCGAATCGCAGGATGTAGTATTCAATCGTGTAGTGGGATTGAAACTCACGAATGGAAACTACATTCTGGCCGCAGGAGTGGAGATCGCTGATGTACCCAAATCTACAACGTCGTCTACTAATCCTCTGATGTTCATGGAGAGAGGACACAACAATGAGCTCAGAACGCTACGCAGACTGAGGCGTATCGCAACACTCCTTAAGTTCCACTCACTGCGTCTGTACGCTCTAAATCCGCAGACGTATGGTGCCGATAGTTATGTGATAGCGAAACATCACGCTTATGAGGGAGTAGAAGCGCTCACTCGTCTAGTGGACACGAATGTACTGTACGATAGTGAAGGGCGGCTAATCATAGATAGTGAGACACTACGCAACAAACTTATGTACTATGTCAAGACGATGGTTATGAAGAACGAAGAGTACGTTGCGGAACACGCCACTATGCAGATCGTCGATAACTACTACGCCAACATAAGCGACTTTAGAACGAGAGAAGGTCAACTCGTCTTTGATACAACAGACACACTCTCCGAGTGGATACGTAAGGAACGCTCTGCAAAGATGGAGAGTTCGGTGGTGTACATACCACGAATGCGTACGTCCGAACCCTCCGTAGTTAAGAACGGTGCGATATTCGGGGGCAGACCGTTCCTCGTTCAGAATGTGATAGATGGGGACATAACACGAGCGATGAATGTTTGCAGAATGTGGAACGATGAGCACATTAACAAGGGATACCACACTCCGTCACTAACCGAAGCCATCCCACGCTACGATCTGTACGATGCTTTTGGAAAGACGCGTAGTGTTGAACCTGAAGTGGTGTCTGAAGATACCACTGTCGTTAACATATACGATCATGGAAATGACTACTACTCCGCGATGTTGGTGATCTAAAACGTATAAATACGCTCTCTCATATTATAATGACGTCGCGTAGAGTACTTGGACCATCCAATATTATACCTGGATTCTTTACAGAGGGGAATGTTAAGGCCGTGAGTATCATCGTTAGCAACATCCTTACCAAGGAGTTCAATCACGACATCCTGATACCTACTGATGCCGTAGAGAGTATGATGGACACCGTGTACGAAGAGTCGGTGTACGCTCCTACTTTCAGGAATGTGAACGGACAGTATGACAGAGGACTGCTATATCTCAACAACATAGTTATGACAAGACTTCTATCATCATGCAGACAGGAGATTCTAACCACGCAGAGGGCAACGAACTGGCTGAAAAACGAGAGGAAAGCTCGAATGAACGACTCGAGCCTCGGCCTACGTAACCACGACATCATAAAACTACGGCTACCGGAAAAGACACTGCCACTGGTATGGTCTCGATCGTATTAGATATATATATACCCGATTGAGTATATATAATGACGGACGATATGTTTGGTGGACGATGCAGTTCCACAGACGTAGATCCTATAACACAGGAGCCACTTGGTGAGACGGACGATGTGATCGTGTTCGTACCAGAGAACAATCAGCGTGCAGGGTTCTGTATAAGTAGAGAAGCACTCCTGCAGTACTGGGAGTCGGACAGTTCGTGGCTGTATGGCGACTGTCGTGGACATCCGATTAATGTGGAAGCATACCCAGATCGATACTGTCGTAAGTACTACAAGTTACCACATACTAACAGCAGCATGTTAAGTGGTGTCGTAGACATGATCAAGAATAATCCTAGAGTGGATGTGTAGGCGATGAACAGTACACATAGACCGGTTAACATTGGGAGGTGGATGCACTACACAAGTGAAACAAACATTCCAAATGCAGAGGTGTACTTCGTACGGCCATCTACACTTGACACACTCGACGATCAGACACCATTTGACTGGACACCTCAGGAACCATCCCAGAAGGATGGGAAGGGAGACTACTACGGAGGAGGTGGATACTAGAACATCTTGGAGAGGCAAATCCTCCAGTAGACGAGGAGGAAGAGGAGGAAGAAGAGGAAGAAGAGGAGGAAGAAGACGAAGACGAATTGAGAGCCATATATAATGAAATATATCCAGAGGAAGCTATAACACTGAATATATCAGATAGAGAGTTAACTACACTCGTTGGTATACAACGCCCTCCGAATGTCACGATTTTGAACTGTAGTAATAATAGTCTTGTGAATCTCGTAGGATGTCCCGATGGTATAATCGTCTTGATATGCGATAACAATCGTCTCACAACTCTCGTAGGATGCCCTCAGTCGGTTAGTGTTATAGCATGCGTTAATAATCGTCTTGAATCATTTGAGGGATGCCCGACGGGTCTGATAGAGATGAACTGTCGTGCAAATCGTCTCACATCTCTCGTAGGATGTCCACGCTCTGTCACAGATCTAACGTGTAGTAACAATCGTCTCACATCTCTTGAGGGATGTCCACGCGGATTAAGATCGTTGGACTGTAGAGACAATCGTCTCACATCGCTCATTGGATGCCCTACAACGATTACTGAGATATACAGAGACGATACATTAGTACATACAGAACCACGCCCTCCCACAGGATCTGATATAGAATATGACGCCCTGTACGATCTGAACAATCCAGACTCGGGTATAGATCTCACAGCCGAGATCTCGGAGTACCAAAGAGATCCTACTAACATGGGGCCATGTATCAGTTGCGACGGGCTTAAGTACTCTGCCGATCTCCGCGTTCATATGTACGAACGCGGAGCTGCATACAGGGCGACGATCGTGCAGAGATTCCGTACTGGCACTGTGACGACTGTAGTAATGAAAATGACGTCGGTAATGACGTCGGTGATGACGTCGACTGACGTCGACTGACGTATACAAATAAACGCTTCGCCTAGATTAGTGTAGCACACGCTACACTAATGACTCTCTGTATGATTTGACATACTGCTCCAGTTGCTTACTCCACACACTCGCTGCGCGAGTCGAAACGGAACGATTGCATCCTTTATGAACGTTCTTACGAACTCGCGTACTCGCTACACGAGTTGACGCGAGTGGAGACTCGCGTTCCGCACCGGGCGTATCCAGGACGCCGGAGGCTACACAGAATCCTATGACATTACCATTAGCATCTTTCTCTACACGCAATGATTCTATATCCGCTATTAGTCCGTCACCGTCGTAGGTCACTATGTCCGCGCACTCGCTGCGCGAGTTGCTCAACAGGAACACCAATTTGATCGTGTTAAGTAGTTGTATTCGGTTCTGTGTCGTGAGTCCATGTACATCGGCCATACGGTGTACATACTCACAGATCGTTCGCTCTCTGCACGCTTTCGTAGTACGTTTTGTAGACGCTGAGTTCGTGGTAAGCGATTTAAGAGTGGATATGTCTCCCTGCGATCGCATGCATAGCCCTTTTGGACTATCTCTCATAATGGACATCATCTCTGTGTATAATGAGATGTACTTTGCGGCGTCATCAGTATTCACTTGCGTGGTGTCTATACCTGTCGTTACCGACGTCCATCTCTTCGATCCGTGCGGGATGTACATCATAGTCTTAGGATCTTTAGGAGAGACGCGGAACCCTTTAGGAAACCTGCCTTTTGCGCAGTTCTCCAACACGTCGATCCAAAACGGATCTAAAGTGTAGCCACTGCATTCGTTAAACGCTGGGTATGGTACACTCGCCGTAGGCGAGTGTGTATCGAGTACCATTTATAATATAAATGTCTTAACTTTAATAAAACTGAAGTGTAAAATATGTGTTAGTGTATAAGCGGTGGTGCGTACAATGTCTCTGTACGAGACTCCGTATGATAAGGCAAGAGCGTGGATGCATGCATTCGAAGAGTGCTCAGAACGTGTCATGAAGATCATAGAAGGACTCTCTATGGACGCAACTAGTCTCGTGGCGACTGTACGTGCTATTCGCGATGAGATTCATGCTCCCAACGAAAAGGCTGAGAGCGAAGAACTACGACGTGTGAGCATCTGTATGAGAGGACTGTCATGCATGCTCACAGCCGACCATCGCTTACTCCCAGAGTTTTGGTGTCCTCATGGCTGTAGTGTAGAGAGATTGGCGGAGTTCCTGGACAAGTGTTCCGCTGAGATCGATCTGCATCTGCAATCGTTCGTAGTTAACGGAACTCTCGATCTTCCTCCGAATACGTAGTACGTATATTGATATGAACACATACCATACTGTGGTATGTGTATGCGCTCACTGTGTCATGAATATGTACACGCTCCCTCACGGAACCGCTACGTCTCTCACCGAGTATGAGTTCCCGTCTTGGATCGAAACGCTCTACTGCAGTTTTAGAGGACTAACGTCGCTCGTAGGATGCCCAAGCACAGTACGAAACATCATCTGTCAAGGAAACAAACTAACATCGTTCGAAGGATGCCCTTCCGGAGTGACCTACATCTGTATGCCAGATAATAAGTTGACATCACTCGTGGGATGTCCAGAGTCCGTCACGCATCTCAACTGTAGTAACAATATGATCACTTCTCTCGTAGGGTGTCCCGCTGGTATGCTACTCCTGAACTGCGGAAACAATAAAATCGCAACGCTAGGGGGACTTCCATCGGGAATCACAGAACTGACGTGCTACTCGAACGAGCTGACGACGCTCGTGGGATGTCCGGATACAGTAACTGCACTATTTTGTCACAGTAACAGACTGACGTCGCTCGAGGGATGTCCGCCGAACATAGAGTATCTGAACTTCGATCACAATGAGGGCATTCCAATGCTAGAGTCGTGCCCTCCCCAATACCCAACTCTCACCCAGAACCAGTGGGAAGCGGTACAAAAAGAGCGGAAGTATAGTCACCTGCACATATACTAAAATGACATGTCATTATATATTGATATGAACACATACTAAATGTAGTATGTGTAGTTCTCTCATCATGACTATGTACAATCTCACCACTTATGGATCCGCAGTGTCTCTCGAGGGGTACACGTTCCCGAATGGTATCACAGCACTCTACTGCGCGCGCCATAACTTGTCGTCGCTCGTAGGATGTCCAAGTACAGTTACACATCTCATCTGCGGAGACAACAAGTTGACGTCGTTCGAAGGATGCCCTGCTGGGCTGACCAAACTCGACATCTCAAACAATCTACTAACGTCGTTCGACGGGTGTCCTTCTACTATTACTTCTCTTCAGATTCAGCATAACAAACTGACGTCGCTCTCCGGGGCTCCGGACGGTCTCACGTTTCTGGACTGTAGTTCTAACCTACTCACATCACTCGTGGGATGTCCTGACAGTGTGACAGTACTTGAGTGCAATGCAAATGACCTGCCGACGTTGGAAGGATGCCCTTCGAATGTTAACGAACTTGTTTGCTCTTCGAACAAACTAACCTCTCTGAAGGACTGTCCTTCTACTGTAAAAATCCTGAACTGTTACAACAATCACATCACCACACTCGTAGGGTGTCCTGCTGGTATGGTCGATCTACTCTGCTCATCGAACGAGCTTACCTCTCTTGAGGGATGTCCTCCGAATGTAAAGTATCTGTCCTTCGGCCACAATAGGATCGCGACATTGGATGGTGTTCCTGAGACCGTCACCGAACTGACGTGCAACTTCAACGAACTGACGTCGCTAGTGGGATGCCCGGAGTCTGTCATTAAGCTGTACTGTGATAACAACAGACTGACGTCGCTAGAAGGGTGTCCACTTAACGTCAGGTATCTGGACTGTGATAACAACCCCGGAATGCCAGTGTACAACTCCGTTCCGGATCTATACATCGGAATCACATCGGGGCAGTACAGTGCGATCGAACGAGCGCGAAATGAATGAATACTGATAACTTATCGCTATAGCGATAAGTTAATAACACATCTATACACTATGGGTATAGAGGATCTGAACAAAGTCATTAAACGTGTCTGCCCTCGTGCGTTCACAGAAGTACATCTCTCGACACTCCACGGCAAGACGATCGCGATGGACACCAGTCTCTATGTGTACAAATACGTCAAGAGTCAGGGAGAGATGTGGCTCGGGTCTATGATACGCATGCTCCTGGCTCTCAAACGAAATCGTATTAAGATCGTGTGTGTCTACGATGGAACGGACGTTCCTATAGAGAAAACACAAGAACGCATCAAACGATCGAAAACGGTGGACAGATCGGAGGAGCGTCTTCAAGAGATTCACGACGTTATGGACATGCTCGAAAACGACCACATGTTCTCTGCAGTAGGTGTTCCTGAAAACATCGTGGAACGAATACAGAAGATCGTTTATAGGAGACGGGGCATGACGGAACTGACAGACACCACAGACTACACGTCTATAAGATCGTGCTACAACGCGTTGGAACGTGCAGAATCATCCGTCGCGGCTCAATCGCTGCGTGTTACTAAGAGACACATGAAACTGATACACACGGCGATCGAGCTAATGGGCATTCCGTCCGTACAGGCACCGGGAGAGGCGGAAGCAACATGCGCCGCCATGTGTAGAGAGGGACTGGTGTACGGTGTCCTTAGCGATGACACGGACGTTCTTGTGTACAGAACCCCGATCGCACTCTCCAAACTCGATCTACGAAATGAGACCGTCGTTATGACGGGTATAACAGAGGTGCTGAATGGGCTCGAACTGTCGTACGATTCGTTTCTGGACATGTGCATCATGCTCGGTTGCGACTACAATACACGTATTAGTGGGTACGGTGCTGTGAAATGCTACGATATGATAACTAAATACGGAAAAATAGAGGACATGCCATTGGCAGATACGGCGAAAATGTGCTTACTGCATGAACGATGTCGTGAGATCTTCAGTATGGAACATAATAGTGGCGTGTTGGCATCCGATATATACGTCGACGAGTTCGATAGGAACGGTATGCGACAATTCCTAATCGATCATGGCGTTCGTATGCGAGTGGAAGAGATTAGTAAGGTGTTCGATCACGGCGTAGTGTTCGAGTAGTCCGCAGGACACCATAGGACACCGTAGGACACCGTAGTCCGCAGGACACGTTTACATATACATCGTGTATATGTGAGAATTACTTTATACGATCGCAGTACTCTTTCCACCCCAGATGCTCTATCTCGCACAGTGCTTTTTTATGATCGTCAGTCAGCCTGCTACGTCTACGAGTGTAGCACATCCACTGAGCGAATCGTTTCTCCCCCACTTCACCGGGTGTCTTTGGGTTTGCAATCTGTTTCGGCCGGCGTTTGTTATTCGAGCACCACTTGCTAATAGCGGCTATGTTATCTTCGATAGTCCTAACGTCTTCGCAGTACTCTTTCCACCCCAGATGCTCTATCTTGCACAGTGCTTTTTTATGATCATCAGTCAGCTTGCTACGTCTACGAGTGTCTTTCATCCACTGAGCGAATCGTTTCTCCCCCACTTCACCGGGTGTCTTTGGGTTTGCAATCTGTTTCGGACGACGTTTGTTCTTCGAGCACCACTTGCTAATAGCGGCTATGTTATCTTCGATAGTGAACGTAGTCCTAACTTCTTCGCAGTACTCTTTCCACCCCAGATGCTCTATCTCGCACAGTGCTTTTTTATGATCGTCAGTCAGCCTGCTACGGCTACGAGTGTAATCCATCCACTTAGCGAATCGTCTCTCCTCCACTTCATCGGGTGTCTTTGGGTTTGCAATCTGTTTCGGCCGTCGTTTGTTGGCAACACACCACTTACGAAGTGTTTCTATCCCCTGAGCGATTCTATCTATTCCCGATACGAATTGACCGATGCTGTCATACACATTTTCGAACATGTATTCGACCGATCGTTCATCGATCGTTTCAGTGTCGCATCGTTCGATTGTGAGCCGCGATCCGATGGATCCCCGTTTTGCACTCCGTGAGATCTCTGTATCGTATTTCGCCAACATGCGAAGAAATTTGGCCACTTCACATTCCGCGACGTCTAACGACGTTGTAGTATTGTACACTGTGACAGGAAGCACGACGTGAGTAAGTGGTTTATCGGATCCGAGACGTACGACTCTTCCAACGCACTGTATGATCGACACATGCGATCTTCTCGGCTCTACGAATACTACACAGTCCGCCGACGGGATGTCCATTCCTTCTCCGATCGTGTTAACAGTCGACAGTACCTGTATAGTTCCTCGTGTCAGATCACCTATGATGCGCTTTCGGTGTTTAATGGGCGTAGTTCCATCGAAGTATCCGCACTTAACTCCACGCTCTTCGAGCGAGTCCGCAAACCGCTTAGCAGCGTCCAATCGATTGGAGTATGCTAGTACTCTGGTGTACGTGTTGCTCTTAACATTACGAGCCACATAGTCTGCGTACGCAGACGAAGTATCAACGTTCTCCGCACCGTCCGTCAGAAAGATCGGCGTGTGTATGTGATAGTCGGTCAACCACCCGTCGTTTATCGCCGTCCTGAGATCGTACGTATAGTCAGCATGTGATAATGTAGCACTCATCGACACGGTTCTTCGTGATCTACTCATAACGTAGTTAACGACATCCGATACGTCATCCACTAGAATAGCGCTATCGCTATCGCTATCGCTATCGCCGCTATCGTCGGTTGTAGTGTGCTTATAGTGGTGTGCTTCGTCTACCAACATTAGATCGTACTCTATGTCCATGATGAGAGATAGACTGTCCACTACAGCGACGTATACATTGGCGTTCATATCTATTCGATCGTTGTGGCCGGTTCCAACGAGACAGACTACGACGTTAACAGGAAGATCATTCGTCATGATCTCTCCTATCTGATCCATAAGAACGATGGATGGTACCACTATGCATACTCGAAACTCTTCTTGTGCTATACTGTGTGCATCCTTAATGAGATCTCTCACGAGGTGTACCATCAGCAGCGTCTTTCCTGTACCACACGCGAGTAGCAGACGCGTTTCTCCTTTCGGTCGTAATGCGCGTAGTGCTTCCATCTGGTATGGACGAAGTTCTCTTGAATCGTCGCAGAATGAGTCGTCCGGTATCGATCGAAGTCGCTCACACAGTTCTTCATACTCCGTCGCTCCAAATCTCTTCAGATCGTATACGTGCCTTAGTCGTTTGGTAACAGTAGCGTCCTCAGAGCACCATAGCTCTCGTCTGTGATTAAAGAAGCCACACTCCCCTGACAGTGCTAGGAACTTAGCCACCTCGTCCCAACTTACATTCCCATCGCCCGTACGCATCTTTGACTGTACTACGACGTAGTTTCCCGCGCCGTCTATGCCACAATCCGTCTCAGGCGCTCCACTCGTCTCTATGTACCACGGTGGTAGATCGCCCCACCTCACAGCGTTCGCGTAAGCACACGTCACGATCTCAAATCTCATCGCGCGTTCGTACATCGGAACGGTCTCCGCAAACAGTTCGTCGTATGATCTGTTTGCAAGTACGAATCTCGCTTTTCTTAACGACTTTGTAATAACATCGCTAGGAAGTTCCATACCACGAGTGCGCACGTGTACACTATACGCGTTGTGAGCATGCTACATCAATCAAATGTAGTATCATATTTGCATGGGATGTCTTCTTAAAATATATGGTATTCCGTGCGAGACATGAACGACTAGTTTAATCATAACGATACATATATGTATATTGATATACATATATGTATTATGTATATACATACAGTTCGTGCGTGTTCATTCACTCTCCACAGATATGACAGCAGTCGCAAACGTTGTTGGCTACGTTCGTGTGAGTTCGCAACAGCAGAGTCAGTTCTCTGAAGGGCATGTGTCATTGGCCGTTCAAGAGCGCGCTATTCGCGACTGGTGTACCGCAAATGGAATGAATCTCGTGCGCATGTTCCAGGACGTCGTATCCGCGCGCGATATGACGAAACAGAAATCGCTTCAAGAGCTTGGTACTTTCGTCCGTAGTGGAACGATCAAGACCGTCGTCGTTTATAACGTGTCGCGGTTCTCACGCAACGTCCTCCAGGGTCTCGAGTTCATCAAGAACCGGCTACTCGCTCGTGGAGTGAACATTCACTCGGTGATGGATGGGTGCCAGTACTCTGGGACGGCTGGAAAGAACATGTTCACGATGACTATGGCGTTCGGCGAAAACCAGAGCAACGTCATTAGCGACAACGTGAAGTCGTCGCACACATTCCTCCGTGGGTTCGGCTTTCAGTTTGGGGCGGCCAAGTATGGGATGAAGGCGATCCGTGTTCCTTCGTCGGGAGATCCGAACATTCTCGTTCGCAAGTTCGTCCGTGATGACGACGAGCATGCCGTGATCGAAACGATCATGCATTCTGGACTCTCCGCCGAAGACACTGCGCTGAATCTCAACGGTCAGGGAGTCCTCCGTCGTGGAAAGCCATGGACTGAAGCCAGTGTGCGCGGTATCATCGTCGCTCACAAGCCTCTCAGTATGCGACAGCTACAGAGCGCTCTGCCTTCGGGTGGTGTACCGCTTCCACGTTCAACCGGTGCTGTGCGCCCTCGTCATGGGCGTCGTCTTCGTGGCACTCCGTTTTAAACACGACGTGTCACGCAATAGCCCACTCTCTTACGAGAGTGGGCAAAACATCAGATGGTATCATTTATCGCAGTGTGTTGCGCATCGGCGAGTAGTCGGTTGGCATACCACAACATCTTCTTCAAATCCTCAAGCCCATTCTTCTCTTTGTATCGGCACTATCTAACCCTCAACGAAGGTCATTCGCTGATCGACTATGAAGTCGCAGACTTCGATCGTTCTATAGTAGTTCGGGTTTATACTGTCCATACTACGGCGTTGTAAAGTGTTAGCTATAGCTAACACTTTCGTTTCTATACATCGCGATGAGCATGTGTTTGATCTCTGTTATCATCTGTTTGTAGGTGTACGTAGGTATGCATGCCATGTACGTGTAGACATCGTAGTCCCATCGTTGTGGGATCATTGCATCAGCTCGATCGCAGCCGTCACGTCATCCTCTACACCACAAAAGTGTGTGTCCTCATCAAAGATGTACTTCTCTTCCATCTTTTTGTTTCGCTGGTTGAAACGATCCGTCGTCACGTTGTAGAAGTACGTCTTTTCATCCGTGCTCTTGTTCAGAGCGTCTGCGAGCTTCAGTGCGTAGTACTCTAGCTTGTCATCGTCTTCCATATCAGAAGGCTTGCGTTTAGCGGTCGCTTTCTTGACTCGACCAACGTTAGCACGTTCCTTATACGGAGCGCGTTCCTCCTCTGAGAGATTGCGCCACATCTCGCCCAACTTCTCCATCGTCTTCTGCGACACGAGCTGTTGGTTGACGACGTTTCCATCCATCTCGTCGATAACGATCTGCTTCGCATCGGCGCGGTGATCGTTTGACCACAGGATGTACGCTCCCGGAGGGCGCTTTGGGCGTTTCATGCTGGCTTCCTTCACCTTCTCGAAGTGCTCCTTCACGCGTTCTACACACCGATCGCCAAACTCCTTGTTAGTAACGAGTTTACGATCACTGGCCGAACGAGATGGTAGCGATGACAGAACTTCGTCGCGGACGATCTTAAGAATGGCGCGGATTTTGGCCTCTGTAGTCATGACTGCAAGAGTGCTTCTATAAGCAGACTGTGTATTCTTATATCAATATAACACTACGATCTACGATCATAATATACAACATTTGCGTTTGGACACCCTGTGAACGACGTTCCCTACGCGTTTGCCACGAATAGATCTCACTATGGCGCTAAACGTCTCTACAACATTAACACGCGTCTTAGCACTCGCCTCTACGTACTTAACATGTAGCGCAGATGCTAACTCTTTAGCCTCATCCATTCGCACCGTCCTAACATCGATCAGATCGCACTTGTTTCCCACCAACACAATAGGAACGTCGTCGTAGTCCTTAACTCGCGATATCTGTTCTACGAATCCCGACACTTCATCGAAAGACGATCTGCTAATGATACTGTATACTACGATGAATCCTTCTCCAGTACGCATGTACTGGTCTCTCATCGCAGAGTACTCTTCTTGACCTGCCGTATCGAGTATGTCTAAGAGACACGACTCTTCATCCACTACGATCTGTTTTCTGTATGCTATTGTAGGATCGTACTCGTTAATGAAGTAGTTCTGCATGAACTGTATAGTTAGAGCGCTCTTTCCAACACCTCCACCTCCTACGACGACAACTTTATACTCCATTGTTAATAGCGACGATACAAAGTGAGCATTATACAGCAATATCGTTTATACACTACGTAGTGTATAAACGAGTACTGTGTTAGAGTGGAATGACAGAATGGGTAGATAGCAAACGTGCTTCCGAACTACTCGGAGTGTGTACAGCAACACTACGCAACTGGGATAGAAAGGGAAAGATCGTGACCAAACGAACGCCCACTGGAAGAAGAACGTACAGCCTTACGAGCATAAGCGATCTCAAAGAGATCGAACGTAGATGCATCGCGTACTGTAGAGTTGGAACTAACGAAGACGTGGACATACTACGCAGACAGTGCGACTATTTTGCCGAACACTTTCCAAATCATACGATCGTGACTGATACCTCGTCTAGTATAGATGAACACAGACGCCCCGGACTAGTGAATCTACTTAACCGAGTGCTTGAAGGCACGATAGACGAGATCGTCGTGCTACATAGAGACCGATTGAGTAGAGTGTCGTATAACATTCTAGAGATCGTGATAAAACATGGCGGGTGCAGGATTATAAGTTTGGACAATTCGGCGTATGCTAGCACTCAGTTAGAACTGGCGAGAGATATGTTAAGTCTATCGTTGCTTTTTTCTTCTCCAAAAGATCTCAAGAGTCTATAATGCCCATAACTAAGAAGTGCATAGCTCGCAGTCGCATTCTTGAGAACGCCGAGAAACGTGTACGCAAAGATAAGAAACGCGTCGAAACGAGGTGCCTAAAGCGTGGTAAGCCACGCCAAGAAGAGGACGGATCGATGACACAACAGTGCGCGTCACAGACTAAGAGTGGAAAGCGATGCAAGCGGTACTCTGTTCCTGGGCAGACTATGTGTTACCAGCACATCGTAACTAACGTTAACTGCGCTATGTACCATCGTGCTGTAGGTATAGCGCGTGCCAACCCTACGATAACGAAAACACAGATGGCAGATATGCTTGGTGTGAGTGCTAGCGTGGTGACTATCGCAGATAAGTACCAACGTCTTATTGGTAAGAAATGCGTGTGAAATGAATAATTAATTATACGATCGTATAATTAATGGCTCCTACGAAGAAGTGTACCAAACGCAGAGACGCACTCGCAAATTCGCGCAAGAAAGTCACTGTTCATAAGAAGATCGTAAAGGCAGAGTGTACCAGACCAAAGCCGGCAAAGAAAGTAGATGGAGTGAAGGTTATACAGTGCACAGCCAAGACGCTATCGCTAGCAAGGTGTAAGCGATACTCAGTCCCTGGAACTAAACTGTGCTTCCAGCACACCACAGGTGGCTTCACGCCAGCGTACATGACATCAAACGTCGCTCCGCTGTGTTCCAGCTGTGTTCCTCCTCGTTCCTCATCGGGAGCGCTCGTTCCGTACGTTCCCCCGCCTAAACCAAAGGTGGTGACGGACTCGGAGGTCACCATTCGTATAAACGCCATACGAGATCCAAAAGTAAAGAAGCGTGTGCTGCGAATGCCACGTTCAGAGGTAAAAGGAGCGATCGTAGCGCTGTCGGATCCAAGAGTGAGAGCGAGAGCTATGACGTCGCGCACTCCAGAGATCAGAGAGTACGCTCTGGCGCTCGGGCCACCCATCTCATCGAGTGGTGCGATCGTTCCCTACCGCCCCATGGCTCGTCTGACAGAAGAGAGAGACGTGTTCTCATCCCCTAAAGTGTGGCGTACAGGCGCAGCATACGAATCTCCCAAGTACGAGAGGCCAATGGCACCGTCTGTACAGCGCGTAAAGCCAACCGGGATGCCTGGGAAACTGTTCGCCCCTCCTATTCCGACGCTGGAAGACTTCGAGGAAGAATATTAAAGGGTATTAAACTTTAGACTAATGGAAAGTCTAAAGTCTCCGAAGGACTATATATTCTATGCCTATACGCGAGAGGGGTATGTCATAAAGGGTATAATAGACACCATGCTCAACAATCTCACTAAAGACGCGACGATCACATTTGATGAGCATGGTGTTCATTCGTCATGCGCAGACGCTCACTCGGTCGTGCTCGTATCGTTCGATCTGCTGAGAAAGAACTTTCAGAACTACATATGCGAGTATCGTTTCACTGGCAACTTCGTCCTCAAAGAACTCCACAAGACCGTCAAAGTGGTTCGAAAGAAAGACAGCATCACAATGTACGTCAGGAAAGATCAGCCAACGAAACTCGTACTCGTTACTTCTCCTCAGATAGTACACGATGCTCCAACTAGTGGCATAGTGTCGAGCGAGTCAGTCATATTCTCACTATCGGAGCCGATTGTACATTCGTCCATAGACAGCTACGAGTATCCATACACTATGTCATCCTCTAATTTTCAAAAAGTAGCGAAGAAGATGGCATCTACTATCAAAGGGGATAACGTAGATCTACACATACAGGGTACGACCTATGTTCGGTTCTACTGTACCAATGGCATTAATGAGTCTATGTCGGAGTTCGGTACGAAGGCCGACACCTCTGGTGCGGATGGTGCGGCGGCTATGTATAAAGGGCGATTCTACACCACTATGTTCGGCAATCTACTAAAACTACAAGCACTGGCCAAAGAACTAAAAATATACGCTCCAGTCAGAAACAATAAACACCCCGTAAAAATAGAAGTGAATGCTGGAGGACTCGGAACACTATCGATCTACCTGAAGAGTTGTGAGTGTATAGACACTGAAAAGCACCCCGGTACTCATCACACTGCGAAAGGAAAGAAAAAACTTTGACCTTGCGATATCGCATAGCATGTATGATCACAACGCTACGCTACGCTATGACTACACCCTATGAGGGTACAGAGTGCGAGCATATAGAAACGACGTTCATAGACGGGGCGGATGTGTGTATGGACTGTGGACTATGTATAGACGCTCCAGTGTCTAAAAGTGTAGAACAGAACAGAGAGCCATCGAGATGCCACAAACAGCGGGGTGAACAGAGAACACTATACGACGTTATCAAAGATAAGAACGTACCAAAAGCAATCGCTGAGACGGCCAACACCAGATATGTACATATAGTTAAAGATCAGATATATAGAGGAGATCGACGAAAAGCAATCGTGGTGGCCTGTATATACTATGCCTATCTGGATCACGGAGAGCCTCGCCCTATAGACTACTTTGAGTCGTGGTTCAAACTTAAAAAGAAGCGCGTGTCGGAGGGAACGACTGTCTACTGTCAGTACTTCCCAGAGGTGCGAAATCTCTGTGTGAATGAGAATGACTTGATGCGCACATTCATGACATGTGTGGGAGTTGGGGAAGAGCACTATGCTAAACTATTGGAACTGAGTGAGTATCTCGCTAACAGATCGGAGTTGCTAAATAGCTCTAAACCTCAGTCGGTTGCTGCAGCTATACTGTACGTCTATTTAGCACTACACCCCGACTATATGAAACGACTGAACATGGACAAGAAACGATTCTCCGCGCACGTTAAGTGTTCTGATATCACGATAACGAAGTTGGCCACAGAGATCTCTTCCATCATCAAGAAGAGTATAGAGTTGTAAACCTCAGCGGTGGGTCTTTATAGAGTTATGAAGACCCACCGCTGAGGTTTTTATAACTCTATAAAGATACTCTATAGGAAGTATAACGTAGCGCTGTGCTATGAATAACGATAGAGATCTGCTGCTGTTACTCAACCGAGTAGCAACGATGGTACTGATCGGAGAACTCTCCGAAGACGAAAAGGCGCGTGTTCATGGACTTCTAATAGGTGTCATTCCTACGAATGATGATGTCGATATGATGAGATATGCGATGCTGGGATTTTACACAAGCCAACTTATGCAGTCGTAGTCTACTATGACTTCGCGACTGCATTAGTACTCTTTAACGGTCACACGCACTACACCATTCATCATAGGATGATGTATATGCTCTCTCACGAGCGTTCCCGCGATGTCATACCACTTCCACGTTCCCAATCGTTCGCCCGTCTCCATAGACATCGGCCCAATCACACGAACGTGATCCTTGTCCCATTTCACGACGTAGTCTATCACGTCCGAGCTTATATCAGCATCCTGTATCTCTTTTGTGTATCGTGTCTTAATATCGTCCACTAACTTTTGTGGTAGTGATGTTCTATTTCGAAACGGGTTCATGACCGGTTCGTTGCCTGCACGTTTGATGAGATAGAAGAGTTGTTTATACGAGAAACAGTTATGTATGTTGTTAACCTCGTCTTTTACCAACACAAGTTCTCCATCCCCTATATCCGGGCGATTTGGGTAGCATGTCGTCTGTGGATTCACAGCGTACGATCCAACACCACGATACAGTACGATGTCCAACGTTTCGTCTGGGAGTATCATTGGGAACACTTCTGTTATTCGAATGCGGGATGTTGGATATAGAGAAGCGGCGATGTACGCGATAGATCTGTGCGTCAGTACCATACCGACTCCTGCTAGATGCATCTTTATCTCGTGGACATCCTCTGCCATCAACTCTCTGTTCATGAAGATCTCCATAAACATACTCTCTACAGTCATGCCTACTAGATCCTTCAACTTCCTGTGACCACTTATGATGCTCTCTCGCACAATCGCACCCGGTATCTTCGCCCCTCTACGAAGACCCGATTCGAACGCAGGATCTCTACTGAGTATCGCAACGTGCAGGGAGCTCTCATTAAGGTAGTCGCGTGTACTTAGACCGTGGCGTTCGAATAGAGCTTCTTCGTACTGTGATATATCGTCTATTGGCCACTCATCATCGCTCTTTTTCATATCGTCTACATACTGCGAGAACATTCTGTACTCTTCATCCACACCATCCAACTCTATCTGAGAGAACGCCAGTTCCCACGCATCTCTGTCGGATGGATGTGCCTCGAGCCACTCTCTCATTAGTTTTTTATTCTCTGCTTGTGTGTTTGTCATAGGAGGTTTTGTCTTAGATAGATACATATTGTACATGTGCTTCTCGAGTTGTATAGCTTCGAACTCTTTCAACGTCAGTATCTCGGATGGGGCGGCCTGGTATGATTTCTCGTACTCAGCGTACCGCTCGGCAATACCATCTCCGCCATAAAGCACATTCGTAACAGGAACGTCGTTAGCGGTCGTCCGTTCATATTCGAACGTTTCTGCGGAGTTAAACTCGTCGATCTCTTCTTGTGTTGGAGTTTTAGCCATACGTTTCGAGATCGCCGCGAGCACGATCGCATTCTTCACATCGTTTGCGTTCTCGTACCACATGAAAGCGACTGGATGGTCGGTTATGTAGCGGACTATGTGATCGCGTATGATGTGTAGTATCTCGTCGTATGTGTACGTTTTACTCTTTAGAGATAACGCTCCTACAAATGCCATCTCCGCATCATGCATACGGACGATCATAGCGTGCCCAGCATCGATCTCCATCTGTGGTATTAGTGGAGTGCTTTTATTCTTTGCAGTACGCGTTTCTGTTCCTTTCACAATGTTATGTCTTATGAACTTTCGTATGGCCACCACGAGATCGTCTCCTTTTAGGCCTTTAGCGTACGACACTTTACCGAGCTGTCTATCGTTCAGGAACTTGAGGAGGTCGGTCTCTAGTTGTGTTAGTTTGTACATTCTTTTGCCACTGCTATACTTTACGTTCTTGATTCGCTTGAGTTGTTCGCGCAGTTCTTCCTCGGTCGCCTGATTGTACTTGACTCTAAAGTAGTGTAGTGCAGCGTTCGTTTTTCCTTCGGTAGTTGTAATGTCTGGTATCTCTGGTAGTGGTTTTCTCGCAGTCTTCATATTTCTGTAGAGCTCTCTATCGGCCAACAGCTCGATCGCCACTATATCGAACAGTGTCGGATTCACAGATCTGAATCTTTTGAGTAGGTCTTGTTCATTTGCTACTATACTGCCGAATCTTCTGCGTATCGTGTTTATGTAGTCGTTTGCCATATCATCTGCTGTTCTGCCGAGCGCAGTGTCTATTTTATCGTCCAACTCTTCGAGGAAATCACCGTCGTTCCTCAGCATCTCTCTGTACTCGAACGCCCTGAACCTATTTAGGTGGAGTGTTCTATACTCGTCGAAAGACAGATGTTTGCGTTCTGCGGTCGCGCGTCTCTCTACCATGGTACCTGTACTTTTGCGCACAGTGCCTATAACGAGCGATTTCATAGTCGATCGCATGTAGTCCATAACGTAGTTTCTGGCCTCCATCGTCACAGGTTCCTCTAATAGATCGGACGCGGATGGCACGATGTCAGTGTACGCAGACGTCATAACATCAGTGGATGGCTCTGTGGGAGGAACCCGCTGCGGTACTCCTCTCTTTCTGGCTATGTAGATACTGGTAATGGGCTTGAGGTACGCTCCGCCAACGAATGGATCTCTGTGCCTAATGGCTGTAGAGTCCACGACTATTATTCGTCTATCTGTACGTTTCCACGGTATCTCTATATTGCCACTTCCCATAACGAATGTGTAGACTCCTTTGTACTCTACGTCCACATCGGCCACCGTCTTGTACTCTACCTCTGGCCTCTCGAGCCTCTCCCATCCGGTATACGTAAACTTTCCGCGTTTCGCCGTCACTTCCTTGAACTTTGTGAACTCCGGTTCACGAATTGCAACAGGTACGACTTTAGTCTTCTCTATAGGGGGAGCGATGTCTTCCTCGTCTTCCTCGTCTTCCGATATGTACCCTTCTGGAACTGTCTGCTCGTCATCCTCCTCTTCCTCTTCCACATCAGCGATGTCTTCGGCACGGCGATCCAACTCTTTGGCCGCCTCTTCCGTAAGGACAGCCTCTGGTACCTCTTCCTCCTCTTCGATCTCTGCCTCACGCAGTTGTCGTGCACGGTGCTCTTCCATGATGGATAGCTCTAGCTCTCTCTCCTCGTCGCGTTTGCGTTCTTTCTGCTGCTGGAACTCCGTCTTCTCGGGTTTCATTACATCGAGTTCTTGGAGTTCTTCAAACTGTCGTGCCATTCGGGCTTCCTGTATCTGTTCTGCAGATCGTTTCTCTTTTGGCTCTGGCATGGCGGCCAGACTCTTGAGCAACTCTCGTTGCTTTGACTTCTGCGACCGAAACGCCTTCATAACATCGACGGTTGGTATGAACGGGTATATGGGAGTACTGTATATTGGTCGTGTGATAGTGACACGTTTTCCTTCGCGGACAGACTCATACTTGGCCATGCCGATCGGATCCCCACTCGGTATATGAAGTTCGGATGGTGCTCTTTCACCACTCTGCCATGTTTTCCTCTGTCGTTCCCTGCGCTCATTGTGTTCTATGGCCGCACGTTTCAGTGCAGCGACGTTTAGAACGTCGCTCTCTACTTCTGCCTCTATGAGCGCAGCTAGTTCCTCATCTTCTGCAGACATACTGGCCGGTAGAACTTCAGTCTGTTTTTCGGTCTTAGGCCGTTCCGCCTTTTTCTTAATTAGGCTAACAACGTCGTGCTTTCTCTTCGTAGCCTGCGCTGCATGCAATTTCTTACGTTTTTTATCAAGAAGGTCGCGTTCTTTCTTTTGTATGGCTGTTAGTGGGGCGCCTTTCTTTGGTGGCATTCTCTTATTAATATGTGAGATATATTCTCTAATCTATATATAAGTCGATCATGTCTAGGTTCTCGTTGTCGGAGATGGCCAAGGAACTACTTATCATTCAGGAGCAAGATGCCTACTACGGAATGTACGACTTCTATATGGAATCTGGACGTCACTCTGAGCAGGAAGCGATGGATATGGCAACGCGTGCTTTTAACGAACACATACAACTGAAGATAGATGAGGAGAAGCGGCGCGTTAACCGTATGAAGTCGGCTGAGATTAAAGCTCACATACGTCGTGTTGCGATCGCAGTGGAGAAGGCCGCGCAAGCACGCCAACGCGCTAATGATGTGAGAGGAACGATACTGCTCACATCGTTGGAGGATCTGATCGAACGGTTTAATACCATGCAGGTATAGTCCGTGAGACACATGTGTACACCACACACATTTAGTGTGTAGTGTGTTGGATGGACTAGTTATAGTGTTTTATGAACTGGATGCGTACTCATATCTTCACGATACTGTTGTATATGACTACTTGTACTCCACGATGTGTGTTCACGAACTTTCTAATTTCGTCCATGTACAGATCTTTGCGAGCGATCTTGGGTATAGCGATACTCCTAATCTTAGATGAGTACTCCATAGTCTGCAGTTGTACGGACAGATCGGCCATAGCGCGTTCGAAGTGTACGGAGTTCAGCTCTGTTGGAGCATCCTCAGCAGATGCCTGTACATACACATTGATAACATACTTACCATTGGAGTAGCCGATGTGTGCTTTCCCTACATTCACAGTCGAGGGAACGACTATAGGCCATTTCTTAACTATCACCTTGGATTTGCCAGTGAGTGCTCCCGTCACTGGGAGTATGTTGAGTATAGCGTCTTCTACGAACGAGTATATGTCCGCGTTCGTTTCTATCAACTCCGATGCGGGCATCTCTATACTCTTAACCGGAACGATCTCTACTTTCGGTACTTCTGCCATGAGCACGATCACACGCAACTCTGCATCGATGTTCCTAGACGCTACGGCGGTTATGTTCTGTATGCAGTATGACACTGTGACTATCTCCTCGGGAGTAAGGTCTAGTACTTCAGTTATAGTACTCGAGGACACTACACCTCCAGATCGTTTAATCATATCGTCCGTACTCCCTTCAAACACATCCAGATTAAGTTCGTCTACGCCATCTATTAGACGGTGCCTATCCTTCTCCGGTAGTATGAGAGCGATAATAGTCTCTATTCCACGATCTCCAAACTCCTCGTGAAAGAAGGCCAACACGTGTTTGATCGCGAGTAGCACAGATACCTCCATCGCAGTTAGATTGGCAGTGGCGTGAGCCAACATAGGTATCATACACTGCGTGTTAGTAGAGATACGCATGTACTCTTCGAACGGCATGGTAGAGTACTTTTCGTAGTGATCGTTAATGTGCATCGCGATGTAGTCCTTCGCGTCGTCGTCCAATCTTATTCTAGTGTGATAGATTAACTTGTCGTAGTGATCGAACGTCGTGTTTGTGCTCTTAGGTATCGGAAACGGAAACAGAACATGCATCACTCGCTTGATATCAGCGAGCGATATCGCTCTCTTATAGAACTTGCATATGTCGAGTATGGCTTTCGCTCTGACATACATCCACGATCTCAACACGATCTCTTTTCTATAGTAGTCTGAATACGTTGCGAATATGTACTGCTCCACCTCTTCTCGCTTAGCCATCTCGAACCGCAATCGTTCTCTCTGAAGAACGCCATCCTCGCCTTTGGCGAACGATCCTCCCATACGCCTTAGGGCTGACACATGTTCTGGAAACGACGTTCCTTTTACGAAGAACGTTCCGCGATTGTTCTTAGCTATGTACAGTGCTTTTGTTGGTATAGCGTTGGCGTATATGTGTAGAGGCTCGATCTCAGACTCGGCATCGAACAGTTCGCGAACATCCGTTCCTTCCAAGTGTGGTATGCACACTTCGTCCTCACTCGTAAACCGCGGTAGAAGGCCGCACCCTTCAGGGTTATTCTCTATAGATAGTGGCGTCGCTGCAGCTATCATGCGCTGTATACCAATGTTCTTGTCCGTCGACATGTTCTTTAGTATAGTGTCTGCTGACCCCCTTTCCAGTAGGTCTGCTTTTCTTGAGCCAAAATCGGAATATGTTAGTCTGGTGTTCTTTTCCATAAATGTATCGGCGTCAGCACCAAGCTGTGTGTCTACGAACCGTGTGTACTCGATAATGTCATTCTTCGAGAGAATCCCATGCGGGTGTTCGGGATCCAGTTTTGTCTCTTTCGCTAGTTCTTCTATCGCGTCGCGGTATGCATACTTTTTATTCATAATGTATTCTACGAACAGTTCTTTGTTACGTTCGAGAGACACATTGCGATCGAGAGGAGAGATAACTCCGAAACGGTCTCCGTTAGTCTTTCGATCCCATGGCTTGGGATATACCAACATCAGATGGTAGGCAGTCACGTTGCGCTCCTCGAGTGGAAGATGAGCGTGGGATCCGAAGCGAACTAGACGTCCTGTTACCTGATGCTCTCCTGCCATATTCCACAGGCTCTCTAGCAGTACGATCACACGACCCCCTTTGAGATCGAGCCCTTCTCTGCCAGCGTTAGATATGATGAGTAGATTAATCTTCGTGGTGTTAAAGAGGTTGACGATCGTGGCACGCTGGTACTTTGTAACATCTCCAGATATGATGCCATACTCTATGTGCTGTTTTTTGCAGAAGTTTGTTATCACGTCCATACCGTACTCGAGAAACGTGGAGTAAACGACCATCTGAGGGAGCACGTTGTTATTGTTGTCCTTTAGCTCTTGCATCTTGTTAACGATCCACTCTATCTTGGCATTGGGTACTATAGCATTAGAGGCCATACGAAGTCCAGTGTAAAACGCGAACTCGTCCTCTATATCTATTAGTCTGTCACTAGCCTCATCCTCGAACGCTTTGTACTGTTCATACTGCGATTCATTCATAACGAGGTGAACATCGTGCTCTTCCAGAGTTGGGTAGTTCGGATCGTCCACATCTCTCGTATGAAAGCTAAAGACGCATGATAGATAGTCCCGAAGCTTGTCTTCATTACCCTCTTTTAGAAGCCGCATCATCTTTAACTTCGCCGATTTCGCCGACATACGATCCTGTTCTTCACCCCGTACCATAGACACCAGATTAAGTATATCACCCATACTGTTGTACCACGGAGTTGCAGTGAGTAGCATGACTTTCTTCGCTGTTTGCGAACACTTTATGGCTATAGATGCCTTGGATAAAGTTGTATCATTACCACTCTTGGGGAAAGTTCGTAGGTTGTGAGCTTCGTCTATGATTAGAAACACATTTGACATGCACTTAGCATCGTCACTCTTGTAAGTGGTGTAGAACTTATCGAGTGTCATGAACTTATAACGATCGTCATCCCTACTTATTCCATAGTCGTCCATCGTCTTCTTAAAATTTTCCTGCAGTGATACTGGGGTCACAACGACTGTGATCATATTGGGGTACGCCTCCATCAGGCATTGCGATGCAGTTACCGCTGTTAGAGTCTTACCTGCACCAACGTCGTGAGCTACAATCACACCTCTATGGTTTAGCAGGTACCTGACGACTATCTCTTGGTATGGACGTAGAGGTTTCTTACTACGCTCTATACAGGTGAGCCGTTTTTTAGTACCTGCTCCCTGTTCGCATGTATCCCCCATTAATAATACATCATCATAAGTTTATGATGTATTTATTCTTACACAGTCACGCAGAGAGCGATTCGCGGAGAGCGCTACATCACTCTCATGCTCGCTCGTTGGTTATCGTACGCTCCGTCCTGTATGTATGGAGTGACAGTGAACACTGCACTGACCTGTTGCAGAGGGGATATCGCTGTTGGAGGAGTAGTGTCCTGTATGGGAATAGTTACATTGTTCGGATCAAACACTCTAAACACAACCGGAGTGCGCTTTGGAGAGAAAGGCATCACTTGTATGATGTCCGATTTGTAGTGCGCCCATCTTGCGCCATCGCCACCAGTTATCCACGGAGTTACGTAATCGTCTGATGTATGTGTTGCTGGAGATACACCAATGTCATCTGCGGCAGCATCGTACCCTATCACCCCGGCGATCGTGGTGGCAACATTGACTCCCGTGTTCCATAGAATATTAAACGCTCCTACGGCCGCGGTCTCTCTGATGGAGAACCGAATCGCGGACGTCGTACCATAGTCTACTGTCATCGTAGTGACTGCGGCCGCTTCGTTCATTAGCACCTCTATCTGATCCGCCAACGCTGGCAGTGTGTAACTACCCACCGGTACTGTAATAGCATATGTTAGTATACCTCTAACGAAATCGAGCATATTATTAGTACTGTTTATACGAACGACGGGCTCCGGAGTCTGTACACTATCAAGAGTGCAGATAAACGTCGCAGTTGGTAGAGTGCCACCGATCGTATTTATAGCGTTGTTCGGAATGTTATCTGGTGTGTTTGTGAAAGAGACGCAGAGGTAAGGATTAGCATCCACGATCGATGGAATGTACGGTATGGTTAGTCGTAGTAGTCTCACACTAGAGACGCATGATCCAGTAACACCCCTATGCGGTCTTGTGCAGAGCGTTTCTTTGCTATCTACGTTCCATGTAGATACCTGACGCCCATTTACTACAAAATTGGAGGGACTATCAGCCGTTCCATCGGCAGATCTGTCTCTGAATCTACTATCGATGCCGAAGATAATGCTCATTACTGATACACACGACCTTTTTAATTTATATCTGCCCGCCAGATACGTACTCAGTTATCGATATGATCACATTACCGGCAGGAGTCGCCCCGCCATACACATAGACGGTCGGGACGAACTCTTTCCACCCGTTTAGAGTTATCGCGTACTGTGTTGTAGTTGTGGAATCAAGTATGTTAATGAGATTTGGCCCATACTGGTTGGCTATGATGGAACACCCTACTTCCGTTCCGGGTATAGCGTTGTACTCTGATGTGACTCCCGTATAGTTGAGCCCTCCCTCTATACGTAGAGATATAGTAACACCTGCCGCTACATCCTCTATCGTTAGTGTGAACTCTCCTCTTGATGTATGTATGTGGCGAGCGGCCAGAACGAGTTGGGCTCCGGTATATGTAACAGTTGCATGACGTCTTCCTGCTGGGCGTATTATCGGCATCCTTATAAGGATGCCGAATGATTTTAATATCGTTTATTCGTAGGTATCGCACAGTGTACCGATCAGTGTGCCCTAGTTCGTTTAGGATATCGTTCGTCGAGAGGAACGTGGTTAATAGTGTCACACAAAATGTTAAACCCGGCGTTCTTTTCGTACACAATACGTCCATCACCCAAATGTATCTTCTCGGCTGTCTGCTCGCTATCTACGACGACGAACGGGACGTTCGGATTCCGCGCGAGGATGCGGCGCACCCAGTCTTCGTATCCCTCTCCGTTATGTGTGAAGATCACAACGCCATCCGCCCCCGCCATAGATTCGTCGTTGTCGCGGTAACCGAATTTGGGATTTCCTGCGAAGTCCATAATCGTGTACCGGCTGTCATCGTAGATGATTGGAGACGCTTCCATTCCAAGAGTGGGAACGTACTCCTTAGGCATCGGACATCCGAGTAGTTCGAAAACGTACGTTGTCTTTCCAGTCCCAGCATCTCCGACGAACAGAATAGTGGGAGTTTGCATTGTCGGGAGTGGCTACGCGTCCGATCGCACATATACATATTATATACATATATATGATCAGTATATATTATACTCCAAGAACCGATGTATATACTGATCGTATATATACGTGTACGTATACATCGCACGTATTGTGTTGAGTCATGACATCGATCGATATCAGCGATCGTGGACTGACCACTCTCGTGGGGTATCCATTTCCTCCAAATGTTGAGACTGTGGACTGTACTCACAACGATCTAACATCGCTCGAGGGATGTCCGAATACAGCGATTCGGCTATACTGTCACCACAATAGACTAACGTCACTTGTGGGATGTCCTACGAACGTTGAGTTTCTGATCTGTTCGTATAATAGAATGACGTCGCTAACAGGGCTCCCTCCAAGTGTTAAGATTCTGTACTGTACAGATAACGAAATAACGTCGCTTGTGGGATGTCATTTGACTCTCGAGGAGTTGATCTGTTACAATAATAGGCTTTCGTCGCTTGTTGGATGTCCACTAACGATCCACTCTCTGTACTGCGAGGGAAATCCTCTAGTACGTATACAACCTCGAGTCCCCGACGGAACACTTCGTGAGATCTCGGCACTCGCTGTACGCAACACACTACTTGACGCATGGAACGATCCTACACAAGTCCCGCGAGAGTTGGCTGACTACATAAACGATGACGATAACATGGGGCTGTGTGATGTGTGTCATGGTAAATACGGAAATACGCGCATAGTACACCACGTCGGGAGACACGACGTTCCTATGTGGCACTGCGATCGGTGCCATTAGTATTATTACTTCTCTGCATAACAGAGAAGTACATTACGCGATAACTAATAAAATCCGCATAGCTCAGCACCATCAGGACGACCTTCGATCGATGTTAGCGGATTGTTTGCATAGTTTATTCTGGACACTGTATCGGGACATCCTACGAGTGATGTAAGTCTATTATCGTGGCAGATGAGCGTTTCAAAATCATTCGTACATCCTACGAACGACGTTATTTCATTGTTGTTACAGTGCATGTACATAACAGACTGGGGACATCCATCGAACGACGTCAGGCTGTTATGTTCACAGTGTAGAGTCACAATTCCCCAGTTGAGTCCAGATAGTGAGGTTAGCCGATTGTGTGCGCAGTTGAGAGTTCTCACGGTATTGGGACATCCGGCAAGAGTCACAAATAGATTGTTACTACAGTCAAGATCGACGACTTCAGGGGGAACTCCTTCGAACGATGTGAGTTTGTTACTCGCACACTTCAGGGTTTTCACAAAAGGAGAACACCCATTTAGCGACGTTAGCCGATTGAGACAACAACTCAGTGTTACAACGCGCGGAGGACATTCAACTAGCGACGTTAGCTTATTAGCTGCGCAGTCGAGCGTGACGACGGTTTGTGGGCATCCTACTAGTGAGGATATCTTATTGTCGCTACAGTCCAACTCCTTGACTGTCTGCGGACATCCTACTAGCGATGATATCTTATTGTCGCTACAGTCGAACTCTGTAAGAACGGGGCATTCTGGTAGTCCTTCGAAAGATAGCAGCCTGTTACTAGAACACCATAGAGACATTACTCTAGGAGAACACCCGCTTAGTGTAGTGATGAGGTTATGCTGACACTGCAGAATGGTCGCCTTTTGTGTACATCCTTCCAGCGATGTTAGTTTGTTGTATGAGCATGTGAGACTGACGACGGATTGTGGACATCCTACGAGCGATGTTAGTTCGTTGAAGTCGCACTGTAGTGTTCTCAAATTCGGAGGGCATCCCATTAGCGACGTGATACTGTTATAACTACAGTATAGAGCCTTGAGTTCTTGCGGACATCCCACTAGAGATGTTAGGCTGTTGTGAAAACAGTCCAGAATCGTGATACTCCGAGGAAGTCCTTCGAGCGAGGTTATGTTATTGTCTCCGCAGTATAGTTTCTCCAGACCATTCGGACACCCTTCGAGCGACGTCAGGTTGTTGCTAGGGCAGTTCAGAATAACAACACTAGTAGGACATCCTACTAGCGATGTCAGATTATTACCGATGCATGTGAGTTCTGTGACATTAGGAGGGAACTCGTATCCAACGAGCGTCGTTAGTCCTTTGTTACACAGTGAGTACTTCATCGCTTCTGTACTATATGAGCGATAGAACATATGTAGTATCAATTATTATACACACGATTTAGTGTTAAGCTAAATAATACCAACGGTATTACAGTTTAATATATATATATATATACGACCGATTGCATATATATATATATACCACTCACTACATTAGACTGTTTTGGCAGCCTTGTGTTCCGATCGAACTACTTTTGAATGTGATGCGATCGTAGTAGGTATAGAGACCCCTATACATTAGGTTAGAGGTCACAATATACCTATCGCAGTACTGCATATTATATCCATTTATAATTACCAATACTATTACTAAGGATGGCACTATCGGTGATGAAACAACCACTCAATCGTATAGATATACCCGTTAATATGACGGACTACATCATTCGCGATCCCCCACGAGCTATTAGTTCTGGTAAGCAGTACAAAGTTAGTGTTGGCGATGTACTCCGCAGCGATGAAACGTTGCGCCCAGAAGATGGCGGAGGCATACTCGCTGTAGCACACGACAAGAACCAGACTCGGTATGGCAAATCAAGCGCGCGGTTTGTCGTTAATAAGAACTTTCGCCCGCCATCAATCCCTCCACAAGAGAACGTATACAGTCTGACACGGATGCCTGTAGAGAGGCCGTGGGGACGTACTAATCCCAATGGAGGCGACTACAGACCGGATGTAGCCAACGCTATAGATATGGATAGAACTATTAGAGATGATATCCTCGTCGGAGAGATACCAGCCACGTACAGAGTGCGCATCGGGCAGACAATGGCCTCGAGATACGAGGGTGCTCCTCCTCTCGTGCTCGATAGAAATATCCCTGCGACAAGCGCTACAGCCGGTCTGTCAGCGCAGTACACGAGCTACGAAGGGCAGCATGGAGAGGAAGTGTTGGAGTGGTTCGATGGAGATTTTAAGAAACAAGATGTGCCACTTGACGCTGGAGTACATAACCCTATGAGACTGGATGCCCCAACGCCACTGATATATATGGAACTGTCTCGAAAAGAGCCAGCCGTTTCTGCTACTGCACATGCAAGAATACCATACGAGATACGCCAGCACGATCCTAAGATAGAACTGCAGGAAAAGATTCAGGCTCGTAATGTGTTCGCTCATTCCAAGATTCGGCACGACGGTATAGACTATAACAATGTCAGTACCGATGATATGATTCGCGACGACGTTCCGGTCATATCATATAGACCGCGGAATAGTAACCGCGTGCACACTAATAACATTAATCGCTCCGCGCCCGAACTCCACGCGTCGGCTGGAAAGCCATACGTCTTCTCAGAGTCTCGCTTCTCCATACCTACGCCTCCGGTAGATCACAGAGTGACACTGAAGGAGAGAGGTGTCGCGCCATCGAACGTACTTGGAGGAAGAGCGTGAGCGTACGACCGAAACATCTGTATACATATTTTTGATACATATATGTATGTATAATGTACATACATACACATTCTTCCATACGATGGAAGACGGAGCGATAGTTGGCAGTGGTGATACAGCCATGCCTACGTATGCACAGTATACAATAGACGCATTCGTCCGCGCTATGGAGAGCGAAGCGATAGTTGGCAGTGGTGATACACCCATGAACACAGACGAACTACGTGACTGTAGAAAACTCGTTCTCATTAACGATGCGATCGTTAACATAGGGCTAAACTATCGGCTCAACGCAGATAGGTTTGGTACGTGCGAATGGCGCAGTGGTGAGCTTGAAGACTCGTTCATGTCTTACATTAGAATGCTCAGACTCATCAAAGACATCACTATCATAGAGATCGATCGCGATAACACTATCGTGATATACAGCATGCCATACTACAGGATTCCACTCCTCAACCTACCACGCCACGAATGCGAATGTGTACTTAGGACTCAACTACCACACCTCGTACTAGAGATGGCACTGTCTGACATCGTGCATAACGACATCGCGCTGAGGAACATTCATATGGATGAGAGTGGCAACATTCACTTCATAGATTACGATGATATCTCATGCATAAGTAAATCTAAGTACCGCGACGATCTCATAGACGATGCATTTGTGTATCTGAGTGGTGATGGAATCGGAGATGACGTTGTAGACGCGTGTAGGGATGCAATAAAAAGTGTCGTGTGATTTATATATATTGATCTCATACACACATATATGTGTGTGTTAGCACTACTGGAACCATGGGACTCGGAGATGAGTGTATCGTGTGCTACACCGAGACGAAAAGCGGTCTGGTGTGTGACAATGAACCAGACGATGCTAAGTGGGACACAGCAATGCGTACGATCTGCATAAAGTGTCTCGTTAAGTTTAAGCCACATCGTATCGTACTCGATACCCTTGGGTACGGACGGCTAAGTGACACATGCTACGCATGCGGATGCGACGACCATTTCATGCTGGATGTAAACATCTGTGGACATCACGTAGAAAAGTTCGCAGGTATGTAAACTCGCTACGCTATACGCTATACAGACGCCGCTACATTAATGTAGCGGCGTCTGTATAGCGTATAGCGTGTTTAACTGTTGTGTTTTGTGTATGGGTTAGATTGGTACTCTACGAACCCGATCTTTGAGAGGTACTCAATGCCCTGAAGAGCAGCGATGTGTTTTGCCCGCTGGATAGACCGCCCAACTCCCTTACCAATCACGACGCGATTGCTATCAGAGACGGACATATCTCCCTTTACCCACGCCGTAAGTGTCACTCGAAACTGCGGCCTACGGCTCGTGTAGTGCTCTCCCTTATCGTTCACCATGTCCGTTTCCTCACTGCAGTCCGTCGTATAGAACGCTTTGTTAATCGGCCAGTTCTTGCGGTCGTAGGCCATCTGCTTGATGCGCGTGATTGGATCCCACAGATCTTCATAGTTAATAGAGATGTTTGCCTCGTCTAGCATCGCGGATATGATCGCGAAGCAGATGGCAATGCTAGCACCTACTTTGACCTCTGCAGTAGAGTCAACCACAGCACTCGTTGCTCCGATGAACGATTCAAACGTGTCCTCAAGCAGTGCCAAATACCCACACCCCGTGGGCTTGTGATCTTTCTTCACTGTCTTACCATCATCATCGTGTAGAGTGTCAAGAGCGTTGCGAATGTCGTCTGGAGTGTGATGCTGGCTCGGTTCGTGTATCTTAACGTGCTCTCCGTCCGGCATCCTATACGCATGGCCATCCGACAGATACACGATGCGATTAATGACGTCGTCTCCAACCCGAATGTGTTCGAGAAATCCGTACTTCTCAGCCACCATCCCAAGGATGGCCTGAGAGATGACCTTGTGCTTGATGTGTGTTAGCCAACTGACATTCGTGATCTTTGGGTAGCGCATACGAAAGTACTTAACTGCGCACAGATTAACGATCACGTCTCCATCGAACTCAAAGGTCTCGTAGTTCTCCGCCGCCACTGTAGAGATACTCTTGTGTGTGAAAGCGACTTTGTAGCGTTCGAGATTCTTCTCGTTGGTGTAGAGTTGCACATGTTCTTCGTTGATATTTGCTTTTGCGAGCAAAGATCCGATGAAAGATTGGAACTCCATCTGCAAGGTGCAGAGTGCTAGTGTACACACACGACATGCTATATACACATATACATGTGTATATACCTCAATATATTAGTGTGTAGGATCTTTTGTTAAACGTATGGTGCAGGGATCACCACATCATAACTCTCACGACGAGTGCGAACACCACCGTATGGAGCGCGATGCCGACGAGTGTCGGGCCACCATATCGCGTCGTACGACTGCCAACGATACGCGCAAGACCATCCGTCAGATCGTATGTGATCGGAAGTGTGAAGATCAGAAACAGCAGACCGGACATGACCGATATGATCCACTTCTGCTTGGTGTCTATGCCATGTGCTTTACAGTAAGAGGACGGTGTCGTCATTATATAGTAGTATGAAAGATTATTATTTATGTACGGTTCTTGTATGATTTGGGAGTCGAGAAGAACGGCGGATCCATGTACCCAGATACGTAGTCATTTCCAGCACGGAGGACTGCGTTGTCTGGATTGCCCTTCGGATCGCATCTACCCGTCGTCTTGTTTACAGTCCATCCCTTGCAGCCCTTTTGCGTTCCACACCACTCCCTACACTGCTGTGGAGTACGGAACGTTATCGGAGGCTCATCTTCGACCGCGAAAGAGACCTTCGGGGGATTCACGAACACCATACCATCCATGTAGAGTAGTTTGTTACGACGTTTCACGAGCATGATAGCACCATACAGTAGCGAGACGATCGCGATTACTCCGATCGTTACGTACGCGACCATAGTTAGGTATCCCATTATATTATTGATCGAATATTAGATCTAATAATATATATATACGTAATATGACGGAGATCGTTGCGTACACTGATGGAGCGTGCAAAGGAAATCCTGGTCCGGGAGGATGGGGGTATACGGCAAGAGTACGTACTCCTCACGGAATCGTATGGGAAGGAGCAGGGAGTGAACGGGCTACAACCAACAATCGCATGGAGTTAATGGGTGTGGTTAAGCTATTAGAGCATGTTCCTATAAAGATTCCGCTGCACGTGTACTCTGACTCCACATACGTTGTGAAGGGCATAACAGAGTGGCGACGAAAGTGGGAGGCCACCGGGTTTAAGAAGGTTAAGAACCCGGAGATCTGGAGACGACTCTACACGCTAATAGATGCTACACGCCCAGCCGAAGCGTTCGTCATAACGTGGGTCAAAGCACACGCCGGGCTTGAGGGAAACGAACGCGCTGACAGACTCTCTACATCTCTCATATCTAAATCACCACACGAACTGCACACGATCGACCACGAACACAAAGAGACGAATGTGTGTAGAGGAATCGGTATGCAAATGGACATGGACACACTCGTGAATATGATGAGCCAAATATACGACGTCCATTCGGTCTTCGGAAAAGAACAGATCGTGGACACACTACTACTACTACACGAGCCGTTCACACACTCTACGGACGTAGCCCGAACGCCTTCGGCATGCGTACCACTACCAGACATCCATAGTGGAGAGGCGAACGATCTGATAGATCTAATGAAGAAAAAGCACAACATCTACGCGGTCAAATGCTTCATGTGTCATAGACCTCTCACCGATCCTATCTCTATAGAGATGGGTATTGGACCGGTATGTCGAAAAGTGTTCACCGAAGAACGTGGTACTCCACAAACGACGACCGACGATGTTCGTATTCGCAACGACATCGAACGTGTGTTCACGGGAGATCTACGTCGCGCTATGCTTCGTGAGCGTAATGTTCATAAACTACTACGAGCGTTGATATACTATGCATCATATCTCTCAACGAAAGAACAGAAAGAGATACGGTCCGCGGGTTCAATAGCGCATCTGTTCTTCACTCTTGGATGTCCATCGCTTGCAGAATGTTTACTTCACAGAGTGTACAAGCATAACATCAAGCAGATCTCGCCAACAACAACACTCTATAGTGGTCCTCACGACATAGTTCTGTGGAAACTATTCGTTGATATGTTCGGTGGGCACGCCGTCCCAGGGGGCATTGAACTCGATGCGGAGTGGAGCCAGGTCGTAGGATTTGTCTCGGACTACGAAACGAGAGAACGACCTACTGTACAACTGACTTTGACCGATGAGTTCATCTACATCAAAGCGCCGTTTAATAACCAGTTCAAGGACGCTCTAAAATCCTCTCATAGCGGACGGTGGGATGCTAACTCTAAGATGTGGAGAGTTAGCATTGTGAATATGGACGCTATCGTATCGCTAATTGGACGTGCGTTTCCTGGATACATCATAGATGTACAGTCGTACTAAATGACTACACGGTATGTTATCTCACCACTACGCCGTGTAATCTTAAACACATCTTTCGCTTGCGCACCGTAGTACTTTGCGATCGCATCTGTGGTCTTAATCTTTGGATTGGCCGGCATTCCATACCTCTTAAAGAAATCACGAGCCTCGCTCTCCGAGAGTAGTTCGTGTTTTGGTACCAGAGTGTGCTTAGTCTTATTGTTTCTGAGTTCGCTGAACGAAAATGTCTCCACACGCGCTCCTTCACTCAGATACATCATACCGATCGCGCTACGAGCACTGCTCGTTACATTACCGCTATAGACCATAATAGTGTGCTTGTTTTTGATACGTTTAATCTTATCTATGCCTATGTTACCATCGCAGTATACTACGCATACTGCATCTCCCTGAGCAGTATGGAACACCTCATTAAAAACTTCAAGGTCGTCCACCTCTTCCTCGTACTCTGGGTCTTGTGGTATGACATATCCTCTATCTTTTAGCATCTCTGACACTGTACGCCGAATCCTATACATGTCCATAGCGATAGCAGACATAGTTATACGCGGTGCCAAGTACAGCGTATGATAATACATCGCTCCACGAATAGCATGATATATCAATTATTGATATATATTGCGTTTCTATATACGAATATATATTGTGATCGATCTCATCGGCCACACCGTGTGACCGCGCAACCGCTATGAGTAGTATCTGCAAGAAGTGCTTGAAGGCGATCAAACGCGAGCGCGTAGTGGTTACTCGGGATGGTACGATCGGATGTATCTGCGATCGCAAGACATCCCACGACCTATACCGCAAGACAAAAGAGATCGCACGTGTCAAGGATAGGGAAAGCAAGCGGTACGGTTCTGTTAGCAGTATCGTCGAACATGTGAAGATGGGAGACCTCGCTACGGTGAAAGAGATGGCAAGTATGTACGACGAGAACCGAATGCAGATCATGCCGTCTATTATGATGGCCTGTGCAGAGTACGATCAGCCAGACATCATGAAGGAGATGGTTAAGACGACCGTTAGTGAGTTTTTCGAACGGTTTCACGCGCTCGATCTGAACGACAAAGTTGAGACGGACAAGTACTACGAAGAGTACATCGGTGGTATGGGTTTCATCCCGGCGATCATAAGGGCGCTAGTGCGGGGAAACAAACGTGTATTCGATGCGTTATGTTTTACAAATCTAGTGAAACACAACTACGAAATGTTCCTGTACGCTGCTGTCAAAGATGGGACATACAAGACACTGGACATACTCATAGAGTACGAAGGCTGAGAACAGAGTGGATGCGCCGAGGCATGCGCTTTCTACGGCTACATCGACTTCCTGCGATACGTCATTAACACGTGTAACAACAAAGAGGAAGATGTCTATGGAGCGATGGTAGAGGCGGCACGTGGCAATCAGCCACTTGTGATGACGTTCATTCGTGACGAGTACAACGACGAGTTTGTGAAAAACATTAATTCAGTGTTCACAAACGCAATACTCAGTGTAGACATGGCAGTCATGTTTCATGACGAGTTTGGGGCAACTGGCGTAGAGGACTGTATGGTGAACGCGATCACACAGGACAACTATGATCTGTTCGTACTGTGTCATGACGCATGGGGCGTCGAATGCAACGATAGAATTGTGAAAGGTGTGGTTCGCTCTCATTGTCAGGAACTCCTAAACATGGCATACGTAGACAAACTTCACGAGTGGGGTGTCAGTACGGATCGCATCGTTGAGTCTGCGCACACTTACGGAGACGAAGCGATCATTAACCGGACGAAAGAATGGGCGTGAGGTGGTTATGTCGACACACAATATACATACTCAGTACGTGTACTTAAAGTACACGTACTGAGTAGTATATATTGATATATTAGATGGTAATCGAACACTACATAACATGTGTTCGATCACGCTATGAGTAGCGTCTGCAAGAAATGTTTGAAGACGATCAAGCGAGAGCGTGTAGTGGTGACGAGCGATGGAAGAATCGGATGTATCTGCGATCGCAAAACATCACACGATCTGTACCACAAGACCAAAGAGACAGCACGTGTCAAGGATAGGGAGAGCAAGCGGTACGGTTCTATGAGCAGTATCGCCGAGTGTATCAAACTCGGAGACATCGCCACAGTGAAGGAGATGGCAAGTATGTACGACGAGAATCGCATGCAGATCATGCCCTCTATCATGATGGCCTGTGCAGAGTACGACCGGCCTGACATCATGAAGGAGATGGTCGAGACGACCGTTAGTGAGTTCTTCGATCCGAACAACGAAGCACCCGAAGCGACAAAGTTCTATGAAGAGTACATCGGCTGTATGGGATTCATCCCGGCGATCATAAGGTCACTCGTGTTGGGACACAAAAGCATATTCGACGCGTTCTGTTTAACAGATCTAGTGAAACACAACTACGAAATGTTCCTGTATGCGGCTGTCAAAGATGGGACATACAAAACGCTTGACATACTCATGGAGTACGAAGGTGGGGATCAGAACGGATGTGCCAAGGCATGTGCTTTCTTCGGCTACATCGACTTTCTTCGCTACGTGATAACAACACACGATAACGAATATGAAGACGTCTTTGCTGCTACGGTTGAGGCAGCACGCGGAAACCAGCCACTTGTGATTCGATTTCTTCATAATGAGTACCACGACACGTTCATGCAAACTCTTAATCCGGCGTTCATTAATGCGACAATGAGTGTTGATATGGCCATCATGCTTCATGACGAATTTGGGGCGACGAATGTAACTATCTGTATGGTGAACGCGATCATACAGGACAACTATGATCTGTTCGTACTGTGTCATGATACATGGAAAGTAGCATGCGATGACAGAATCGTATATGGAGTGGTTCGTTCTCATTGTCAGGAGTTCCTAAACATGGCATACGTAGATAGGCTTCATGAGTGGGGTGCTAGCACGGATCGCATCATTGAGATCGCACAGAAGTATGGAGACGAAGCGATCATAAACCGGGCGAAAGAATGGGCGTGAGGTGGTTATGTCGCCGCACAATATACATACTCAGTACGTGTACTTTAAAGTACACGTACTGAGTATGTATATTGATATATTAGAGGTTGATCGAACACATGTATGTATGTGTTCGATTCGATCACGCTATGAGTAGTGTCTGCAAGAAATGCTTGAAGACGATCAAGCGCGAGCGCGTAGTGGTGACGAGCGACGGAAGAATCGGATGTATCTGTGATCGTAAGTCATCACACGACCTGTACCACAAGACAAAAGAGACCGTCCGCTCTAAGGACGTATCACTCAAGAGATATGGATCTATAGATAGCATAATCGAGCATGTTCGAATCGGAGACCTCGCCACTGTAAAGGAGATGGCGAGTATGTACGATGAGAATCGCGGTTATGTTATATCTAAGATCGTCATGGCCGCCGCGGAGTATGATCAGCCAGACATCATAGTAGAGTTCTACACACAGTACGATGATGCAGTGTCACAGTTTCTTCATAACAACGATATGGCAGGTATGAGAGAGTTCTACGAAAAGCACACACGTGGTATGGATATGATCGCGGCCGTCATAAAGGCTCTCGTGCTCGGTAACAAACGAGCATTTGAAGCATTCTGCACCAGAGATATCATAAGAAACACCCACGAGATGTTTATGTACACCGCCATCAGAGATGGAACGTATAAGACACTCGACATACTACTGGAGTACGAAGATGGCGATAGAATCGGTTGCGCTGAGGTAGCAGCATTCTATGGCAACATAGACTTCATCAAGTACATCCTTAACGTTTCTCGCAACGTTGAAACAGACGTCATGAACTGCATGTTTGAGGCCGCAAGGGGTAACCAACCCCTCGTGTTCCGATTCTTTCACGAAGAGTACAACGAAGTGTTCATGAAACGTCTCGATCGTGTGTTCGCCAATGCCGAACTTGATATCGACATAGCTATCATGCTCCACGATGAGTATGGAGCGACGAGTGTTAAGCGGTGCATGCTGAACGCGATCATGAATGGTAGATACGATCTGATGGTACTGTGTCATGATGTGTGGGGTGTAGAATGCGACGAACGAGTGGTAGAGGAAGTAGTACGGATACATGCTAACGAAGATCTGAATATTGCGTTCGTAGACAAACTCTGCGAGTGGGGTGTTGACACGAGCGTTATCGTACGAATGGCGCAGAAGTACTTTGATGAAGTGATAGTTAGACGGGTTGCGGAATGGGCTGTGTGAATACATATACAACTCCACACGTGAATATTCACGTGTGGAGTTGTATAATTGATCATTTCATATACGGCGTTATGCATGGCATACATGATCACGTTATGAGTAGCATCTGCAAGAAGTGTCTAAAAGCGATCAAGCGTGAGCGAGTAGTGGTGACGAATTACGGAACGATCGCATGTATCTGCGATCGTAAGTCATCCCGCGAACTGTACCACAAAACAAAAGAAGCATTTCGCTCTAAAGACGTGTCGCTCAAGAGATATGGGTCTATAGATAGCATCATCGATCACATTAGAATCGGAGACCTCGCTGCTGTAAAAGAGATGGCGAGTATGTACAACGAGACACAAGGATACATCGTGGCCAAGATCTTTTTCTACGCCGTAGAGTACGACCAGCCTGACATCATAACTGAGTTCTATACACAGTACTGTAATGATGTAGATAGAGTTTGTCTCGAAGAGAATGAACAAGACGCTCGAGATTTCAACGAACGCGACGATGGTATGATCGCGGCGATCATAAGAGCTCTCGTGTTGGGAAACAGACGTGTGTTCGATCTATTCTATACCACCACGAAGATCATGCGTTACAACGCAGAGATGATCGTGTATGCGGCTGTAAAAGACGGAACGTACAAAACGTTGGACATACTTACGGAATACGAGAACGGCTGGTTTAACGGGCATGTCGAAGCGTGCGCGTTCTATGGCTACGTCGACTTTCTTCGGTATGTCCTAAACGCGACGGGTACAAGATCCGATGATATCTATGTAGCCATAAAGGAAGCCGCTCGTGGAAACCAACCACGTGTGCTATACTTTCTCCGTGATGAGCACAGCAAACTATTTGGGGCTTTTCTCGATATCGTATTCGCTCATGAACAGTTCAGTACTGACGTGGCGATCATGCTACACGACGAGTTTGGAGCGACGCGTGTGCATGACTGCATGGTATCTGCATTTTCAGATGGCAACTACGAACTGGTGGTAATGTGCCATGATGTATGGGGTGCCGTATGCGATGAAGAGTTCATACATGAAGTTGTCCAATCGCACTATGACTGTCGTTCTATGGGCTTAACATACATTGACAAACTTCGTGAGTGGGGTGCTGATACGAACACGATCGTTAAGTTTGCTACACACTATGGCGACAACGTTATCCTCGACTATATCAAAGGATGGGTGTAGTACATACTACTCGGTACGTACCGAGTAGTATACACGTAGTGGCGACATTATGCGTGCAGAGATGACTCGAGCCGATCTGCGCATTTTCTAAGGAACTCGGCGGGCTTTGTAGTTGAACCCAAATACGTACAGAGCCACTCGGGAGTAAGAAAGTGGTCACTCAACATAGTCGCGAATGCCCTCAGACACAAAACAGTCATACGATGTTGTTCGTTCTCAGTGTACAGAATATTCGGTCGCGGAAACCCGAGTTTGCCAAGACGGAACCGCGTTTCCGTGCTGAGATATTCGACCATATACGTCTCTGTCTTATCGGTGTCACCTACACGTTGTTGTGCCAATAGATCGGCGGTTATCATAGCGTGCATCATGATGTATTCGATCGCTTTGCTAAAGTTCGGGTCATCGAAGTACGTACTGAAACTGAATCGTTCCGAAGTCATCGCAAGTAGAGTGTCTACACATACTAAGTCTAGTATGTGTTTATGATCAATATATTCATCCAAAAAAGTTCCCAACTTGCCCTCCGGTAAGAACAGCACCACGCAATGATTGATACACAGAGCCATTCAGAGAGACTACTTCGACACGAACGCCGTCCTTGGGAGTGGCCTCACTCTCTTCCTCGCTGTCCGCCGACATGTCGTCGCGGGATGGATGGTCGGTGCTGACGTCGGACTGAGTGTCAGTCCCGCTGTACACGTCGATCGGCTCCGCACTGGCCGCTCGCGCATACGCCGCCGCGGCGTCGTCCGGACGATCGGCCGATTCGGCGACCCATGCCCGCACCAGCCACACCAGATCGTACTTATCATAGTCGCCGTCGCTGTTGTGCTCGCACAGGTCAACGTCGCGCATGGTCGGTACGGCTCCGGCCGCGCGCAGGAACCGCATGGCCTTGGTGTTCTGCTTGCATATCGCGGTGGACAGCGCCGAGCGCAGCCGAGTCGCACCACGGTCGAGTGCGAGCCTCATCAGCTCCTCGTCGCCACGGTGCGCCGCCGACACCAGCACGTGGTCGGCGCTCGAAGCGCCCACGTCGAGCAGGTAGGTGACCACGGCAAGCTGGCGATGCTCGATCGCCCGGTACATTGCCTTGCGAGCCGCGCGGCGTCCAGTCCCGGGAGGTAGGCGCTCGTAGATCATACGGACACCAGCCACGTCGCCGGCCTTTGCCCGGTCTATCATCGCACATTCGAAGCGCGACCCGGGCGCCACTTCGGCAAGTAGATGAGCCGCGAGCTTCATGTGCTTACCCTTAAGGGCAGCCACGACGGCGTTGCTGTAGATAAAGCTGGTCTCCCCGTACGTCTCGGAGTAGAGGTCTGCAGCCGCTGAGCACAACACGTCGAGCGCCGCTCCGCCATAGCCTCCCCTGGAAAGCACTCTGGTCAGTTCGGGCAGAGCAGACTCTGCGTCTGGGATGTTTTTTACCCAGTACCGCGTGTCGGAGTCCGGCGGTCGCGCCAGTTTCCGAACAGAGCGCTTCTTCGCGCCATTCGCGGATTCATCATATTCGGTAATCTGGTTGTTCGTTGCCATCATACACGGAGTGTCTACACATACCATATTGTGGTATGTGTCTACGTTCAATATATATATATATATATATATACACCTACGTGCGTATATAGCATCCCGTTTCAAACACGTCTCCATTCGATCCAACTACTTTAATGAGAGGGTGATCATCGTTCATGGAGTGTAGTGTGCTCGTGCGTACTCTACGTAGTCTTCGAACGTTACTAGTTTAGTGGCATTCCATGCCCATCCCTCAATGGATTGGAGAGTCTCTATCTGATAGAAGGCGAGGCGGCCACTATTGTATGCCATTCTGTAGGTACGAACCCACATCGCCAATTTCCTCTCGTCCGTGTCGCGCGAACTATCCTTGGGATGTCCGTTCTTTAGAGCGTAGTGAGCACGGATCTCTTCCACTATATCATCGAACGATCTAGACTTACCGATGTTCCACATCCATCCTTTGATAGATTCGAGCGTCGCTATCTTTTCGGAGGAGAGTAGTCCGTCCTTATAGTCCTTGCGCTGGATTCCTACCCACCTACTGAATGCGTTGTCGTCTTGTGACATCGTAATTACACTACACACACAACACTATGTGTAGTGTGTATCATCAAATTTATTCGTGCACAATCGCGATATGCTGTTCGTGTGTTAGGCCTCTAGTATAGAAGCGTTCCTTGTCTCGAGTCGACTTAAAATCCTGGCGGTCGCAGAGCAATTGTTTTATTCCGGACGGACATCCTATGAGGGATTTTAGCCGATTGTAACTACAGTTCATATGCGTCACTGTGGGTGGGCACCCGTCGAGAGAGGTGACGCGATTGTGGTGAAACCACAGACTAACGACTTCCTTCGGACATCCTACAAGCGACGTTATCATGTTGTGGTTACAACATATAGACCTCGCGTACGTTGGAAACCCCTCGAACGATGTGAGCATATTGCTGTAGCATTGAAGATTGTTTATTCTGTCTCCACATCCTGCGAGCGATGACAGTTTGTTATTATGACAGTCCAGCAGTACGAGATTTTGCGGGCACCCTTCGAGCGATGTCAGTTCGCATCTGGAGCAGAGTAGTTCTGTCACTGATGCGGGGCATCCTTTGAGATTTTGGAGTGGATTGCTCGAACACCACAGTTCAGTTACCGATTCTGGCGCTCCCTCGAGTGATGTTAGTCCGCTACCAGTACATGTTAGGAATGTTATTCCATTCGCACACCCTACGAGCGACACTAAGCTCGGCGACCCGCACCATAACTTCCATAGACTGGTAGGACATCCTTCAAGAGTTGTGAATAGGTTATTCTCGCAATCTAGTTCTTTCAGTCCTAGAACTTGAGAACATCCTTCGAACGACGTTATTCTGTTCTTATGACAGGACAGACTCGTCACCATGCTTGGACATCCCACGAGCGAAGTGATACGGTTTGAACTGCAGTTCAAACTCGTTACACCATTTGGACATCCCACGAGTGATGTGAGCTTGTTGTCACGACAGTTCAAACTCGTCACACCATTTGGGCATCCTTCTAACGAAGTGAGATTATTATAACTACAGTCCAGCGTCGTTACACTATTAGGACATCCCACTAGTGAAGTGAGATTGTTGGAATACCATTTCAGTGTCGTTACACTGTTAGGACATCCCACTAGTGAAGTGAGATTGTTGTTACCACAGTTCAAACTCGTCACTGTGTTAGGGCATCCTACGAGAGAAGTGAGATTATTATCACTACAGATCAGAGTAGTCACTGTGTTAGGACATCCTACGAGAGAAGTGAGATCGTGTCCACTACAGTCGAGGGAGGTTATGCCCTCTGGGAACTCGTACATGTCGAGACTATGACGCGTAACTTTACTTGGAAGGACGTACATCACTACACACATGTGTGTAGTGTTTATATATCATGTGCTTACACTACTCCTCCACCATCAGGTCGTTGTCCACGAACAGCTTCGCCATGATCTCGCAGATTCTAGCGTCGTCATATCCTGTTAGTAGTATGACATTACGGATGTAGTTATCGTCTTTATCATCGATCCCCACGAGTAGCGACTGTTGTACTCTCGTTCGCAGAAGGTGTTTGCGCAGCAGTTCGCTCGACTCTCCTGGATACACACGCGATACATCTACACCTCCAAGCTCTATTATTGCAGGGATCGCGTTCTTCTTACTACACACTACACCAGCGCGAGATGAAGATCTGCTCTTGTATACGATGTAGAGTCTATCTCCTTTCTTACGACCGTACAGCGGTTGATCCATCTCTCCCTCGATGGTTTTCTTTTTCCCAACATCCTCCGACTTCAGCTCTTTGTTGTACTGTAGCTCTTCATCCCGCGTGCAGGTCTTCCACACGTGTCGATCCGCATCATACTTCCGTAGTAGTCCCGTCTCTTTGTACACCTTAGAGATCACATTGTACACTGACTTGAGAGCTTCGTCCACATACAGCGTGTGTACTACTACTCCATCAGACATAGTACGCAGATACTTTCTGAACATATCTGCAAGACGCCCCGCGCGATCTTTAGAACGTGATGCTTTCCCCTCCGAAGCCGAGTACTGTATACTGGTGACCGCTTCGAGTACGATCGCTTGTGTCTTGTAGTTTAGTAGTTTTACACTCTCCTCCGATATTCTACTCTCTGTGCACAGTTGCATCATACCATCTGTATCTCGTTTGAGAATGTGCTGTTCGATCAGATGGTCGAGAGATGTGTACTGTGATATGTACACTCGTTCGCTGTACTCTGCTTCTTGGTACCGCATCGTACTCGTTATGTCTCTACCCAAAAAGAACACGTTGTTCTCCTCTTTCAGATAGTTGGTCATACCGTACCGATCTCGTATGAGTATGCGCTCCGATATGAGACGGTCGAGCGCTCTGAGTATGAGTTCCATGGAGTGCGGGGCTAGACTGCGGACTAGTGTGTCTATATCATATTTGAACTCAAGCTTGTACAGATACTTTATCTCCCATATGATCTGTATGATCTCCTTGCTCGCATAGAGTATGTTATAGGTCGAGGTGTCTACGTTCTCAGCATCATACTCGTACATACCATTCTTTTCTGAGGTGTGTTCCATGGTATCACAGTCATAGTTGCACTCTATGTAGTCGCACTCTCTCTCTTCTTCTACGTCCGTTGGCAGCACGATTCTCTTATAGTTGAGAGGACAGTCTACCGCGGATCTCTTTAGAAGACGATACACCTGCCGATCGCTGTGGTCTTTAGCCTCTGCCATTCGATATAGCTGTATGTTGTCCGTTACTTCGGCCGAGGGAACACCATTTGCATTCTTTACTGCAGCATGTAGGAATATGTGTACGTTTCTTTCGTTTGGCTTAAGCATATCGTGCGATCCGATACGTATCGTGCGACCAACACCCTGATCTAGAGCGGCCATGTTCCAATGAGGAACTATGATATACACTCTGCGTACATTGTATATGCTTATACCTTCGCCGATCTTCTGCGACCCTATGATAACTCTAAGTTTCTGCCCATAAGTGTTACCATTCGCAGGATCGTTTATAGACTTTATGATCTGGTTTGGGAGTGGGCTGTTCGCGGTGAAGTGTTTGCTCGTGATCACAGTGAACCGTTGTGCTTCTGGCGTGTCTTTAGCTATAGGGCGTTTAGTATGTTCAAACCCGAACATCTCCAACACCAGACTGAAAAGAATCGCCCCGCTGTCAGAGACGAGATCTCCGGTGTACACGAACGCTATCTCGTTAGGATGGTCTAGTATGTCTTTTATGACATCTGCGTAAATTGCGGAGTACTGTCGTAGTGCTTCTATTCTCTGCTCTTGTGTATTCTCGCCTCGTGCTCCCATTATAGCAGTTGGTAGTGTAAGCTTAAGATCCGCGATTCTATCATCCAGCTCTTCCGCACGCTCTGGATTCTTTACCTTAAGAGCTTCCAGTGATTTTATGTCTTTGAGACGATCCCTGTACTTAACTAGCGAGTACTTGCCGTTGTGATCGTTAACGTACTTCTTAAATCCAGCCGTTAGTTTGCCAGAGTAGTAGGATCCGTCTGGAAACACAAACAGTGATGCATTACGTGACAGTCTATGGAACGACCCTACCGCTCCTTTGGACGTATCGTACACTGCTCCCTCTCCACTCTTCTTCGCTACTCTTGCTGCAGCGACCTTACTTAGTCCTTCTTTCTGCTTGGTGTAAGACTCTGCGAGTGCTTCATACTGAAAGTCGCTCATTATGGATGGTACTATCTTGAAGTACTTGAGCCACGGAGAGTCGTCTTCATCCACAGGCTCTTGAGCTTGCGCTGCCCATTCGTAGTACTTATCGTCCTCCCAAGGGTTCTTCCTTCCCTCTCTAATGCGATCCGCGATCGTTATCATCTGCCTGACGTACGACACACGTCCCCTAAATGCATCAAGTAGTTCCTCCTCATTCACAAGGATACCGTCATTAAAAAAATGGTCGTCGAACTCCTTGCCAGTAGGGAGTTGTTTGTCCATAGGCAACATGAGGTTCATGAGTGATGCGATCTCATTCGTACGATCCCACATAGGAGTTCCTGTCAGTAGGACTATACGACAGTTAACCACAGTGTGCAGAAACCAGTGTATCATATTGTACAGTGTCTTTGTCTCCTTCGCTTTCTTACCCTCCTGTATGCGAAGGTTGTGTACTTCATCTACTATGATGACCCTATTTGAGTAGTTCTCTCTGACGTAGTCGGCACGATTGTACACTCCTTTGAGGAACACTCTAAACGTGTCTATCTCGTAACTCTCGTTAATGAGCTTATCCCTACGTCTGGTGTATGTGTCTTTGCTCAGTAGCGACGCGTTTGGAGGAACATACTTCTTAATGCGAGTGGCGAGTTCGTCTTTAAAATTACGGACTAGTATGTCTCCACGCACTAGCACGAGGGCTCTATTGCCATGTTTGTTAAAGTTCTCTACGACGAGTTGACTGGAGAGTGTTTTTCCCGTACCAACTTCGTGTACGAGTAGTATCTCTTTTATCAGAACGTCTGGCGACATAAATCGGCGTACTATCTCTTGGTGTTTATATGGAAGTGTTGGGAGCACTGGCTGTTCTTCATCTCTATCGAGTTGTAGTTCGTTGAACTCTTTTTTCTCAAACATGTCTTTTTGAAACGTGTTCGATCTTGGATTGGGATACTCAGCTATAAAATCACCCACCGTGATACCTCCACCAGATGCTGTCGTGCTATTTACATCCATTATAAATAGCGAACATAGTTTTATACGTGAGATATGAATGCCATTCCGTGTATGTTCATACCCCGTGTTATATGATCTGTCGTGAGTAGTGACTCGATGAACTCTTTAGCATCCTGTGATACGAAATCGGGTATAGTGTAAGCCAGTTTAAGTATTTTATTGTATGTGCCGATCCTATCATGCGAGTAGAACGGCGCCATACCCACCAAACATTCGTACGTAAGTACACCAACACCCCACCAGTCTATCGTTTCACTGTGAGGGAGCATCTGTACCATCTCTGGTGCTATGTAATCGGCAGTCCCTGCGAGAGATGTGTCGTTCGGTTCGTAGTAGTGTGATAGGCCAAAGTCTACTAGAGTTATGTGTCCATCGGGACGTACCATTATGTTTTCGAGTTTAACATCTCCATACACTATGTTCATACTATGGATGTGTGTTAGCACGGTCACAAGTTCCGATATGTATTTTCTCGTATCGCTCTCTGGCAGTCTTTCTTCGTCCTCTAGCAGGTCGAACATGTTCATTCCAGGAACATACTCCATCTGTAACTCGATGTATGATTCCCGCACTCTATGTCCTATGTACTTGACGCACAATGGATGATGTATGCTCTGTAGTATCGTGTGTTCTATCGAGTCTAGCGGTATGCGCTTGGTATACACCTCTCCCATCTTTAGTAAATACATACATATATTTTATATGTGATAGATATGTATCACATTTATTATCCGTGATCACGATCGTGCGATTAGAATGTACGATACTATGAAGAACAGTATAAGCTTAACTCCCATACGTACCAGCGACGTCCCCATGTGTGGAACGAGTTCCATCAGTTTGTCAGTCAGAGGGTTGGCAAGAGCTAGGAACAGTATGGTCATATGAAAGGCGCTACTAACATTGTGATCCATAGACGTGGTCGATTTGGACGCCTTAGCGAAGTACTCGTTTAGTATGTTTAGCTCATCGGGTGTCTCTTCGTGGCCGTCGTCGTTTGGAAGACTGTCGATAGCATCCATTAATATACGATTAACACTATTTAAAATATATAGAACGTCTGGTAAGGGATGCCCAAACGAAGCTCAGCGCTATCATATACAAAGTTCACATCGTTGGTCAAACGATGTGGCTATGAGATATCAAACACATACAGTATGCCGAATGGAAACGTTCGTTTCATAGAGTTAAAATCTCCAGTACGTTCGAAAACCTTTTTCGTTATAGTACCAACGAAATACTCCATGTCGACGAAAAGCAAGACGACAACTATACACATACCAGATGATACATCACCAACTATCGGACTCATGGACTACTGGACGCAGATACGTCTTCCGGAGACACATCTTAACTTTGCAGTGTTCGCCGGAGAGTACATCTGCTATATACCAACACTATCAGACGATGTAAATACGGTGTACCAACTCGGTGGCACACCAACTATCACGGAAGAAGATGACGAGGTAACGAAACTTGAGAAAGAAGCGTTGGAGTTGAAAACGACGATACGGCGTATGAGACACCCCCCTGTTAACGTCGCAGATCTTGTCGATCCCGCTATACAGCCCGTTGACGATCCTGTTAATATAGTGTTCAAAGATGTAGAAGGAGAACCGATCGAACGTGGGAGTGATATGGAAAAACTAATGGACGATAGTGTAGACGCAGAGCCGGATGTTTTACCATCAGAGACTCAGCAAGTAGATGCAGACTCAGAGAAAGTTGTAGATGAAGTCGTAGCCGAAGACGTGGACGTAGATGAAGACACGTATCGTGATGGATCCGATAGCGAAGAGAGTTCGACCGACGAAGTTCCCATTAATGACGTTCCGATACAGACAGAGAACATAGGTCTTGGTATGATCTACATCGTTTATTCGATCAAGGAGTTCTTCATTCACACAAAAGACGAGAACTTCGAATTCGAGATCGTACGCAACTATGACGAACTGGATGATGCGGAAGTACAACTTCGTCTAAGGAAGGTCGGAGAAATGACTGATATCATAGATCGACTAAAAGAGCACATTAGTTCCAAACTCGAGGAGATCGAGAAAGCGGAGCGCTCGACTAAAGAGCAGATAGTTAAACTCTCCGGTATATATCACCAAACGCACACGCTGCTAAAGAGATCGAAGACGAAACGATATACCGTGAGTGAAGAACAAGTACTGAGTCTGGAACAGCGTACTAAATCTGCAGTGGGCAATGCTAACACAGAACTGTGTAAACACAAAGAACAAGCGAACGCGCTGATATCTAAGTATCTCGTTTCTTTGGCTGGAATGATGGCCGACTAACGTACTCCCTTCACATATGTACATACTGTACATATGTGTATTCTACACGCGTTCGTAGAAGAACATCGTGGGACGTCTTCCACCCCCTGCTCGGAACGCTCGCTCGACAGGAAGAGCATCCAGATCCGTCAGATGTGTATAGTTGCTAAGATCGTCATAGTAGTACCACGTGTCCCATATACGTATGTATGCCGTATAGTGCCCACGATCTGCATTGCGTTTCGGGTCACCTCCGATGTGTATGGTCACTCCCATAAGTCTATACCTATCGTTCAATATGTACTCTGCGAGCGCTCTCTCTTTGTTCAGATCTCCTTCCTTCCCGAGTTCGTCCAGTATGAGGTACTGCCCAAGACTGTACATGACTAATAGATCATCATCGAACAGTGCCCAGTCTATTCCATGTGTGTGCTCTCCTCCTCCCGAATGAGGAGATGACATATACTCATCTACTCCTATAGCACCTACCACAACAGGATCCGTCGGTCTCGGTGCATAGCCATCTCCGACGCGTACATATCTGTAAGTGGGTAGTGTCATCTTCATATCTTGGAACAGATCTGTTAAGAATGAGTACGTTGGATATGGCTCGTCCATCTCTCCTCTCCTAGTACTCTCTAAACACTCTACAGTGTATCGTCTGATATTAGTACATACCGGATTATTGTGTAGTAGAGCATCATACTCCAATCTAAGAGTGCGTCGTATGTTAGTCGCCAACTCTGTAATTTTAACTCGCCGGTTCTGTCCGCCCAAACGGCCTATACAAACCTCTCGAGAGTAGTCGATCGCTCGTATGTTTGAGTAGAATATGGCGTCTCTAAACGCACTGTTGTCCACTAGCATTAGGATCGCCAGCATAGAGTCCATATAACAACTATTTGCTTCGTTCTCGAACGCGGTCGTTAGTATCTTGCCATGACCAAAGACAGACTTGGAGGCACAGTCGTACAGTCTTCCATACATACCCATCATCTCATCTCCCACTCTCAGATACCCAAACAGTACCATGCATAACTGTATGATGAGCTGTTCTGTACACACCATAACTCGGTAAGACAGACTGCGAGCATGATGGTGAGCCAGAGATCGACGGCTATAGATGAGACGTACTACTCCGGCAGATCTGTCATACTCTACCGTCTCTCCGTCGGATCTGTTGTCTAGTCTTATACCGATGCGAATGTTCTTGAGTTTGGCCTCTCGTGTCATCTCTTTGCCAAAACATATGTCATCATACGACCTGAACACGCCAGAGAGATGAGTGGATGTTATAGTCTCATCGGTCACACCATCCATATGTTCAGCTATGAACTCTATTACTACTCGTCGATCGCACATTAATATATATACTAGTTACTTTAGTTCCGTTTTACATCGTATGTGATTTGAGACGCGCTATAGCATCACTTTCATAGACATAGTAGCGTGTCTCTTTACGTACACACGCTGTTAGTGGAGTGCTTGGAATTATTTATTTTTATGATGGTCGCGATCTCCAAGCGATCATAATCCCAACTTATTTTAGAAACGATCCACTCCAAAGAGTATATTTCAGATTTGAAAATCGATCGTGTGCGATCTCAAGAGCGGTGTGTTCATAAGCTATAGCAACACGCTATAGCATCACTTTCATAGACATAGTAGCGTGTTTCTTTACGTACACACACTCTGTTAGTGGAGTGCTTAGAATTATCTACTATGTATATAGTATCAGGGTCGCGTACGGGAGTAGCCCGTACACCGAAGGAGTCATAAGCTATAGGTATGTATCACTCATGTAGCGTATATGAGTAACATGTCGTATTATTGATATAAGACGGACGAGAGATGTCTACCGTTAGCAGACATGAACTTTGTACAAGGAGACATCTATCTGATCGTCGGGCCGATGTTCAGTGGTAAGAGTACAGAGCTACTTCGTTTGCTTCTGTTGGCCAAGGAGGCTGGAAGGAAGTGCTGTTACATTAACCACTCATTGGATACACGGGAGAGTGGTACGTTCTCGACTCACAACCCTATGACCAATAGAGATCTCTCTGCTATGGGCATCGTTTCGTTCCACACATCCAGTGTCACTACGGTAGATGTGTCGGAGTACGATGTTGTCGGAATAGATGAGGCTCAGTTCTTCGACCATGAGATCGTTCCTCATGTCAAGTACCTATCGGAAGACTGTGGTAAGATCGTCATACTGTGTGGTCTGAACGGTACGTCATCACGTACGAAGTTTGGACACTTCATAGATCTGCTCCCTATTGCATCTTACGTCGACTGGAAGTTTGCTGTCTGCAAGAAGTGTGCTCCCCCTCACATGTCGAGGGCGATCTTCAGCCATGCTATTCTGGGTGGCACCTCTAAGATCGACATCGGAGGATCTGACAAGTATGAAGCTCTATGCAGGGCATGTTTCCTCAAAGCTAACGTTTAGTCCTGCCGACACAGTGTGTAGTACATCTCGCACATGCGAGATGTAGTTTGTTTACTGACTCAGTCTGTGAGTATGCGTGGGTATATGCCACATCCCATGAGCTCCTGGAACACAAGTTTAGTGCCGTATGGTATGTTAATAGTGGACACATCAGACACATCACACGTCGTACACTTATCGGTCACGATCAGACCGCACACCTTGCATACATTACACTGGTATCGATCTGAGTTCCTAAAGAGACGATCGAGAAGTACGTTGGATGCACCGTGTCCCAGAAGACAGTCACGTTCCATCTCTCCCATACGTAGCCCACCATCGTTGGCTCTTCCCTCTCGTGGTTGCCGAGTGAATGCGTGATTTGGCCCACGAGCGCGAGCGTGTACTTTGTCTTTAACCATGTGCTTCAATCGTTGGTAGTATGTGACCCCCATGAATATGAAAGCGTCCATACGCTCTCCTGTCATACCGTTGTACATGACGCACTTACCTGCGTTCGGAATCTTCAACTCTTCGAGTTTCGACATCAGTCTGTCCACACTGAACTCTTCAAACACGGTAGCGTCGGTACTCGGCACTCCTTCGATCGAGGCGGCCATGCCAACGACGCTCTCTACTATCTGTCCGATTGTCATACGCGAAGGAAAGGCCAATGGGTTAATGATCATATCGGGGCATGGTGCCGATCGTGGGTCGCCACTGAACGGCATGTCTTCCTGCCTGACGATACGACCGCATGTTCCTTTCTGAGCTATACGAGAAGCGAACTTGTCTCCTATCTCTGGTATGCGCAGAATGCACACTTTCACTGCCACGAAGAAGTAGCCATCCCCGTTGTATCCATAGTGTACGCGAGTCACTCTGCACGGCTCGTCTTCGTCATAGATCACACTCGCGTCTAGATACTTCTTTAGTTTAGTGTCGGCGATGGTGGGAACTATCTTCGCAGAGTCTTTCTCCTGTACGATGCCTATGATAACGTTTCCTTTTCGTATGACAGATCCGATCTTAGCCACACCAAATGGAACCTGGTGATTCGGAGAGTACGCCCACTTTGTGTTATCTGTGTGCATGCGTAGTGTTCCGAGTACCGCAGTGTCATCGGTAGTTGAGAGAGCCGACACATCATTCCCTCTGAAGCGATCGCAGATCTCTCGCGATGGTATAGCTAGCGCCACGTGTTTAGTCCTCTTTATGACAGCACTGAACGACTTGAACTTAGATGAGTTAAAGAGCCCTCTGTCCACGGAGGCTTGATTGAGAATGATAGAGTCTTCCTGCCCAAATCCTTCGAATGGCATTATTGCAGTCACTACATTAGCCCCGGTGGGCTCGCTGTCATAGTCTATGAGATCACCGATTTGAGTCTTAACGAGAGGTTTCTGTGGTGTATGGAGCAGATGGTAGAATCCTTTCATGATCGAGTTGTGGTCTATGGATGGAGACCCGATACCCTGCTTTCCCATAGAGGCCTGGTATGTGAGACGTGGGGCTGGATTGTGATTCGCGTAAGGAATCAGTCCTGCATTAACACCGTACATCATCGCCGGATGTAGTTCGCAGTGTGTATGTTCCGGTGTTATATCGCCGCGTTCCATCGCAATCAGCACATCACTACAGTCCAACTCGTCAGCATCCAGATACTCCACTATACCAGATGTTATCAGCTCCGTCCACGTCATACAGGAAGTGTCTGTATTATCAGTGGCCAGCACTCCGTTATTCACGATAATCAGAGGACGAGAGTACCTTCCGGCATCCGTGTTAAGCCGAAGTTCGTTCTGTTCAGTGTCGTGGGATATAGATGTCTCTGGTGAGATTCCTCCAGTCCTTCTAAAAGACACTAGCCTGCCATACATGGATTTCGCGTCTGTAGTGTTTCCGAGCAAGTCTCCATTCACAACGATCTTTGTAGAAGACATAACACGCGTGGTGTTCTCTGTAAACTCTACGAACTCTGGCATACTACTCATGAGTTTCACGAGAGGCTCTATGTCACATCCAATCGTGATGTACTCGAGCAGCGCTAACTGCTTGGTAAGACCGATCTCACCTCCCTCCGGCGTCTCAGATACGCATATGTGTCCTAGATGCGATCCATGCAGCCTTCGGGGAGCGGTGAGCTTACCCTTAGTTCCCAGCGAGGTCTTGATACGGCGTTGGTGTGAGATCGTGGTGATACGATTGAATCTCTCGTAGTTCTGAGTCACACCAGCCTTACTCCCTACTCCTTTGTGTCCTCCCCAGTTGCCAGTAGCTATCGCGTGTCTGAAGATGCGCGTTATGTGATCTGGATTAACATAACTCGGTATAGATGGCTGCTGCCCTTTCTCTATCACGCGTTGTGTGATCATCTTCGCGATCTCGCCTCGTAGCTTTCGGAACGCGATGTAGAACAGGTTAGACATGAGCACGCCGTCGGCATCTACTCTCTTATTGGCGAGATGGTCTCTGTCCACAGCGTGCGTTCGTCCTTTAATCGAGTTCAGCAGTTTTGTGATCAGGTATCCAACATAGTACCGCTTTTTTAGTAGATCCGTTCCGAGGTGCGGAAACAACTCAGATGTCACAAGGTACGTTGCGTACGAGATCGCATCGTTTTTCGTATCGTCTTCCGTTTTGTCTCCGCCCTTAACGAACTTCTTACCCTTATAGCCGATATAGCACAGTGCATCTTCCTGTGTTCGGCACTCATAAGCGTGCTCCAAAGAGTGGCGCATGAACTCTATAACCTCTTGTGCTTCAATTCCGTCGATGTTAACGATGTGCTTTATGATGTCGACTTCGTCGAGTACACCCAGTGCTCGAAACAGAATGCAGATCGGAATAGCGTTTGCGTCCGGAATGTACGGGACGATGGCGTAGATACGTTCGTCCTTGATGCCGATCTGAGTCGTCGTAGTTCGTGTGATCGCCGTCGCACTACTTCGAATCTCACAGAAGTACTCGAACTTGGGTGGTGTCTTGCGATTGCGATACACGTACGGATTGTTAAACCGTGTTCTGTCCTGTGGTATGATCACCTTCTCCATACCATCCACGATAAAGTACCCTCCGTCGTCGCCTCGAGCGCCATTGCATAGATCGGATCCGACCATCACGGGAATAGATCCTATGTGAACTTTAGTATGAACGTGCGTTTTGACAGGCTCTATAAGCGTGATATCGCAGTAGATATCCGATGCGTACGAAATGTTACGACATGAGCTGGCTTCGTATGGGGATATGAAGCGTTTCATACCATTAGTCTCTACGTGAGATGGGCGAGAGAAGTATAACTCTCCAAAAGACACTCTATACTGATCGACTACTACATCGGAGTTCTCATTAACGATCTTCGGTATGCGATTGGCGATGAGATCGTTGTACGACTCTATGTGATGTCCATGGAGCCAGTTCTCTTCAAAGAACTTGGTAATAAGATCGAACGACATATCGTTGTAGTGATATGTCGATAGTACTATAGTGTACAGATTCAATTATGTATATGTGTATACATTCATGCCGATGATGTTGTGACTGTTATAGCAGAAGCGTTATCATCTAGCTTGACGTAAGTATCCGCATTCATGCTCGATCGACCACGAACATGTCCAATATAACACCCTACGACCATAGTAACGATGGCCAACGCACACCCCATGAACACGATCTCCAAATAGAAGCAGTTCTTTACATTCTCGTCGTCGATGACATAATTAACACGAGTCTTATTACTTGTCGCTGACTCTATCTGTACGTACCCAGGAGCGTCCTTCGTACTGTACTCGGTTATGGACATACCACAGGAGATAGTTCCTAGTTGTGATAGTTTACGATCGAACTCAAACTCGTCACCGCTATCGTACAACTTCTTATTCTTCGTGTCTAGTACATAGACGTTCACATCATCGTCACTATATACGCGATAGAACAGGTTAACGCTATTGCTATTCTCCATCTGGTGTGACATTGTGTATAGGACAGCGTCTCCGCTCGAGTACTTCGCCCATGAGCATCCTACAATCGCTGCAAGTATAGCACAGTACACTCCAATGTACGTCATCTTTCTTTCGACTGTGTATGAAGAAGATTAGAGTGTGTTCATGTTCAGTTTTATTATTGACCTCGTACATGCATGCGTATTGTATGTATGTGTACCTAAAATATGGAACTGTTCCCTCTCGAAGACGACACTCTACGAATAGGATATCATATTTCTGTCTCTAACAGTCTAACAAACACAATACGGAATGCAATGGCTCGTAAGATTACAGCGATGCAGTTCTTTCTACACTCTCCTCGAGAGTGGGCACGAAAGAACGTAGATCTTAACGACGCTGTACAGGCCGGCCATCTCCTCGCAGAGTTTCCATCGCTGTGGGTATGTGTACATGCATCGTACATCTACAATCTTCACGGAGTGATCGATACGACGAGTCAAAAGTACCATACTAACTACGAACTTACGATACGAAGTATCGCTACAGATCTGGACATATGTGTCGCACTCGGGTGTGGTATGGTGCTCCATCCAGGGAGTGCTAAACGATGTGATAAAGCGTTCCGTCGTATGGCGCTGGCTATAGATCGGTCTCTGACTGAGGACAGTAGTATCACAGTAGCTTTGGCAGACGTGATGGGGATATCTTGCAGTGAGCTAAAAAAGAGACGAATGTTGCATCTGGAGAACTGCGCTGGTGAAGGATCTAAGATCGGAACGATCGCCGACCTCCACACACTACTGTCACTAGTAAGTAAACACCTACTTCCGCAAGTAGGTGTGTGCATAGACACTTGCCATCTGTTCGCATCTAAAGACTGTAACTTGCGGAATGTCGCGGATACGAAAGCGTTTTTGCATGATGTTAATCTGCCCATAACGGTAGTACATCTCAACGACTCGCAACAGAGATTCGGATCCCGTAAGGATAGGCACGAGAGTGTATGCTCGGGTATGATATGGGGATCCGAATCTGTCGGGGATGATGAACTTTTACTCTACGATTTTGAGCCACTGATGGCAATCGTAGCTCACTGCGACGAACGATCGATACCTATGATCGTTGAGACGGCGAATGGGGCTGGTGATGTGTCTTTGGTAAGATTCCTTTATGATCGCGAAAAAACAAATAATTGTGTCCTGATCGTAATATAATGCAGAACCAATCGGCTTTCTGGTTTTCGGTCGTCGCTGCTGTCATCCTCCTCATCATCATGATACTCTCTGCCGCATCCGCCAGTGAACTGCGCAAGGTGATTCACTCATCGACTCAACCTCCCAAGGAGGTCGATAGCGCATACAAGGCGGCCGTCTGGGCATCGGTACTCTCTGCTCTAGGAGTTGTGGTAATGGCGTTCGTAGCATGGGTAATGTATGAGGGCGTCGCGGGCGCGAAGGGAAAGTGGAACGTAGGTACAAAGAGTCTAGCCGACCGCCTCCGTTTCGACTAAGATACACTTAAGATCATACCACTCTATATATAGAGTGGTACACATCGCGCGCTACGCTACGCTACGCTATGCCATCGAAGAACACGATCTCCAGATATCTATTCTCTGCGCTGACTCTATGCACAGCAATCTACGCGTGGTTTGTTCCCGAAACGATTCGGCACACTACATATCTGATATCGTGCGGTATGGTATGGGCTACAATACTACAGATATACACAGAGCTTCTGTTCGCACTGTGTTCATCCAGATCTACATATGTACCGTGTCATTCGACGCGGAAAGCGTATGCCATAATCGCGGCACTGCTTCCAAACGAACAGAACATAGTATTTGATATTCTTGCTCACTACGATCTGATAGAGTACTCTAATCTGACTGTCATACTTGCATACAACAGCCCGTATGATATGGAGCTCATGGGACGATTGAACACATACACAATGAAACACCATACATTCATACCGATACGTATAATGAACAGTCACTCGAAAGCAGAGAATCTCAATCATGTGTTAGCAAACTACATACACGAACATGATGCTATTATTGGCCTATTCGACTGCGATCACAAACCGTGTATTAACGCTTTCGATAAGGCTGCATATCGCCTATACACACGAGGGTACGATTTCGTGCAGGGAAAGTGCAGAGTGCGTAATAACAAAGAGAACGCGTTGACTAAGTTCCTCATGTTCGATTTCGAGATCATATACTCCATATTTCATAGGAGCAGAGTGGCCACATGGGGATACGCTATATTTGGAGGATCAAATGGGTACTGGAGGAGTGACGTTATCAAGAAGTACATGTTCGATGGAAGCATGCTAACGGAGGATATAGATCTCACTGTGAGAGCATTGCTCGATGGTAGAATCGGATACTACGACGACACGATCGTATCTACAGAGTTAGCCCCGCTAACTATAGCCAGTCTTATGTCACAGAGGCTCAGATGGGCACAGGGATGGGCACAGGTGTCTATTAAGTATCTCATTCCTACGATCGCATCTAAACACATATCGTTGCGTACACGTATAGGTCTGCTATGTACATTCAGCATGCGCGAGCTGTTTCCATACTTTAATCTACTCGTCACGCCACTAACGATGGTGTACCTATATCGTGGTGGAATGGTGTCCATATTTGGTATATGTACATCTTGCATTACTCTTCTAGCCTATCCGTCTATGTACGTAGGATTGTGGAGGACGTCTCCAGACTCGTTTCGAGACAACCATAAGACGATGGTACGAATGCTGTTCATGGGATTGGCGTATAGTCTGTTCACGACGCGTATATCTATCATAGCACACATGAGAAATCTCATATCGTTCGATCTATGGGAGGTGACGCGAAGATAAATACACGCACATAATATATTATGTGTGTATACTATAATGGACAAGTACATACTACATGACGTACTTGGAGAGGGAAGCTTTGGAAAGGTGACATTAGCTACGATCGGAGATCAGTACGTCGCTATCAAGAGCATCAAACCCTACCCTGGGAACGTTGGGTTCAGCCCCGTCCTTATCAAAGAGAACGACATCCTGATGCGAAACGATCACCCTAATGTTATAAACGCTCTCGATATCATACAGAGTGATGAAGTTGTGAATATCGTTATGCCATTCGCGGACGGATCTCTATCGCAAGCGATAACATATATGAGACGTAATAATAAGAACTACGTTTCAAATAAGTCTCTGTACGGTCATAAGATCGATATCATATCTCAACTACTCTGCGGGCTGTCGTATCTGCATTCGAATGGCATACTACACCTCGATATTAAACCGGATAACGTTCTTGTATTCGGTAATACATACAGACTTGCCGACTTTGGATTGGCGTTGTTCTGCATAAAAGAGTCGTGTCCATCGGATGGTGGTATTGGAGGAACACCATCATTCACACCGCCAGAAATGAACATAGGAGAGTACCACAACGTGTCGACTAAGCAAGACATGTGGGCTATGGGTATGATAGTATGGTACGTAGCTACTGGCGTGCTACCACACTGGGATGCTACGGATCCTAAATGGTTCGTTCGCAATCGTCCGAGTACAGGAGTTCGTGTATTCGATGAGATGGTATATAGATGCACTCGTTTCGATCCTATGAATAGAGCAAGTGCAGATGACCTACTGAAAGGCATACTGTCTCTTCGAAAGTGCATCGTCTATAAAACGGTCATGGCGTCGTATCCTCGTATACCAGACGATGTAAAGTACTTGTGTTCACGATCCGACGCGATAAACACGTTCACATCCGAGTGTCGTAGATACAACATCCCGGAAATGTGGCCAGTTGCTCTTATGATCTATGATAAGTACCTGTTGAGTGAAAATGCGATTTACATACCACACGCATCACTCGTCTCTACATGCATGTGGATAGGGACTAAGATGGTGTTCATGACTCATACCAGAATGCCACTACCATCATACTTCATATCTGATATGGTACACTTCGAGTCTGTCATACTCAACGCTATCAAATGGAACGTCGGGTACCCAACCGTGTTCACAAACTTCATACAGTACAACAACACTACTATGAACATGCCAGAGATGGGCAGGCTGATCGAATTCATGACAAACATTCACCAACTCAACAACATACAGATCTACGACAGTATAACTACTGTGGAGCAGTATGTGTAGGCCACCACGCCGGAATCTGCGTTTTTCATTTCGCGAATCGACGCTTGTCTTTTATGTAGTATGTTCTATATGCTGTTATAGGATTCTTGTGTTTGTACTCGATAGGCATAGCTTGTGCTGGTAGTGTCATAGGTATGAATGGTATCGATCGAGGTGCTGCTCTAAGAGATGCGAGGTGTCGTTCACATGCATGAGTACGGCCGTATCGCGTCGTATACTCTTGACACAGATACGTTGCTAGGAGCCACAGATATCTATAGTTCACTATCGAGGTTCTTACCCACACTGCGCATGGATGGTTCTTATGTGTCAACTTGTATGGTGTGTCTGATGGAGCACGATCTTCTAATACCCACCACGCCGAGTACAGAAGTTGGACAGACTCTAGTATCATTTTAACTACATGTTTGTCGCAATGGTACTTAGCGCACTCTTTCGGATTAAGTGAGAGAAAGAATATGTTCATGTGTACATGTGTAATGAACATTGAGTGTGATGTGTCATTATATGTACGTATATTAAAGCGTATGGTAGTTATAATAACTATGACGTCGAATGCAGAGTGCATAACATACCAAGATCATGCGCGATTCAGTCGCATTAACATCAAGGATGTAGTACAGATGTACACTGCGAAGATACGTTCTAACGAACGTATGATGGTAGCATCTATCATCGGACTCAACAATGACATGGTGGCTAAGTGGTATACGGATGTTCTTATGAAGGTATGTGATGATAAAGGACAAGTGACAGCACAACAGGCAGAGTCGTACTGGAGAGTGTATCTCGAAGGACATAGAGTACGAGCATACTACCGAATGAAGGAGCATTCAGTGCCTATTCCTCGTAGCGTTGTTGACTTCTGGGTAGAGTTCCTACTACAGGATGTGAAAGACCTACATGCATATGGTACTCGCGTACTACTACAGGCGTATGACACTGTGGTTGAGTACTACAGAGATTGGGTAGCAGAACGGCTGTATGAGCTACTGTTCACGACCGACGATCCTGTAGATTGGATACACAAGTACAACGAGTCCACGATAGCGCAGAAGATACTCTGTGGTGATGAGAAGCCATACGACATTAACACAATCGGAGAGAAGTGCCAGATTCTAATTAACACTCAGGCGATCCCTTCTAACTAAATACTGATCGAACACAACACACATGCGTTTTAGTCATAGCGCAACTATGATTAAAGAGTCCATACTGTCGTCTATATTCGACGATCATAAGAACGTTCTCATTCATGGCATGGCGGGTACTGGAAAGACTTACATGCTACGAGAGATCGCCGACATTGCGATGTCGATGGGAATCGTAGTGTACTCTACAGCCACGACTGGCGTGGCAGCGATAAATCTGCGCATGGGAACGACGTTCCATAGCTATGCGGGTATAGGTACGGCATGGCAGGACAAAGAGAATCTGTTCCGTTTCGCACGCACGAATAAGAAAGCCAGAGAGCGAATACAGAACACTCAGATCCTCATCATAGACGAAATATCTATGTATGGTACAGATCTCCTTGCGAAAGTGGACTATGTGTTCAAGAACATACGGTGCAACAATGAACATTTTGGAGGTATACAGCTCGTACTGAGCGGAGACTTTCTTCAACTACCTCCCGTGAAAGATGAGTGGATCTTTAAAGCCCCAGAGTGGAAACAACTGAATCTCGTTCCGTACGTCCTGACAGAGTGCAGACGCTACTCACAGGAACAGTTCTTCGAAATGCTATCCCGCCTACGAAAGGGAACGCCGTCGCCACAAGACATCATACTACTAAAAGAACGTGCTAAAGCGTACAGAAAGTTCGTCCCCAAGCCTGGTGGTATACTGCCCACCATATTCTACTCTCGCAAAGTGGACGCTGAGACTTACAACACAGAGCAGTTGAGTCTTATAAACTCTCCGGAGCACACATTCGTCGCCATAGATACGTTTAACGACACCATAGGGTATGCCGAAGATCGCAAACCGTACATAGAGATGTTGGACAACTCTATACCACGAGAGATCACACTCAAGGTCGGTGCTCAGGTGATGTTACGATGGAATCTCGACACGTCGGCCGGGCTGTGCAACGGCAGCCGGGGCGTAGTAGTACGGATAGGTAAGTGGAACGGGGAAGAAGCCGTGACTGTGAAGTTTGTTAACGGGGCTGAAGAGAACATAATCAGGAATAAGTGGACGTCAGACTCGTACAAAGCATCCGCTTCGAGAGTTCAGATACCGCTCATACTAGCATTCGCCATGACTATCCATAAGAGTCAGGGACAGACGCTGGACTACGCTGTAGTGAACGTTGGCCATTCGATCTTTGCGAACGGGCAGGCATATGTCGCCCTATCGAGAGTGCGCGACATAGAGGGTCTGTTCATATCCGAGTTCATACCAAACACGATACGCGCTGATGGCGACGCTCTCGACTATGTAGAACGAATAGAAGCGATGGAACATGAACACAAACGCGTGGAACTTGTGTTTGAGTAGTGTGTTAACACACTACTCACGATGCGAGTAGTATAACACTAATCGTTTAGTTGCGACGTCGTTTCCGAATCTACGTATAGACACCCTCCCTTCTCCATATGAGGAAGTTGCCCCATACATCCGTACCTACAAGCCTCACACGATGACGTTACGTAGATATGCACGATGCTAAACGAACCCTGTATGAGAGCGATCGGATACGCGATGTCCATCAGTTGAAAGTCATCGAACGTTGTGATGATACTCCGAACACAGTTCCTGTCGGACAACAGACACAGTTCCACTAGAGAGTCGTGCAGTGATGATGAGCCGTCGCGATCTGCCATGTAGTGGCGCATAGCCAACTGCCTCTGCAGCCCAGACCATCCTGCTGTAATCAGATCCTCCGGCTCTTCGATCTCGAGATCAAACGCGACGATGTGACCTCCAATGCTTACGTTCGTGTATTCGTAATTAAACCACGGCATCATACACAATAACACAGATCTAATATCTGTACAGATATTAGATCACTATTTGCACATATTACGATCTGCGATCTGTAATATGTATATACACTACGTGTCTACTTCTTTGGGGCACACGCCTTCTTCTTCTTGTGCTTGTCCACAGTGACGCGCTTCTTCGCGGTAGCCAGTGCTACGCGAGCCGCCACGCACTTCTTTAGAACCTTCTTAGCCGCGGGCTTCTTCACTGCCTTCTTAGCCGCGGGCTTCTTAGCCGCGGGCTTCTTAGCCGCGGGCTTCTTCACTGCCTTCTTAGCCGCGGGCTTCTTAGCCGCGGGCTTCTTCACTGCCTTCTTCGCGGCGGGCTTCTTCGCGGCGGGCTTGCGCTTGATAAGAACCTTCTTAGCCACTCCGAATCCCTTAAGATCGGACGGCACGATGCGAGATACCTTGCCAGTCTTGTTCGGGCTACCTCCCGTGCCTACCAGACGGTACATCTTGCGCATCTTACCAGTTGAAGTCTTGTACACACTGTACACAAACTTAGGGTGCAGGATCGTCACGGCTTTCTTAGTACGTACGTCGATGGCTTGTCCAGGCTTCAGATGGATAGGCATTATTAATAGGGGGTACTATTTATATTATTTTTATCGTTCCGCTGAGAATTTTAAATATTAACTGAACATTGTGGATGAATTATTGGCATTTTCCGTAACCTTCAGTCACCAAATAATATGACCCCGACCCATTAAAAGGAGCGAAGGCGCAGTTACGCTTCTCCACTGGAAGTTGTGGTTCCTTCGGGTATGCGTCCGCCATCGTCTTATACTTCTTCTTGTCACAGCAGTTCTTAGCCTGAGAGTCGTAGACGGGTGATGCGTACTGGTACTCCATTATAATCGTGCGAACATAGAATTTACGTTATTTTTGGATCGTATATAATGTAATGAGTTACGCAACTATAGGACACGACGATTTTTTATATAACAGGTATAGAGAGCGAACTGGAGAAGCAGAGCGCATCGTAGTTAGACACGTCACTCCGCAAGTCCCTGAGCGTGCGTACGCCGAATCCCCTAACACACAGACAGTGTACGGATCGGATGGTGCATACAGCATACCATACTATAGAACACAGTCCGATCCTCCGATGTGTATGCAGGGATGGGCTCTGACATATGACAACTTATGTGTTCCCGTAGAGCAACCTCTTAAAGGTCTATACGCCACAGATGATAGAAAGAGATTACTGGACGTTGCTAGCTCCGCAAGATCCGTCATGGAAATCGGAAATAGAAAAGTGTACATATAGATAATGGTGGCTGCGGATAATGTTCTCATCGTGCTAGCGTTCGTAGCGCTCGTAGGCTTCTCAATATACATGGCGATACGTTCAAACGTCACTAACGCGAAAGCCGCTCAACTTCGTACGAAGATTAGAACGTTGGTTGAGAGTAAAGAAGTGAGCACTCTGCAACCAAAACCGAGAGAGATACCTATGCCTTTGACGTTCATAACATCACTGCCAACATCCAGATCCAAACAGGAGATCATAGATATGATGAACAGATATGAGACGGCAGGCATACTGTTCAGCACAGATCCTCTGGACAGCACGATACTGCAACTCGAACGTAAGTTGCAGTACCCTGACATGCAAACAATCGGGGATGAGAAGAACGACTACTCTCAGTACTACTATCGTGTGAAGGACAAAGATGGGTTCGTCATAGAACTCAACCACAACCTCTACGGCAAGCTCGTAGATGGAGACATTGTGGCGTCCGTCCCTGGGTACGAAGGACTTGGGTCGTTCGAAGTGGATATCTACGATAAGAAGTATACACTCCAGGTGCTATAACATATATTGAAATAAACGCGATGCTATCGTATCTATAAACAGATACGATGTCTCATGACCCCAGAGGGGTACGGGCTACGCCCGTCACGACTCTATCATATCGTGCTTATGATTGGATATTAGATGTAAACGATGATACCAAAGACACAACGATCTACTCGAGCGGAAAAACACTCGATGGTCAGACGGTTATGATTCGGATAGAGGAGTTTCAGCCATACGTATACATGGAACTACCGTCCAATCGAAAGTGGACGAACGCGTCGGCAAGAGATCTCTACGACGAAATAGTGGACAGAATGGGGGAGATGGCTCCTGTGAGCTATAAGATGTGCAGGAAGTTCATGATAGAGTATAAAAGACACAGTACTCACTTGATGCTCTCTTTCAAATCTCACAATGCGTGCAAACTTCTAGAGTATAAGTGCAAACGAAAAATCGGGTCGTATGCTCCAGACACATTCAAAGTACACGAGCAGAACATAGATCCTCTCATCAAGTTCATGACACTACGCAAGATAACACCATGCGGATGGATAGATGTACGACGATCTGAGAGCGATAGTGTCGATAACGAAGGCTTCAGCTCGGCAGACATTGCGATGGTAGTGAAATGGAACGAAGTGTACCCATCAGACGCATACGAAGATGAGATGCCTCCCATGAACGTGGCGTCTTTTGATATAGAGTGCTATTCGAAGAACCATAACTCTAAACATCCGGATGCAACCGTCCCAGAGAACATTGTGTTCCAAATATCGTTCCATCTACTGAACACTAAAACGAACGATGTGGAGTTAAACCTACTCTCACTCTATGACTGTCCACAGATAGAAGGTGCTACAGTACACAACTATGCATCTGAGAAAAATCTACTACTTGGGTTTGCAGCGATGGTAAATGAGAAAGATCCGGATGTGTTTCTATCGTGGAACGGTATTAAGTTCGATTGGGACTATCTCGTTCAGCGTGCGGAGCTGAATGGCATCTACCTTCGATTCGCTGCGATCGGCCGACTCGTTGGGGAACGCGCCGTACTCCAGTCTGCACGGTGGCATTCGAGTGCGTACGGTGAGCAGAAGTATCGCTTTCTGCATCCGCATGGGCGTATTAATATCGATATGATGATAGAAGTGGAGCGTTCGTATAAGCTGGACAAGTACTCGCTTAACTTCGTCGCTAACCACTTTCTCGGAGAACAGAAGGAGGATGTTTCTCCACTTCAGCTATTCAAACTGATAGAGATAACACAAAAGACTAAGGGCATGACTAACGTAAATGATGTACACCAGCTCGTAGCTAGACTCGTTGGACGGGATGCCTACAAAGGAGTCGTTAAAACGGCAAAAGATGCTATACTAAGTGCATCCACGAAGACAGAACTGTCGTCCGCTATCAAGATGTGCATCCATCTAATAGGAACATACTGCGTGAAAGACTCTATACTACCCATCAAGCTTTACGAACATCACAACACATACACCACACTAGAACAGATGTCAAACATCTGTGGAGTTCCTATAACATATCTACAGACACGTGGGCAGCAGATCAAGGTGATCGCGCAACTGTACCGTGAAACCTCTTTTAATAACATCGTGGTGACGTACAAGGCGTACGGAGATTCAAAGGACGATCGTAAGTACCAGGGAGCGACTGTGTTGGAGGCTATACCTGGCTACTACACTAACGTCTCAGTGTTTGATTTTGAGTCTCTGTACCCCACTACTATGATTGCCAAGAACATCTGCTACACAACGCTGGTACATCCAAGTGATCCTATACCGGACGATAGATGTAATGTATGCGAGTGGGAAGATCATGTAGGATGTGAGCACGATACAAAGCACCGTAAGAGAGATAACGATAAGATACTATGCGACGAAAAACCGCAGAAGTATAGGTTCATTAAGGTTACGTACGATAAAGACGGAACACCACACGGAGAAGGAGTGTTCCCTAAACTACTACGAAAACTCCTCACGAGCAGGAAGGCTGTGAAGAAGGAGATTAAGGCACTCTCCACATCGATGCGCGAGTGCACTGATGAAGTGTTAGTATTGCATATGAAACATAAGCTTGGAGTGCTTGATGCTAAGCAACGCGCTCTAAAGGTATCGGCGAACTCGATGTACGGTTTCACCGGCGCCAGACACGGCATGCTTCCTTTCATAGAGGGGGCTGCGAGTACGACCGCAATAGGGAGAGAGCTCATCGCATCCGCCATAGACTACATCAAGGAGACGCAGAAAAACGTGTCGATAGTCTACGGAGATACGGACTCGTGTATGTGGCAGGTGTTCGATACGAAAAATATGGCAGAAGTGTTCTCTCTCAGTAAGACCATCGCGAAGCTCACGACCGACCACCTAAAGCGACAACTACTCGGGTTTGGAGACAAGAAGCTCACATCATCACAACAGATGGAGTACGATGCAACACCCATTAATCTGGAGTTCGAGAACGTGTACTCTAAGTACCTACTGCTAACTATGAAACGCTACATAGGAGATGTGTGTGATGTTACTGGTAAAGTAGTATCTCACACAAGCAAGGGTGTAGTGTCCGTCCGAAGAGATAATTGCAACTATGCTCGCAATGTGTATAAGGAAACCGTGAATGACATATTCTCTGGTATGTCAAAAGAGAATGTCATGGGAAATGTGTACGAACGTCTACACAACATCGCCAGAGGACTCGTGTCTCCTAAGATGCTCAGTATCTTCGTGGGAGTAGGAGACGTGGGAGTAGGCGAAGAAGGAGAGACGGATGCTGAGAAGTACGGAGGATATAATAAAAATAGTCACGACGTTCACGTTATGCTAGCTCGGCGTATGATCGCCAGAGGAGATACTGTCGTGCCAAACACCCGTCTCGAGTATGTACTCCTTAAGACGGATGAAGGAGAGTGCCTACAGGGAAATAAGGCGGAGGACTATACATACTACATGGACAATCGGAGAGCGCTCGATCTACAGATAGACAGCCTCTTCTATCTCGAAAAGAAGTTCAACCAGCTCAACGAACTCGTCACTATTAAGTTCAGACCTAAGTCTGAGATCTACACACCACTCGCGGAGCGTATAATGGAAAAGGTCAGAGAGATGGATAGCGCCGACGAAGTGGACAGCATAGTGAGACTTGGCAGTATGTACAAACGAGTAAAGTTCATACTACAAAGTCCTAAGGCAGACGGAGATGAGCACGCAGATCTAATCGAACTGTGCAACCAGTGGCACGCTGAGTACGTGATGGAGCGTTTAAATAAACAGTTCGGTGGTCACAAAGCCATCGATCGACGGAAAGTAGGAAAAGAAGTGCTATACGATAGCAATCCTATTAATGCTGTGTACAGAGTGCATAAAGCGTATAGCCTCGTGGTGAAACAACTCAATGGAATGTTTTCTCCATTTGCCGACGAGGAATCTATATAAATACTTGTTTGCTACTCGTAATGAGTAGCAAGAAATCGGTAGCATCTATAGTCCCTGCGATAAATCTACAGTCGGCGATACACATAGGAGCCGAGGTATTCGTCATAGGAGCGGTGTTTTTCTATGTCAAGAAAGAGATCTCCGCTCTACGACAGGAGAACGTAAAGCTTAAACACGAGATGGCTATCTTCTCTTCCGAACTCGCGAATATAAAAGAAGCACTCAGCCCAAAACATCCGCAGGCGACTACAAGAAGCACCCAGCAGCATCCTCCGCATCCTCCGCATCCTCCGGATGATGTGCACGAAGACGAGGATGCTGTAGAGGACGAGATACAGAACATTGCAAGATCTCGAAACGATCTAAAGAATGAAACTGTGAATGATGAAGAGCTCCCTCCCAACCCTTTCATAGATGAGTGAACACGTGCCAGAGTGGTGGGTGAACGAGTACGACCAGTACCTTAAACGTATGTATCTGATCTGCGTTGGGAATAATACGTATAAAGAACATCCTATGTATCATATAACGTACGAAAGATTCGTAGCATTCGTATATGGCAACTCACAATCAACCCGAAAGCGATCACTATGACAGTGACGATGAAATCTATGCAACTGTAGCCGATGCTACCAAACACGTAGTGTACGTCGGAACACGTGTGGAGATATTGGATGTCGCATCTCTAGAGATCGAGCAAGAAGAAGACAGACTTGCTGCGGCAAGATCTCACAGAGAGTTTATAACTAGGGATATGATAGATCGATCTATAGATGACGCGTACTACGAAGTGATGGGGTACGTCCGAAGTTTGGGACTGCCATTGCTTGATGGATGCTCATTGTCCACATTTAGAACACTGTACGACTGATATTACACTACACAGTGTAATATTTACACAACACCAGATCACGCTCGTAGGTTAACGATGCACTCCTCGAACTGTCTACGAAGCTCATTTCTATGCTCCTCTATGCTCGGCTCTACAGCAACCTGCTCACTAGATACCACTACGTCTTCTGGCAGCGGACGTTGCGGAGTTCTCTTTTTGGGGACAGTTCTCTCTTTTGGGACGACGGCCTCTACGAACAGTTTGCCTTTTTCCTTCTCCTCTTCCTCCTCCTCAACTTCAGCCTCCTCTTCCTCAACTTCAGCTTCCTCTTCCTCAACTTCAGTCTCCTCGCTCGCTTTCTGAGAAGCCTCCTCGCTCGCTTTCTGAGCAGCACGTTCGGCAGCCTCAGTCTCCTCGCGTTTCTTTGCGAGTCTGGCGCGGATAGCTTCCATTCTCGACGGGTCGACTGGCTTCTTTTTAATCACTACTGGCGCAGATTCTTTCTCTGCAGCTTCTTTCTTTGCAGCTTCTTTCTTAATATTAAGTTCGGCGATCTGCGCCACAAGTTTTCTTATATCCAGATCGGCCTCTTCGCGTTCTGCCATAGCCATCTCAGCGGCCTCTGCTGCAGCATCTGCCTCCTCTTGGTCATTGAACGCGGATTCGTCTGCAGCTTCGTATGTGTCTATGATGTCAGTGAATTCAGTGACACCTATCTGTAGTGCTTCTACTTTGGTAGTGAGTTGTAGTATTTCAGCGTCTATATCTGCCACTTCACCCGTTTTTGGCGATTCCCTCTTCACGACCTTGCGGACGACTCTCCTAACTACGACGGGTGGAGGAGCAACACTTTCTTCTTCTGGAGCTTTCGCCACCCTGCTAACAGGAGGACGAGGAGGTAGCCCTCCTGGTATCTTCTTGGAAGACTTCCCAAATATCTCTGAGAGTTTCCGTATAGTGTCTGCCGATCCCACGATCGTTCTCCCCCCGATCTCTATTTCGATGGGATTTATCTCCTTGAACTTCGCCCTCGTGAACGTTCCTTCCGATACGCATGTACCGCTTGAAGCACTACACTTCTGATTCGGCCCACACGCTGGTGTCTCTGGATTACAGCAGTTCTTCTCCCACACAGTTCTCCCGCATAGGTTGGCCGTACCAGAAGGCTTAGCACTACTCTTTACCTCTATACCAGCCGGGGCGTGCTCTGCACTCATCATGACTCCCATGTCGGCCATAAGAGTGTGATTCTTGTGTCGGCTCTCCTGGTCTTTTCCGACGCACTTGCCCGTAGATGTCTTACACACTTTCCCAGCCTTGACACACTTGTCGATGAGCGTCACAGTACACAGTCCATACGGCTTATATCGAGACGCACTCATTATTATTATTATGATGCGAGTATTATTATTTGTTTTTGATTAATGTACCGATTTAAAATAGTGTCGTGAATGATGTAAAGGGATGCCGATCAGATTCTTATCGGAGAAAGATTTTGCAGTCAGAGATAGGTGTATGATGCTCGTGGATAGTCCTGGTATGTGCGTCGTGATGTTTAAGGCCGATACCTGCGCAGCCAGTACTATGTTACTCCCAGTTTTTGAAGAGTTGGAATGTGCCGAGAAACGAATACAGTTCTCTATTATGAACGTTGGTAACGCGAGACGTCTCATAACGAGTTCTCAGATGTCCACCACTCCACTAAAAACGACACCCACTGTGATACTGTACACGGATGGTAAGCCTCGTGCGATATATAAGGGAAAGAAAGACCTACAGTCCATACTACAGTTCATAGTTACGATGGTGCAGAAGATCGGCATATCAGAGACACCATTCGTCAGAACGGCTCCAGAACCACAGCGCCAACAACAGTATGTACCGCAACAACAGTATGCACATAACTACGGAGGAGCGCATACCGCCGTCGATCCTACAGTTATTAAACATTACAGGAACGCTGGTGGTCAGATCAGCCACGCAGCGATAAAACAACAGCGGGAGGAGGATGCGAGCTTTGGACTCCACGGAGAGATACCATACAACGCACCATGGCAGATGCTAGATCAGTGATCTGTGTTAAATGAACGCTACTCATAATATGAGTAGCGATGGAGAGTAATCTGTACCAGACACTATGCTTCAACATACCTCCTACAGATCTGAAAGCTGCAGAAAAGCGCGCAGTGATACTTGGAATAGAAGGATTGGATGTTGCCCTTCACGACGTGATCTATAAACTAATAATGGAACACTACAGGATCGCCAATAACTGTGTTTCAAAAGACATTCCGTACTTAGGATTCAAACATGATGCGCGCAATGACGTCACGTTCGATCTACAGAAGCTTCCTATACCACTACGACATATAATAAAAAGGTTCGTCAAACAACAGACTACCACTTCCTGAGTATCCACGAATACGTAGACGATGTTGCTGATGGATTTGGAGGATTCGGTAGAGAACTGAACATTACACTAACGCCAGCACACCAGTCATATGTCATATACTTCCCAGCGTATGGTGAGTATAGTGTAAATATCGTCTGATCTCCAGCAGTGTTGGCCGCGGACTGTGTTATCACTATGTCCCCGATGGGCATACCGTTGTTAATTACGAAGTGTGATAGTTGTTGTGTCGCAGGCTGGCTATAACGTAGTAGAGTGCTATCTTTTCCGCACACTTTATCATTCGTTGCAGGGTCACTTGTAGATGCCCATAGATATCCGCCACCTCCCGCGACCTCTATCTGTACTGTGTCTCCAGACCGTATGTAACTGTCTTTGTGCGCAGCGTTATCCATGACCTTATGCACAATCATAGGCAACGGATTGTCATCTATGACTAACTGCCCATATATATTGGACGTGAACTTATCGACGTACTGCCACTTATTTTGCTTATCTGTCAAACGTCTGCTCGCAAGAACGACTGAGTCTTTATCGTGTAAGTACTTCGCATCTTTGGTACGTACGGCTATAGAACATGATTTGTCGCAGCCATCCGAATCTGTATATAGACCATTTATATCCACTGCGCAGTATCCTTTAGCCTGATCGCACGAGTAGTGAGTAACGTTGTCGATAGAACACGCGTTCATACAGTCTGCTAAAACTTTATACTGCCCAGTCTTTGAAGGCACGCACGATTTAGCCTTCGTGTCGCATGTGAACTTCGTGATTGTCGGCCCAATAGGTACCCACGGAATTGGCCTACTGTTACTCGTCCATACTCTTGCCATCCACGTGCTAGCAGTCGTAGATGATGTGGGATCTACAGGAGCACTTTCCGAGAATATGACTCCTATTCCATCACACCAATCATATGTCATGTAGCGTTTAGCCGCGGGTGAGTATATGGAAAACAGATCTGTTGTGACGTAGTTTATTTTGTCCTGTGGGTCGTCATTTACTACTGGGTACGTGGTGACTAGCTTAGTGGATTTGACTCCATTGTTAATTATGAACACCGTCCAGCCATTTGTAGGTGGCTGACTATACCTAAGAAGAGCATCGTCTTTCCCGCATATCTTATCACCCGTCCAGTCCTTGTTCAGATTGAGCCATAGGTATCCATTGTTCTCTACTTCGAACTGAACCGAGTCCCCTGCCCGTATGAACCTATCATCGTTAGGGTTAGATGCCAGCTTATGGATGATCAGTGCGAGTGGAGTGTCGTTAATGACAAGCTGTGCATAGATATCGTGTGTATACGTCGCGACATACTGCCATTTCTTAGAAAGGTCGGACACACGTCTACTTGCTAGCACGATGCGATCTCCATCGTGGAGATATCTGTCCAGATTTGTCATACAGGCATTGTTGCAATCCAAAGACGAATATACACCTTTAGGATCTGGGACGCACATTCCGGCAGCATTACATCCGTACCGTAGGGCATACGGAACACACACGCCACCACAGTCCGAAGACGAGAAAGTTCCACCGAGCATAGGAACGCATTTCCCAGAATCACACCCATACGTTTTTAGCACACACTTGTTGTCGCAGTTGGTCGTCGCATACTTACCATCTTTAGTCACGATGCATTCTCCAGACGGATCGCAATCGTAATGCGATGGTGGATCATACGGGCAGTTTGCCTTACAGTCAGATTCAGACGAATACTTACCAACCGTAGATGTAACACACGTCTTAGATATAGGATCCAAACATGTCCACATAACTTTAGGAGCGACACATGCCTTATCGCATAGCGCTTTACTTCCGTACATCCCCAGTTTGTCCGGGCTACATGTAAGTGTCTTAGAATCGCACGAGTATGCTACCTTACATGAGTTGCCACAGTCGGCGGCCATATACCTACCACCCTTAGTTGGAACGCAGTTTCCGGTGACATCGCAGTCGTACTGTGCTTGTGGAGCGGGACCTTTGCAGCTATTGTCACAGTCAGATGTAGTATACGTTCCTTTCGCATCTTTTGTGCAGGATCCTGTGGCATCGCAGCTATACTTGATTGCTGGAGGGGGATTGCACGCGTCGTTGCAGTTAATAGATGTGTACTTTCCATTGGCGGTCTCGACACATAGACCATTCACATTGCAATCGTATCTCTTCTGTGGAGGAGGTTTGCACGTTTTGTCGCAGTCTGGTGTCGTGAACTTACCATCTATAGACTCTCCGCATACACCCAGCGAGTTGCATGCGTACTTTTTACTAATTGGGGATTTACACGCTTTGTCACAGTCAGATGTAGTATACCTACCTCCTTTAGTCTCGACGCATTTACCTGTAGTGTCGCAGTCGTACTGTGTCTGTGGAGCGGGACCTTTGCAGCTGTTGTCACAGTTCATTGTCGTGTACTTGCCATTCGTCGTTTCTACACACGCCCCGGAAGAATCGCAGTCGTATCGTGTTCCTGGTAGCTTGCATGCACTGTCGCATGCTGCTTTAGATCCGTACTTTCCTTTCGAATCAACGACACACACTCCAGCCGAATTGCAGGTATACATACTTTTAGATATAGACCGTATGGCTATGATAGTTATATACGTGACTATCGCGAGTCCAACTAACGACCAGACGATGGTGTAATCCATTATAATAACCGCATATGGTTATTATTAATCTAAAACTTGTCGGCGAACTCGACGTGTATAGGCTTGCGTATAGCTCTCACTTCGTCTCCCAACTCGATAGCATCCATTCTTCCAAGTTTCTTTATGACATCCCGTATGCGATTAGGAAGGTCGTTGCATATGTCTTCATACTTACGTTCCGTGTCTAGTGACATAGCCTCTTCAAACAGACCTTCTGCCGCCAACGCATGTTTCTTGCAACAGTCGAGGCAGAACTTGCGTCTGTTAAACAGATGATCTTCGAGTAGTATGAGTTGTTTAGCCCCTTCTCTAAAATTAAACTCGGGCTTAAAGATCGGTAGTTGTGATGTATCCTTGGATGCGTTATTGAGTATGGTATCGTCTATGTTCCCTGCACTACACTCACCACAGTACTGCTCGTTCTTGAGTGTTTTCTTGGGTCTAATAATAAACCAGTATGTAGATATGACCGCGGCAGCAAACACGAGTACGATCCATACAGCGTGTGATCTCTTCATTATAACTAAACAAGAATATTCTTTAGTTATTATAATCAAAGATGGTATTCCCATTGTGCGCTCCGTGTATACTTATACCTATGGCTCTATCTGGGAGTGCTGGTGCTGGATGGGCTGGCGTTACGAGAGGGAAGAAGATCCTCATCCTGATGTCCATACTACTGACACTGATCGCTATATGGCTGTGGCTACGTAAGCGGGGATGTAAGACATGTTCACTGTAGGATAGTATATGTATGTTTATACATATACTATACGACACACATATTTGATATAACAATTAAGATATAGTGTGATCTTATAATAGATGTCTGAACCAAAGACACAATCCCCGAGTGGTGTGGAGGCTATAGAAGTACTCAATGAAGAAGAGAATGATCCTGTAGAAGTACTCAAGGAAGCCGAGGAGGAAGAGGAAGCCGAGGAGGAAGAGGAAGCCGAGGAGGAGGAGGAAGCAGAGGAGGAGGAGGAAGAGGAAGCAGAGGAAGAGGAAGCAGAGGAGGAGGAGGAAGAGGAAGCAGAGGAGGAGGAGGAAGAGGAAGCCGAGGAGGAAGAGGAGGAGGCTGAGGAAGAGGAGGAAGAGGAGGAAGAGGAGGAAGTAAAAGAAGTGAAGAGATACAAAAAACCCAGTAAGCATGTTAGCAACGTTCCTATTACGAAAGAAGTAGCACAGTTGTATAAGCGTCATAGATCTTCGTTCGTAGACGTGGCAACAGCCGAGCACATAGCATCTCAGCACGGAGATCGGGTCGAGATAGAACTCAATGTAGGTAGGTTCTTCCACCACAAAGATGGTGCCAGTTTTAAGCCTGGAGTGACGTATGAGCAGTTCAGCAGGTTGTTCTTATACCTCGCTACTACTCCGAACTACATAATCACTCCGGGTGTAAACACGAACGAGTATCGAAAAGACAAATATCGTATCGTTAAGAGTGACACTAGCTCTGATAAGTATGAAGAGAAAGAGCGTTCTACTCCAGTGGACATACACGAATGGGATCTTCGTTTTAATATTAGCACGGAGAAAGAACTACGCTCTGCTCCGTTCAAAGAAGATGAGTACGAAGTGCTACGTATAAAGAAGAGAAGGCGTGTGACGAGCAGAGATCCACTGAGTGGCATCCTTAAGATTCCTGAGTACCTCGCCGTGGATATCACTCATGTAAACGAGCAGGTTCAGGGCAAACCGATGATGACAAAGTACGAGATAGAGATAGAGTACATTGGTGTAGACCAAATGACTCCAGAACACGTCGTAAAGATGGCGGAGCTTGCTATGGATATGCGAGCAATCTGCATGCATGTGGACTCTGACCTTCTAATCGGACTCGCAGAGCGGAAACGCGTGATGTTGGAGTTTAACACGCTGTACCAGCGAGAGCTAGCGCTGGATAACAAAGAGGTGACCTATGACGGTCTCTACGATATGTACAACAAGCCGCGTAATCTGAAAGTGAAGGACATGCTCGGATTTGGGTTCGATAACTACGTCATTACACCAAAACTCGACGGAGAGCGTCGGTTCCTGTTCGTATCGTCCACTGGATCGTATATGATCGCTCCTCCCAAACGTAACAAAGAGGTAAACATAACGCGAGTGGGAGACACTATTCCTAACCATGGAGGGACACTCATCGATGGAGAGTACTACGATAAGAACGGAAGGTACTTCTTCGCATTCGATGTCATATTCTATGCTACACTTGATGTTCGAAAGAAAGCGTTCACTGCTCGTATTAAGTACGCAGATAAGGTGAGAGGCATTCCGCGATACCTATTCTCTGCTACGCCTCCTCACAAACGTATGCACCATCCGTTCATAAAGTACGAAGTCAAACGTTTTCTTACCAAGGACGATCGGTACCCAGACTTCTACGCTATGATTGAGTACCAGATGGATCTGCTGAAGGATCTTCCTTTTGACACGGACGGTATCATATTTCAGCCCATCAGTAGCGAGTATCGCAACATTAACACGCTCAAGTGGAAACCTACAGATCTCATGACTATAGATTTCAAGGTCGTCCCGGCAACCGAAAAAGACACGTATACCCTCATGGTGACGGGTGCCGATGGTAAGAAGGTGCCATTCGACAAAGTAAAGAGTGTCGTTATACCTGGTGGACTGTTCGAGGGAGTAGATGTGAGTGGGAAGGTCGTGGAGTTCAAATGGAACGATATGGCCAAGACTTTTATTCCTTACCGTATACGAGACGATAAGACGGCCAACGACGAGCCAAACTTCATCAAGGTAGCTAACGACGTGTGGGAAGACATCGTAAATCCGATCGATACTGAGTCTCTATTCGGTAGAACGATACGCGTCATGAGAGTGTACCACAACCGCGAGAAAGAACGTATGCTCGCTCACTTCTTTAAGAAAGGAGACACGATCGTGGACATCGGAAGTGGCAGAGGTGGCGATCTACGAAAGTGGAAGGGCGTCGGGTTGAACGTTCTTGGCATAGAGCCAAACGAAGAGAACATTGCAGAGTTCGATAGGCGTAGAAAGGAAATGAAGGGTACGTCTAACGCGAGAGCTATAAACGTTGGAGCAGAGAACACAAACGCCATAATTAAGGAGTTGGACTATGTGCAGGTGGATGGTGTAACATCGTTCTTCTCTCTGACGTACTTCGCAGAGTCTGAAGATATGATGAAAGGATTCCTGCGCACTATCGACTCAGTACTCAAGAACGGAGGGCTTTTCGTAGGGATGTATATGGAGGGAGATCGTGTTAAGAAACTACTAGATGGAAGAAACGAGGTAACCACAGACACGTTCTCTATTACCAAAGTGTCTGAGTTCTCTCCAACTAATCCTTACGGAAACACCATATCGACGAATCTGGTGGATGCCGGAACTATGGTCAAAGATCAGGAGGAGTTCGTTCTCGACTATAAGGTACTCGTGGCCATGCTCGCAGAGAGAGGATTTGAAGAAGTAGATCCTGAGTCCGTTGGGATGTCTGAGTACTTAGACAAGGTAGATTTCCTGCCTACTAACTCTCTGACGTTCTCCAGTCTCAATCGCAGATTCGTATTCAAGAAACCACTCTACACGAAAAAAGAGAAGCGCATCGATGTGTACGAGAACGTCGGAGGAGAAGAAGTCGTAGAGTTGGAAGCCGTCGTAGAGAAGACCGAACTCACTCCTATGAACAGAGGCAAAGCTCTAAAGCTTGGTGGGCGTCTTAATGCGATGGGAGATCTCTACCGCATCTACAACCCACCAGGAGCATCGTCGATCCTACACGCCGTACTCATGGCGATAGGAGACTCAAACTACAAAACATCTTCAGACAGAGACATCTATGTTAACAACGTTCGAAAATGTCTAGCCACCACTCTTAGATCTCCAGGTGCTTATGTAGAATGGAAGAACATCATCGCATTTACCAAACGTGATATGGACGCATACGCAGACGGATTGGACGCAGGTAGTGACATAGATGAGGCCATGGTGCTACTCATCTCAGATATGTACAACATAGACATATACATACTGAACCAAAACACCATGTACATTCCAAAGGTTGGCAACCATCAGCACCGATTTAGGCGTAGGAGGTCTGTCGTACTGCTACGGCTAAACGACCGATACGAAATTATAGGGCGGAAGACGCCACGAAAGACGTTCGTTCTCACATTCTCGGGAGGAGGCACTACTAAGACTGATACCGGAGCAGTCGTCATGGTTCCTACCGACGCGATGATTCAAGAACTGTACCTGCGATCGAAAGGAGGAGCGCAGTACTAATACAATAATTGATCCTTCTTTTTATAGATACGTCTATAAAAACAGACATGATGAGCACCGTGCATTCGGCGATCGACGCGCACGTGAAAGAGATCGTAGAGAGGTTGGCTGCCGAGTTCGAGTTCGATACTGCTAAAGCTCTCGAAATCGTATTCGATGCATCCACACCCGCTAAGCCGAAGGCTCCTGCTAAGACTAAGGCTCCTGCTAAGCCGAAGGCTAAGCCTAAGGATGACGATGCTACAAAGACGATCCGATACGGAGGGAAAGACGTCGAGATCGAGGTGTCGAGTAGTAAGGTGAATCCGTGTCAGTACGAGCTAACTAGTGGCAAGAACAAAGGAAACGAGTGCGGCGTAAAATCGTGCTACAAGTACAACGGCAAGTGGTACCATGGAACAGTGACCGATGGAGATGAAGGAGAAGATTGCAAGGTCACTGCTCATCTTGAGTCTGTTATCAAGAAGTCTCTTAGTGAAAAAGTGGTTAAGAAGCCACAGGCTTTGGACGCAAGCGGTATGCCAGTTCCTGGAAATAAGAAGGGAAAGACGCTCGCGCACGCCAAAGAGGCCGCAGATACTAAGTCGAAGTCACTGATCGACAAAGTGGTTCTAGATACTGCCAAGCGCACCGTTCGTTTCGATAAGGAGAAGAACATCTGGTGGGAGCCCATTAGCGGGCTCGTGTTCAATCGCGATACACAGAAGGCCATCGGTCACTACAGCGTCACGAACCGTAAGACAGAGGCATTGAGCGCGGATGACATCGCTGTGTGCGAAGAGCACGGTTTTAAGTTCGTTCCTCCAGCGGTAGATAAGAAAGTTCCGCCACCTAAGCCAGACGAAGACGACGATGTGGAGGAAGAGGAAGATGAGGAAGAGGAAGAGGTTAGTGACGAAGAAGATGAAGATTGATCTTAAAAACACGTATCCAATATATTGGATACGTGTTATAGAGTGTCATGTTGCGATCGTGTATAGCTAGTTATGGGCTTATAGTGCATTCGTATAAACCTCCTGTAGGCGGATCGTTCGTAGATTCAGAGCCGTACTTTCTGTTAGCTAAGCGTAGAGACACTATGGAGTACAGTGATTATATTAAGGGTATGTATTCGGACGCAGATCTCGAAAAACTTGTGTCTCTGATGAGCGATGAAGAACGTACTCGAATACGCACACATAACTTTGTGAATCTATGGAACGATATGTGCGTCACTACTCTAGAAGAGAACTGTATGAGTTCTATAGTGAGATCTATATATCAGAGAGCACGTGATAAGTTTGAATCGTCAAAAAACATAGTGCTATCACTAATAGCATCGTCCAAGAGTAGTACGATAGAGCCTCAGTGGGGATTCCCTAAAGGAAGGCGCTCGCGATACGAGGACAACTTCACGACGGCCATGAGAGAGTTCGAAGAAGAGACTAACATAGATCTGTGGGGTGAAGGAATGCGTATGTGGAACTTCCCTCCGTTCATCGAGATATTTTATGGCACATGCGGCAAGTACTACAGCTCTAAGTACTACATCGCAGAGTTACCATACCCTGTTAACCCAAATCTCATCGAGCTACCAAATAACATCCGTAAACTTACAGTATCGAACGAAGTGAGTGAAGTGGTCTGGTTACATCTGAATGAGGCATGCGAACTACTATGCGAACGTAGATCCAATATGTTGCGGAGTGTTAACGCAACTATTAAACGAGTTAATTCAATGGCTATATAGTCAATCGTGCTGACGATTGACTCATTACATCACGAACGGCACGTCTGTGCTGACGAGACGTTCAGCCACAACATCTTTATTATCGCGTATCACTCTCATCAGGAATAGGAACACATCTCTGAGTGACTTCATATATCTACCACTCATGATGATCTTCGATGAGTAGAACGATAGGACTGTGGTATCTTTCTCTTTTTTGGGGCGCGACTTTCCCTGGTATGGGTTTGCAGTCAGCCTAATGAACGTAGGTTGTACCGTGTCCTCCCATTTGGGATACTCTAAGCAGTAGTATGCAAAGTCTGCTGGATGTACAGGGTAGAACTTTGTGTTAACGCTAGTTGTCCCGGTAGACACGAATTTAGATATGTGTACTACGTTTCTATACTTAGTATCGTTAAGTATTTCGTTAAACGCGGAACGAACGATGTGAAACCCGAGTTTGAACCCTATGTTAATCATGACCTTCTCGAACACGAACCTTGGTGGGTTCGTGTCGAGCTTCGTCCACATGCTCGGAAAGTTTCGTATATATGCTTCCCATAGTATCATGATGCACTCCTCGGCCTGTTTTTCGCTACGGCACCCTACAATCTTATAACTGTTGTTAAAGACCATGATGTTCACTTTCTTATTGTTAGCGAGTGTCACTATACAGGTTACCTGATTACGAAAGTGCTGAACACTCGTCAGGTACTTCACTCCGATCTCATAAAGATCGTCATCTGTATGTTCCGCCGTGTCGTGCGTATGGTTCTTTCTATGTTTCTTGAGCTCTTTACGACCGTATGACCGTATGGTGTCCATATCGTTGGATGTGAACTGTTCTTTTCGGTACAGTTTGTCTCTGAGGTCGCGTTTAACTATGACATCTGGCTTGGATATGACTCCCCTAAAATCGTCTATGTATCGTAGTGATATGATACTTCCGTACGGTGCTACTATCTTACGCACATCTGGATAGTGCTTCTTTTTCGTAAGAGGCACGTCCACTTCGTAGATAGGAAGATAGTCGTACATGCGTTTCAGATCTATGTTAATGTTCGAGTACACCATCATTGTCAGAGTGCTCGTTTTCAGATCTTCAAATCTAATATCAGGTACCACCACCATTGTATTGTCACACTATAGTGGTGAGCAACACGCGATGATTATATCAGTATTGTTTCTTAAAGATGATACGTTCTGTGAACAGTCTAGTGTTGTTATATATAAATGATGGAGACACCATATAACCATCATACTCCATGAGTCCCAGATCTCTGTACACATCGCCTATTAACTCAGAACAGAACTTAGTTGTAGTGTGCGATCGAGTATCGTGTCTTGTTCTGAACAGTGCGCTTCTCCAACTCCATATATTATATGTGAACCCCATGCCTCGATATCTGTATAGCGCTTTAACAAAATCGTTATGATTAACGGTGTGCGATAGTCGCAGCAATGCAAAGTTAAACGTGTAGTAGTCGTTAATCTTGTCGTCTAATGGAACGAGTGCTACTCCATTTCTATCGAACTCATTTGTCATAACGTCGTGTAGTGCGTGCGGTGTAGACTCGAAGATGTAGTAATCGTCTGTGTGAGATGTTGTATTAAATAACTTCCCTCCCTCATTCGCTACCGAATCTACAAACACTATACCGCAATGCACGACTGGGCACCTCGTTAGAAACCTAATGATGTACATGTCCAGCCTATTACCAGAGAACATGATCACGTCTCCAGTCTTGAGAGAGGGCTTGATATCACTGTAGTATGTGTTCGTATCATAGTGCTCGATTGATGGAGAGGTCATGTACATCGTAACTAGTAGTAGTCCAAGTAGTATGAGACCTACGACAACCATTAGCAACACAGTACGACTATCTATAGGTCTAAGTCTCATATACTAGATACTATGATTATAATTGACACTCTAAATACACTACATCGCTATAGCTATAGCTATAGACGTAGATATGTACAGTGTCCTTATTTTCTTTATGATCCCTCTGCTCATGGCGATGGCTAAGAATCCACTCTCTGCTAACGACGCGTTCGCTCTTGAGTTCATGCACGACATGTCTTATAACAGACGCGTGTGCACTTCAGAGGGAGACTGCGGCAATGCGCACTTCGATATGGTCATGAACTGTAATCGTGGATGGATACGAGAGTGGGAGATGTTCTGTGCAATGACAGACGGGGTGAAGAAGATCCATAACGGAACTGTGTTCGGATTGCGTTCGTATAACTGGAACAGGTACTGCGCCTCAGAACAATCAGATGAGCACGTCATTCACTGCAACCGCATCGATCTGAGAGACTGGGAGTACTTCATGTTTCTCTCGAATAGCGATGGAGAGCTGCGCGATGGAGACACAGTGTACTTATACTCCGTACAGTGGGGAACATACTGCTATCCTAGGAGCGGTGTTACTTTTGATATGGAGATGCGATGTGATGCTACTACACAGGGAGGTATTCCATACACACTGCATGTCGTGGCTGGGAGGTCGTGCGATAGCAAAGAGACCGAACCTCGCGTCACTAGCGATGAGTACTACAGTACGACTCAGCCAGTTGCAAGTAGTGCGTATCGTGTCTCTCCGTGAGATGCGATAACAAATACGGACGTACCACTGAGTGGGATTATGCAATACATCACAATCGATGTATTGAATTCGTATAGTGTCTCTAATATATAGTAGAGCAGACGTGATGTTATTTGCCGTATCTCAGACAGATAAGATCACACGCATTAAAGCCACTCGCGACTCGCCAAAGAGAGCTCTATGTCCATGTTGTGATTCGCCAGTTATGCGAAAGGCAGGTAGAATAGTAAGACCGCACTATAGCCATATGTCATTAGCGACGTGTTCTACGAATGATATGTCAGAGTGGCACTATAGTTGGCAAACACACTTCAAAGATGAGTGTTTAGAGACACGGTTCTCTATTAATGGAAAGATACACATAGCAGATATATACATATCACTACGAAATACTGTAATAGAAATACAACACTCTCCGATGGATGAGAACACAATGTTAGAACGAGAAGAGTTTTATGCGAACCAAGTGAAAGCGCATCTTGTATGGGTGTTCGATTATACTAAAGTTACTATTAGAGACGATGGGTACTTTAGTAGATCGAAGTTCAGAGCCATGTCGTGTTTGAAACATAGCGACATATATCTTCATACTATTAGAGGGTTGTATCGAGTAAATACGGGCAAGTATATACAGTACAATGTATTCTTTGCCGACTTCCTTGATGTTCTCGATCGCAGTAGATTTACACTATGCGACTATAATAGCATCGTTCGTGGTATGATTGGCTTACAACAAATGAGGGATACCGATGCACGTCTCGAAAGAGAACGTATCGAAAGAGAACGTCGTGAGAAAGAACGTCGTGAGAAAGAACGTATCGAAAGAGAACGTATCGAAAGAGAACGTCGTGAGAGAGAACGTATCGAGAACGAACGTTATGAGAAAGAACGTCGCGAGCAAGAACTCATCGAAAAAGAACGTCGCGAGAAATACCGCATCGAGAGAAACCGTCGCGAGCAAGAACTCATCAAGAGAGAACGTCGCGAGAAATACCGTCGCGAGCAAGAACTCGTCGAGATAGAACGTTGCGAGATAGAACGTTGCGAGAGAGAACGTCCCGAGAGAGAACGTTGCAAGAAAGAACTAAACATAGAACTAGATCTGGTAACAAACCTACACGTGACGACTAGTACGAAGCAGTTCGAGCAACTAGAGAGCCATTTAGTAGAACGATATGACTCTTACAGAATTGCTGAACAAAAGAGACGCGATAAAGAACAAGAGCGTAGAGAACAAGAACTCGCTGCAAAAGAATTAGAACGTCTTAGGGAAGAACTGAATATAAAAGACCGCCGTAAAAAGATCATGGAAGCGCGTCGAAAACGACTGATGTGGGGACGGTCTCTACGTTAGTCAAAGCAAGCCCGTGAGATGTGTTTATTAGTGTCTCGTACGGGACACTAATATGATTTTATACACTTGGTGATGATATCTTCGTGATGATAGTCTCGATGAACTCAAAGACTATTAGCATCTCATTCTTCGTACTCTTGTACTTAAGAGCAACATGAACATCATAACGATCGATGTCAAACATCATTGTCGCTACGAATCCCAGTGCGTAGTACATTCGTGGTATGTTGCATGTAGCACGATAGTTGTCGGCACTGATGCGATTCATGTACCGATCGTATATGGACATCGCAACGTTCACAAACACGCTCGGAGCTCTTAGAACGATCGCCTTTTCTGTTATGTACTCTTCGTACATACTCCTGTTTTTGAGATAGTCGTCATGCATGACTCTTGGCCAACACATCATGAACGATCGAGTCCGCTCACACTTCAGATGATCCAAACACATCGTCGCCGTCCATCGCTTCTCCCGATCGGACACTAGACATCCCTTTACAACGTCGTCGTACTCCTGCCCCAGTCCCGACGGCTCCATTCTACTAGAATCGTACAACTGTATGATAACACTCGTAGTTCGTGGCTCTTTGAAGTCATACACGAACAGTGCTTTTCCAGTAATGATCTCGTAGAGTGTACACCCTACAGCCCACATATCGGAAACATGAGAGTAGGTTTTTACAATGTTCGTTGCAAGTACTTCGGGCGCTGTGAAAGTAGGAGTGGTGATGTCCATCGTAGTGTTATAATCACCATACGAATGTATCGATCCGCCGAAATCTCCCACTTTTATGGAGTCGCATGGCGACTTCGCGTCTGAAGCACCAAACATTAGTATGTTGAGAGGCTTAATGTCCGCGTGTATGATGCCATTGTCTGCCAAGTGTTCTATGGCACATAGTAGTTGGAACACAATACGCTTAATCCACTCTTTGTTACCAGTTTTCGTGTAGAGCGTCTTGTTTCCCAACGGAAAGAATGTGTATAGTCTCGAATCTTCCTCAACATACACAATACGCCTCACATCGATAATGTTAGGATGATTGAGTTCCGAGAGTGTTATGTCTTCGATCACAGACGAGGTGTCCATCATCACACCTCCATGGTCAACGCGTGATTGATGTTTTGGAACCTTGACCGCGCAGAGTTCTCCGTTAGCGTCCTTAACACTAAACACTCTGCTGTACGTTCCTTCGCTTATGTACTCGACGTAGGTGTACCCCAACGGTATGAGATACTTTCGAACCTTACAGTCTCGAACACTATCTATATCATATCGAGAACATCCTACAACTTCGAACCATACCAGATCGACATCCACCAATGACGTATGCAGTCCTTTCGATACAGTAGTCCCCTCGAGAATCATCCGTTGCAGTGTTCTCGGAAACACGAGCCCTCCGAACGATATAGGACATGTGTTGTGTGATAGATCGATGCATATAACTTTCGGTGGTATGTTCGATAGCTTCTCGATGGAGTTGTGGCTCAGATCAAGATCGATTATGGTGGGTGGAAATACGATTCCTTCCAAAGAAACGATGCTGTTATGAGCCAGTTTCAAGAACCGAACACTGGAAGGAATGTCTGAGATGGTTACTATGGAGTTGTGACTCAGGTCAAGAGAGCGCAGTTTAAGACCGAACACACCGCCCGATATAGAACTGATACTGTTGTGAGACAGATCTACGGTCTCGACACATTTGGGAAACACCGCGCCTTCGAGTGTAGTGATACCAAGATTGCAGAGCTTCAGGATGTCACCACTGAAAGATGGATCGATCGTGAGGCGGCCATCCTGAACGATTGCCATTCCGAACGGCACCAATGACGTGTGCAAACATACATACGCGATCGATCGCGCAGTTCGTTTTCAATATATATATATTGAACACTACTATGGCATAAACAATATACGATCATATCCTATACGCCACTCCAGCGATGGCTAAAGCTCTAAAGTGGAAGAGCCCTGAGGGGTATCTACTTGCTGCTGGTGGCGTGTTACTATTAGATGGTGATGGGGCGTGGGTTGTGTCTGAGCAGGGAAAGTACACTGACATCGGAGGGCGATACGACTTCAACGACGGGGACATATATGCCACTATCGCGAGGGAGTTCAGGGAAGAGCTATACAACACTGCAGAGATCTCATACTTCGATTTGAAGAACGTTCCGCTGTCATCCAAGCACTACATAGACAGTTTCGTTGGAAATCCTATCTATATGTGTATCGTTGTGAACGTATCAGACATTCCTCTAAGAGGAGTGCTTGATAATGAGTCGGTCAAACGCGCTAAAGATGAGATACTGCGATCTAATAGGTACGTACCACCGCATAGGTATACTACTGAATCTCTAAAACTCGTGCCGATGTCAGAACTGCGCGTTGCTAGCAACGTCTCTCCTCGGCTAAGGTCTATTCTGGAAGGTCTATAGAGATCGATACACTCCGCTCATAGAGATAGATGCGTGCATGACTAGCACGCATCTATCTCTATGAGCGGAGTGTGTTTTAAAGATCATACCGATGTTATCTGTGCCTGTGCATACACATTTCCGTACTCATCCCACATACTGTATGCATACACATGATACTCGTTAGCAGCGTTCTGAATACGTATGTTAAAGTGCATTCCTCCTTGATAGTCTGGGTGCCAGTCTCTAGTTACGATGACTGTATAGTTTGGTACGTTCATGATACCCACGGTGGATAGTAAGTACACTATGTACTCTCTATTAGACTCGAATACAGATGACGCGAATGCGATCATTACATATAGCGAGTGCTATATATATCTAAAAACAGTCAACGACTGTCATAATGGACGACCTGTCGAAGTTATCGAAAGGAGAGTTGATAGAGCGACTAAAAGCCACAAATAAGAGCACGTGTGCGTACAGATCGACACGCTCTAATACGAGTTGTACGTCTCTATCTACGACTGCACATGGCTACTGCGACATACATGCAGACACACTACAAGCAGCAAGTGCGAGGGAACGGTACGAGAAAGCTTCGCGCGAGGAAAGGTCTCCTACCCCACCGAACAGTCCAGATCGCGACATCGAAGACGACGACGAGGATGAACCAGAGATCTCTGTGCAGCACAACCGTTATGGTAATTTCGAGCACGCGGAAACGCACATCGTGTTTAATATTAACAACCACAAAGCGATAGGTGTCCAGATGCAGAATGGTGATATAGCTCCACTTAGACCGAAAGACATCTCGGAGTGCATAAGTCGTAGATGGAAGTATCAGGTACCATCGAACGCAGGTGCAAGAACAAAGCCGTTCGGTAAAAAGTGGTAATATTATACCAACTGTTAATAATGTCTGATACGGACTTTTGGGTGGACGATATAACGGCTCTTTTTGACAAACTAACTCCGTTCCCAACACCAAAGATGACCCTGAACCAAAAGCTCAACGCGCTTACAATCATGGCCGTCATAGCTACCGGGATTCTTGTATACATCAAGTTTCCACTGTGGCATGTGTTCTTCGTCACGTCGCTACTCGTGATAGTCATAGTGAAGTACACTACAGACTGCAAGAGAATGGCTGTAGTTGAGACGTACACTGTACCGGATACAACGATAGAGAGTGCCGACATACTCCCCACGATACCGTCTGCTGATGATGGGGAGTGGCAAGTTCACCCACCTACATATGCAAACTACGAACTACTTGAAGATTCGCAAAAACCGATGGGGGAGTACAATCTAATGGGAGAGTACATGACGCGTACCAATCTGCTTCCCGCGGACGAAGCGCATGTGGCCAATATGTCGCTCGCGGATTCAAAGGTCTACATGCACAACCAGCGCACTACAGACCAACTCGCGTATAGAAACGATATGGTGCGAATCTTTAAGAATCGCATTAATAGAGAGTATGGTCATGGGTGCTCTGACGCTCTGAGCCCTCAAGTGAGTTATCTGCTGTAGATCGTAAGATCATAACATCGCAATTAAGATGTTATGACACTATAATGGCGTGGCACATTGGAGATGATGTGATAACGTACAACCTCAAACTACACAACGATGCGTCTAAAGTAGCAGCGTTCGATGTGGACGGGACTCTTATCGTGGGAGATCCGTTCGCTAGAGAGTGGAAACCGAGACATAATGCGAATGACGCTATCGAAAGACTTCTATCCGGTGGGTATGAAATAGTCATCTTCTCCAATGCTGGAGGAGTTGAGAGTGGTAAGATTACCGCGAAGTATGTTATAGACAAGATGACAGAAGTGATACACCACTACAAACTAGAGAAACGCTGCTCCGCACTTTTTGCCACTACCAAGTCGATGTTTAGAAAGCCACTCACTGGTATGTGGAGACTGGGATGCGAACATGTCGGCAAGACCGACTCGTTCTTTGTAGGTGATGCGGGAGGTCGTAGAAGAGACTTCAGTTGTGCAGATAGAGATTTTGCATACAACGTTGGTATACGGTATTTCACTCCAGAGGAGTTCTTCGATAACGCTGCGATATCTGTCGTAGAGTGTAAACATATAGATCCCGAGGACTACTATCCAGCCACGAGTGAGGAAGCCGCTGACATATGCGCATTCCACTCCAGAACACACGAGGCTACGTCGAAAGAGATAGTGCTAATGGTTGGCTTTCAAGCAAGCGGAAAAAGCACATTCGTTCGTCGAGCGTTTCCAAACTACACGGTTGTGAGCAGAGATAGGGATAAGAGCACACTCTCAAAAGACATGACTAAGACGAAAAAGAGCATCGCTAACGGGGTGAATGTAGTGGTGGATAACACTAATCTCGATCTGAAGACGAGAGAGACATACTACGAACTGGGACTAAAACTGGGAGTGAACGTAAGAGTGTTCTATATGGACGTACCATTCGATCTGTGTATGAAGTTTCTACGATACTTTAGAATGGAGACTAATACCGGTCCGTACATTCCAGACGTAGCTATGTACACTGCGAGAAAGAGATTCGTTATACCATCGATAGATGAGGGGTGCTCATCTATAGAGATCGTAGGATTCCTACCTCCTGTGAATATGCGCGAGTTCGATATGCACTTTCCGTACGGAAAGTTTTAGAGGTTTGGAGGGAGCATACGTTTTCGATCGTGCTCTGCGTCCTCGAGCTTCGCTCCTTTCGTTATGATCGTAGCACCCCGTTTGCGGTACCACTTAGCTCTGAGCTCCCAGTGTTTTTCGAACGTCGGAAACGCGTCTACCAGATCGACGACGACGTTCTGATCGTTGCGAACACGTCCTTCATTCTGCCGAACATCTTTTGAGTCAGTGGTCAGTATGAGCATCGTGAGCCTCATATCGTTAAACCCTTCTCCCGCTTTTTGCCTCGTAGTTAGTAGGATTCGAAAGTCGCTAGATAGATCCGCCTTCTTCATACTCTCTATGAAGAACTCGACGTGTTCGTGGTAAGTATCGGTTAGTATCTGTGCGACACCATGCAACTCTTCTTTACGTTTTGAGATGATGGCTATACACTCGTTTGGGTATGAGTGTGCTATATCTGCGATCAGACGCTGTCGTTGCGGGTTCGTTGCCAGCGAGCCGATGACGTTCGTCCAGTCCAGCATTCCTTTATAGTTCTGCCGTATATCTGGAACGAACCCAGTTAAGTACTTCACTACTGTGAAAACCTTCACCTCTTCTCTGACTATGTAGTCTGATCTTTTACCAAAGAACGGTACGAACAGTTTGTCTAATCCATCCGCTCGGTCTGGTGTAGCACTGAGGCCAATCAGATACTTCGGATGAAAGCACATTAGCGCTTTAGAGAACTCTGTAGCCATGATGTTATGACACTCGTCCACGATTAGTGTCCCTACAGAGTTGAATATGTTAGGATTGTGAGCATGAGCATTAATGGCTTTCACAATGCCACAGATGTATATGTCGGCCGACGCGTCCAACTCAAGATTCTTCGATCCTTTCACTAACGTTTGCACAGATAGCGACGTGAACCGTTCTATTTCGTCCTTCCACTGTGCGCAGAGTTCTTTCTGTTTACACAGTACGAGCGTCTTCAGTCCCAGATCGCATGCGATCTTAATTGCTGTTATGCTCTTTCCGAATCCTGTGAACAGCGACAGAAGACACGAGTGATTCCGTCGTAGCATGTCTAATGCTGCTCTTGCCACAACGTCCTGATCTCTATGACGTGAATCCGAACTCTCTGTGAACAGTGACGCTGTAAACTCTCCATCAATCGGTCTGAATGTTCGTGTTGGCAGATCGTCGAGCCCTATGTGCATGAACATTCTTATAGGGAGTGTGATCTCTCCAGTATCGCGGTGTACGTCAAACGTGAATGTGGTCGGAGGTTTTGGAACATACTGCGTCGGTTTTGCATGCGCCTGGCACAGTTTCTTTATCACTTCTTTATCTTTCGCGGACAGTCTCGATAGTGGATAAGAGAACGACATACTACGTACTACTGTACTACGTACTACTGTACTGTACAGTGTATAGTAATCAGAATTTGCATCTACCAGATGTGTAGCCAGTGGCCTTTTTCAGAGTGAACTTTGTCAGATCGTTCTTGAGGTCGCATCGTTTGGTTGTGGTGTTATACGTCCACGCCGTGTTCTTTCCAGTCTTGCAGAGTTCCATACACGCTGTAGCATCCGCGATATTAGGAACGTGAGACACATCACAGGTGTTAACACCATTCACCACACACCCCGCGTTGGATGCATACACATACCCCACCATCATTCTGTACGAGTTCCTATACACAACGATCGCGAACACTGTGATAACAGCGATGGCGCACAGTCCTATCACGATCGGTACTACCGGAGACGACTTCCGTTGCATTATCTATACTAAAGATATTTCGTCGCGAAATATCTTTTCATGATTATTTATACAGTCTTTCCTCTGTTCCAACGGTACACATCCATGATGTAGGTACCACCCATACCACCGACACACGCCGTTGCGGCTCCATACTTTTTGAAGCCATCAGCGTTTTCGTTTCCGACCCAACACTCTCCTCCGAACTGGATGATGAACGTGTAAGCGTTGGCCGCCTTGGCCGCGGCAGCACACTCGTCGACTGTCTTAAACACACCCAGCTTGGTCGGGAAAACGCGGTTAGGAGCGGCCTTGCTATTCCAGCACCCCAGATGTGTGTACTTAGTGTAGTCAGGCAGTGTCTTATTACGCTGTACGATCGCAAACACAACGAGGAACACGACGACCGCGGCTACGACTACTGCCACGATCGGTATCATGCGCGACGACTTCCGTTGCATTATACTACGATGTGATATATTTTCCGTTATATTTAACTCATGATCGTTTCCTCGTTAGCGATATTAAACTCTCTGCCACGCGTTAGCATCTCGTACTTCATTTTACCGAATTCGCTAAAGTACGCGTTGTCGTTGTAGCCATCTGATGCGTTGTAGTCGGACACCGTACGAGCCCATGGCGACGGCTGGTTGGGGTTGATGTAGATGTCTCCCCGGTACTTATCCGACGCGGCGTATAGTCTACCTTGTAGTATCACTCTTGGGGCTGGACGGTGGATATACGTCTTGGGATCTGTCACGTCCTTGTCGTATATAGTAGCACTCGCTCCCATCTTTGGTAGTAGGTCTGCAGTGTTAACGACACCAGTGTTGCTCGTGTCGACAGGCAGATCCGACGACCCTACGAGTTCGTAGTCTCTGCTAACTACGTTCGGATCTTTGAGCCTCAGATCTACACCATTTGGAGCGGGTATAACAGGAGAGTATGCCCATCCAAACTTCTCTTTTCGGCTCATGAGCAGTGCGATGATTGTGATTATAACAGCGGCACCCACCACTATCGCGGCTATAGTGTTTGACTTCTTCGACATTATATTTAGCTCGGTATAGATTTATTTAAAAAAACGGAGGATGAATGATACACTCTTAAAAAGATGAGCATCGTAGATTAACATGGGGACGATTCAGATACACGAGTTCGATATAACAAAGATGCCGCGCAGTTGTACATGGTTTGTGATCGGACCACCCGGTACTGGCAAGTCGCGCTTCATAGCCGACATGGCATACTACACCAAACACATATATCCTGTGGCTAGAGTGTTCTCCGAGACGGAAGACAGTAACACGTTCTTTGGTGGCGGAGGAAGTGGTGGTATCTTTCCACCACTATTCGTGTCCGAAGACTACTCCGAAGAAGCAGAGCGAAATCACGTACTGAGACAGAAGCTCTGTAAGCAGGATAGTGATTGCGAGAACGGATCGGCGCTTAACATACTAGACGACTGCAGTAAAGATCCGAAGATATACAGATCTATCCTCGTGCAGAATCTGTTTAAGAACGGTAGTCGACACTGGGATCAGCTATGCATGGTTGGATTGCAGTATGCTATAGATGTGATGCCAGTGATACGAAAGTGCGTGTCGTATGTTGCTCTTCTCCGAGAGGCTGAGGTGAACGAACGTGAGAAGCTGTATAAGAACTTCGGTGGCTTGGCAGGCTCGTTTAAGAACTTCTGCGACCTTATGGATCAACTCACAGATGACCACACTGCTCTGATCATAAACAAGCGATCGCAGAGCAACGATCCAGCAGAGTGCTTCTTCTACTACAAAGCCGAGATTCACGAAGACGATAATGGCAAGCCGAACTGGAAGTTCGGCTGTAATGAGTACTGGGAGTGGTCGAAGAAGCGATACAACAAGGGATATCAGGGGCGTGTCATCGCGTGATATCCCTTGACGTATCAGGGACGTGTCATCTCCCTAATGCGATATGGATGCAAAAAATAACGAATTAATACTAAGAGTTATTTATAATGTCTGGTTCCGATTTCTACGTAGACGTGAAGAAAAACCTACTAAATGTGAAGGTAGATCCGACTAACGCTGACAGGGTGTTCTCAGATACGAGAGTTTTCATGACTGATAAGTCGGCATGCCCGATACCCACCACGTACGATATCTATGGGCGTATGGCCGCCCCAATAACTCTAGACCGTCGTGGAGGCAAGGGTTGTAACTCACTGGATCCTGTATGGAACGTGCAACAGGTGATCGCTAACGAGAACGCCATGCGTCCAGTCGTGCAGATGAACTATGTTCCTGGTAGATACGACACTATGGGAATGGGTCGTAATAGCAATGGCTCGTTGGGCGGGTTTAATGGCGAAGGATCGTGGCTTATGACGTCACCTAGCCAGATGCCATCCGCGAGTTGTGGGTGTGCATCACCGAGCCAACCAATGAGAAACGTCTCGAAGACAAATGCGCAAGCGATGTCGCGTGTGGTGTATCAGGGGTAAATAATAACTGATCATATAAGACACACATATCGTGTGTCTTATAGAGTAGTACTGTTCGTATGGCGGGTACAAAACACACTTGGGCTCATGGGCATAGCAAGGGGGACGTGTTTTGTGTGCTGCTCATGTTTGGATGCATGATTCTATCGGTCGTACTGTGTCTAATCTTTTTGTAGTGCAACAACCGATGGTCACTGCATATACTATTTTGATCTATACATACAATATATTATATGTATATATATTGCGTTCCTGCGAACACAGAAGTGATGGATCGCGCACGCAAGATCGAGAGTATGTTGGCCGCCAACAAGCCGGTTGAGTCGTTCACGAGTGTGCTGTCGCTGTCCAAACTTCTTACCGTGAAAGACGCGCCATCCAATGTGCACGAGCTCATGCTGCAGTACGGAGCGCAGTATGGACGACTGGACGTCATGAAACTCGCGACGGACAACGACGCAGAGGCGTACGAGAAAGCGATCGGTATCGCCGCGACGTGCGGACACCCATCCATCATCGACTACTTTGCGGAGGTCTGTCAAGACTACATTCGTGCAGACATGTGGGATGATCTTCGCATCAAGGCTCACGACGGTCTAGTCACACTCATCGATGGAGAGCCGGGTGAGTTGAAGATGGCTGGAGCGTCTGCTGAGAAGAGCGATTACGAAGAGATTATCTCGATGGCGTATCTGCGAATCGCGCAGATAAACGAACGCGACGCTATCGAGACGGATGACGTGGACTACTAAACACCTTACGGTGTACACACCCTTTAACCCTATCGTTAAAGGGTGTGTACACCGTAAGGTGTTTAATAAAATCGGTGACTACATATTATTTGATCGTGATCTATAGCGATCGCTGATATATACAGCGCCACTACACAGTGCACGAATCGCGAAGAGATGACTACCTTTACGGAGAGGCTGTTTGCGATGCTCGAGTCGGAAGAGTTCACGGACGATGTTCGTGATGAACTGATGCGGCGGCTGAACCCACCGCAGAAGATGAAGGCGGTCGTAGTTTCCAACTACTCCGTTCGCGACGACGGGAGTGAGAAGTCGTTCCTCGTGGTGTACAACGACACATTGGCCGCGCTTCGTACCAAACTTGAAGAGCGCGGAAAGTATGGGTCGTCGTACTCTGTTGGCGACGAGAAGGTCAGCGGGTGGATCTTTGGCTCACGCGCGCGCACTCGCATGATGGATCTGTTCGAGCGCAATGAAGTAGAGGTTTTCGACGAATAAACAGCACCACACTATACGCACACAAATCCCATACGCACACTGCGTATGGGAATACACCCATTATAACTCCGTTCCGCTATAGCGACGTGTGTTTTTGGGCAACCCCGTGTGAGGGTTGCCCTGTTTGTGTTTTGTTGTGTTTATGTTGTGTTTATGTTTATGTTTGTTGTTTCGCTACACCGTCGCCTACTTCGCCTTGCGCTTCACCACCTTCTTCACCACGGCCTTGCGCTTCACCACCACCACCGGCTCCTCAGCCTCAGCCTCAACCTCAGCCTCAACCTCAGCCTCAGCAGCGTTCGCCTTGATCGCTTCCACGAACTCAGCAAGCTTCGCCGCGGAAATGTGAGCCAGGTGCAGCTCATCGTCGATTTCGTACTTGGCGCGCATCTTCGCGCCATCGCCATGGTAGCGGTGTGTGCTGATGTTGTAGAGCACAACAGCCTTCGTCTCCCCACTGCGCTTGATCGCTTGCGCGCTGCGTAGCGCGTACTCCACCGCAAGCTCGGCGTCATCCATGGACGCCATGGACTTACTCGTCTTGCCACTGGTGGCGAACCCGGCAGCCGCCATGCGCTTGTTGTAGTCCGCGCGCAAGCGCTTCGCCTCATCCTCGTACGGCTTCTTCTCATCATCGCCCAACTC
>Ga0209231_1000017_pt1 | contig 161204 bp, 140 predicted proteins | sample Deesub45470m_DNA_FD_188086 | JGI IMG/M metagenome (GOLD analysis project Ga0209231, IMG submission 188086) | Deep subsurface microbial communities from North Pacific Ocean - 450_OLKR46/470m Metagenome (SPAdes) (version 2) | ecosystem: Environmental > Terrestrial > Deep subsurface >...
GGAGCGAGGGCGGTCAAATCTCCGATCACTTGCGCAAAGTCAGCCCGATCCGCGGCCCAGAGGGCAGCCAGCTGGCGGCGGGACGTCTCCAGTTCGCGCTTCGCCTTGCCGGCTTCGGTGCGAGCCCCAGCCAATTCGACCTGGGCGCGGGTCTGCTCCAGGGGGGGGACTTTGCCGGCTTCGACCCGAGCGGCAACCGCGGCCAGCGTCTGCTCGGACAGCTTAGCTAGTTCCTCGGTTAGAACCTGGCGCTGCTGGGCGACCAGCACCTGGATAAAGGCCTTGGCGGTAGTGGCGAGAACCTCAAGTCTTTTGCCCTGGTAGTCCCAGCCGGCAAGATCCTTCTCCAAAGTCGCGACCTGGCGACGCTTGTCGCGTTTGCCCCCCAGTTCGATCAACTGGGAAAGGGCGATGGTGGTCTCGGCGCCGTCAAAGCCGCGCAGGTTATCCTTGCCGGCAAAATTCTCGACCTCAAAAGCGAGATCAGGATTGGACAACAGGCCCGCTTGAAGAGCCGCTGCGTCCCGGGCGCGGATCTCCGCGCCAAAAGCAGCCAGGGTTGGATTGCCTTTCAAGGCCAGAGCCAGAGCTTCAGCGAGGGTGAGGTCTTTGACCACGGCTGCCGGTGGATTCAACGGGGTTTCGGGAACGAGGGGTGCGGCCTTGACGGCCGAATTGCCCACAACGGAGGGGCTGGTCTCCTGGCTCCAGGCGGTTAACGCCGTGGCCAAAACCAAAAGAATGGGCAGGACGAAGCGTCCAATACGCATGATGCACTCCTTGCGAATTGATGTTTTTTTCCCAGACAGGAGGTTAAATCCTCCTCTGGATATGGCTTGGTAAATTTAGATACAGAGCTGCCCGAACTGCCGTAAACAGGGCAGCTGGGCTTATGGGACTTACTGTGAGGCGGGTATCAAATCAGCAGGACAATGGTGCGCAGGGAAATAAGGGCCAGGGAGGGCGGTGGTCGAGCCACCAGGTTCGAACTGACCAGGTCGGTGACAGGGGCGGAATGATTGGAAAAGTGGAAGGCAGGCAGGGTCGGAACAACAACCTGAGCCAAAAGGTCTCTGGCTACAGGAACCAAGGAATGGTCAAGGGAAATCGATCTATCCTGACAATCATCCGCGGAGGACCACGCAAGGGGTGCGTGGGGAGTTTTTTCTCCGCTTCCGTGGCTTCTTGCCTCGGGCAGGCAGACGGCCGGGCATTTCCCGACCAGATTGTACTCGAGGTGGGAAAAGGCCTCCGACTCCTGACATAAAACCAAGGCATTCCCCAGACCCGAGCCGATCAGCAGGTAGACCAGAAGGAGAAGATTGGTCATCAATATTTTGGGGAGCGAAGATTTAGTCACGGCATGTCCCTTTGAGGTGCTTTCTACTCTAATGCGGCGAGGCCTTAGGGGTCAAGCAGTTAATCATCTGACGGTGTGGTCGCCTTATCGTGCGGCCGACCGGATATAGCCGAACTTCCGCCGAAGAGGCAGAAACTCTTGCCAGCGACCTGAATATGGGATTGCAACGGCGCTAAAGTTGAGTGTGGGTAGGTTGACAAAAAACTTCCTGGTCGATGGAACCCTTTTTGAGTATTGGCACCTGAACCCTTGGCCAGAGGTCTGTTGGCGGGAGAATCGGCTTACGAAAGGTCATTCGGTCAAAACTCACCATAAGCGATAGTGGGCTCGGCTGCGAAATTGCGTATGTTTAGTGAATAGCCTTCGTATTAAATTGCCGCCTATTGAACACACCCTCGGTCTCCAGACCAGGGACGTTCTCGTGGAACAGACAATGATATGATATGCAAAAATTCGAAGGTTACCATCCTACCGGACCCTTATAGCTCAACAGTACAGATTGTTGGAAAACATTTAGAATATGAACCATTCAGCGGTCTCTAACATACCGCAACGCCTCGTTAAGCAGCATTTGCACATGTGGGTCATCCAGGGAGTAGTAGACTATTTTTCCTTCCTTGCGAAAGCGCACGATACTGTGAGCCCGTAGCAGGCGAAGTTGGTGGGAAATCGCCGAGGCAGTCATTCCCAACAGTGCCGCAAGATCGCAGACACAAAGCTCGGTGGTTGATAGGGCATGAATAATCTTCACCCGGGTGATGTCGCCAAGAAGATTAAATGTTTCGGCGATTTCGTTGAGTGTCGTTTCATGCGGCATCTTTTCCTTGGCGAACGCGATCCGCTGCTCATCAATGATCGTGACTTGACATGTGTCCTGATTCATGCAATTCCTTATATGAATAATTGCTCAATCGTTGTTTTCAACTTTACGCAGCCAGAGGTTGGGATGTCAAGGTGAAGCTAGCTCGAGTTCGGCGAAGGCAAACGCTGGCCGTTTTCCCTCTGCCAAGCCAAACGCAATGGTCAACGGTCTAACATCGGGGAGGTTTTATGAACACGATGATTAAACTGACGTTGGCTATTCTTCTTTTAGGTTCTGTTCTGACGCTCTCAAGCTGTGGCCACTCTGCGGCGCAGTAACCATCCAAATCACAGCCCAACCAACCGTCTTTTCAACAGGTATTTAGCCACCCTGAATCAGGGCAACTGACCCGATTCAGAGTTGAGGAAAGTCTATCTATGCGATCGTTTTGCCATATCAGTGGAGCGTTTACCGGAGGAGCATTGGGCGCTCTTCTGGACAGTTTCAACATCTGGGCCATGGGGGCCTGGGGCGTTTCCGACCTCATCGGCATCGGCATGAAACCTGAGTTCACCGGACCCTGGGTCTACAAGAGGATGATCTGGGGTGGCCTCTGGATGTTCTTGCTCCTTCTGCCTCTCTGGAGGGGGCGAATCATTCTAAGGGGGATGGTGTTCAGCTTGCTGCCGTCCGCCATGATGCTATTTATAGTCCTTCCATCAATGGGTAAAGGAATGCTGGGCCTAGGGTTCGGCACCATGATTCCGGTTGTGGTGATCGGGCTCAATTTTATTTACGGCATCGTCGCGTCATTTTGGTATTCCAAAACCGTTTCCTAAAATTCACCATTTCAAAAACAAAAATCGGCCCAACCGGAATTTCCGAGTTGGGCCGTTCTAAAACATTGCTCTGCAATCCGGTTCTGCTTTGGCTTGGGGAATTTAGGGGTACCCGCAGATTTCGGAAAATCGTACGCTAAAAATTTCCCTGTTCCACCATCGAACATCCAACTTTTAACAAAAGACGGCTAAAGTCGCATGCTTTCCACCGCTGGGCGAGGTGACGCCTCTGAGTGCCACCTAGATCTTCGGATCAGTTGGCCCTTTCACGCGAATTTGGTTATGTCCACCTTAACCCTGCCTCTAACTTGTCCTTTAGATGGAGCCACCTCTTCAAGGTCGATCAATTCGAGCCGCTTGGCAGTCTGAGACCAGAAATTATCGGTTGCTGGAATAACCCTACAGTTGTTTTTTGTTCACAAAAAATGTATGTTCACAAAAGATGAACACACGAATGGGGTGAACAAATGCTTGCGAACAAACAAACAAAACAGATTCTGAAGGTCGCAAGGGATGCGTTTGCTGAGCAGACGGGGGTCAGGTTGGAACTGGGCGGGGCCGGTCGGAGCCTGAAAGTCCCCGGGACGGACATCGAACTGAACCTATTGTTAGCTGAAGGCGGCCTCGCGATGGTCAAGGCCATGCTGGCCTTGCACAGACGAGGTGAAAACCTGAATCACCAGATTGTGGTGCTGCCCCAGGTCGCAGCCACCATGGCAGACGAACTGCGGCAGGACGGCATACAGTTCATTGATGCCGCCGGCAACGGTTTCATCAACCGGCCGCCCCTGTATCTCTTTGTCAAGGGGAACAAGGCGGCGAAGGTCGGCATCACGCTGGCAACTCCCCGGGCCTTCAAACAGACCGGCTTGCGGGTGCTCTATGCCCTGCTGTGCACTCCAGGCCTGGAGAATGAAACCTACCGTGCCATTGCGGAAAAAACCCGGGTGGCCTTGGGCATGGTCAACTGGGTGGTGAAGGACCTGCAGCAGCTGGGATTTTTGCTGGAAACCGGGACTGGCCGCGCCAGGCAGTTGCGGCTGATCGAAAAAGAACGACTACTGGAGCGCTGGGTCACCGCCTTCGCCGAGCAACTCCGACCCAAGCTGCTGCTTGGCCGCTACCGCGGCGCCGAGGGCTGGTGGCATACGGCCAAGCTGAATCCGGAGCTGGCACTCTGGGGGGGCGAAGTGGCTGCCGCCAGGCTGACCGACTATCTGAAGCCTCAGCTTGTGACCATCTATGTCGATAAGGACCAAATAGGCACTGTCCTGCTCCCGAACCGGCTCAAGAAAGATCCGGAAGGCGAGGTGGAACTCGTCGCCCGTTTCTGGCAACCGGCCACCATCCCTGCGCGCGGGGATATGGTCCACCCGCTCTTGGTCTATGCCGACCTGATGGCGACCGGAAATCAGCGCAATATCGAAACCGCCAGGATGATCTATGACCAGCATATCCTTCAACTTGTCCGGGAAGATTGATGCCTCCTGGTGGATGCCCTGCGGGTCATCCACCAGGAGGCATCCTCGCTGGGCATCCGGTTCTTCGTGGTGGGAGCGACGGCCCGGGATCTTCTTCTGAGCCACTGCCATGCCATTCGTAGCGCCAGGATGACGGCCGACCTGGATATCGGTGTCGAGGTCGCCAACTGGGAGGAGTTCCACCAATTGTCGGAGGCACTGGTTGCAACGGGGAGGTTTGTCCGCACCAACGAACCCCATCGCCTCAAGTTCGATTTTTTCCCCCTGGATATCGTCCCCTATGGCAGCGTTAGTCCCGACAGCCAGAACATCACCTGGCCGCCTGACCACATGGTCATCATGAACATCATGGGTTTTCAGGAGGCCTATGATTACGGCGTCACGGTTCGGTTGGAGGATGCTCCGATCCTGGATGTAACGTTGCCGACCATCCCGGGGATGGCTCTGATGAAGCTCATCTCCTGGAATGACCAGTATCCTGGGCGGCCCAAGGATGCCGAAGACCTTCAGTTTCTGATGGAAAACTATGCCCAGGCCGGCAACCTGGACCGCTTGTATGGTCCGGAAAGTGAACTGCTCCAGAGTGAAGCCTTTGACCAGACGCTGGCCGGAATCCGGCTGTTGGGGAGGGACATGGCCGCCATGGCGACTGCGTTGACGAGGCAGGCAGTCCAATCCATTCTTGGAGCAGAGACTGGAGAGCACCAGCGTTATCGCTTGGTCATCGACATGGTAAGGTCATCACGGATCCGCGATCGGTCGGATGAAGTGCTAGCCAAGTTGAGGACGTTGACTGAAGGATTTTGCGAGACATTTCAAAGATGAGATCGCAAGGCCAGGCCGATACACTGGGATCCTGGCGCATGGACTATTATCCCGAACTTCATGACGCACTATTGACGGCAAAAGCCGTAAACTTTCCCCCCTTGGCGGGGTGACCCCCAATAGGCCGATTTTACAATTTCGGGGAAAGGCCAAGAATAGCCACATTCTGCTCCATTGCTCTCTAAACCCAAAGGTTAAGACCCCCTGTTGACATTTGCCGGTTGCTGTCGGACAATTGTCAAAGAAAGGAGATGCCTTATGCAACTAGCAGAAGTGCTGAAAGAATACCCCTCACTGGAGAGCCTCGATAAGGCTGCACGTCAGGGAGTGCCCCGCAAATTTCTTGACGAGCTAGCCGAATCCCTTGGCGTTTCCTTGCGCGAGTTAGCCCCACACCTGCACGTCTCGGAAAGGCATCTGCGCCGGTACCAATCGGATCAGTTCTTGTCGCCAGAGGTCTCCGATCGCACACTGAATATCGCCCGGGTATTTGAGCGAGCGGTTCAGGTTCTCGACACACCGGACCGGGCCGCCAGGTGGCTTCAGCACCCGAACCGGGCCCTCGGTTCAGTCCCGCTGGAGTTGCTCGGAACGACTTTTGGGATTGAGCGGGTTCTTGCGGTTCTGGACCGCATCGCCTACGGGGTCTATTCCTGATGCAGGTGTACCGCATCTCCAGGGCTGAATACGCGCAGGACTTGACAGGGAAGGGGGCCGCTCTTCGCGGCGGAAGATGGAATCGCAGGGGCATCCCGATGCTTTACAGTGCTAATTCAACGGCGCTGGCGGCTTTGGAGGTGCGGGTCAACATCGACATCGACCTTCCGCAGCTCTCCAGGGTGGTTGTGGACATCCCCGATGACCTGATCCCCGGAGACGCTCCGGTTTTCTTCCCGGATCTCAATTCTTCCCGGGAGTATGGCTCCGCTTGGGCGATGGGCCTAGACACCCTCTGTCTCAAGGTTTTCTCCTCTGTGCTTCCCAATGCCGACGACAGCTTCAACATCCTGATCAATTCCGCGCATCCGAAGATAGACCAAGTCCGAATCGTCGATATCGCGACCTTCGAGTTCGACTCTCGACTTTTTTAGAAGAGACCGAATGAGCCGATCATGAAAAGTAACAGCTTGTTTTAAATAACCTCATCCTCAATCCTCGCCATCCCGACTACGACCGGGTGCGGATTGTGGAAAACTTACCGCTCCCGATCGATGCCGGACTGCTGGGGAAAAAACAAACGCTCTAACACAGCCGAGCGCTGCGCTTGAAAAAACCTCCTCTTAGTATCAGCAACCTCCGCAAACAGGCCACCTAAATCCAATAAGGAGTGATGGTGAACCGAGCCTCCCAGCTAGAACACCTGCACCAGGACACACTCTTCGACCTGCTGGTGATCGGCGGCGGCGCCACCGGTTGCGGCGTGGCCCTGGATGCCGCCAGCCGCGGCCTGCGGGTGGCCCTGGTGGAGCAGAACGATTTTGCCGAGGGGACCAGCAGTCGCAGCACCAAGTTGGTGCACGGCGGGGTCCGCTACCTGGAGATGGCGGTCAAGCACTTTGACCGGGTGCAGTACAACCTGGTGCGGGACGGCCTGCGCGAGCGCGGCCTGCTGCTGAAAAACGCCCCCCACCTCGCCCACCGCCTGCCCCTGGTCACCCCCCTCTACTCTTGGCTGCAAATCCCCTACATCTTTGCCGGGCTCAAGCTCTACGACCTTCTTGCCGGCAAGGCCGGAATCGGCCGCAGCCGATTGCTTAGTCGCAAAGAGGCGCTGGCGCGCTTTCCGATGCTCAAGGCCCAAGGTCTCAAGGCCGGGGTGCTCTACTACGACGGTCAGTTCAACGACGCCCGCACCGCCCTGGCCCTGGCGATGACCGCAGCCGAGCAAGGGGCGACGGTGGTCAGCCATGTGGAGGTGCGGGGACTGCGCAAGGAGAAGGGTCAAGTCTGCGGTGCCGAACTGCTGGACCGGTTGAGCGGGGCCTGCTGGTCGATTCGGGCCCGGGGGGTGATCAACGCCACCGGCCCCTTCGCCGACCAACTGCGAAAGCTGGATGACCCGGCGGCGAAGCCGCTGCTCAAGGTCAGCTCCGGTATCCATATCGTACTCGATCAGCGCTTCGCCCCTCCCGATACCGGGCTGATGATCCCCTCCACCGAGGATGGCCGGGTGTTGTTCGTGCTCCCCTGGGAGGGCCATGCCCTGGTCGGCACCACCGATGAGGCGGCCGAGGTCAGTGAGCACCCCCGCCCCCAAGCCGAGGAGATCGCTTACCTGCTGCGGCACCTCGGCAAATATTTCGATCTGCAGGTGAGTGAGGCCGACGTCAAGGCGGTCTGGTCGGGGCTGCGACCGCTGGTCTTTGCCGCCGATGCCGGCAACACCGCCCGTCTGGCCCGGGATCACTTCCTCCAGGCCAGCCCCTCGGGACTGCTGACCATTACCGGCGGCAAATGGACCACCTACCGGGAGATGGCCGAGGATACCGTCGATCTGGCGCTCAAAAACTTCGCCCTCACCCCCCAGCGCGATTGCCAGACCGCGACCATTCCCCTGATCGGCGGCGCCAACTACGATCCCGCCGGAGATCGCGCCCTGGCCGAACGCTTCCCCCTTCCCCCGCAGACGGCCTTGCATCTGCACCGCGCCTATGGCGACCGCGCCGCAGCAGTGGCCGCACTGGCAAATTCTTCCGGCAACCGCCTGTTGCTCGAAGGCCATCCCTACCTGGAGGCCGAGGTGGTCTACACCGCTCGCCACGAAGCGGCCGCACGGGCCATCGATGTGCTCGCCCGTCGCCTGCCGCTGGCGCTGCTCGACCGCGCCGCCGCTCTGGCCGCCCTGCCCCGGGTGATCGAACTGCTGGCGGCGGAGCTCGGTTGGGATGAGCCGCGCTGCCAGCAGGAACAGAATTTGGCCCGGCAGCGCCTGACCGAAGCGCTTTGAGTTGGATTTCAGCGTTGCTGGAGTCGCGGTCAAGCCCCGAGACAAGAAAACGGCCGGGATCTGCCAAACAGGCAAATCCCGGCCGCTGTTTTTCAGCCGCTGAGCTCGGACTGGAATCGTCCCCTGCTCAAGGCTTGAGGAAGGTCTGACTGAACAGTTCTTCCTGCTGCGGCCCGCCGATGAGGATCAGCCCCATCCCCTCTTCCAGCAGCTGCTCCGGCGGCGGAACGATCAGCGGATCGCCGCCGCCGGGCAGTTCCAGAGCGACAATCGAGCAGCCGATGCGGGGCCGGATCTGGGAGTCGGCGATGGTTTTGCCCACCAGCTCCGGCGGCAGGGGGCGGCGAAACACGCTGATCCCCTCGGCCAGAAACACCGACTCCTTCGATTCCAGAATATTGTTGAGAATGTTGGCCCCCACCGAGGCGTTGGAGACCACGAAGTCGGCGCCGGCGGCGTAGAGCTGATCGACGTTGGCATCGTCGTTGGCCCGGGCGACGATGCGGATGTGGGGATTGCTGTGGCGGCTGGAGAGGGTCAGGAAGATGTTGGTATTGTCGTTGTTGGTGGTGATGATCACCCCCCGGGCCCGTTCGATGCCGGCCTGCTTGAGCAGATGCCGGCCGGTGGCGTCACCGATCACCGGGATATGCTCGGTGCAGTCGGGGTTGATCTGCTGATCGAAGAGCAGGAAGGGAACGGGGATGCGCTCGAGAAAATTGGCGGCGGCGCAGCCGATGCGGCCATGGCCGAGAATGAAGACCAGTTCGTCCTGGGGCTGTTCGCCGGCCAACTTTTCCAACAGATCGAGCTGCTCCCGGGTTCCGGCCAGAATCATCAGCGCCTCGGGGTCGAGCACGGTATCTCGGTCCGGAAAGCCCAAATGCCCCCGCTCCCAGAGGCCGACCACCGCCAGTCCGGTCTGCTGGCGGATTCGGGCCTGCTCCAGGGTCTGGTTGGCAAAGGGGGTGCCATAGACGGGGATTTCGGCGATCTGCAGCTGGCCGAAGGAGTCGAGCACATGGGCCAGGGCGCCGCAGGTGGTCGCCCGGGTGGCCAGGTAGCGGCCGAGAATCTTCGGCAGCGGCACCACCTGGTTGGCCCCGGCCAGCTTCAGCAGTTCGGCATGTTCCGGCTCGTTGGCGATGGCGGCGATGGGGGTCTTGGCCAGGGCGCGCACGGTCAGGCAGAGGTTGGCGTTTTCCGGGTCGCTGAGGTTGGCGATCACGTAGCGGGCCTGCTCGATCCGCACCTTGGTCAGCACCTCGCGGTCCATGGGGGAGCCGCAGACCACCCGCAGGTTCTCCTCCTCCTCCAGTCGCAGCGCCAGCTCGTGGTCCGGGGTCACCAGCACGAAGGGGATCTGGCGGTTCTTCAGCTTGCGAATCAGGGTCCGGGTCACCGGATCGAGGCCGAAGATCAGCACATGACCGGCAGTCTCCGGCGGCAGCTCCAGGGTGGGGTGATAGCGCAGCCGGTGCTCGATCCAGGGGGCGAGAAACAGGCTGATCATACCGAAGGGAAGGATGATCAGCAGAAACACCACCCCGGTGATGGTCACCAGGGCGGCAAAGATGTAGCCGAGATCGCTGTGGAAGGTGATATCGCCGAAACCAAGGGTGGTCATGACCGTGATCACCCAGTAGGCGCCGGCGATGAAGGAGAATTCCCGGCCTTCCAAATTCCACATCAGATAGCGGAAGACGGTGGCGTAGACCAGCACCATGGCGAGCAGAAAGGCGCAGTAGTAAAACAGCACCTTGAGGTTCTGCCGGGCCCGGCCGCGAAAAAAATAGGCCAACTCCGCTGAAATCGTCTTCATTCGATCAACTCCTGGGGAAAACCGCCAGATTCCCTGAAACTATTGCAGCGCTGTCGGCTCTCGTCAATTCTGGGGCCGACAGGTCTTGACTTATCCCCCTCAGGCCGGACGGGAGGCGATGTGGGTAAAGCGGTGCTTCAATTTGAGGAACGGTTTTTCGAAATAGCGGTAGGAAGCAGCCGCCAACAGCACCGTAACCAGATGCCCGGCCAGCAGCAGGGCCAGATAAGCCAGGCCGCTGTCGGCGCTCAGATGCAGGGCCTTGACCAGGCTTTTGCCAATTTTCAGCCCGATCAGGTGATAGACATAGAGCCCATAGCAGATCTTGCCCATCCAGACGATGCTGCGCTGGGACAGAATCCGGTTCTGCAGCACAAATCCTCCGGACAGGGCTGAATCGAGGATCAGGGTAAAACCGAAGGCCACGGCCGAATACTGCCAGATGCCGTGGGCAGAGAGGGTTTCGATCGGCGGAAAGAAGGCGATGCTGGCCACCAGCAGTACCCCGGAGAGGGTTTTCAGCCAGGCCCAACGCAGCGCCGGTGGGGTCTGGAACCGATGCAGCGCCAACAGCGACCCCAGGGCCAGGGCGTCCATCCGGGTCGGCAGGGCCGCATAGGCCAGAGGATGGGGGAGCTCGGCAGCCCAGGCGCAGACCCGCAAGTAGACGGCAACGCCGAGCAGCACCCAAAGCATGCGGGCCAGCAGCGGTTTTTTATCGATCAGCAGAAACAGCAGCAGCGGCCAGAGCAGGTAGAATTGTTCTTCCAGGGAGATGGTCCAGAGATGGGCCAGGTACTTGGAATCGGCATAATCGAACCAGCCGGCGGAGTAATTGCCAAGAAAAGCCAGGTAGGCGACCAGGTGCTGCTGCAGCAGTTGCAGATGCTCGGGGCTCCCCCATTTGCCGCTGACCAGGGGATTGATGAAAAAACCGACGGCGACCATCAGGAAGTAGAGCGGCCAGATCCGCAGGCTGCGGCGGATGTAGAAATCTTTCAGGGAAAACCGCCCGCAGCGCTGCTGTTCGAGCAGCAGCAGATTGGTGATCAGAAAGGCGCTCAGCACCAGGAACAGATCAACCCCGACCCAGCCGAAGCGGTTGAAGGCCACCAGCAGGGCCCGCAGCGGCGGCGCCTCGACCAGCAGGCTTTCGGCCAGCGGCAGATGACTCAGGAAGACCAGCAGAAAAGCGAAGTAGCGCAGGCCGTCAAGCTGGGGAACGTAATAACCAGGGCTGGGGGAGGATGCAGGGGTCGTCATGGCGGTCCGGCGAAAGAAGGGTCGGGCCCTGACTCGGTTCATCCGGCCAGGGGCAGCGCCCTTGTTCTTAGCACGATGATTGGGAAAAGGCCAGCTCCAGCCCGTTTCGGCCCCGGCCTGGCAGGAAGAAATTCAGGTCGCCGGATTGACTCCGGGTAGCAGGTTAACGTTTAATAAAAATCTCTCGCTTTCTCTTGATGAACCCAAGGCCTGTGGCCTTTCCGGCAGACGATCACTACCGAAGGGAGATCGATGATGCAACGCAGAAAATTTCTTCGACTCGGCATGACCGGATTGACCGCCCTGGGGCTCGGCTCTCTGGCCGCTTGCGGCAGCAGCCGCCATAACGAGTCGGGAGGTGCACCTTTTAATGGCAACGGCGACAACCCGGGTGGCGATGCCGGGGGGAGCGACTCCGGGGAGACCCTGGTGCAGCTCTCCATCGAGGAGGCGCTGTTCGAAATGGTCGACGGCAGCCTGGTCTACCACTGGGCCTTTCAGGACCGCAGCACCCCAGAGGTCGACCGGCCCCACCTCCCCGGCCCGGTGATCCAGGCGGTCAGCGGCCAGCCGCTGCGGATCGAGATCCGCAACAATCTCCCCACCCCTCACGGTTTTGCCATCCACGACCTGCCGGAGGCCACCGTGACGGTGCCGCCGGGCGAGGTTCGAGAACTGGTTATTACCGCCCCGGCCGCCGGCTGTTACCTCTACCTCGACCCGCTGAACGCCCCGGTCAACCGGCTGCTCGGCCTGCACGGCGCTCTGCTGGTGCGCCCGGCTCAGGGACCCACCCCCTACTCGGCCCCGACCCCGGCGGTGACCCAGCTCTTCGCCGACCTGGGGACAACCGGGCATTTTCCTCCCAACGCCCTCAGCCCCGCCGGCTGGCAATCGGAGCGCTTCCGCATCTGGCTGTTCCACCAGGTCGACCCGCGCTTCAATGCCCGGGTGGAAGGGGGTGAAACCCTGGACCCGGCCGAACTCGCCGCCAATTTTCTCCCCCGCTATTTCCTCATCAACGGCAAATCGGGAGCTTTCGCCGCTCACGATGAAGCCACCACCATCAAGGGCCAGATCGGCCAGCCGATGCTGGTGCATCAGCTCAATGCCGGGCTCTTCACCCATTCCCCCCATCTGCACGCCAACCATGTCTACGTCACTGCCATCAATCAACAGGTGCAGGAGAATGTGGTCTTTGTCGACACCTTCACCCTGGACGCTCTCGACCGGGTCGACTGGGTGGTCCCCTTCATCCGGCCGCCGGATATTCCCGGCGACCAGCGGATCCCGCTGCGGGAGCTGATCCCCAACGAACTGGCGCTGACCATCGAAGGCCCCAACGGCTCACCCGGCGTGCGGCAGTCGCCGCTGCTCTACCCGATGCACTGCCACAACGAGCTCTCCCAATCGGCCGCCGGCGGGAACTACCCCCAGGGAGCGATCGCCCATTTTGAGATTCTTGGGGATATCGACGGGGTCGAATTCCCTCACTAGTTCCGCGATCCCAACCTGCCGCGAGCCAACACCCGGAAGGAGACCCTTTTATGGCGCTGCCGATCATATCCCGTGGCGAAGTCCACCCTGAAGAGATCGAACATTTTTTCAAATTCGTCTGCCCCCCCGCCGACGGCGGCGACAACCCCGATCCCCAGCCGCCGACCTTCATCGCCCGCCGCGACCTGCTGGAGACCCTCGACCTCGATCTGGCCGACGGCGGCAGTGTGCGGATGTGGGTCTTCGGCGACCCCGATGACCCCGATGGGGGGCGGCAGTTTCCGGGCAAGACCCTGCGAATCCCCCTCGATGCCATGGCCAGGATCGAAGCCGGCGCCAAGGGCGGACCCCACACCATCCATTGGCACGGCATCGAACCGACCCCGATCAACGACGGCGTCGGCAAAAACTCCTTCGAAGTCAGCAGCAACTTCCCCTACCAGTTCCAGCCCCGGGAAGCCGGCACCTACTTCTATCACTGCCACGTCAACACCGCGCTGCATTTCGAGATGGGGCTCTACGGCATGCTGATCGTCGACCCGCCCCATCCCCAGCTCGGCGCCGTCACCTATCCCGACGGCGGCCCCGGCTATGCGGCGGCCTTCAGCCCCTTCACCGGCCATGTCATCCCCTATGACGTCGAGGCCTTCTGGGTTCCCGACGACATCGACAGCCGCTGGCACACCCTGGGACACATGGCCTTCATGCAGGACTGCGACCGGGACGACCCGATGGCGCCGGAAGGCTTCACCCAGGACGGTTTTCTCAACGACATGCGTCCGGACATCTTCAGCCTCTCCGGGGTGCTGCGGCGGGTCGCCGACCCCACCCCCTTCACCCCGGCCAACAGCCCGGCGCTGGTGGCGCCGACGGTGGGGGTGGGGAAAAGCCTGCTGCTCCGCGCCGTCAACGCCGCCTACGCCACCGCCGAATTCGTCCTCGGCCTCGACGCCGACGTCATCGCCATGGGGGGCCATGCCCTCGGGGTTCCCCCCTTCCAGCAATATTCCCGTCCCTTCCGGGTCAGCGCCAGCACCCCCTTCCGGCTGACCAGCGCCATGCGCCGGGATCTGCTGCTCCGGCCGCTGGCAGCCGGCAGCTTCCCCTGCGAAATCCGGCTGCTGCATTCGGTGACCGGCAATCTGCTCTATACCGCCCACACCACCATCACCGTGACCGCCTGAGGGAGCGGCCTTGACCTTCTGCGGGGACGTTCTAAGCTGAAAGCAACGGAACGTCCCCGAATCGGAGGTCGATCATGCGAACCCTTCTGCACAATCTCACCGCCCTGCTGGCGGTATTGTCCCTTACCAGTTGTGGCGGCGGCGGTGGCGGCGCCCCGGCTCCAGCTCCCTCCCCCCTCAGTCTCAGTTTCACCGCGGTCGCCAGCGGCCTGAGCGCCCCGACCGCCATCAGCCATGCCGGCGACGGCAGCGAGCGATTGTTTGTGGTCCAGCAATCGGGGCAAGTCCGGATTCTGGCTGCCGGCACCCTGCTCCCCACCCCCTTCATCGACATTGCCGACCGCCTGATCAACTCCGGCGAACAGGGACTGCTCGGCCTCGCCTTTCCCCCCGGTTTCGCCCAGAAGGGCTATTTCTACCTCCACTACAGCCGCCTCGGCGACGGCGCCTCGGTGCTGAGCCGCTTTTCCGTCTCCGCCGACCCCAACCTCGCCCTGACCGCCAGCGAGGAGGTGCTGTTGACGGTTCTCCAGCCTTTTGAAAACCACAACGGCGGTCAGCTCGCCTTTGGCCCCGACGGCATGCTCTATCTGGCCCTCGGCGACGGCGGCAGCGGCGGCGACCCCCAGGGGCACGGCCAGAACCCGGCCAGCCTGCTCGGCAAGTTGCTGCGGCTGGATGTGGAAGGGGGCGCGGTTCCCTACGGCATCCCGGCCGACAACCCCTTTGTCGGCAGCCCCAGCGCCCGGCCGGAAATCTGGGCCCTCGGGCTTCGTAACCCCTGGCGCTTCTCCTTCGACCGCCTGAATGGCGACCTGTTCGTCGCCGATGTCGGCCAGAATGCCTGGGAAGAAGTCAACGTCCAACCCGGAGGCGCTTCCGGGGGGTCCAATTACGGCTGGAATATTCTGGAAGGCGAGGTCTGCTTCAGCCCGGCGGTCGGCTGCATCCCGCCGACCGCGGCAGTGGCGCCGGTCGCGGTCTACGACCACACCCTCGGCTGCTCGGTCACTGGCGGCTATGTCTACCGCGGGCCGCAAAACCCCGCACTGCAGGGGCGCTACCTCTACGGCGATTTCTGCAGCGGCCGGATCTGGAGCCTGCGCCAGCTTGGCGGCAGTTGGGAGAACCAGCTGCTGGCCGATACCGACTTCCAGCTCTCGAGCTTCGGCGAGGATGAAAACGGCCGGCTCTACCTGGCCGACTACGGCTCCGGCACCCTCTACCGCATCGACCAGCAGTAAGGCCCGAGGGGCGGTTTCCGCTTGCGGGCAAGCTTCGCCGTTGACAACGGGGGGATTTCCGCCACACTGTAACCAGCTGGCATTACAGCTGCTACTGCCCTTTCATCCCCCGACCGGCCTTTGGAGTTGCCATGAGTTACATCCTCCCCAGCTACACCCCGCCCGATTTTTCCCGCCCGGAACTGGCCCAGGCCCCGATCGTGCAGCTGCAGCCGGCCCCGGCCGACGGCGTGGTCCCCCCCAACTACCACGGCACCTCCAACTATCCGGAATATATTCACCTGGGAGGCGGCGACTGGCTGCTGGCCCCGCAGAGCCGGATGGATTCGGTGCTGGTGCTCAAAGACCGCGCTCTGGATGTGGTCGAGGCCCGGCGGGTGAAACAGGGGGATGGGGTGGTGATCGGCCGCACCGAGAACGGCGAGGAGGGGATTTACGTCCACACCACCGGCTTCGATCCGCCGGACAAGGCGGCGGCCGACAAATTCGCCTTCCGCACCCGCGGCACCCGCGAGACCCCCTTCTCCCGCTCCTACGACGATCTCTACCAGGTGCTGCGCCACGACCGCGACCATGGTTATATCGCCTGGGTGCTGGGGCCTGCGGTGGCCTTCGACAAGGACAGCCGCGACGCCATGCAGGGGCTGATCGAGCACGGCTACTGCCAGGCGTTGCTGGCCGGCAACGCCCTGGCGACCCACGACCTGGAGGCGGCGCTGTTCCGCACCGGCCTCGGCCAGGACATCTACTCCCAGACCCTACGCCCCTTGGGGCACTACAATCACCTCGACATCATCAACGAGGTGCGCAGCCGCGGCTCGATCCGCCAGACTATTTCCGATCTGCAACTGCAGGATGGCATCATCTACGGCTGTGAGAAAAAAGGGGTCCCCTACGTGCTGGCCGGTTCGATTCGGGACGACGGTCCGCTGCCCGAAGTGATCGCCGATGTTTATGCCGCTCAGGATGCCATGCGGGTTCATGCCCGCAGGGCGACCACGGTGATCGCCCTGGCGACCCAACTGCACTCCATCGCCTTTGGCAACATGGTGCCGAGCTATCATGTGCAGCCCGACGGCAGCGTGCGGCCGGTCTACTTCTACATTGTCGATATGACCGAGTTCAGCGCCGACAAGCTGGCCAATCGGGGTTCGGCGCAGGCGGTGGCGATTCTGACCAACGCCCAGGATTTCATCGTCAATCTCTGGAACAACCTGAAACACTAACCCGCGGGAGCCGCGATCCATGGATAAAACCATCGACATCATCGGCGTTCCCATCGATCTGGGCCAATCCCACCGCGGGGTAGACCTTGGGCCCGGGGCGCTGCGCTACGCCGGCCTGGCCGCGCGCCTGCAGCAGCTCGGCTACCCGCTACGGGACAGCGGCAACCTCGCCGTCCCGGTGCGCGACATGGTCAGCGAGCAGCGCCAGCAGCACTATCGGCCGGCCATTCACCAGGTCTGCGAGGCGATCTACCAGGCCGGTCGGGACGCGGTTGAAGCGGGTCGGCTGCCGATTTTTCTCGGCGGCGATCACTCTCTGGCCATTGGCAGCATCGGCGGCATCACCCATCAGCAACCAGCCGGAGTGCTGTGGATCGATGCCCACGGCGATTTCAACACCCCCAGCAGTTCGCCCTCGGGGAATATCCACGGCATGGCCCTGGCCACCCTGCTCGGTCAGGGTTTTGCCGAACTGGTCGACGTCGGCCGCCCCGGCGCCAAACTGGCGCCCCAGGATGTGGTGATGATCGGGGTTCGCACCCTCGACAGCGAAGAACGGCTGCGGCTTCGCGCCAGCGGCGTCACCGTCTATACGATGCGCGATCTCGACGAGCGGGGGATGAGTGCCATCACCCAGGAAGCCCTCGAGCGCCTCGGCCATCAGCGGCGTTTGCATGTCAGCCTGGATGTCGATGCCCTCGATCCCATGGCCGGCCCCGGAGTCGGCACCCCCGCCCCCGGCGGGCTGACCTACCGGGAAGCCCAGCTGCTGATGGAGATCGTCGCCGACAGCGGCCGGCTCTGCTCCCTCGATCTGGTGGAGATCAATCCGATTCTCGACCACCGCAACCAGACCGCCCAGATCGCGGTCGACCTGGCGGTCTCCCTTTTCGGCAAGCAGATTCTCTGAAGCCGAGGGTCACCCTGCCGCTTGACAGCTAGGGCCAAAAGGATAGAATTTTTCTGAACTTTCTTGTTAATGAAGATACTTACGGAGGATTTGTAATGATTCGAGCACTCACCCTTGGTCTCTGCCTGCTGTTGCTGGCCGGATGCAGCTGGCGGCGCCCCGCCAGCGCCGACCTCCAGAGCACCCCCCGCAAAGGGGAGTTGCCGGTAGCCATCGGCGCCCTGGCCGGATCCATCGCTCCGACCGCGCTGCCCGCCGGGTTCCTCCCCTCGGATTATACCGCCACCCTGGAGGCGGCCCGCTACGCTCTGGATGGGCCGCGGGTCAACCAGTCCACCACCTGGCAAAACCGGGAGACCCAGCACGCCGGCGCAATCACCCCGCTCTGGCTCGAGCGCAGCGCCCAAGGTGGAGAGTGCCGCAGTTATCTTCAGTTGCTGCTCCTCGAACAGCTGCGCCACCAGGCCAGCGGCACCGCCTGCCGACAGAGTGACGGCAGCTGGTTGATCGTGCGCTAGGTGACCCCCGCCATGAGCACACACCAGCGAGCCCTGCGGATTCGTCAGCTCAAGAACATCGCACTGTTTGGCCTGTTGAGCGGCTTCGGCCTGTTGCTGGGCGGGGCCATCGTCGGTGCAGCAAAGGTGGCCTATCTCGGCCTCGGACTGTTCCTGCTCGGAATTCTGCTGCTGTTTCTCGGCATTCGCCTCGGCCGCCGCCGCAATTAACGGCCAGCGAACCCCAGCTACGAAAAAAGGGCGGCCCTTGCGGACCGCCCTTGCTGTTTTATCACCAGATCTGACTACTTGATCGTCGCCAGTTTTTCCTTGGCGCGCTTGGCTTCCTCGGCCATTGGGAAGGTGTCGACCACCTTTTTCAGGATCACCTTGGCGTTTTTGTTATCCCCCAGAGCGCTGAAAGAGAGCCCCTGCTTGTAGAGGGCCGAAGCGACCTTGGGGTGATCGCCATATTTCTGGATCACGTCCTGAAACTGCAGAATGGCGTTCTCGTACTTCTTCTCCCCATAGTAGCTCTCGCCGATCCAGTACATGGCGTTGACCGCCAGTTGATCCTGCGGATGCTTCTTGAGGAAATCCTGCATCACCTCCCGCCCCCGGGGCATATCCCCCTGGCGCTGGATCAGGTCGAGACCGCGCTCATAGAAGGCCTGGGGCGTCTCCGCCCCCATGGCCGGACCCCCTCCAACGACCGCTGCTCCAGCGGCCGGCAGCATCCCCCCCTGCAGTTTGGCTTCGAGTTTGCTGACCCGGTCTTCCAGGGCAGTAACCTTCAGCCCCATATCGTCGCGGATCAGTTTGAGTTCATCCCGCACTCCGCCGCGCTCCCGGCCGACATCCTCGAAGCGACCGCTGAAGGATTGCATCTCCACCCGCAGGGTATCGATTCCGGCCTGCAATTCGGCCTGCTGGCGGGAGAGGTTATCGACCGAGGTCTTGGTTTCCCCCCCTTGGCGGACAGTGGCGACACCGCGCTCGGTTTCGGCCAGGCGCCGCTTCATTTCCGTCAGATCCCGCTCCATCTGCAATTGCTGCTGGGACGGAATGCAGCCGACGACCAGGGAGAGCAGAGCCAGAGACAACACGCTTTTTTTCCAGAGCTTCACCACGCCAGATCCTTTGAACAAAGGGCGGCGGCCGGATTCAGCCCGACCGCCACAGTTTGAATGCCATAGTTTTTAGCGCACGGCCTTGAATTCGGCCCGGCGGTTCTGCGAGTAGCCGGATTCGCCGCGACTGCGGTCGAGGGGGAGTTCCTCGCCGTAGGAAATGATCGTCAGCTGGCTGTCGGCAACGCCGAGGGAGACCAGGTAGGCCTTGGCCGCCAGGGCCCGGCGCTCGCCAAGGGAGAGGTTGTACTCATCGGAACCGCGCTCGTCGCAGTGCCCTTCGATCACCACCTTCAACCCCTTGTTGGCCTTGATGTAGGCGGCATTGCGGGTCAGGATCTCCTGGGCCTTGGCGGAAAGGGTGAAGGCGTCGTAGTCGAACATGATCCGCTCCAGCCCCGAAACGGGGACCGCGGCCAGCACCGTGTCACCGGCGTTGGCGCCGTCGCTCACCGCCTGCTGGCGGAAGCCGCTGACGTCCTGGGTCGGCATGGAGGTGACCGGAGCCTGGTAAGTGGAACCGGACAGGTCGGAGGAGAGAGGTTTGGGGGCGGGTTTCTTGGCGCAGCCCGGCAGGATCAGGGCGACCAGGGCCAGGGGCAGCAACAGATGGGTCAACAGTTTGGTTTTCATGGCAAGGCTCCTTCAGCAAAGGCCAGGGTCCGCTCCGCCCGAAAGGGGCGGAAAAACGGGCTCAGTATACAAACAACGTTAAAAAAACACAACCGTTCTACCAGGTCCCGGACCAGGCCGGATGATTGCTATCGCCTCCGGGCGGGGAGATGCGCACCGAACCGGTGCCGTCGGCGCGCATGATGAAGACGGCCTTGCGCCCTTCCTTGTCGGAGGAATAAACCAGAAAGCGGCCGTCGGGGCTCCAGCGGGGATGCTCCTTGTTGCCGCCGCCAAAGGTGAGTTGGCGCTCGTCGCTGCCGTCGGGGCGGATGGTGAAGATATTGAAACTCCCCCCCTCCAGACGACTGAAGGCGATGCGGTCCCCTTTCGGGCTCCAGGCCGGGGTGGAATTGTACTTGCTGTTGCCGGTCAAGCGGTTGGTTTTGCCGCTGACCAGATCGAGAATGAAAATGTGCGGGTTTCCCTGGCGGTCGGAGACAAAGGCCAGCTTGTCGCCGGCCGGATTCCAGCTCGGGTCGACGTCGATCCCCCACTCATTGGTCAGGCGCTTGCGCTCGCTGCCGTCGGTCCCGAGCAGGTAGAGTTCGGAGTTGCCATCCTTGGAGAGGGTCAGAGCCAGCTCCCGGCCACTGGGGCTGTAGCGGCCGCCGGTGTTGAGACCCTGGCGGGAGGAGAGCTTGGCCTCCTTGCCCGAGTAGATCTCCTTGCGGTAGAGGTCGGGATTGCCCGCCTTGTAGGAGGTAAACAGCAGCTCCTTGCCGACCCCGGAGAAATCGGGATTGAGGACGATAGAGCGATGGTTGGTCAGCCGCACCGGATCGTGGCCGTCGACCTCCATCAGATAAAGCTCCTTGTTGCCGCTGCTGTTGCTGATGTAGGCGATGCGGGTGCTGAAGGGTCCGCTCTCCGAGGTCAGGCTGAGCAGGATCTGGTCGGCAAAGCTGTGGGCCATCTGCCGCACGTCCTTGACTTTGCCGACATAGCGGCGGCCGGTGAGTAGCCGGCGGCTGACGACGTCGAACAGGCGCGCTTCCAGCACCAGTTGGTCGCCGGTGACGCTGTAGGCTCCCTTGATCACCGCCTCGGCACCGAGCATCTGCCACTCGGCGAAGTCGACCTGGGTGCTGGCCAGACCGATGCGGGCGGCGTCGGCGAGAAAGGCCTTGGGGTCGATCAGCGAAAACAGCCCGGAGAGCTCCAGGTCCCAGCGCAGTACCGCCTCGATCTCGGCGGCGACCTGGGGCGAAGGGGCACCCTCCTGCGGCAGGAAGGGGGTCAGGGCGGCGGGAATCGCCTGCTGGCCGGGGCCGCGAATTTCAATCTGGGCCAGAGCCGGGGTGGCGAGCAGGGTCAACAACAGGGTCAGTAGTGCGAAGTAACGATTCATATTCAGTCCGTGAGGTCTGCCAGGTTAAATTTGGCTTCCTGTTCCACCCGCTTTCCCGGTGGAATGGGCAAGGTTATTTCGTTGAGTTTCAAAACCGCTTTTCGTACCGAATCATCAAAGCGATCATCTCCCGATTTTTTTTGAAATCGATAATTGACCAGTCGACCGCCGGCGTCAAACTCCAGCACCACCAGTGCTTCGAGATCCCGCCGGGAGACCTGGTACTTGGAAAGCGCCCAGGCCTGCTTTAAAAACTCCTTGAGCCAGAGCTGCTGTTCAATCCCAACCTCGGTCCCTTTGCCATCCGGCATCCCCACCGGCGCGTCGGTGCCGCGGCCGCGGGAATCCTTACTGCCGAGAGTGGCCAGTTTTTCTTTCAACTCGTTGCGCTCCTGCTCCCGGCGCAATGCCTCGATCCGGGCTGCCACTGAATCGGTGGCCGGAGCTTCCTTGGCCGGGGTCGGCTTCGGCGGCGGCTCCTTGCTCGGGGTCGGCTTGACCACCTCAGGTTTCTTCACCGCTTTGACCGGTTCGGGCTTGGGCGGTTCCGGGGTTTTCGGCGGCAGCTTCACCGGTTCCGGTGCCTTCTCCGGCGGCGGCGCCGCAGCGGCCGCTGGCTCGGGGCTCTTGTCCGGGGTCTTCTGCGGCTCCCGGGCGGCGTCGGGACGCCCGGCCTGGGGGTCTTTCACCGGCATGTTGAGCAGGTCGACCACGTAAACCGGGCGCTCGTCAACTTTTCGCCGGGGGAGAAAGTCGCCGGCAAACAGGGCCAGCACCAGCAGGTGCAGCACGAGAGAGAAAATAATCGTCCGCCGCAGCCCCTGCTCGGGGGACAACAGCGGTTTTTGCAGGGACGGTTCAGCCATGATGGTGTCGCAGGCTCCCGCTTGTCTCAATCCGCGTCATCAGGGTTTCGGCTCCTGGGAGACCATGCCGAGCTTGTCGACCCCGGCACTCTTGATCGCCGCCATCACCTGCACCACGGTGCCGTAGAGCACGTCGCGGTCGGCCTCGAGAAAGACCTCTTTCTCCTCCCGGTCCTTGAGCATCTGGCTCAGCACCGCGGTGAGTTTTTCCGGCGATTCGATCTTCGACTTGCCGATACTGACCATCCCCCCCTTGGCGATAGTGACCACCAGCGGCTCCTTCTGCGCGCTCAGGGTCGGGGCGTTGGCAACTTCGGGCAGATTGACGTCAAGCCCTTGCTCCATCATCGGCGCGGTGACCATAAAAATGATCAGCAGCACCAGCATGACGTCGACAAAGGGGGTGACGTTGATCTGGGAGAGAGAACTGTGGCGGCCGCGGCCGCGCTGGCCCACTTCCATCTAGCCCCTCCGCGCCATGCGCTCAACGATGTTGAGAAATTCCTGGCTGAAATTGTCCATTTCGCCGATCAACACGTTGGTTTTGTTGAGGAAATGATTGTAGCCAACCACCGCCGGAATAGCAGCCACCAGGCCGATGGCGGTGGCGATCAGCGCCTCGGAGATGCCGGGGGCGACCACCGCCAGCGAGGCGCTGCCGGTCTTGCCGATGCCGTGGAAGGAATCCATGATCCCCCAGACGGTGCCGAACAGGCCGATGAAGGGGGCGGTGGAACCGGTGGTGGCGAGAAAGGTCAAAAACTTCTCCAGCCGGTGGGTTTCGGTGGTGGTGGCGCGGCGCAGAGCCCGGGCGACATTTTCGGCGCGGCCGAGGTCGGCGGTGAAATCTTCCTCCCCTTCCCGCTTGCGCTGACTTTTCAGCATCTCCTGGTGACCTTCGCGAAACAGCACCGCCAGCGGCGAATGGGCGTAGTCGCGCAGTCCCTGGTGGATGGTGTCAAAGCGCTTTTTGGCCCAGAAGAATTCGAGGAAACGCTCCGAGTCCTTGGTGGCCCGGTGCACTTCCCGCAGTTTGAAAAAGATGATGGCCCAGGAGACCACGGAAAAATAAACCAGGATCAGCATGACCAGTTTGACCACCGGCCCGGCGTTCATTACCAGATGTAAGGCTTCCAAGTGACTCGTCCTCTCGTGCAGGGTTGGGATTTGAAGGGGCTGATTATCAGCTATGGCCCAGGTCAAGTCAATAGCAATCGCGCGTTAATCCGCCGATATAACCTTGTTTTTACGTCACTTTACAGCGACAAATAGGATCCGAGACGCTGCCGTGCGTGGCCCGCGGTGGCCGAATCGGGAGAGCGCTGCAGCAAAGCCCGCAGCGAATCAAGATCGTCGACATCCTCCCAGCCAGCCAACTCCCGCAGCGGGATCCCCGCTGCCGCCGCCCGCTGCCGGGTCAAGCCGAGGACCAGATCGCTGCTCCAGGGGATCTCCCGGAACAGCTCGGGATGATGGCGGCTTTCGCCGATCAGCACGTAACCGCCATCCGCGGCCGGGGAGACCACCGCCGCAACGGTCTCGAGGGCGGTAAAAGCCGACTCCAGCAGCGCCAGCGGCAGATCGGGGCTGTCGGAGCCAACCAGCAGCGCGCTGCGGCAGCCAGCCTGCAGCAGGGTCAGCAGGGCCCGCTCCATGCGCTGACCGAGATCCCCCTCCCCCTGCGGGCAGAGCACGTGGCCGGGAAAAGTGGTGCGGAAATAGTCGAGCTCGCCGGCATAAAACAGCACCGGGGTAAAGGGGCCAGCGGCCAGGCGCTGCACCGTCTCCTCGAGACTGACCCGGTAGAGCTCGGCCGCTTCCAGATGGCTCAAAGGCGGACAAAGGCGGGTTTTGACCTGGCCGGGACGGGGTTGCTTGGCAAAAACTCCCACCGATCGCCGCATTTTTGGGCGAAATTCACCAAGGAAATCTGTCATCGGCCACTTATCCACTTTTTCCACAGACTTATCCACAGTCGGTTTTAAACCCGGCCACTTTCGACCAGAGCATAAGCGGAATGGTTGTGGATCGATTCAAAATTCTCGCACTGCACCCGGAACCAGTCGATCCGTTCCACCGAGCGCAGCTTCTCGGTCACCGCACGGACGATATCCTCGACGAACATCGGGTTATCGTAGGCCTGCTCGGTCACCGCCTTCTCGTCCTCGCGCTTGAGCAGGGAGTAGACCGGCGAGCTGCCGCACTCCTCGATCCATTCGATCAAATCCTCAAGCCAGACATGGTCGTGGTAGCGAATCTGCACGTTGACGGCGCTGCGCTGGTTGTGGGCGCCGCGGGAGCTGATCTCCTTCGAGCAGGGGCAGAGCGAGGTCACCGGCACTGTGACTCCGAGGATGAAATCGCGCTCCTGGCCGAGAGTGCCGATCATCTGGCACTGGTACTCCATCAGCCCCACCGCCTTGGAAACCGGCGCGGTCTTGGGGATGAAATAGGGAAAATCCAGCTCCAGGTGGGCGCAGGAGGCCTCGAGCCGCTCCTTCATCTCCTGCAGGATGGTATCGAGGCTCTCGATGCTGATCTCGCCGTGGTAGAGATTGAGAATCTCGATGAAACGGCTCATGTGCGTCCCCTTGAAGTGGTGCGGCAGGTCGACGAACATGTTGATGCGGGCCACGGTGTGCTGCTGGGTCTTGTGCTTGTCGAGCACCACGATGGGGTAGCGGATATCCTTCACCCCCACCTTGTCGATGGCGATGTTGCGGGTATCCCGGGATTTCTGCAGATCGGGCATTTTTGGCATGGGAATAACCTCTTGGCTGTTCAGACGTAGGCCACCGGGTCCTTCATCCCGGCCTCGGCAAACCCCTTGAGACGCAGCAGGCAGGAGTCACAGTGGCCGCAGGAGAGCCCGGCGGGGGTCGGGTCGTAGCAGGAGTGGGTCAGGGCATAGTCAACCCCGAGGTCGAGCCCCTGGCGGATGATCTGGGCTTTGGAGAGCTGCAGCAGCGGAGTGTGGATGCGGTAGCGACCGCTCCCCTCGACCCCGGCCCGGGTCGCCAGGTTGGCCAGGGTTTCGAAGGCGGCGACATACTCGGGGCGGCAATCGGGATAACCGGAGTAGTCAAGGGCATTGACGCCAACGAAGATATCGAAGGCGCCGAGCACTTCGGCCCAACCGAGGGCGAAGGAGAGGAAGATGGTGTTGCGGGCCGGGACGTAGGTGACGGGGATCTCTCCCTCCACCACTCCCCCCTTGGGAACTGCCAGCTCGCTGGTGAGGGCGCTGCCGCCGATGCGGCGCAGATCAATCTCCACCAGTTGATGCTCCACCGCCCCGACCAGCGGGGCGTACTGACGGGCCTTGTCGAGCTCAACGCTGTGGCGCTGACCATAGGCGAAACTCATGGCATAGGGGGCAAACCCCTCGGCCCTGGCGATCGCCATGCAGGTGGTGGAATCGAGACCGCCGCTGTAGAGAATCACGGCTTTTTTCTGTTCGGACATGAACCTGTCTCCTGAATTCTGGAGTCTGCCCCCGGAATTCTGCTTTGTTAATGGACTTCGTAAAAGGCCCCGGTCCCCAGGCGGTGGACCTTGAGCATGTTGGTGGTGCCGGGGGCGGAGACCGGTGAGCCCATGGTGATGACCACCACGTCCCCTTTTTTCAACAGGCCGGAGTTGAGCACCGCCTCCTCCACCGAGCGGATCTGGGCCTCGGTATCGCCTTCGATATCGACCCGCAGCGAGCGCACCCCGGCGGAGAGGGCCAACCGGCGGCGCACCGCAACCGATGGGGTGACGGCGAAGATCGGCAGACCGGGACGGTACTTGGCGACCAGCACCGCGGTGCTGCCGGTCTGGGTGAAGGCGAGAATGCCGGCGGCGCCGACGCTTTCAGCCACCCGGCAGGCCGCCTGGCCGATCGCCTCGGGCATGCTGCGATAGCCGCGCCGCTCTGGCACCAGACGAAAGGCCTTCTCCTGCAGCACCGGATCGCTCTCCACATCGGCAGCCACCCGCACCATCAGCGAAATCGCCTCCAGCGGATAGCGACCGGTGGCGGTTTCCCCCGAAAGCATCACCGCGTCGGTGCCATCGAGAATGGCATTGGCAACATCGGAGGTTTCGGCCCGGGTTGGCCGCGGGTTGTGAATCATGCTCTCGAGCATCTGGGTGGCGGTGATCACCGGCTTGCCAGCCTCGTTGCAGCGGCGGATAATCCGCTTCTGGATCAGCGGCACCTTCTCCGGGTTGAGCTCCACCCCGAGATCGCCGCGAGCCACCATGATGCCGTCGGAGACCTCGAGAATTTCATCGAAATTTTCCACCGCTTCGGGTTTTTCGATTTTGGCGATCACCCGCAGCGCACTGCCGTGCTCGAACAGCAGGTCCTTGAGCTCCTGCACATCGGCAGCGCGGCGGACAAAGGAGAGAGCGACGAAGTCGACCTCGGCACTGATGCAGAACAGCAGATCCTCCCGGTCCTTGGGGGTCAGCGCCGGCACCGAGACCTGGACCCCGGGCAGATTCATCCCTTTTCGATCGCGCAACACTCCGCCCGAGCGCACCAAGCAACGCACCTCATCCCCCGAGGTGGCCAGGACTTCGAGCTCCATCAGGCCATCGTCGAGCAGAATCCGGTCGCCCGGCCGCACATCCTGGGGCAGCTCCCGGTAGCTGGTCGGGATCAGGTCACCGGCGCCAACCACATCGCGGGTGGTGATGCGCACCTCGGTCCCCTGGATCAGCAGCAACTCCCCCCCGGTCATGAGACCGGTGCGGATTTTCGGCCCCTGCAGGTCGCCAAGGATGCCAACGGCCCGGCGGCTCTGGCGGGAGACATCGCGGATGCGCCGAATCAGGTCGGCTTTGGTCTCCTGGTCGCCATGGGAGAAATTGACCCGGAAGACATCGACTCCGGCGTTCATCATCGCCGTGAGAGCCTCATCGGAGGAACTGGCGGGGCCAAGGGTGGCCACGATCTTGGTACGGCGCAACATAGGGCAGTCTCCTGAAAATTGAATGTCGATCCGGATTCCCGGGCAATGGAAAAAGACCCTCTCCGCTACGTGGAAAGGGCCTCCGCCGAGAAGCCGGTCAGTGATAAATATCAGTGATGGTAGCGGCCGACCCGCTCGGTATGGGCTGCGTTGGGCCCCTTGTGGCAGCGGAAGCAGCGCTCTTCGGTCACCTTCTGTTGCTGCAGCGGCGACTCCTGCGGCGGCAGTTGCGCCTCCGGTTTCTGCCAGGGGTACTTGCCGGTTTCATCCATCAGCGACACCACCTGGTAGGCGACCTTCCAGTCAGCATTGAGCGGCAGGGTGTGGCACTGATCGCATCCTCCGGGTGGCGGAATGGTTTTCCAGGCGCCGAGCATGGCACAGCCGGTCAGCACCGCCAGCATCAATCCAACCAGGAATTTCCCCATCCACACCCCCTCGGTCACAGAATGGCTTGAACTATAGCACACCCCCGGGGGCTGGCAAACGGCAAATCGATTGCCGCCGTTTGGGGCCCTGTGCTATAAATATCCACTTACATTCACTCTAGAGAGTTATCATCAATGTTACGTCGCAAACTCATCCGCCTGCTGCTGGCCCTGACCCTGCTCGGCGTCCTGGTCGTCGCCGCCGGGCTGACGGCCGGTTATTTTTACGTTGAGAGCACCCTGCCCAAAGTCGAAACCCTGGCCGACTACAAACCGCCGATCATCACCCGGGTCTTTAGCGACGACGGCCAGGTGATCGCCGAGTTCTCCCGGGAACGCCGCATCGTGGTCCCCGTCGATCGGCTGCCAAAGCAGCTGATCAACGCCTTTATCGCCGCCGAAGACAGTAACTTTTTCAACCACCAGGGGGTCGACCTGACCTCGATTCTGCGGGCGGCGATCAAGAACCTGATGGCCGGCGGCATCGTCCAGGGGGGGAGCACCATCACCCAGCAGGTGGCCAAGAGTCTGCTGCTGACCCCGGAGAAAAAGTTCTCCCGCAAGTTCAAGGAGGCGATTCTCGCCTACCGGATGGAGAAAACCCTCTCCAAAGACGACATTCTCTATCTCTACCTCAACCAGATCTACCTCGGTCATGGCGCCTATGGGGTTCAGGCGGCGGCGGAAGGGTACTACGATAAGGACACCCAGCAGCTGACCCTGGCCGAATGCGCCATGCTCGCAGGCCTCCCCCAGGCCCCCAGCCGTTATTCCCCTTATGCCAACTACGGCAAGGCCAAGGATCGGCAGAAGTACGTCCTTGGCCGGATGGTCGCCGAAGGGATGGTCTCTCCGCAACAGGCCGAAGCCGCCAAAGCCGAAGAGATCACCATCCATCCCCGGGTCAACACCCGCATCGCCGACGCCGGCTACTTCACCGAGCAGGTCCGTCGCTATCTGGAAGAGACCTACGGCACCGAGCGGCTCTACCAGGGAGGGCTGGTGGTGCGCACCACCATGAACGTCAGCATGCAGGAGGCCGCGCAGCAGGCGATCCAGGAGAACCTGCGCAACCTCGACAAACGCCGGGTCTACCGCGGCCCCGAGCGGGTCCTCAAACCCGAGGAGGTGGAAGCCTACCTCGCCAGCCAGCAGGCGATTTACGATAAAAAGCCGCTGCGCTCCGGTTCCTTCGTCGAAGGGGTGCTGACCGGTAAAACCGACAAAACCCTGCTGGTGCGGGTTGGCCGCATCCCTGGCGAGGTTTCCTTAAGCCAGGCGGCCTGGGCCGGCAACCTCAAGGTGGTCGCCGCCGGTGAAGCCGCCGGCAAGGGGAAGGGGAACAGCATGAACCTCCCCTTGGGCTCGGTGCTGGTGCTGCAGCTCGACAAACGCCGCGACGACGGCACCCTGCTGATGTCGCTGGAGCAGACCCCGGAGGTCCAGGGTGCACTGGTCGGTCTCGAACCCCAAACCGGGCACGTCAAGGCGATGGTCGGCGGCTACGATTTTGCCAAAAGCCAGTTCAACCGCGCCATCCAGGCCCGCCGTCTCCCCGGCTCGGCGATCAAGCCGCTGATCTATGCCGCCGCCATCGACAAGGGCTACACCCCCGCCACCGTCATTCTCGACACTCCGGTGGTTTATAAAGGCAAATCGGAAAAAGGCGAAGTCACCGAGTGGAAACCGAAGAATTATGAAGACAAATTCTTCGGCCCGACCACCTTCCGTCACGCCCTGGCCCACTCCCAGAACGTGGTGACGGTGAAGATTCTCGAGGATATCGGTGTCGCCTACGCCGCCAACTACATCCGCAAGCTCGGCATCGAATCGCCGCAGAACAAAGACCTGACCCTGGCCCTCGGTTCCTCGGCGGTGACGCCGATGGAGCTGGCCTCAGCCTACGCCGTCTTTGCCAACGGCGGGGTACGGCTCAATCCAACCTTTATCACCCGCATCTCCGACCGCGATGGCAACGTGCTCGAGTCGGTCGATCCGGCCGACTTTCCCGCCGGGGTCAAAAAGGGGCAGAAGCTGATCCGCCAGGAGCCGGAGCGGGTGATTTCCCCGGAAACCGCCTATCTGATCACCAATCTGATGGAGAGCGTGGTCCAGGACGGCACCGGCAAGCGGGCTCAGGAACTCGGTCGCCCGGTGGCCGGCAAAACCGGCACCACCAACGACCTCAAGGACGCCTGGTTCGCCGGTTTCGTACCCCAGTTGGTGGCGGTGACCTGGGTCGGCTATGACCAGGAGCGCTCCATGGGCCATGGTGAAACCGGCGGTCGCGCCGCCCTCCCCGGCTGGCTCGGTTTCATGCAAAGGGCGGTGAAAAACCTCGAACCCCTGGCCTTTCCGATCCCCGACACCATCGAATTCCATGCCATCGATGCCGCCACCGGATTGCTGGCCCCGGAGGAGAGCTACAGCGCCGTGGTCGAAGCCTTCGCTCCCGATACCGCACCGACCAACTACGCCATCGACCGCCAGCGCCCCAATGCCGAGGACTTTTTCAAACTCGACCTCGAAGATCGCTGAGCATCGCTGAATAATTCCCGCCAAAAAACAGGCCGCATCCCTTGAGGGGGTTGCGGCCTGTTTGCTATTTCAGGTCTGAGGACGACCTAAGCTTCAAGGAGATTCGAAGCGATTGGCGGCCACGTTCTTGCGCACCTGCTCCGGATCGAACAGCCGACCGTTCATGGCGATATAGACCCCGGGGGGCAGCAGCTGCACCGCGGTGAAGGCGGCGGCGATGTTAAATACGGCGTCGGTCTGGCGAAACCGCGCCGGCTGCATCGCCCCGGTGAGAACGATGGTCTTGCCGTCGATCCCCTGCAACGCCCGGGCGGTTTCCACCATGGTGTCGGTGCCGTGGGTGAGTAGAATCCGATTTTCGCTGGCAGCTTCCACCGCCTGGCGGATCAGTTGGCGGTCGGCATCGGTGAGTTCCAGGCTGTCCTTGCGCAGCAGCGGGGTCAGAGCATAGGGGACGGTGACGTTCACCTCCCGCAGCACTTCGAGGATCTGCGGCTCGCCGACCTGAAAGGTGCTCTTCTGGTCGAAATAGACCTTATCGATGGTGCCGCCGGTGGTCAGAATCCGAATCGTCATGGTTCAATTTTCCGTGGATGATTGCGGCAGAGCTATCCCCTGCTGCTGCCAGAAACCAAGCGCCCCGGGGTGCAGGGGAATCTGCACCCCATACAAACCGAGTTCGAGGGAGAGGTCTTTTGCCACCGGATCGGCCTGCAGCAGCTTTTTTTGCCCGGCCGGGGAGAAGACCAGGGCCAGGGCCTTGGCGATGAACTCGGCACTGACCCGCTCATGGGCCACCCAGAGAGCGGCATCCTGAAAGGTGGCGACATCGCTGCTCTGGCCCCGGTAGGTCCCAGCCGGGATATAGGTGGCGGTATAGAAGGGATAGTGCTCGAACAGGCCGCTGGCCAGGGCGCCGGCCTGCAGATCGAGCAGTCGCAGACCCGTGCGGCGGGCGAAAGCCTGCAACGGCGCACTGGGGACGCCCGATTGCTCCCAGACCGCCTCCACCGCCCCCTTTTCCAGATCTTCCAGAGCCATCACCGTACCGAGATAAACCGGAATAATCTCCCGCCACAAACCGAGACGGCGGAAATAGCGCTCAGCCGCCAGGGCCGATCCGGATCCGGGGTTGCCGATAGCCACCCGCCGCCGTTTTAACTCCCGGGGGGAATGGATGGCACTGCCCTGCAGCACAACCAACTGGGCCGGGGCGCCATAAAGCCTGGCCAGGGCCCGAACGTGGGAGGTCGGTGGCAGGTTGAGATCCAACTTCCCCTGACTGCCGAGGGAGGCATCCCCGGCGTAGACCAGGGCCATATCGAGGTTCCCCTCGTTCACCTCGGTCAGATTCGCCAGCGACCCCCCGGAGCGATTGAGCACCAAGCGGAAGGGAAGGTCTTCCTGGTTGATCAACCCCACCAGGCCTTCGGCAAAATGATGCAGGGTGCTGCCGGTCGGTCCGCCGCCGAAATGGGAGAGGGGCCGTTGCCGACAGCTCCAAAGGGAGCCGGCACACAGAACCAATAGCAGCAACAGCGAGCAGATCTGGCGAAAACGGCGGGACATGGGTTTACCTCGAGCGGGTTACGCCGATGCGGGGACAAAGTTCCCCGATGGGGCAACCGGAACAGAGCGGTTGCTGACTTTTGCAGCATTGCCGCCCATGAAATATCAACAGATGACTGGTCTGGGTCCAGCACCGCTCCGGCAACAGGGCACAGAGCTCTTTCTCCACCCCCTCGGGATTCTTGGCGCCGGTCCAGCCAAAGCGCCTGGCCAGCCTGCCGACATGGGTATCGACCACCATTGCCGGCACGCCAAAGACATTACCGAGCACCACGTTGGCGGTCTTGCGCCCGACCCCGGGGAGCGCCACCAGGGCTTCGAGTTCCCGCGGCACCTCGCCGCCATGCTCGGCATGCAGCACCTCCGCCAGGGCCCGCAGATTGCGCGCTTTGGTGCGAAAAAACCCGGTGGAGTGGATCAACTCTTCCAGCCTGGTGCACTCGGCCGCGGCCAGGGCCGCGGCATCGGGATAGGCGGCAAACAGCGCCGGAGTCACCAGGTTGACCCGGACGTCGGTACACTGCGCCGAGAGCACCGTCGCCACCAATAATTCCAGTGGGTTGCGATGATTCAACGCGCAGTGGGCATCGGGATAACAGCGCTCCAGAATCGCCAGCAGCTGCAGCGTGGCCTGTTGTCGACTCCTGCTCACGCTGTTGCTCCCGTTGCGCCCGGGAATGGCCTATCCACTGAATTCACAGAATTATCCACAACGGGAAAAGCACTAACCTGGGGCGGCTTCCATCCGCCGTCCTCGGACCTTGTCCAGCCGCAGGTAGTTGCGCGGGTCCTGCAGTTTGAGGGTCAGCAGATAGGGAAGATGGGACGAAGCTTGACGGGCCTGGCTCCCCCGCTCGATTTCGGCGCCAAGCACCTCCAACTCACCCCGCAGGTAGGCCCGGTCGCGGCCAAGGACTGGGAAGGTTGCCGGGTAGGTTCCGGCCCAAAAGGGGCGGGGCGCCAACCGCAGGGCTAAAGTGAGACTGAAGCTGCCAAGGCCGCCGCAGAGATCGGCAAAATCACCGAGGACGAGGGTCGGGCAGACCAGAGCCCGGTCGGCGAGCAGGTCAGGACCGAGCAGGCTGTTGATTTGCTGAAAACGGTGGCCGAGGCCAGGGGCCAGGCGCAGATTCAACAGGTGCAGACGTTTTCCGGCGACATCAGCATCGGCCCGCAGGCACCAGCTTTGGGAGGAGTGGGCGTATGGCCGCAGCCCCTTGAGGGGGTAGCGGGAGAGGAAGGCCTGCCCCCCTGAGGGGTCCGGGCCGTAGGCTTTGAGGCCGAGCCCGGCGGCCAGTTCGGCCAGTTGACCAGAACCCGGTCCAGCGGAGAGATCCTGCAGGGCGACAATATCCGGGTTGAGGCCGCGCAAGACCGCAATAATCCTCCCGGGGTCGGTGCGACCGTCACCCCCCCGGCAGCCCTGGACATTGTAGGTCACGACCCGGATTTTGCTCACCGCGTCTCCCCGTCACCGTCCACCGCTGACCCGGATCGACCGGGTCGGCGGTCACTTGTCGCTGACAATCTTGACTTTTTCCATACGGTCGCCACGGTTGATTTTCAGCACCACATCCATCCCTTCGACCACCTGGCCGAACAGGGTGTAGGCTCCATCAAGATTCGGAGCCGCCGCCAGACAGATATAAAACTGGGATCCGGAGGAGCGCCGCTCGGGATTGACCTGATCCCCCTGGCGGGCCATGGCCACCGCCCCCGGAACATGCTTGAGACCCGAAGCGATTTCTGCCTCCACCGTGTAACCGGGGCCGCCGGTGCCGTTGCCCTGGGGATCTCCCCCTTGGGCGACGAAACCCGGGACCACCCGATGAAAACTCAAACCGTCATAAAACCCCTTGTTGGCCAACTCCTTAAAATTGGCCACCGTTTTCGGCGCTTTTTCGGCATTCAAGGCGATGCGTATTTCACCCTTGGCGGTGGTGATCACGGCGAAATCTCCGGCCAGGGCCGGGGTCGCGAGCAATAACAGCAGCAGTAACAGCGCAGTGATTTTCATCTCAGAACTCCTCCTGCGTTCGGGGCCTATTGCCCCTCGCGCTTTAATTCCCGCTGCATCAGGTCGATCACGGCCTGACGGGGATTCTTGTCAGCATAAAGAATCTGGTACATCTGCTCGATAATCGGGGCTTCGACGCCGATCTTGCGAGTCAACTGGTAGGCCGAGAGGGTGGTTTTGACCCCTTCGGCAACCATCTGCATGCCGCCGAGAATCTCCTGCAGGCTGCGACCGCGACCGAGCTCGATGCCGACGCTGCGATTGCGGGAAAGATCGCCGGTGCAGGTCAGCACCAAATCGCCCATGCCGGCCAGACCGGCGAAGGTCGCAGCGCTGGCGCCCATGGCCAGGCCAACCCGGGTGATTTCCGCCAGACCCCGAGTGATCAGAGCCGCTCGGGTATTGTACCCGAAACCAAGGCCGTCGGACACCCCGGCGGCCAAAGCGATAACATTTTTCAGCGCCCCCCCCAGTTCCACCCCGATCACATCATCGTTGGTGTAGACCCGGAAGCTGTCGGTGTTGAACACCTGCTGTACCTGGGTGGTCACCTGCGGCTGGGCCGCTGCCACCACCACCGCCGTCGGCATCCCCTGGGCCACTTCGCGGGCAAAGGTCGGCCCGGAGAGAAAGGCCAGGTTCGCGGCCAGTTCCGCCGGCAACAGTTGCAGCAGCACCTCCGACATCGGCAGCAGGGTGTCGTTTTCGATCCCCTTGGAGGCGGAGACCAGCAGGGTGCCGGGGGCGATATGAGGGAGGGCCTGGTTCACCACCGGGCGCATCACCTGGGAGGGTGGGACCAGCAGCAACAGCTGCTGACCTGCCACCGCCTCGGCCATCAGACTGCTGAAGCGTAGATTGGGCGCCAGTTCGATCTGCGGCAGATAGAGATCGTTGATCCGAGTGGTGCGCATCCGCTCCACCAAATCGGTTTCGTAGCCCCACAGACAGACATCGTAGCCTTTTCTGGCCAGCAGGTCGGCCAGGGTGGTTCCCCAGCTGCCGGCACCGATCACTCCGATTTTCATCATGGTCTTCCCGGTCAATGGATTCGTTTTTTGTTCGCCAACCGCTCCCGCAGCTGGGTCAGTCGCCGATCCAACAGCTCGGTGTTGGGGTAACTCCCTTTTAGCTCCTCCAGCACCTTCATCGCCGCTGCCAGCTCATCGCGCTCCTCCAGCACTTTGGCCAGACTGAATTTCGACTCCAGCGCAAAGGGGCTCTGTGGCCAGAGACTGATCACCTCGTGAAAAACCGTTTCCGCCTCGGATCCACTCCCCTCAAGGGACAGGGTCACCCCCATGCGGTAGCGCACCTCAGCCTGCAGCGGCGAATCGGGGTAGCTGCTGCGCAGCGTTTCGTACTCCAGCAGGGCCTGCTTGAAGTCGTTCATGCGGAAATAGCTGTCGGCGATTTCGTGCTGGATCCGATCGCTGTCGGCCAACTGCCGATCGAGTAGACGTTTAAAAGCTTCCACTGCCCGCGGATAATCCCGCAGCTTGGTTTTGTATATTTCCGCTACCTGGCGCATGGCCTGAAGGCCGGTTTCGCTGTTGGGATAAAGCTCCTCAACCGCCAGAAAAGCCAGGATCGCCTCGGCATGTTGCTGCTGATAAAGACTGCGAATCTCGCCGACCTTGTACAGCGCCTGCCGCCCAAGGGCGTGGTTGTCATACTCCCGGTGCAGTTCACTCAGCACCGCCACGGCCTGATCGTAGGATTTCGCGGTCACCAGCTCTTCAGCCCGGTTAAAATCCTGTTCCAACCGCTGGTCGAAGCCGGAAACGTACCAGATCAGGCAGGCGAACAGCAGGATCAGCAGCAGCAGGGTGCCGGGGACCAGCAGGCGGTAGAACTTAGAGTTCTTCCTCCTCCGCCTCAGCTCCTCCCTCAAAAGCTTCTTCTGCAGCTTCCGTATCTCCATCCTCGTCGTCTTTCTCGGCCAGCTTGGCCACCGCTACAATCCGCTCACCGGCCTCCAACACCATCAGCCGCACCCCTTGGGTGTTACGTCCGATGATCGACAGCATCGCCACCCCGGTGCGCAGCACCTTGCCGCGATCGGTGATGAACATCAGGTCGGACTCGTCGTTGACCAGTTTGATATCGACGACATTGCCGTTGCGCTCGGTGGTCTTGATGGTGATGATCCCCTTGCCGCCTCGACTCTGCACCCGGTACTCATCCAGGTTGGTGCGTTTGCCGTAGCCGTTTTCGGTGACCGTGACCAGGGTGGCGGAGGTGGCTTCGGTGACCACTTCCATACCGATGATGCAGTCGTCCGCTTCCAGCATCATGCCGCGCACGCCACGGGAGGTACGACCCATGCAGCGGGCATCGGTTTCCGGGAAACGGATCGATTTGCCGTGGCTGCTGGCCAGCAGGATATCCATGCTGCCATCGGTGAGACGGGTGGAGACCAGACGGTCCCCTTCGTCGATGGTCAGGGCGATGATCCCTCCAACCCGCGGATTGGAGTAGGCCATCAGCTCGCTTTTCTTGACCACACCCTTGCTGGTGGCGGTGATGATGTACTTGCCCTCGACGAACTCCTTCACCGGCAGGATGGAGGTGACCTGCTCATTATTGGAGAGCTGCAGCAGATTAACAATCGCCTTGCCGCGGGTAGCGCGGCCACCCTGGGGGATTTCATGGACCTTGAGCCAGTACACTTTACCCAGATCGGTGAAGACCAGGATGTAGGAATGGGTCGAGGCAATAAACAGGTGTTCGACGAAATCCTCTTCCTTGGGACGCATGCCGGTCTTCCCCTTGCCGCCGCGGCGCTGGGCCCGGTAGAGGGAGACGGCGTTGCGTTTGATGTAGCCGGTGTGGGAGACGGTGACCACCATATCCTCTTCGACGATCAGGTCTTCCAGGGTCAGTTCGCTGGTCTTGGCGATGATCTCGGTGCGCCGCGCATTGGCGAAACGCTCCCTGACCTCGAGCAGTTCCTGCTTGATAATACTGAGGATTTCCACCTCGCTGGCGAGGATTTCCTTCAACCGCTGGATCAGCGCGAGGATTTCATTGTACTCGGCGATGATCTTGTCCCGCTCCAACCCGGTGAGGCGGTGCAGGCGCATATCGAGAATCGCCTGGGCCTGAATGGTGGAGAAGCCGAAGCGCCCCATCAACCGCTCCCGAGCTTCGGGGGAGTTGGCCGAGGATTTGATGATCTGGATCACCTCATCGAGATTTTCCAGGGCGATCTTGAGCGCTTCGAGGATATGGGCGCGGGCTTCGGCTTTTTTCAGTTCGAAAATACAGCGGCGGGTGACGATCTCTTTGCGGTGCTCGATGAAACGGTCGAGCACCTCCCGCAGCGCCAGCACCCGCGGCTGTCCCGATACTATCGCCAGCATGATGATGCCGAAGGAGCACTGCATCTGGGTCATTTTGTAGAGCTGATTAAGGATAACCTCGGGGATCGAGTCCTTTTTCAACTCGATGACAATGCGCATACCGTCGCGGTCCGACTCATCGCGCAGGTCGGAAATCCCCTCGAGCTTCTTTTCTTTGACCAGATCAGCGATCTTTTCGATCAGCCGGGCTTTGTTGACCTGGAAGGGTATTTCATTAATGACGATACTTTCCCGACTGGTGCGGCGGTCTTTTTCCACCAGCGCCCGGGCCCGCATCTGAATAATGCCACGACCGCTGGCGTAGGCTTCGCGGATCCCGTCACGGCCGAGGATGAAACCGGCGGTGGGAAAATCCGGGCCGGGAATAATGGTCAACAGTTCTTCAAAGTCGAGGGTCGGTTTTTCGATTACCGCGATCAGACCGTCGATGACCTCCCCCAGGTTGTGAGGGGGAATCTTGGTCGCCATGCCGACGGCGATCCCCTCCGAACCGTTGACCAGCAGGTTGGGAAATTTACAGGGAAGGACCAAAGGCTCCTGCAGCGAGTCATCGTAGTTGGGGCCGAAATCGACGGTCTCTTTGTCGATATCGTTGAGCAGTTCATGGGCCAGGCGGTCCATGCGGATTTCGGTGTAACGCATGGCGGCCGCTGAGTCGCCGTCAACCGAACCGAAGTTGCCCTGACCGTCGACCAGCGGGTAGCGCATGGAGAAGTTCTGCGCCATCCGGACGATGGTGTCATAGACCGCGCTGTCGCCATGGGGATGATACTTACCGATGACGTCACCGACCACGCGGGCCGATTTCTTATAGGGTTTGTTCCAGTCATTACTGAGTTCGCTCATGGCGAAGAGTACCCGGCGGTGCACCGGTTTGAGGCCGTCGCGGACATCGGGCAGGGCCCGGCCGACGATGACACTCATAGCGTAGTCCATGTAGGACTTGCGCATCTCGTCTTCGATATTGACGGGAATTTTATTTTGATGGGAATCCATTAAAAAACCTCCGGGGATTCAGCAGTCACAAGGCAGAAATTTTGCTTCCGTTTCTGATCTCTAGCTGCTGGATGGTGCCTTTTTTAAATATCCAAATTCGACACATTGAGGGCGTTTTTCTCGATGAACTCGCGCCGGGGTTCGACCTGGTCCCCCATCAGCACGGTAAATATTTCATCGGCTTCCACCGCATCCTCGATCTTGACCTGCAGCAGCACCCGCTTGTCCGGATCCATGGTGGTTTCCCAGAGCTGCTCCGGGTTCATCTCCCCCAGCCCTTTGTAGCGCTGGATATACTGGCCCTTCTTGGCCCGCTCGAAGAAGAAGTCGAGCAGTTCCTGCCGGTCGCCGACTATCCCCTCTTCCTTGCCTTCCGAAGCGATGAAGGCCCGCTCTCCCTGGCAGATATCCTCCACCAGGCGGTAGGCCTGCAGCAGCAGCTTGTACTCGTGGGAGGAGAGAATTTCCAGAATCCCCTGATCGATGCGAGCCCGGACGTTGCCGAGGGTAAACAGGATCCGCGCCGGTTCGTGCAGCACCTGGAACTCGGCCCGGGGCTCCACAGCTTTTAGTTTTTGCGCCAAAGGGGTCAGATCGACCATGTCGGCAAAGCCGTTTTGAACCTTGCCGTTGACGAAAATTTTAAGGACGTCCCGATTGACGCCCCGATGGGCGAGCTTATCAAACAGGTTGTTGAAATCGATGATGTTGCGCAGGGTCGGAATGATCTGTTTGCCGCGGATCACCTTACCGCTCTTCTCCATTTGCACGCTCATCGCCTCGACCCCTTCATTCAGCAGGTATTCGAGCAGCGCCGCTTCATCCTTGAGGTAAATCTCCTTCTTGCCGCGCTTGGCCTTATAGAGTGGCGGTTGGGCGATATAAAGATGGCCGCGCTCGATCAGTTCATGCATCTGGCGGAAGAAGAAGGTCAGCAGCAGGGTGCGGATGTGGGAGCCGTCGACGTCGGCGTCAGTCATGATGATGACGCGATGGTAGCGCAACTTGGCCACATCGAAATCCTCCTTGCCGATACTCGTCCCCATGGCGGTGATCAGGGTGCGAATTTCATTGGAGGAGAGCATTTTGTCGAAGCGGGCCTTCTCGACGTTAAGGATCTTGCCTTTGAGCGGCAAGATCGCCTGGTAACGACGGTCCCGTCCCTGTTTGGCGCTACCGCCGGCGCTATCGCCCTCGACCAGGTAAATTTCGCACTGGGCCGGATCCTTCTCCTGGCAGTCGGCCAGTTTTCCGGGGAGGGAGAGCCCATCCAGAGCCCCTTTACGCCGGGTCAGATCCCGAGCCTTGCGAGCGGCTTCCCGGGCGCGAGCCGCCTCGATCCCTTTTTCCAGGATTTTGCGAGCAACTGCCGGGTTTTCCTCGAGAAAGACCGCAAGTTTTTCATTCATCGCCGTCTCGACGTAACCCTTGATTTCCGAATTGCCGAGTTTGGTCTTGGTTTGGCCCTCGAATTGGGGATCGGGAACCTTGACCGAAATCACCGCGGTCATCCCCTCGCGCAGGTCATCGCCGGAGACCGAAGTCTTGATGTTTTTCAGCAAGTTGTTGGTGGTGGCATAGGTATTCATGGTTCGGGTCAGAGCAGCCTTGAAGCCGATCAGATGGGTCCCGCCCTCATGGGTATTGATGTTATTGGCGAAGGAGAAGATCTTTTCGTCATAGCCGTCGTTGTACTGGATGGCGACTTCGATTTCGACCCCTTCTTTCACCCCGGTGAAGAAAATCGGTTTCGGATGAATCGGGGTTTTGGCGCGGTTGAGATATTCGACAAAGGAAGCAATTCCCCCCTCGTAGTGAAAATCGTGGCTTTTTTCGCTGCGCTCATCCTTGATCAGAATCCGCACGCCGCCGTTGAGAAAAGCCAACTCCCGCAGTCTCTGAGAGAGAATTTCGAATGAAAATTCGGTGGTTTCGAATATGTCACCGTCAGGCCAGAAGGTGATTTTGGTGCCGCGCCGGCTGGTGTCGCCTTCAACCGCCAGCGGAGCCTGAGGGGCGCCGCGCTCATAGACCTGACGATAAACCTTGCCACCGCGGCGAATCTCCAACTCCAGACGGGCCGAAAGGGCATTAACCACCGAGACCCCGACCCCGTGCAGGCCGCCTGAGACCTTGTAAGAGTCGCTGTCAAACTTGCCGCCGGCGTGGAGTACGGTCAAAACCACTTCGGCAGCCGATTTTCCCTGCTGAGGATGCATGTCGGTGGGAATGCCGCGGCCGTTATCCTCTACCGTCACCGAACCATCGACATGAATGCTGACGGTGACCTCGTTGCAATGACCGGCCAGGGCCTCGTCGATGGAGTTATCGACCACTTCGTAGACCAGGTGATGCAAGCCGGCCGGGCCGGTGGAGCCGATATACATCGCTGGACGCTTGCGCACTGCCGAGAGGCCTTCAAGCACCTTGATGCTGTCGGCGCCGTATTCTTTTCCGCTAATTTCGCTCATTGTTTCCTCATTCCAGATGTTCTTCACGAACCTGACCACTCTCTACCCGGTAGAGGCAATCAGGGATCAGACCTTCTTCCAGAAGGGGCTGAATTTCAGTGGTGGTCAGAATGATCTGACCTTTGCGGGCCAGCAGAAAGCGGAAAAAATGCCCCTGCCGATGACGATCGAGTTCGCTGGTCATATCATCCAGCAAAAAGACCGCCGGAGCCCCGACAAATTCTTCCAGGTCAAGCAGTTGGGCGGTTTTAAAAGCCAGGATAAAGGAACGTTGCTGGCCCTGGGAGCCGTAGGTCTTCAGCGCTCGCCCATCGACCAGAAACAGCGGCTCGTCGCGATGGGGGCCGACCAGGGTCTGCCCTAAACGCTCTTCGCGCTCCCGGCTGTTGGAGAGCTCCCTGCGCAACCGTTGCTCTTCGCCGGCCAGATCTGCTGCTTCATCATTCCAGGCCAGGCTTGCGCTCTCCTGGCCGGCGCAGATTTCGCTATAGGTTTGCGCCAGACGGGGATTCAAACGCTGCAGATAATCCCGCCGGTCCTGACGCAGCCGGCTACCGCTGGCTATCAGCGCTTCAGTCCAGGGGTCCAAAGCGCTGCGACTGGCGCCGTCACGGAGCAGACAGTTGCGCTGCTTCAACACCCGGGCATATCCCTGACTGCGCTCGAGAAAACTCGGATCGCTTTGAAAAATGGCCCGGTCGACCAGAGCCCGGCGACCCGCTGGAACCCCTTTAAGCAGACTGATTTCCTCAGGAGAAAACAGAATGGGTCTGAGCCAACCGAAAAAAGCTTCGGCCGTTCGCGCTTCTTTTCCATCGAGAGTCGGTTTTTTCCCCTCGGCACCGATTTCCAGGGCCAGAGTCCGAAGACTCCCCTGGTGGGTCAATTCGGCACTAATGCGGGACTGGGACTCTCCCTGCTTGATAAGCTCTTCATTTCGGGCGCCGCGAAAGCTTTTCAAATGTCCCAGCAGGTAAAGTGCTTCGAGAATGCTGGTTTTACCCTGAGCGTTGGCGCCATGCAGAATATTCAATCCTGGTTGAAACTGCAGCTGAACCGACCCAATATTGCGAAAATTATTGATGGAGACCGAGTTCAGATTCATTTGCCCGGATCGCTTAACACGGGGTTAGAGCCGCATTGGCATAACCACGGCCATGAAATCCTGATCTCCAGCCGGGGTCAACAGACCAGGGGAAAGGTGGTCCTTAACCATCAAACGGGTCTGCTTTTCATCCATAACCTGGAGAATATCCAGTAAATATCTGGCGTTGAAACCGATGGAAAGTTCCGGTCCTTCATAGCTGACATCGAGATCTTCCCGGGCATCCCCCAATTCCGGATTGGAAGAGGAAATTTCCATGGATCCAGGGCGCAGCTGGATTTTGACCCCGCGGGATTTTTCGCTGGAGAGGATTGCCATCCGCCGCAGGGTATGGAAAAAAGCGTCGCTGGAGAGCAGAACCTCGAGTTCATTGGCCTTGGGAATGACCCGATTATAGTCGGGAAAATCACCATCGACCAGACGCATTACCACCACCGTCTGGTTTTTCTTGATGATGGCATTATTATCCATAAAACCAAGTTGGATATCGGTTTCGCCTTCTTCGGCAATCTTCTTCAATTCATGGATCCCCTTGCGGGGGAAAATGACCCCCCGGGAGAGTTCGGCAACCTGGCTTCCATCCAGGGGTCGCTGAATCATTGCCAGGCGGTGACCGTCAGTGGCGACCAGGCGCAGCAATTGGCGGCCGTTTTCTTCCAGGGTTTTGAAAAATATGCCGTTAAGATTGTATTTGCTCTCATCATGGGAAATTGAAAAAGACGTTTTTTCAATCATTTCCTTGAGCAATTGGCTGTTTAGGGAGAGAAAATTTTCCTGTTCCGGGTAAGGAAAATAGGGAAATTCATCTGCCGAGAGACCAACGATGTTGAACAGGGATTTGCCGCAGCGGATTTCGATCCAGCAGTTATCCTTGGCGGTGAAAGTAATATCCTGTTCCGGTAATTCTTTAATAATTTCATGGAGTTTTTTAGCGGAGACGGTGACCTTTCCGGGGGACAGGATGGTCGCCGGATAGGCTGAACGCATACCGACTTCGAGATCGGTGGCGGTCAGGCAGATTTCGTTGGCAGTCGCCTCGATCAGGACATTGGAAAGGATTGGAATGGTGTTGCGTTTTTCCACGATTCCCTGAACCCGGCCCAAGGCTTTGAGGAATATTTCCTTTTCGATCTTGAACTGCATGCTGCCTCCTTTGCACAGGGACTACTGTTTTTAAAGGTTTTAAAAGTTCTTATAGTCGATAGTAGTAGATGGCTGTGTTTAACCCGATAAAGAAGATAACTTATTAAAAAATAGAGGTTTTCAATGTTTAGAAGTTTGTGGACGAAAGTGTTGTCGAAGGGGGCAAATTGTGGATAGTCTCCTTATCCCCAAGCTGTACCCAAGGCGGTCCAGTGCTCGTCCACAGTTTACATAAATATATTTTTACTCAAACTTAGTGAGATAACGCGTTGCGCAGGGTGGCTATGGTGGAGCGCAATTGCATATCGGTTTCGAGCTGTTTCTCAATTTTTTTAATGGCGTGAATAATGGTTGAATGGTCTTTGCCGCCGAAACGCTCACCCAGATCGGGATATGAGGACGAGGTCAACTGCCTTGAAATATACATGGCAATCTGCCTCGGTAGGACCAATGCCTTGAGACGTTTGGGCGATTTAAGATCAGAGACCTTGATATTGAAATGCGCGGCGACGGTCTTTTGAATTTCCTCCACGCTCAATTCTCTATTTTTTTCGACCAGGATATCTTTGAGCACTTCCTTGGCCATACTCAGGGTTATAGGGGTGGCTGTGAGGCTTGCATAGGCCCCGATTCTAACCAGGAATCCCTCCAGTTCGCGAACGTTACTGCTAACCGAATTGGCCAGGAACAGCGCCACTTCTTCGGGCAGGTAAATACCGTTCTGTTCCGCTTTCATTTTAAGGATTGCCTGTTTGGTCTCCACATCCGGTGACTGGATATCGGCAATCAAGCCCCATTCGAATCGAGACCGCAGGCGTTCTTCCAGACCAGGAATTTCCTTGGGAAATTTATCCGAAGTCACGACGATCTGTTTATGAGATTCATACAAGGCATTAAAAGTGTGAAAAAATTCCTCCTGGGTCCGCTCTTTGCCGGCAATAAACTGCACATCGTCAATCAGCAGCACATCCATTGAACGAAACTTGTTACGGAATTCGTCCATTTTGGCGTAACGCAAGGAATTGATCAATTCATTCATGAACTTTTCGGAGGTATAATAACAGATCCGCATTTCGGGATTGTTTTTGTAGATTGCATTGCCAATGGCATTGACCAGGTGGGTTTTGCCGAGGCCGACCCCGCCGTAAATAAAGAGCGGATTGTAGGTGGTTGCGGGATTGTTGGCCACCGCCATTGCCGCGGCAAAGGCGAACTGGTTGGATGAACCGGATACGAATTCTTCAAAGGTATATTTTGGATTCAGGTTGAGGGGACCATGCCATTTTTTACCCCCTTCCGCCGGCATCTCTACAGGTAAAATGACGGGTTTGGGCGGATCTTCCTTGATCAGGGAGAGTTCTTTCTGTTTATTGCGCGGAGCAATCTGAAATTGCAGGCGATAATCGACGGCACCAATCTGCGAAATGGTGGTGCGCAGCAATTCGGAATAGTGATCCCTAACCCAATCAAGGACAAATCGATTAGGGACTTCGAGACTGACCAGATCCTTATCCAGGGCCACCAGGCGGATCGGGCGGATCCAGGTCGCGAAATGCTGGGGATTCAGGCTCTTTTCAATCTGAGCCAGGGTTTCCTGCCAAAGTCGATTCATGGACGATAAAAACTTAGGTGTGAAGTGGGCTAAGAGCCCGGGGGATGGTTTCTAAACAGTAGAAAACAAATTATCCACAGTATTATAAACAGGTGTGGATAATTTGTTTTTCTCATTATCTTTGGGCTGTTTTGCGGTTTTAGATAACCCCGCACTAAGCTCACAGGCTAGCAAAGGTCCCTTGCCATTGCAAGAGCTTTTTGGTTTGCCCAAATTGGTTGGGGGTGAGTGTTTAAACCGGTGGTAAAAGAGCTTTTTGGGTTGACAGGAGGGGTCTTATATGATTAAAAGTACGCTTCGCCAAAAACCGGCAAAGCTTGATGCGCAGAACCTCAAATAAAGCATAGGGAGTCAGTTAGATCATGAAACGCACTTATCAGCCGAGCAAAATCCGTCGCAAAAGAACCCACGGCTTCCGCAGCCGGATGCAGACAAAAAATGGCCAAGTTGTCCTTAAGCGCCGTCGGGCCAAAGGGCGCAAGCGTCTGGTTGTCACCATTCCGACCAAGTAAATTGACTGTTTCGCTATGATAAGCCCGGGGTCGTTTCCCCCTGCCTGTCGCATGCGGCATCGGCGGGCCTATCAGGTGGTTCAGGCCCAAGGTCGCAAACGACACAGCCGCTATTTTGTTGTTATTGTATTGCAAAAACCGGACGGCCCTACCCGGCTCGGGCTGACAGTCAGTCGGAAAGTTGGGGGGGCCGTTCAGCGCAATCAGCTGAAACGCCGATTGCGGGAATTCTTTCGCCTACATTACGATCGATTTCCCCCAGCAGTCGATATCTCCCTCATTGCCAAAACGGGCGCCGCTCCATTGAACATGGCCCAGATCCGGGAGGAACTCGGCTTTCTCATTAATGGGAAACAGGGCCCAGGGCAACCATGTTCAGTCGATTCCTCCTTGTCCCAATCCAAATCTACCAGCGAGTCATCTCTCCGCTAAAGCCACCCACCTGCCGTTTTTTTCCTTCTTGTTCCTGTTATGCACGGCAGGCCATCGAGCGGCATGGGCCTTTGCGCGGACTGATTTTGAGCCTGCAACGGATCCTTCGCTGTCATCCTTTTAATCCGGGGGGTTTTGACCCGGTTCCCTGATTTTGATGTGAACTACCCTGGAGTCTATTCATGGAAAATAAAAATACCGTCATTGCCCTGGTCCTGATGCTGGCTGTCTGGCTCGGTTTTTCCTTTCTTTTTCCTTCATCTCAGCCGGTCAAAGAACCGACCTCTGTCGTCAGTCAAGAGACGACCACGGCTCTATCGCCATCAGTGGAGGTTGCTTCTGCCCCGGTTGTTGCGGCGCAGTCCACTGATACGAGCCCGACCGTCTCTCAGGTTGAGCGCCTGCTGCTGATCGAAAACGAACGCTTCAAAGCAGTACTAACCTCCTCTGGCGGGCGACTCAAGAGCCTTGAGTTGAAACAGTATCAGGCAAAAACCGCGGACGATTCGGGGCCAGTGGTGATGCTTCCCGCCGGGCCGTTGCGCCAGGCCTCGTTGCGCACCAGCGGTAACGATGGTTTCAATATTGCCGAAGACGCCTATTTTCAGTTTAGCGAAAATAGCGGAGAGAAACTGATCCTTTCCGGGGATGAAAAACACAGCCTGACCTTGACCCACACTACCCCAAGTGGACTTCAAATTCAAAAAATCTATAGTTTTCAGGGGGATAACTATGGTTTCGAACTTCAGGTTGTACTCGTCAATCATGGTACAACACCCCTGAGTGGTACCAGTGGCCTGACCTTGGTCTCGCCCTGGGATGACAGCAATAAGGGCTCAACCACCGAACATATTGGGCCGACCAGCTATGTTGGAGAAAAACTTCACCAGGAGTCCGCAGAGGACCTGGTTAAAGATCCAGTCAGTTACGGTAAGGATCTGCTCTGGAGTGCCTTCGAAACCAAATATTTTATTGCTATCGTCGCTCCTCTTCAAGGAGCTGCGGAAACCACCTCTCTGGGTAAGACTGGCAGTCAAGTAGAAAACCTGTTTCAGACCCCTTACACCACTCTGCAGCCTGGGCAATCAAGCAATTTCAATTATCGCATCTATTATGGTCCCAAAGATGGTGCCATTTTGGAAAAGGCCCATGCCGATTTTGGCAAAGCGATTGATTTCGGTTTTTTCTCTCTGTTGGCGGCGCCGCTGCTGCAGGCGCTGAAATTCATTAATAATTACGTCGGTAATTATGGTGTGGCGATCATTCTGGTGACCATTATTATCAAGCTGCTTTTCTGGCCCCTGACCCAGAAGAGTTACTCATCAATGAAGGCCATGCAGAAACTGCAGCCGGAAATTACCAAGGTTCGGGAGCGTTGTAAAAACGATCGGGAAAAACTTAACCGCGAAGTCATGGAGCTGTATAAAAAACACCGGGTCAATCCTATGGGAGGATGTCTGCCTATGGTGGTGCAGATTCCGGTATTTTTTGCCCTCTATAAGGTTTTGATGGATACCATCGACCTGCGGCACGCAGACTTTGCTTTCTGGATCACCGACCTCTCCGCCAAGGACCCCTATTACATCACCCCCTTGATCATGGGGGCGACCATGTTTATCCAGCAGAAAATGAGCCCATCGACCATGGATCCGGTACAAGCCAAGGTCTTCATGCTGATGCCGATCATTTTTACCTTCCTGTTCCTGAATTTCCCTTCGGGTCTGGTGCTCTACTGGTTGGTGAACAACCTGCTGACCATTCTGCAGCAATATTTCATCAACAAAAAAGCCTGAGCTGAAGTAGCGCCAGGAGCTTAGCCCTTTACCTCGGCCCACTGGCCGGGGTAAAGTTTTTTCCAGCACCCATTTTGACGGCTCTAACCCTTGAGTTTCTAACTATGCTCATCTTTGACACCATTGCTGCTCCAGCGACCCCCAGCGGCCCCGGGGGTATCGGCATTCTTCGCCTTTCCGGCCCTCGGGCTGAAACCGTGCTGCTGGGCCTTTTTCATCCGACTCGACCCCGCAAACAGCTGCGTTCCCATCAGCTCTACCACGGCCAAGTGGTCGATGCTCAGGGGGTGGTGATTGACGAAGTGTTGGCGGTGGTGATGCGGGCACCCCACTCCTACACCCGGGAAGATGTGGTGGAAATTCATTGCCACGGTGGCAATGTGATTCTGCGGCGGATTCTCGACCAACTACTGGAGATGGGGGTGCGACTGGCCAACCCCGGGGAATTTACCCAGCGGGCCTTTCTCAATGGTCGGCTCGATCTGTCTGAAGCTGAGGCGGTGATGGATCTGATTCAGAGTCGCTCCGAAGGCTCTCGGCGGGTGGCTCTGGAACAGATGCAGGGACGGCTATCCCGGGCAATTCACGGTTTTCAGAACACGGTGGCCGATCTGCTGGCCCTGGTGGAAACCTATGTCGATTTCCCTGAAGAGGATATTCCTCTTCCGCAAATCGAAACCCTGGGGGACCAGAGTCGGGATGTGCGGCAACAGATCGAATTGCTGTTGCAGAACTTCGAGAACGGGCGAATTCTCAGGGAGGGGTTGTCTGTACTGATTTTGGGTTGTCCCAATGTCGGCAAGAGTTCCCTGCTCAATGCTCTGTTGGGGGAAGCGCGGGCCATTGTTAATCCCCTACCAGGTACCACCCGGGATACCATCGAAGAGCATCTCTCCCTGGGTGGTATCCCTCTTCGGTTGGTGGATACCGCCGGGGTACGGGAAACCAGCGATCTGATTGAGGCCGAAGGAGTTCGGCGGGCCAGGGATAAAATTGCCGGCGCCGACCTGATTTTGTTTGTTGTCGATGGCAGTCGGGGGCTGACCCCAGACGATCTCTTTGCTCTGGAATTATGCTCCGGACAGCGGCTTCTTTTAATAGTGAACAAGAGTGACCTTGGCACCCTTCCCCTGGTGGAGGAACTATCGGCCTTGCCGCGAGTCGAAATTTCAGCCCACACTGGGGAAGGATTGGAGGCGTTGCGGCAGGCGATCATTGGGTTCTTCCGCGCCGAGGATGGCCGCGAAGGGTTCGATACGCCCCTGCTCTCCGATCGTCGCCACCGGGAAGCCCTGGTTCTCGCTCGGCAGGCCCTGGAGCGTTTTGAATCCGCCGTGGCCCAAAATCATTCTGTTGAGTTTCTTGCGGTTGAACTTCGGGAAGCGCTGCAGGCCTTGGGGCAGATTACCGGCGAGACCACTGCTGATGATATTCTGGAGCGGATCTTCTCCCGGTTTTGTATCGGGAAATAGCTTGTTTCACGTGAAACATTCTTTCAACCAATAGATATTACAGCGAAAAATCGCTTGAGCGGGTCCGTGATGCTTTCTTATGGCAAGGTTTATCAGGTTATTGTTGTCGGTGCTGGTCATGCTGGTTGCGAGGCGGCCCTGGCTGCGGCGCGCATGGGTTGCTCGACCCTGTTGCTGAATCTAAGTCTCGATGCGGTGGCCCAGATGTCCTGCAATCCGGCCATTGGGGGTTTGGCCAAGGGACACTTGGTGAAGGAGATCGATGCCTTGGGCGGCGAAATGGCGCGCAATATTGACGCCACCGGTATCCAGTTCCGGATTCTCAACACCAAGAAGGGGCCGGCGGTGCGGGCCTCCCGGGCTCAGGCCGACCGCTACCTCTATCGCGACCGGATGAAGCAGGTGGTGGAGCAGCAACTCAATCTCGACCTGAAGCAGGGCGCAGTGGCCCGGCTGTTGCTCGAGGGTCGGCGGGTGGTCGGCGTCGAAACTCGGGACGGCGTGAGTTATCGCGGTGCGGCGGTGGTGCTCACCACCGGCACCTTCATGCGCGGCTTGATCCATGTCGGCTTGCAGAACTATCCCGGCGGCCGGGCCGGTGAACCTGCCTCGGAAGGGTTGTCCGATCATTTGCGGGCCTTGGGCTTGGCGGTCGGTCGTTTGAAGACGGGTACTCCGGCCCGACTCAATGGCCGCTCCATCGATTTTTCCAGGCTCGAGCCTCAATATGGGGACGAAGTCCCGGTTCCCTTTTCTTACGCCACTGAGCGCATCGAACTGCCGCAGGTCCCCTGCCATATCACTTATACCAATGAGCGCACCCACGAGATCATCCGTGGCGGGCTAGACCGCTCCCCTCTTTATAGTGGGGTGATCGAGGGGGTTGGTCCCCGCTACTGTCCGTCTATCGAAGATAAGGTGGTGCGCTTCCCGGAGAAGGACCAGCATCAGGTTTTTCTGGAACCGGAAGGGCTCAGCAGTGTCGAAGTCTACCCCAACGGGGTGTCCACCTCTCTGCCGCCTGATGTGCAACTGGCCTTCCTGCGTACCCTGGGGGGGTTGGAGCAGGTGGAAATCATGCGACCGGGATATGCCATTGAATACGATTATGTCGATCCGATCCAATTGCGGCCGACCCTTGAAGTCAAGGAGGTGGCGGGGCTGTTCCATGCCGGTCAGATCAACGGCACTTCGGGTTACGAAGAGGCTGCCGCGCAAGGCTTACTGGCCGGAATCAACGCCGCCCTCCAGGTCAAAGATGAGCCGCCGTTGGTGATCGGTCGGGATCAGGGCTACCTGGGGGTGATGGTCGATGACCTGGTCACCCTGGGGACCCGGGAACCCTACCGGATGTTCACTTCCCGGGCCGAGTACCGGTTGCTGTTGCGAGAGGATAATGCCGATCAGCGTTTGACCGAATTTGGTCGCCGAGTCGGTCTGGTCAGCGATTCCCAGTACCAGCGTTTTCAGCAGAAAATGCAGCGTCTCGATTTCGGCAGTCAGCGTCTCGAAACTTTGCGGATTGCCCCCGGTGATCGCGAGGTGGTGGCGCGTCTGGGTTTGGGTGACTTGCGCAACGGCGCCTCCCTGCAGGAGTTGCTGCGGCGGCCGGAACTGCAGATTGAGGATCTGTTGTTTCTCGATCCCGAGCTTGCGGCCTTGGGGGTTGATGTGCTGGAACAGCTTGAAATTGCAACGAAATATGCAGGATACATTGATCGCCAACGGGAGCAGGTGGCGCGTTTCCAGCGCGCTGAAGGGATCGCCATTCCGGTCGATTTCGACTACGTCCGGGTCGGCGGTCTGACCGCCGAGGTGCGGGAAAAGTTTATCTCCCGCCGCCCCGAAACCCTCGGTCAGGCCTCCCGGATCCCCGGGGTGACGCCGGCAGCCATCGCCATCATCAGCGTGCTGCTGCGCAAGGGGTCCCATGGCCGCCTCGACTGAATTGCATGATCTGCTGCGGGGCCAGGGGTTGGTGCTGACACCTGCTGTCGAATTAGCCCTGGAAACCTTTCTGGCCGAACTGCTGCGCTGGAATCAGAAGGTTAACCTGACTTCGATCACCAACCTGTCGGAGGCCAGGGAAAAGCATCTGCTCGATTCTTTGACTCTGCTCCCTTTGCTCCAAGGGGATGAGCGCTTGTTGGATGTCGGCTCCGGCGGAGGTTTTCCCGGTATCCCTTTGAAGTTGGCGGCCCCGGGGTTGCAGGTTCTCTCCGTCGATGCGGTGCAGAAAAAAATCGCCTTTCAGCGTCATGTCGCCCGACTGCTCGGATTACAGGGGTTTGCCGCCGAACACCTGCGGGTTGAGCAGCTGCCTCAGCATCGACTGGGAGTGGGAGGTTTTGCCGTAGTGGTCTCCCGGGCTTTTGCTTCCCTCGAGCAGTTCGCCGCCCTGGCCCTCCCCTGTCTGGCCCCAGGGGGGTCTATTGTCGCCATGAAAGGGGCCGAGGCGGAAGCGGAGTTGCGGCAGAGTTCAGCCGCGCTGGCCCGGCTTGGTTTGCAGTGCAGCGATCTGCGACACCTGCGTCTGCCGTCATCCGGTGCCCAGCGCAGCCTGATTGTGCTGACTCGCTGTTGAAACGATTAGGTTTTTCCTTTTCTGACCCGGGGTGTTGTGGTACTGTGTCGTCCCGTTGGGGAATCAAGGAGTGGTGCGGATGGGTCAGATTATTGCCGTCGTGAACCAAAAGGGAGGCGTGGGAAAAACCACGACCGCGGTCAACCTGGCCGCCTCCCTGGCGGCCGCGGAGAAACCGACCCTGCTGGTCGATATGGACCCGCAAGCTAACGCCTGCAGCGGTCTTGGTATCGATAAAAGCCGCCAGACGCTGACCATTTACCATGCCTTGCTGGGGGATGCCGAACCGGGCGAAGTGCTGGTCAAAACCAACCTCGATCACCTCGATGTGCTTCCCTCCAATACCGACCTGATCGGCGCTGAAATCGAACTGGTCACTGCCTTCTCCCGAGAAAGAAAGCTGGCCGGGGTTCTCAGCCGTCTGCGTGACCAGTACGACTATGTCATTATCGATTGTCCCCCTTCTCTCGGCCTGCTCACCGTCAATGCCCTGACGGCCGCTGATTCGGTGCTGATTCCCCTGCAATGCGAGTTCTACGCCATGGAGGGTTTGAGTCAATTGATGACGACGGTGCGGTTGATCCAGAAGGAGCTCAATCCCCGGCTCAGTATTCTCGGGATTCTGCTGACTATGTTTGATGGCCGCAACAACCTCTCCCATCAGGTCAGCGATCAGATCCGCAGCCATTTCACCGATCAGGTGTTCCAGTCGGTCATCCCTCGCAACGTCCGCCTCTCCGAGGCCCCCAGCCACGGCCTTCCGGTGCTGCTCTACGATATCACCTCCCGCGGCGCGGTGGCCTATCTCGAGTTGGCCAAAGAAATCATCGAAAAGGGAGACGCAAATGGTTAAACGCCCTGCTCTGGGCAAGGGCATCGGCGCACTGCTTGGGTCGGCGACCCAGGAGGGTGGCCGCAAGTATTTCCTCTGCCCGATCGAAGAGCTCAAGCCCCACAGCAACCAGCCCCGCAAGACCTTCAATGACGAAAAGATGGCCGAACTGGTCGCTTCGATCAGGGAGAAGGGGGTCATTCAGCCCCTGGTGGTGCGGCGGGTGGAAGACCACTACCAGATCATCGCCGGTGAACGCCGCTGGCGAGCGGCCCAGAAGGCCGGCCTGCTCGATATCCCGGTGGTGATCCAGGATGTTTCCGAAGCTTGGGCTATGGAAGTGGCCCTGATCGAGAATATTCAACGCGAAGACTTGAATCCGATCGAGGAGGCCGACGCCTACCACCACCTTATCGAGAGTTTCGATCTCTCCCAGGAGGAGGTGGCCAAGCGAGTCGGCAAAGACCGCTCCACCGTGGCCAACTCCATTCGCCTGCTGCGCCTCCCGGGACTGGTGCGCGGCGACGTGATCGCCGGTCGCATGGCCATGGGGCACGCCCGCGCCCTGCTCTCCCTGGAGCAGGATGAGGATATCCTCGAGGCCCGCGAGCAGTTGCTGGCGAAGCGTTTTTCCGTTCGTGAAACCGAGGCTTTGGTCAAGAAAATCAAAGCCTTCGGTCGGCCTCCCAAGGTTGGAACGAAACCGGCTGTTGATCCGCAGTTGACCCATCTGGCCGGCGAGTTGAAGCGCTCTTTGGGGACCCAGGTGAAGATTGTTCCCAAGGGTAAGGGGGGCAAGATCGAGATTGCCTATTTTTCCGCCGCCGAACTCGATCGCCTGCTCGAACTGTTCGGCATTTCCTGACCGCTTTCCTTTGAGGCGCCGTGGCCATGTTTAACAAGAAGGATCAACGACCGATGCGCAAAGAAACTCCATTGGAAAAAAGTGAAATCAAGGCTTTTCTCGGTCCCGGAAGTCATTTCGAAGGGAAGCTGCAGTTCCATGAAATCGTTCGCATCGACGGCATCTTTCGGGGCGAGGTCAGCTCCAAGGATACCTTGATTGTCGGCGAAACCGCTGATCTGCAGGCTGAAGTTGAGGTTGGCAGTCTGATCCTCAGCGGCCGCTTTCGGGGCAACGTCAAGGCCTCGGTGCGGGTGGAGTTGCGCGCTCCGGCCCAGGTCGACGGCAGCATCGAAACCCCGGCGCTGGTGGTCGAGGACGGGGTGGTGCTCAACAGCACCATTATCATGAAAAAACCCGGTGAACTCGAGCGGGAGGAGTGAACCTGTCGGTTCCGGTGAAAATCCGCAAGAATGCTTGATGGCTGGCCAAAGATTGTTGACATGGCTGCTGTGATGTGGTAGCAATACCCCGTTTTACCCCCTCTCCGGGGGGTTTTTTAATCTCTAAAATCTGTATACAGTATACCGACGACCGGGTTCCGGTCCGAAGACTTTTGACGAGGTGTGGCAGTGATCAATATCGATTGGACTTTGCTTCTCCAGTTCGGCAACTTTCTGGTGCTGTTGCTGGTGCTGAATGCCCTGCTCTACCGCCCTCTCCGTGCTGTTTTGGCTCAGCGCAAGGCGACGGTGGATGGTGCTTACGACCGCGCCAAGGCGCTGGAGGAGAGCATCAATGACAAGATGAGCCGTTACCAGCAGCAGCTCAAGGCCGCCAAGGACAAGGGGGCCCAGGAGAAGGCTGAACTGCGCCAGGCCGCCCAGGCCGAAGAGACCAAGGTGCTGCAGGCCGCCCAGGCAGGTGCCAACGAGAAGTTGGACCGCATCCGCACCCAGGTCGCCGTCGAAGCCGAGGGTGCCCGCACTGCCCTGCAGGGCGAAGCACAGAATCTGGCTGGCCTGGTGGCTGCCAAAGTCTTGGGAAGGAGCCTGTAATGAACTGGAGTTTTACCCAAACCAAAACCGCGCAGCGGTTGTTACTGGCGTTGACGTTGCTGCTTATGACTGCTGGTGTCGCCTTGGCGGCTGGCGGTGGTCATGTCGACAGTGGCGTTCTGCTCAAAGACTTTCTCTACCGCTGTCTTAACTTCGTGCTGATGCTGGCCATTCTGATTTACTTCGTGGCCAAGCCCTTCAAAAAAGGGATGGCGTCCCGGCGCGAAGGGATTGCAAAGGCATTGCAGGAGGCGGAAGCCACCCGTCAACAGGCCGAGGCCAAGTTTGCTGAATACGATGCCAAGCTGAGCAAGGCCGAAGGGGAAATCGAGCAGATCTACGCGGCCATTCGCCAGGAAGGCGAGCAGGAGCGCGAGCGCATCCTCGCCAATGCCCAGGAAATGGCGGTCAAAATTCAGCAGGAAGCGGAAAAATCCGCCGCCACCGCGGTGGCTAAGGCCCGTTTGGAACTGCGCCAGGAGGCGAGCAAGCTTGCCGTCACCTTGGCCGAAGAGTTGCTGAAAAAAGATTTCACCGAAGCCGACCATGTGCGTCTGGTTGAGGAATACATGCAGAAGGTGGGAGAACTACATTGAGTATCAGCGCGATATCCAAACGGTATGCCAAAGCCCTGGTTAATATTGGGGCTGAGCAGCAGGCGGTGGAGCGATATGGCCAGGAACTGGCAAACGTGAGTTACGTCTTCGCTTCTGAAGACCAGCTGCGCCTGTTGCTGGAAAGCCCCACCTTCCCCCTCGACAAAAAATCGACCATGCTGAAGGAATTGAGCGAAGTACTGCAGCTCTCCGACGGCATGCGCAACTTTCTCGGTCTATTGCTGCAAAAAGACCGGCTGAAGTTCCTCGGTCAGATCTCCAGCGATTACCGGATTCTCGCCGACGAACTCTCTGGAACGGTTCGGGCCCAGATTACCTCGGCTGGCGAACTCGACGGAGCTCAGCGGGAGGCGATCCGGCTGGCCTTGGAAAAACAGACCGGCAAGACGGTCGAGCTGCGGGTGCACGTCGACTCGACCCTGATTGGCGGCCTGCAGGTCGGCATCGGCGGCAAGGTTTTCGACGGCAGCGTTAAAACTCAATTGAAGCGTATTGCGGATACACTAAATAAGGGGTGATAAGGTCTTATGGAAATCAGAGCCGAAGAAATCAGCGCAATTATCAAGAAGCAGATCGAAAATTTCGGTCGCGAAGTGGAAATCAGCGAAACCGGCACCATCATCTCGGTCGGTGACGGTATCGCCCGTATCCATGGCCTCGACAAGGCGATGGCAGGCGAGTTGCTGGAGTTCCCCGGCGGCATCATGGGGATGGTCCTCAACCTCGAAGAGGACAACGTCGGTGCGGCGATCCTCGGCGAAGGCCATCACATCAAGGAAGGCGATCTGGTCAAGCGCACCGAGCGCATCGTCCAGGTTCCCGTCGGCGAGGCCCTGATCGGTCGCGTGGTCAACGGCATCGGTATTCCCATCGACGGCAAAGGCGCCATTGAAACCGATACCTTTCGTCAGGTTGAAATCAAGGCCCCCGGCATCGTCGCCCGGAAATCGGTCCACGAGCCGATGCAGACCGGCCTCAAAGCCATCGACGCCATGGTTCCCATCGGCCGCGGCCAGCGCGAGCTGATCATCGGTGACCGTCAGACCGGCAAGACCGCTGTCGCCCTTGACACCATCATCAACCAGAAGGGCCAGGGCGTTGTCTGTATTTACGTCGCCATCGGCCAGAAGCGCTCCACCGTTGCCCAGGTGGTGAGCAAGCTGCAGCAGCACGGCGCCATGGATTTCACCATCGTCGTTGCCGCAACGGCTTCGGACCCGGCGCCGATGCAGTTCATCTCCCCCTACACCGGCGTTACCATGGGCGAGTTCTTCCGCGACAGCGGCAAGCACGCTCTGATCGTTTACGATGACCTCTCCAAGCAGGCTGTCGCTTACCGTCAGCTCTCGCTGCTGCTGCGCCGCCCGCCGGGACGCGAAGCCTACCCTGGCGACGTTTTCTACCTCCACAGCCGCCTGCTCGAACGTGCCGCCAAGCTTAACGATGATCTCGGCGCCGGGTCTTTGACTGCGCTGCCGATTATCGAGACCCAGGCCGGTGACGTCTCCGCCTACATCCCGACCAACGTTATCTCCATCACTGATGGTCAGATCTTCCTCGAGACCGACCTCTTCTACTCCGGTGTACGCCCGGCGATCAACGTTGGTCTGTCGGTCTCCCGCGTCGGTGGCAGCGCCCAGGTCAAGGCGATGAAGCAAGTTGCCGGCACTCTGCGTCTGGCCCTGGCTCAGTACCGTGAGATGGCCGCCTTTGCCCAGTTCGGTTCCGACCTCGATGCCGCCACTCAGCGTCAGCTCAACCGTGGCGCCCGTCTGGTCGAGATTCTCAAGCAGGGGCAGTACAAGCCGCAGTCGGTCGAGAAGCAGGTTCTGGTCATCTATGCAGCCAACAACGGCTATGTCGATGCCTATCCTGTGAGCTCTATTTGTCGTTACGAGGCAGAGTTGGTCTCCTTCCTGGAAAGCCGTCATGCTCAACTGTTGACCGATGTGCGCACCAAGAAGGCCCTGGATGCCGAAATCGAAGGTCGGGTCAAGGCCGCCCTGGAAGAATTCAAGGGGCAGTTCGTCGCCTAAACCACCGCTAGCCAAAGGTTTGGATAGATGCCAAGTCTCAAATCAATAAAAAAGCGGATTGGCTCGGTTAAAAACACCAGCCAGATCACCAAGGCGATGAAAATGGTCTCCGCAGCCAAGCTGCGGCGGGCCCAGGACGCCGTTGTGGCCGCCCGCCCCTATGCCGACAAGATGATGCAGGTGCTCTCAAGCCTCGCCGCCCGCGAGGAAGCCGAAGCTCATCCGCTGCTGAAGGAGCGTGGCAAAGAGCGCGCACTGGTGGTGCTGCTGACCGCCGACCGCGGACTTTGCGGTGGCTTCAACGCCAACGTCTCCAAGGCCGCTGAGCGCTTCGTCCGTGCCAATACCGACGGGTTCGGCGCCATCGACCTGCTGATCATCGGCCGCAAGGGGAAGGAATACCTCAAGTCCCGCGGCCTCAACGTGGCCAAGGTCTACGAAAACATCACCGGCAGCATCTCCTACAGCACCGCATCGCTGATCGGCCAGGAGGTGGTGGACTGGTACGTCGAAGAGAAATATGACGCCGTCTACATGGTCTACAACGCCTTCCGTAGCGCCATTGCCCAGGATGTGACCGTCACCAAGTTGCTGCCGATCGTGCCAAAAGAGGTCGACGAGGGGGTCCACGTCGCCGAGTACATCTACGAACCGAGCCGCGGCGAGGTGCTCAAGGAGATCATGCCCAAGCACATCGAAGTGCAGATCTTCCGGGCTCTGCTCGAATCGGTCGCCTCTGAGCATGGCGCACGCATGAGCGCCATGGACAGTGCCAGCAAAAACGCCAAGGAAATGATCGGCAAACTGACCCTGCAATACAACCGGGCCCGTCAGGCCGCGATCACCAAGGAACTGTTGGAGATCATCTCCGGTGCCGAATCGATCAAAAAGTAATTCAACGAACATAGATTCTTGCCCGGCGCGGCTGGGACAAAGGAGGAACGTTTCAGATGAATAAAGGAAAAATTACTCAGGTCATCGGTCCCGTCGTCGACGTGGAATTCGAAGCCGGCCGGCTCCCCGAGATCTATCATGCGCTGAAAATTACCAACCCTTCCCTCGGTAGTGGGGAGTGGAATCTGGTGGTCGAAGTCTCCCAGCACCTGGGGGAGAACACCGTCCGCGCCATCGCCATGGACTCCACAGACGGCCTGGTTCGTGGCCAAGAGGTTCTCGACACCGGCAAGCAGATTCTGATGCCGGTTGGTCGTGGCACCCTCGGTCGGATTCTGAACGTCGTCGGCGAGCCGGTCGACGAGGCTGGCCCGATCACCACCGAATTTCAGTGGGAAATTCACCGTCCGACCCCCGAGTTCGTTGACCAGTCGACCAAGGTTGAAGCCTTCGAAACCGGCATCAAAGTTGTTGATTTGTTGGCCCCCTACCCCCGCGGCGGAAAAATCGGCCTGTTCGGCGGCGCCGGGGTCGGCAAGACCGTTCTGATCATGGAACTGATTCACAACCTCGCCAAGCAGCACGGCGGCTTATCGGTTTTCGCCGGTGTCGGCGAGCGGACCCGCGAGGGCAACGACCTCTGGCATGAGATGAGGGAGTCAGGTGTTCTCGAAAAAACCGCACTGGTCTATGGCCAGATGAACGAGCCCCCTGGAGCTCGTGCTCGCGTCGCCCTCTCCGCCCTCACCGTCGCCGAATATTTCCGCGACGAAGAAGGCCAGGACGTGCTGTTGTTCGTCGACAACATCTTCCGCTTCACCCAGGCCGGTTCCGAGGTTTCGGCGCTGCTCGGCCGGATTCCTTCGGCGGTCGGTTACCAGCCGACCCTCTCCACCGAAATGGGCGAGTTGCAGGAGCGCATCACCACCACCAACAAAGGCTCGATCACCTCGGTCCAGGCCATTTACGTCCCTGCCGACGACTTGACTGACCCGGCCCCAGCCACCGCCTTTGCTCACCTCGACGCCACCACCGTTCTCTCCCGTCAGATCGCCGAGCTCGGCATCTATCCGGCGGTTGACCCCCTCGACTCTACCAGCCGGATCCTCGATCCCATGGTGGTTGGCGAGGAGCACTATAAAATCGCCCGGGAAGTGCAGTTCGTGCTGCAGCGCTACAAGGACCTGCAGGACATCATCGCCATCCTTGGTATGGACGAGTTGTCCGAAGAAGACCGTCTGGTGGTTGCCCGGGCCCGGAAGATTCAGCGCTTCCTCTCCCAGCCCTTCCATGTCGCCGAAGTCTTCACCGGCTCCCCCGGCAAGTACGTCCAGTTGGCGGACACCATCAAGGGGTTCCAGGAAATCGTTGCCGGCAAGTATGACGATATCCCCGAGCAGGCCTTCTATCTGGTTGGAACCATTGAAGAGGCGCTGGAGAAGGCCAAGAAGCTGGCCGCCTAAGAGATGTAGCATCGGCGGGGCTTGCGAGCCCCGCCTCGCCTGCAAAGGACGCGCGTAATGGCAGAAAAGCTCAAACTGGAAATGGTCACCCCTTATAAAAGGGTTCTCTCCGAAGAGGTTGACGAGGTTACCGCTCCCGGTACCATCGGTGAACTCGGTCTGCTGCCGGGGCATACCCCCTTGCTGACCAATCTCAAGATCGGTGAACTCTCCTACCGCCAGGGGGGCCAGAACTTCCACGTGGCCGTCAACTGGGGCTACTTGGAGATCGAAGACGACACCGTCACTGTGCTGGTGGAAACCGCCGAGCCGGCCGATCAGATCGACCTGGCTCGGGCCAAGGAGGCCTTGGGTCGGGCTGAGGCCGCGCTGAAAAAGCTCAACCCGGACGACAAGGATTTCCTGGTCATGCAGGCCGCTCTCGAGCGGGCGATGATCCGGATTCAGGTGGCCGGCCGTCAAGGTCGTTAAGCTGCCATCTTGACAAAGTAAAAGAAGGGGGCGGACTTTCGAGTCCGCCCCCTTCTTTTTGTTTCACCTTAAGTCAAAACTGTTAGCGGTCTAACTGTCCTTGCTTTTATTGAGCAGTTCGGACATTTTGACTTCCACCAGAGTCAAATGATCGCGCATCTTTTCCCGGGCGGCCTCCGGATCGTGCCGGGAGATCGCTTCCAGAATCTCCCGGTGATGGGTGAGCAGCAGGTCTACGTAGCCCTCGCGGCGGTAAAATTCGGTCAGAGCGACCTGGATGGTACTGTGGAACAGTCCGTGGATGGTGTTGAGCACATGCACCTGCAGGGTGTTGTGGGTGGCTGCGGTGATCGCATAGTGAAACTGGGCGTCAACGTCGGCGTCCCACCCTCCCCCCTTGGCCTGGCGCTCCATTTCCTTGTATAATTGGCGCATTTTGGCGATGTCTTCGTCGGTCGCCCGTTTCGCCGCCAGATAGGCCGACCAGGTCTCCAGCCCCATACGAACCTCGGCCAGGGAATGCTGCAGACGGGGGTTGTTCTCCACCATACTGGTCAGGGGATCGGAGAGGGAGGTTTCGGTCAGGGAGCGGACAAAGGTTCCACCGCCCTGGCGCGACTCCACCAACCCCATGGCTTCGAGCACCATGATCGCCTCTCGAACCGAGGGGCGGCTGACCCCGAGCATGGTGGCCAGATCCCGCTCCGACGGCACTCGCTCGCCAGGCTTAAGATCGCCCTGGGAGATCAGGGCTCTGATCTGTTCGACAATTTCTTCCGATATTTTTTTTGGCCGGATCGGCTTAAATACGATGGTCATGCCAATGCTCCAAGTGGGTTACTGGTAGGACCAGTTTACTAGCATGGCTGGCGGTAAAAATCAAGTGAACAGCCGTTCAGGAGGGAGCAGGACGTGAACAAAGCGCGGCAGATTCTGCATCTCGACCTCGATGCCTTCTATGCCTCGGTGGAACAGCTCGATGAACCGGCCCTTCGGGGGCAACCGGTGATCGTCGGCGGGGTGTCCGACCGCGGGGTGGTTTGTGCCTGTTCCTACGAAGCCCGGCGTTTCGGGGTGCGCTCGGCGATGGGGATGCTGCGGGCGCGCCAACTCTGTCCGGAGGCGGTCGTGCGCCCGGTACGGATGGGGCGCTACCGTGAACTGTCGGAAGAGGTGTTTGCCATTTACAGGCGCTACACCGACCGCATCGAACCGCTGTCGATTGATGAAGCCTTTCTCGATGTGACCGGCTGCGAGCGGTTGTTCGGTCCTCCGCTGAAGATTGCCGCAGCCATTCGCGCAGCGGTTAAGGAAGAAACCGGTTTGACCGTCAGCGCCGGGGCGGCCGGGAACAAATTTTTGGCCAAACTGGCTTCGGAGCGGGGCAAGCCCGATGGCTTGGTGGAAATTCTCCCCGGGGAGGTTGACAGCTTTCTGTTGGCGCTGCCGGTGGCCAGTCTCTGGGGGGTTGGGCGGGTGACGGCTGAGCGTTTGCAGCAGCTGGGGTTGCAGCGGGTGGCGGATCTGCGCAAGGCCGGTGAGGAACGCTTGGCCAAACTTTTAGGTAGTCAGGGTGTGCAGTTGTACCGGCTCTCCCTGGGCCTGGATGAGCGCCCGGTGGAGTCGTCGGGGCGGCCAAAATCCCTCGGCCATGAGGAGACCTTTGCCCAGGATCGCTGGGATCATAAGGGCTTGGAAGTCGAACTGCTGGCCATGACGGAGCGGGTGGCGAGCCGGGTGCGGCGTTTGGGGCTGGAGGCGGGCTGCGTGACGGTCAAGGTCAAGTACGGCGATTTCACCCAGGTGACCCGCAGTGCCAGTCTGAGCAGCGCGGTCAGCAGTCTGGAGGGAATCTATCCCCAAGCCAGGGAGCTGCTGGGCCGTACCGAATCCGGGCGACGCTCGGTGCGGCTGCTGGGCTTGACTCTGTCCCAGCTGCAACCGGCAGGAGCCGGGCAATCGGACCTCTTTGGCCAGGAACAGCGCACCCGCCAGCAGTCCCTTGATCAAGCGTTGGATAGGGTTCGGGACCGATTTGGCCGCGATGGCATTGTCCGTGGCACCCTGTTGCCGGAGCGCTCAGGGGAGCCGTCGGACGACGGCGGCGAGTGAGGTGAGCAGGTCCTGGTGACCAAGGGCTTCGCAGGTCATGGAGGGGCGCTTCGACAGGGTTTGCACCAGCCGGAACAGCTCACCGAAATCGATCTTGCCCGCTCCCACCGGCAGATGCTCATCGGCGTCGCCATGGTTGTCATGCAGATGCAGATGCGCGGTATGAGGGCCGAGGCGGTTAAACCACTCGGCCAAGGGGGTACGGGAAAACAGCTGCCAATGGCCGATGTCGAAGCAATGGGACAGCCAGGGGGAGTTCAGCTGATCCAGTAGCGTGGCCAGCGGGTCGGGTTGATGGTCGAAAATATTTTCCAGCGCCAGCAGACAGTTCTGGTCTGCTGCCTGAGGCAGCCAAGGCTCCCAGAAACTGGCGCTGGCTTCCAGCCAGAGGTGTTCCTGCCCCTGATAGCGCCAGCGGTCGAAGCCCGGGTGAACCACCATCAGGCGGGCACCGAGACAGCCTGCCGCGAACAGGGTCTGCTCGATCCGCTTGCGGGTGACCGCGGTGACCAGAGGATCAAGGGCGCCGGGATTCAGATCGTGAAAAGGCGCATGCACGGTCACAGCCAGTTCTGCGGCCGCAAGCTCTCTCCCCACAGCCAGCATCTGCTGGGTCGATAAATCATCCAGTTCCCGGCAGCTGAAAGCGATTTCCGGCGCGATTCGATGCTGCAGAAAAAATCTCAACTCCGATGGCAACATTCGGGCCGGTAGTCGGCCGTGGACTCCCTTATGCATGAGATGCTCCGGCGGCAATCGTTTCAAGTTTGTAAATGGCGGAAAGCTGCTCCGGGGTGACCAGCCCAGGCTTCGATCCGCGAATACCCGACCGGGCCAAGAGCGATGACTGCAGTAAGGGTGAGCAGGGGGAATTGCAGATGGCGGACGGGATCCATGCGGGCTCCGGCGGGGTCGGTCGGAAAATCATAGCGCTGCAAGGATGAAAAAACAAGGAGATATAGGTGGTTGCACGACTTTGCAGTGGCAGAAAAAGCTTGACTTGCTCTGTATACTGTATACACTTTAATATCATAATGTTCTAAAGGGGGGGTGTCCGGTGCGAAAAAAACCTATCGAACGGCATCAAACGCTGCGAGAAAAAATTCTCGAGGCGATTCGCGAAGCGATACTCAAAGGGGCCCTGAAGCCAGGAGAAAAGGTTGCCGAGCCGGAGTTGGCCGAACGCTTCGGCATCAGCCGTACCCCGATTCGAGAGGCCTTTCGGCAGCTCGAATCCGAGGGCTACCTGACAGTGATCCCCCGTAAGGGGGCGGTGGTCACCTCCCTTTCGGAGCGCGATGTTGAGGAATTCTACGCCATCAAGAGCATTCTGGAAGGCTATGCTGCCCGTATGGCGGCGGAGAATCTCAGCGCTAAAGAGATTGAGCGCCTCGAAGCGATCAATGAAAAACTCAAACTGTTGGCTCAGGAGGGGGATTTCAAAACCTTCTTCCGGGTCCATAATGAATTCCACGATCTGTTTATCCGGGCCGCCGGAAACGACAAGTTGATGGAGCTGATCTCCCAGTTGATGCTCAAATTCAATCGCCTGCGGATGACCTCTCTCTCCCTCCCCGGGCGGATGGACATCTCGGTGCAGGAACATGAAAAAATCATCGAGGCCTTCAAGCGCAAGGATGGCTCGGCGGCCGACAATCAAGTCCGGAAAACCGCGGCTTACGGCGGCCAGGTGCTGATTCAGAGCATGGCCCAGGCCGAGGGTCGGCGGGTGGAGAAGTCGGTGCTGCGACAGATGGTTGATGTCTGATCCTGGCCACGCGTAGCCAAGCCCATGGGCGGCCCTTTTCGAAAGAGAAGGGCCGCTTTTCATTGGGCTGGGCTGGCGGTGGCAGCTTGCTTCACCCCAGAGAGTGTGCCATAGTTGTCGCCTGTGTGACCTGTTCTCAGGTCGAATCTTTATCATTATTAAGGAGTGTCTGAATGAAGCGCGGATTGTTGGGTTGTTTGATGTGTCTGTTGGCGGTCGCCCCTGCCCAGGCGACCTCCTTTGAGCTCGGTTTGAATGATTCCAGTGCGCAGCTACGCCTGGGTCATCCTTTGCGCAGTGACGATCTCGGTCAGACCCTGCTGCAGGCCCGGGCGCTCTACAGCGACAAGGAAGAGACCAAGCTCGGCTCCCTGGGGCTGGAGTTTGCCGGCGAGCCCGGCAACGTTCTGGGGTTCGAGGTTGGCGTCGGCGCCACCTCTTATCTCGGGAAAACTCATCGTGGGCGGGATTTTTTCAACCTGGCTCTGAGCCTGCGGGCTGAGTATGCCCCTCCGGCTCTGGGTGGTTTTGGCTTTGGCGGCCGCTTGGCCTATGCTCCCGAGGTGCTCTCCTTTGTCGAATCCGAGTCCCTGTTCGAGTCCTCCGGCCAAATCAGCTATGCTGTAACCCCGAAGGCGCGGGTGTTTGTCGAATACCAGAATCTGCGCAACGAGTTCGAGCGTCGTGGTAACTGGACCATCGACGATGCCATCCGTCTTGGTTTCCAAACCCGCTTTTAAGAGGTTGGCCGGGGTACTCCCCGGCTGTGAAACCGTTTTCAAAGTGCCCGGTCATGCAGTTGACCGGGCACTCCCTTCTGTCCCGAGTGACCATGAGCGATCTTGACGCCGCCAGCATCTCATTGGTCGATTCCACCGGGGTCCAACCGGACCTGCCAGCCTATTTCTCCGCCAGTCTCGATGGCCTGCCCGCGGGAAGCCATGCCCCCTGCGATCTGTTTCTGCGCAGCCGAACCGGCCGCTACGTCCTCTACGCCGGCCGAGGGTTGCTTTTCGACAGTCTGCAGCGCCAGCAATTACATTCCGCCGGGCTGAACAGCCTGTTCATCCGCCGGGAAGAGGCCAGCCTCTACTTTACCTACCTGAAAGAAACCCTGGTCTCTCTGGTGCAGAACCCGAGCACTCCCGCCGCGGTCAAGGCCAAGGCGGTGCACAGCAGTTGCCGCGAGGTACTGCGCCAGGTGTTGGAAGAGCCCCGGGCCGCCTTTCTGGCCCAGGCCGAGGAGATCATCGCCCCCACCGTTGACCTGATAGCTGCCGGCGGCGAGGCGGTGCGCCATCTCATCGATCTGACCGCCTACGACCATTCCACCTATGTCCATTCCACCAACGTCGGCATCTTTGCCGTCGCCCTGGCCCGCAAGGTCTACGGCCGCTCGGCCGAGCATGATCTGAAACGGCTGGGAGCCGGTTTTTTCCTCCACGACCTCGGCAAGCGCCAGATCCCCATCGACATTCTGAATAAACCCGGTGCCCTGAGCAGCCATGAGCGGCAGATCGTCAACCTCCACCCCGAGGATGGCCACCGGTTGCTGCTCGGCAGTTCGCTGCTGACCGAGGAGGCCAAGGTCATTATTCTGCAGCACCATGAGCGCGATGATGGCAAGGGCTATCCCTACGGCCTGAAAAAGGGGGATATCCATCCCTATGCGCGGATCTGCCGGCTGGTTGATGTCTACGAGGCGCTGACTTCGAAACGGCCCTATCATCAGCAACGCTCGACCTACGATGCCCTCAAGCTGATGCGGGAGGAGGTGCTGGTCGATATCGACCGTTCCCTGTTCGAGGAGTTTCTCGGCCTGTTTTCCCGCTGATCGCGAGGGCTTTGACCCTCAAGTGCGCAGGCGACCGCCGCGGGTGATCAGCAGCGCCGCCCAGGCAAACAGGGCCGCTGCGCTCAAGGCTGCGACCCCGAAAGCGGTGCTCAGGGGGAGATCGCCGACCCCGAGAATAGCGTGGCGAAAGCCGTCGATAAGGTAAAACAGAGGGTTGAGGTGGGACAGGGTATTCCAGGGGGCGGGCAGGATGGAGATCGGATAAAACACCCCGCCCAGATAGATCAGCGGCAGGATGATGAAGTTGGAATACATCGAGAGGGCATCGAAATTGCTGGCGTAAAGGGCGGCGATCAAGCCGAACTGGGCAAACAGAAAGCTGGCGATCACCGCCATTGCCAGGGCCGCGCCCGGGTACACCCAGGGGAGTTGGGCAAAGCCCAGCGAGATCAGCCAGGTCACGCCGCCGACTGCCAGCCCCCGCAGCATCGCCGCCAGGGTGTAGGCCAGAATCAACTGCCGTGGGCTGACCGGGGTGACCAGCAGGTCGACGATATTACCGAGATAGCGGGACATGAACAGGGATGAGGAGCAGTTGGCGAAGGAGTTGTTGATCACCCCCATCAGAATCAGCCCGGGAATCACGAACTGGGCGTAACTGAAATCGGGGAGCACACTGATGCGTTCGCCGAGGGTAGCGCCGAAGACGAACAGGTAGAGGGCGGCGGTGATGATCGGAGTGATCAGGGTCTGCGAGCCGACCCGCAGAAAGCGCCGCACCTCTTTTTGCAGTAGAGTATAAAAAGGGAGCCAGGGGAGATAGGGGCGCTGATTCATGCGCCACCCCGGGGTTTGCCGGCGGTGAGCTGGAGGAAGATCTCTTCCAGCCCGGCGCGGCGGGTCTCCAGGTCGGTGACGGTCAGGCCGGCGCTGCTGAGCAGAGCCAACAGTTCGGCGACGTTGCTCTTTTCCCGCAGGGCAATGGTCAACTGGCGCCCCTCGGCGGAAAGCTGTGCTCCCCTTCCCTGCAGTGCTGCTGGCAGCTGCGAAAGCGGCGGGTCGATCTGCACCACCAGATCCCGCCCCCCCATCCGTTCCAACAGCGCTGCTGTCGGCTCCATGGCGATCAGCTCGCCATGATGCATGATCGCCAGTCGGCCGCACATCTCCTCGGCTTCTTCCAGGTAGTGGGTGGTGAGCAGAATGGTGGTGCCGTCGGCATTGATTTCGCGCACGAACTCCCAGAGGGTATGGCGCAACTCCACATCGACCCCGGCGGTCGGTTCATCGAGGATCAGCAAGGGCGGGCGATGGATCAGCGCCTTGGCGATCATGAAGCGACGCTTGAGACCGCCGGAGAGTTTGATCATCACCTTGTGCAGATGGGGGCCGAGGCCGAGGCGCTCGATCAGCTTCTGCCGCCAGGCCTTGTCGTCCCGTACTCCGTAGTAGCCGCTGTGGAAGCGCAGCGCCTGGTCGATGGTGAAGAAGTTGTCGATGACGATTTCCTGGTGCATGACCCCGGTCAGGCGGCGGGCGGTAACATAATCGCTCTGATTGTCGTGGCCGAAAACCTCGATCCGCCCCTGGTCGATGCGGGTGACTCCGGCGATCATGTTGATGGTGGTGCTTTTGCCGGCGCCGTTGGGGCCGAGCAGACCGAAAATTTCACCGGGCTGGATTTCGAGGCAAAGATTTTTGACCACCGCATCTCTGCCGTAGCTCTTCTGCAGGCCGGTGATGGCGAGGGCGGGGGTCATGGCAGGATTAGCCAGCGGCTTCCTCCTCGGCTTCGGCATCGACCGGCTTTTTCTTGCCGAACAGGCGGGCGACGATAATCCCGACTTCGTAGAGAATCACGAAGGGGACGGCCAGAGCGGTCTGGGAGAAGACATCCGGGGGGGTCAGCACGGCGCCGATGATGAAGGCGACCAGAATGGCGTATTTGCGGTTCTTGCTCAGCCAGTGATGATCGACCACGCCCATCCGGGCCAGAAAGAAGATCACCACCGGCAACTCGAAAACCATACCGAAGGCCAGCAGCAGTTGCGAGGTCAGGCTCAGGTAAGAACCCATGGAGAGCATGGCACTGATCTCGCCGGTGGAGGTGCCGAACTTCACCAGGAAGGCGAAGATCATCGGGAAGACGAAGATAAAACCGAAGTAGGTGCCACTGCCGAAACAGAGGCAACCGGCCAGCACAAAGGGGAGCGCCAGACGTTTTTCGTGGGCGTAGAGTCCGGGGGCGATAAAACCCCAGATCTGCCAGAGGATGACCGGCAGCGCGACCACCAGTCCGGCCAGGGCGGCAACCTTCAGATAGGTGAAGAAGGGCTCGGTGGCGTTGATGAAGACCAGTGAGCTGCCGGGCGGAAGGGCGGCCTTGACCGGATCGGCGATCAGCCGGAACAGTTGCTCGGCAAAGCTGTAGCAACCCAAGAAGGCAAGGATCCAGGCGCCGGCGGCAATCATCAGCCGCTTACGCAGCTCCTCCAGGTGGCTGGTGAACGGGAGTTGCTGATCAGACATTCGGGCGGTCCTGGGGGGCTTCGGCGGCAGCGGGGGCGCTTTCGGTTTCGGCGGTTTTCGGCGCTGCGGCGTCGCTGTTGGCGGCTGGCTCGCTGTTGCCCGGGGCCTGGATCTTACCTTCCCGCAGCAGGCGGTCGCGGGTGTCGGTGGTGCGGCTCTCTTCTTGAATCGAGCTCTTGAGATCGTCGGTGGCGCGACGGAACTCGGCCAGCCCCTTGCCGAGGGCGCGGGCGATATCGGGAAGTTTTTTCGGGCCGATGACGATCAGGGCCAGGGCCAAAATGAGCAGCAATTCGGGCATGCCGATTCCGAACATAGAAAAGATCCTTGCAGGCAATAGGGTCGACAGGAGAGACAAAGAGCGAGAATAGCCCCATTCCCCGACGCTGTCAAGGATCGGGACAGTGCCGATAAGGGTTTGACATAGCAGGGTTTTTAAACTAGTATGCCGCCACCGTTGGCTATTAACGAGAAGAGGCTTCGATGAACCAGGAAGAACTCAAGCAGGACATTCGCCGCCTGGCCCGCGAGCGCGACGCGCTGCTGCTGGCGCATAACTACCAGCGTGACGAAATCCAGGAAATCGCCGATATTACAGGGGACTCTCTGGCCCTGTCGATGGAGGCCGCAGGAACCCACCGCCGGGTGATCGTCTTTTGCGGGGTGCATTTCATGGCCGAAAGCGCCGCCATGCTGGCTCCGGATAAACTGGTGCTGCTCCCTCGCGCCGATGCCGGCTGCCCGATGGCCGACATGGTCACTGCCGAGGGACTGCGGGAGTTCAAGGCCCGTTTCCCTGGGGCACCGGTGGTCACCTACGTCAATTCCTCCGCGGCGGTCAAGGCCGAAAGCGATATCTGCTGTACCAGCGCCAATGCGGTGCGGGTGGTCAATTCCCTCCCCGACCGGGAGGTGATCCTGACTCCCGATCGCAATCTGGCCCAATATATCGCCGGCCAGACCGACAAGATCTGTCATATCTGGGATGGCTACTGCCCCACCCACGAGCGTCTCACCGTGGCCGATGTGCAGCGGGCCCGCGCCGAGCATCCCGAGGCGCTGTTTATGGCTCACCCCGAGTGCCCTCCGGCCGTGCTGGAGCTGGCCCAGCATATCTGCTCCACCAGTGGCATGTACGATTATGCCCGCACCAGCCCGGCCAAGGCTTTCATCGTTGGCACCGAAATGGGAATTCTCTATCGGCTGCGCCGGGAGAACCCCGACAAGCAGTTCATCCTGCCGACCTCGCGACTGATCTGCCCCAATATGAAATTGACCTCGCTGGAGGATCTGCACAAATGCCTGCAGACCCTGAGCCCGCAGATCACCGTCCCGGCCGATATCGCCGCCCGGGCCCGGGTCACCCTTGAACGGATGCTGGCCGTCCCCCGCGACTGAGCCGGAGCAACCTTTGATGCGGGGCGCGCTCAGCGCGCCCCGCCCCCCCAACCATGGAAACAGCCCTCCCCTCTTCTGAGCTTCACCACGCCACCAGCCGAGTCCTGGTCGAAACCCTGCGCGCCGGTGCCACCCGGGTCGAGCTGCTCGGCCTGCAGGGCTCCAGCGCCGCCCATCTGCTCGCCTGTCAGTTGGCCGCAGGTGACGAAACCCTCGCCATTCTCTGCGCCGACCAGAAGCAGGCCCAGCAGCTGGTCGCCGACCTGACCTTCTATCATGGCCATCCCGGGGAGATTTTTTATTTCCCCCACTGGGAGGTTCGTCCCTACGAACCCCTGACCCCCCATCCCGAAGTCGAGGCGACCCGCTTGGCAGCGTTGGCGGCCCTGCACGAAGGGCGGGCCCGGGCCCTCGTCTGCACCCCCCGGGCGCTGATGCAGCGGGTCATCCCCAGGGCGGTGCTGGCCGAGCTGCGGGAACTGCTGATCACCGAGGAGGAATATCCCCGCCACGCACTGCTGGGGAGGCTGCTCGATCTCGGCTATGCCGCCGTGCCGCTGGTGGAGGATCGCGGCACCTTCAGTGCCCGTGGCGATCTGCTCGATATCTATCCCCCTTCCCGCCAGGAACCGGTGCGGATCGAGTTTTTCGGCGACTATATCGAGCGGATGCGCCCCTTCGATCCGGCGACTCAGCGCTCGCGGGCCGAGGAACTGGAGGAGTTGCTGCTGCTGCCGGCCCGGGAGATGGTGTTGGCCGGGGAGCATCTGGAAACCTTTGCCCGCGGTCTGAAAGATCGCTGCGACGCCCTGGGAATCCCCCGCACCCAGCGTGAGGCGGTGCTGGAGGAGGTCCGTGAGGGGTTGCTGGCGCCGGGGCGGTCCTTCCTGCTGCCGCTCAACTATGCCGGCCTCGATACCCTGTTCCAGTACCTGCCCAAGGCCCGCTGGGTGCTGCAGGATCCGCCGGCCCTGGAGCAGGCGGCCGATGACTTTGCCGCCGAGGTGCAAAGTGGGGTGGCGCGTTGCAAGCAGCGGGGCGAACCCTTTGTCGAAGCCGAGGAGCTGTTTCTCCCCGCCGCCGAGGTGGAGCGGGAACTCTCCCTGCGGCGGCGCCTTGATCTGATTTCGCTGCAGGTTTTCCATGGCCAGGAGCAGCGCAGCCAACTGCGTTTTATCGCCGAAGGCAACGGCGATTTGCGCACCGCTGGACACCAGGAGGGGGGCGGCCTCGGGCCCCTCGCCGAGCGGCTGCGAGCCTGGCAGCAGGCCGGTTGGCGCCTGCTGCTGGTCTGCCATCAGCACGGCCAGGCCGAGCGCCTGCTCGATCTGCTCGAACCCCACGGTCTGCAACCAGGGCTCGACCCTGCCGCCAGCCTGCGCAGCCTGCGTCCGGGAGAACTGAAACTGGCCCTGGGCGAGCTCTCCGCCGGTTTTCGCCTCCCCGATGAAAAACTCGCGGTGGTCACCGAAGAGGAGATCTTCGGCCAGCGGGTGCGCCGCCGCGGCCTCTCCGAAGCCCGAGCCAAGGCCCTGCTCTCCACCCTGGCCGAGTTGAAAAACGGTGATTTCGTGGTCCACGCCGACCACGGTATCGCGATCTATCATGGTCTGCTGCACCTGAAGATGGGGAGCACCGAGGGGGACTTCCTGCATCTGGAGTATGCTGGCGAGGACAAGCTCTACGTTCCCGTCGAGCGGATCGAAAAGGTGCAGAAATATGTCGGCGGCGAGGGCCATCACCCCCGACTCGACAAAATGGGAGGGGGCGCCTGGGAGAAGGCCAAGGTCAAGGCCCGGGCCGCCATCGAGGAGCTGGCCCGGGAGTTGCTCAAAATCTACGCCCGCCGGGAGATGAGCGAGGTGTTCGCTTTCTCTCCCCCCGACCGGATGTTCAAGGAGTTCGAGGCCGCCTTCCCCTACGAGGAGACCCCTGACCAGCTCGCCGCCATCGAGGATGTGCTGGCCGATATGCAGTCGGGGAAGCCCGTCGACCGCCTGGTCTGCGGCGATGTCGGTTACGGCAAGACTGAAGTTGCGATCCGCGCCGCCTTCAAGGCGGTGCTCGACGGCAAACAGGTGGCGGTGCTGGTGCCGACCACCATCCTCGCCCGTCAGCACCTGGAATCGTTCTGCCAGCGTTTTTCCAACTACCCGGTGCGGGTCGACATGGTCTCGCGCTTTCGCACCCCGAGCGAGCAGAAGAAAATCCTCGAAGCCACAGCCAGCGGGCGGGTCGATATCCTGATCGGGACCCACCGCCTGCTGCAGCGCGATGTTAAATTCAAAGACCTGGGGCTGGTGATCGTCGATGAGGAGCAGCGCTTCGGCGTCAGCCACAAAGAGCGGCTGAAAAAGATGCGCGCCGAGGTGGCGATGCTGACCCTCACCGCCACCCCGATCCCCCGCACCCTGCACATGAGCATGATGGGACTGCGCGGCCTCTCGGTCATCGACACCCCGCCCGTCGACCGACTGGCGATTCGAACTTACGTCACCCGCTTCGACGAGGAGTTGATCCGCGAGGCGGTGCTGCGGGAGCTGCGCCGGGGCGGCCAGGTCTTCTTCGTCCACAACCGGGTCGAGTCGATCGCCGCCATGGCCGAGCTGCTGCGCAGCCTGATCCCGGAGGCCAAGATTGCCGTTGGCCATGGTCAGATGCCGGTGGCCGAGCTTGAAGGGGTGATGCTCGGCTTCATCGAGGGGGAGAGCAATCTGCTGGTCTCCACCACCATCATCGAAAATGGTCTGGATATTCCCCGGGCCAATACCATCATCGTCAACCGGGCCGACTGCTTCGGTCTCTCCCAGCTCTACCAGCTGCGCGGCCGGGTCGGCCGCTCCGACCGCCGCGCCTACGCCTATCTGCTGATCCCCGGCGAGGGGAGTTTGACCCGCGAGGCCCGCGACCGGCTCAAGGTGCTGCAGGAGCTGACCGAACTTGGCGCCGGCTTCCGGGTCGCCAGCCACGATCTGGAGCTGCGCGGCGCCGGCGACCTGCTCGGCGCCCGCCAGGCCGGACAGATCGAGGCGATCGGCTTCGAGATGTATGCCGAACTGCTGGAAGAGACCATTCAGGAACTGAAAGGCTTGGCCCGGGAGGACAAGATCGATCCGGAGATCCGCCTCGGCCTCTCCACCTTTCTCCCCGAGGCCTATGTGCCCGATCCCAACCAGCGGCTGGTTTTCTACAAAAAACTGGCCGCGGCCGACGAGGAGCAGGAGCTCTACGCCACCGTCGATGAACTGCGCGACCGTTACGGCGAAGTCCCCGCGCCGGCAGCGCTGCTGCTCGAGGCGATGAAGCTGCGGGTGCTGCTCAAGCGGCTGCGGATCGAGTTGGCCGAGTACGATGGCCGTCAACTGGTCTTCGGCTTTCATGCCCGCACCAACGTGACCCCGGACAAGATTCTCGCCCTGCTGCAGGCCCAGCCGCAGCGCTACAGCTTCTCCCCCGACTACCGCCTGGCCATTCGCACCGGGCGGCTGGAGGGGGAAGAGATCCTGGCTCTGGCCAAAAAAGAATTGCAGGCATTTTTTTAACTGTGCTAATCTGCTTGGCTATGCCAGGCCCAGTTGCCAGCCTGGTTGACCCTCATAAATGCCCTTCGGAGCAAGGAAAGCCGACTGCCCATGATCAACCCCCGCTCAACCCGCCACCTGACCCTTTTGCTGTTGCTGCTCTGCTCTCTGACTGCCTGCAGTCGGGAGAAGGATGCTACCGACCCGGTGCTGGTCAGCATCAATGGCCGCACCGTCACCGTGGCCCAGTTCAAGGCTGAATTTGCCAAGACCCTGAGTAGCGAGCAGAGCCTGACCCCGGAAGAAAAAGCCGAACTGGAGCGCTCCTTTCTGGTGCAGATCATCGACCAGGAGCTGGCTCTGGGGGAAGCGGCCCGGCAGAAAATCACCATCACTGCGGCCGAGGTCGATGCCGCCCTGGCCGAATATCAACGGGATTACCCGGATGGGGCCTTTGATGAAATGCTCAAGGAGCGGGCCATCACCCTGGAGCAGTGGCGCAAAGAGTTGGAGCAGAGCTTGTTGATCGAGAAGCTGGCTCGCCAGGTCGTCTATCCCGATGTGACCGTCAGCACGGACGAGGTCGCCGCCCACTATGAGGAGAACAAGGACGATTTCGACCGCCCCGAACAGGTGCGGGCGCGGCAGATCGTGGTCGCATCCCAGGAAGAAGGCGAGCGGATTCTCGGCCTGTTGCGCGCCGGGGAGCCCTTCGAGACAGTGGCTCGGCAGCATTCCCTCTCTCCCGACAGCGACCACGGCGGCGATCTCGGTTTTTTCAGCCGCGGCGAAATGCCGGCGGAATTCGACCAGGTGGTCTTTACCCAACCGATCGGGCAGATCAGCGATCTGGTCAAAACCGAATACGGCTTCCATATCTTCCTGGTGGAAGAGCGCCGGGAGGCGGTTCGCCTGACCCTCAATCAGGTCAAAGACGAGATCCGCGACGAATTGCGGGCCGAAAAAGAGGAACTGGCCTACCAGCAATGGTTGGTCGATATGCGGGGCCGTTCCAAGATCGAAGTCAAATGGTCGCTCCTCTAGGGGCTTTTGCGGGGACAGGGAAACCGCCCCGGGTGTTGGGAAGGAAATCATGAGAAAATTGCTCCTTACCGCCGGACTGCTGCTGGTTCTGGCCACGACCGCAACGGCTGAGGTCGTTGACCGGATTGCCGCGGTGGTCAACAATGAAATCGTCACCTCGGTGCAGCTCGAAAAGGAGCTGACGGCGCGACTGGCGGCCGACAACAAAACCCTGACCGGCGCTCCGGCCGAATTGCCGGCGCTGCGGCGCAAGGTGCTCGACGGCTTGATCGAAGAGGCGCTGATCCGGCAGAAGATCGCCGAACTTGGCCTCAAGGCCAGTGATGACGAGGTCGAAGCCGCGATCCGTGACGTGCAGAAGCAGAACAAGCTCACCCGCGAGCAGCTTGAGGAAGCCCTCAAGGCCCAGGGGATGGGTTTTGCCGAGTACCGCGAGACCCTCGGCAAGCAGATCCTGCGTTTCAAGCTGATCGGCCGGGAAGTTCAGAGCAAGGTCGAGGTCACCAATCAGGAGATCCGCGACTACTTCCGCGACAACATTGACCAGTTCCGGGAAGAGCCGAGTACCCGCCTCTCCCGAATGACCTTTCCCCTCGCCGTCAGTAACCCGGAGCAGCTTGGTGCCGTACGCGCCAAAGCCGCCGGCGCCCTGGCGCGGCTGCGGCAGGGAGAGGAGTTCGGCGTGGTGCTGCAGAGCTACAAGGAAGAGGGCTCCGCCGAAGGCGGCGATATGGGTGCTTTTGCCGAGGGGGAAATCACCCCGGCCTTTGCCAAAGCGGTGGAGGGGCTCAAAGACGGTGGTATCAGCGAGATCGTCGAGGCTGCGGGAGGACTGCACATACTCAAGGTGGTGGAAAAGAGTTCAGGCAAGGTGCAGCATTTCGACAGTGCCAAGGATTCGATCCGCAAGACCCTGATGGAAAAGAAGACCGAAGAGCGGTTCAAAAGCTGGGCGGAAGGGTTGAAAACCGGGGCTTATATCGATATTCGCAGCTGATTTTCGTCACCACCGATTGACAATGGCGCCGCCAAGGGAGTTTTTCCTTGGCGGCGTTTGCATAGGCAGAATGCGGAAAATCTCAACCGGGTTGAGTTCCTTGGTACGGCCAGTCTATACTGATTCCTTTGGTTTGGAGGTGTCTGTGCGCAAACCGCTGATTCTGACCATGGGCGACCCCACCGGGGTCGGTCCCGAACTGATCATCAAGGCCCTGCTCGAAGGGGCCTTCGATCATTTGTCCTACCCGCTGCTGGTGGCCGGCGACGCCGGGGTGCTGGAGCGGGCGGCAGGGGTCTTTGCCGAGCCTTGCGCGGTCTCCTACGGCACCGGATTGGTCAGTCACCGCCTCACCATCGCCGGGCGCACTCTCGATGTTCACGCCCTCTCCGCCCTCCCTGCCTCTGAGCTTGTCTATGGCCGACCCACCGCCGAATGCGGGCGGGCCATGGCCGAGTACATCGAGTGGGCCTGCAATCGCTGTCAGAACGAAGTCGCCGCCGGCATGGTCACTGCGCCGATCAACAAGGCGGCGATCCACGCCGCCGGCTACGATTTTCCCGGTCACACCGAGCTGCTGGCGGCCCGTTGCGGGGTCGACAAAGTGGTGATGATGCTCGGCGGCGCCCGGCTCAAGGTCTGCCTGGTCACCACCCACCTGGCCCTGGCGCAGGTGCCCAATGTCCTCTCCAGCGCCGAAATTCTCGCCACCATCCGCATCACCGATGCTGCCTTCAAGCGCTTCTTCGGTTTGCAGCAGCCGCGCATCGCGGTGCTGGCGCTCAATCCCCATGCCGGCGAAGGGGGGCTGTTCGGCGATGAGGAAGCGCGGCTGATCGCCCCGGCCATCGGCGCGGCCTGCGCCGAGGGGATTGCTGCGACCGGACCCCACAGCGCTGATACTCTGTTCCACTTCGCCGCCCAGGGGAGTTGCGACGCGGTGGTCTGCATGTACCATGACCAGGGGCTGATTCCCTTGAAGCTGCTGCATTTCGAGGATGGGGTCAACGTCACTCTCGGCCTGCCGATCGTGCGCACCAGCGTCGACCATGGCACCGCTTACGATATCGCCGGCAGCGGGAGGGCCATTACCGCCAGCCTGGTGGCGGCGATCCACATGGCCGAGGAGATGGCGAAGAGCCACCAATAATTTTTATGGCTGACAAAATCATCATCAAGGGTGCACGCGAGCACAACCTGAAGAACATCGACCTGGTCATTCCCCGGGATAAACTGGTGGTGATCACCGGAGTCTCGGGGTCCGGCAAATCGACCCTGGCCTTCGACACCATCTACGCCGAGGGACAGCGCCGCTATGTCGAAAGCCTGTCGGCCTATGCCCGGCAGTTTCTCGAGCAGATGGAGAAACCCGACGTCGACTCTATTGACGGTCTCTCCCCCGCTATCTCCATCGAGCAGAAGACCACCTCGAAAAACCCCCGCTCCACCGTTGGCACCGTCACCGAGATTTACGACTATCTGCGGCTGTTGTTCGCCCGGGTCGGTCAGGTTTTTTGCTCAGGCTGCGGCAAGGAAATCGCCTCCCAGACCGTCGAGCAGATGGTCGATCGCATCGGCGCCTATCCGGAAAAAACCCGGTTGTTGATCCTCGCCCCCATCGTCCGCGGCCGCAAGGGGGAGTATCGCAAGGAATTGAAGCAACTGCAGGCCGATGGTTTCGTGCGGGTGCGCATCGACGGCGAGACCCATGAATTGAGCGATCCGATCACCCTGGATAAGAACAAGCAGCACACCATCGAGGTGGTGATCGACCGCATCATCATCAAAGAAGGGATCCAGGGGCGGCTGGCTGACTCCCTGGAGACCGCGCTGCGGCTGGCCGATGGCATCGTCCGGGTCGAGGTGGTCGACGGCGAAAGCCAGCTCTTCTCCGAGCAGCATGCCTGCGTCGAGTGCGGCATTTCCTATCCGGAGATCGCCCCGCGCAGCTTCTCCTTCAACAATCCCCATGGCGCCTGTCCCGACTGTTCGGGGCTGGGGACCAAACTCTACTTCGATGCCGAGCAGGTGGTCCCCAACCCGGCCCTCTCCCTGCGCGAGGGGGCGATCGTCCCCTGGGAAACCCGCACCGGAGCCTACTACCAGCAACTGCTTGAAGCTCTTTGCGACCACTACCAGTTCGACATCCGCGCCCCCTTTGCCGAGCTGCCGGCCAAGGTGCAGCAGGTGATTCTGCAGGGTTCGGGCAAGGAGGAGGTGCGACTGTTCTTCGACCAGGGGGGGCGACGGCACTATTATGACAAGGTCTTCGAGGGGGTGATTCCCAATCTGCAGCGGCGCTACCACGAAACCGATTCGGAGCAGGTGCGGGAGAATCTCGCCCGTTTCATGAACGTGATGCCCTGCCCCAGTTGCGGCGGCGCCCGCTTGCGCCCCGAGTCGCTGATGGTGCGCATCGCCGGCCGCAGCATTCAGCAGGTCACCGCCCTTTCCATCGCCGAGGCCGAGCCATTTTTCGCTGGTCTGGAGTTTGCGCCCAAGCAGTTGGAGATCGCCCGGCGGATTCTCAAGGAGATCCGCGATCGGCTCTCCTTCCTCAGTCATGTCGGCCTCGACTACCTCAGTCTCGACCGCACTGCCGGCACCCTCTCCGGCGGCGAGGGGCAGCGCATCCGCCTCGCCACCCAGGTCGGCTCCTCACTGATGGGGGTGCTCTACATCCTCGATGAGCCCTCCATCGGCCTGCATCAGCGCGACAACCGACGGCTCCTCGACACCCTCAAGCGGCTGCGGGATCTGGGCAACACGGTGCTGGTGGTGGAGCATGACGAGGAGACGATCCTGGAGGCCGATTACGTCATCGACATGGGGCCGGGAGCCGGGGTGCATGGCGGAGAGGTGGTGGCCCAGGGGACCCCGCAGCAGATTCTGGCCGACCCGGCCTCCCTCACCGGTCGCTACCTCAGCGGCGAGTTGAGCATCGCCCTGCCGGCCCAGCGCCGCCGCAGCGAGCGCTGTCTGACCATTCGCGGCGCCAGTGAAAACAACCTCAAGGGGATCGATGTACAGATTCCCCTCGGGGTGATGACCTGCGTCACCGGAGTCTCCGGTTCCGGCAAGTCGACCCTGATCATCGATACCCTCTACAAGGCTCTGGCTCAGCATCTGCACCGGGCCCGGGAGAAATCAGGCAAGGTGGCGGCGATCGAGGGTCTGGAGCTGCTTGACAAGGTCATCGATATCGACCAGTCCCCCATCGGCCGCACTCCCCGCTCCAACCCCGCCACCTACACCGGGGTCTTCACCGATATCCGCGATCTCTTCACCCATCTCCCGGAAGCCAAGATTCGCGGTTACAAAACCGGGCGCTTCTCCTTCAACGTCAAGGGGGGGCGCTGCGAAGCCTGTCAGGGGGATGGGATCCTGAAAATCGAGATGCACTTTCTCCCCGATGTCTTTGTCACCTGCGAGATCTGCAAGGGGGCGCGCTACAATCGGGAAACCCTGGAGGTCAAATACAAGGGGAAGAGCATCGCCGAAATTCTCGATCTCACCGTCAATCAGGCGGCGGCGTTTCTGGAGAACATCCCGCGGATCAAAAATAAGCTGGAGACTTTGCGGGAGGTCGGGCTGGGCTATATCAAGCTTGGCCAGAGCGCCACCACCCTCTCGGGAGGCGAGGCGCAGCGGGTCAAGCTGGCCAAGGAACTGAGCAAACGGGCCACAGGTCGTACCATCTATATTCTCGACGAACCGACCACCGGGCTGCACTTCGCCGACATCCAGAAACTGCTCGATGTGCTGCAGCAGCTGGTCGAGGGGGGAAATACCGTGGTGATCATCGAACACAATCTCGATGTGATCAAGACCGCTGACCACCTCATTGACCTCGGGCCCGAAGGAGGGAATCGCGGCGGCGAACTGCTGGTCTGCGGCACTCCTGAAGATGTGGCCCGCTGCAGCGCCTCGGTGACCGGACGTTATCTGCGCTCCTACTTGCAGCTTTAGCTTGAGAGTGTATGTTTTAACCACACTCTTGATGCAAAATGTGTCGAAGATTCAACGTTTTGCAGGGAATGACGGCGACATCGCCAGCCTTGGTGGATGGGATTGCCAATTCCAGAAGGAAAAATCGACGGCGTCGAGTGTTTGGAAATTACACAAGTTTTGAATGGTCGAAGCCTGTGGGAGTGGGTCCGGAGCCAGCTTGTCCGGTCTTGGTGGCACAATGTTTGCTGTATAAAACGCCGATTCCCTCGCAAAATCAAACCTCTGCACCCTGAATGGACCTGCCCATGACTCGTCGTTTGCTGGCCGCCCTGCTTCTGCTCTGTTTTACCAGCGCCTGTGCCCAACAGGCAATCTTTCTCTCCGAGCCCCCTGGGGCCGCGGTTTTCGTCGATGGCCGGCAGATTGGCACAACTCCCTGCACCTATCGTTATCAGAACGGGACTGGCGGGGACGTCCAGGTGGAAATGGCCAAGCAGGGATATGAACAGGTCGATTTTGCCGTGCATGCCGATGAGGTCGATGGCTCGGCCCGCAACCGCTGGTTGGCGGCCGGGGTGGTCTGGAGCCCGCTGTGGCTGGGGACGTTTTTCACCAAGAAACTCAAGTCCAGCTACGAGTTCGTGCTGAAGAAAGCTCCGGCGGCCATGACCGCACAGGCTCCTGGCAGCGAGCCGCGTTTTTGAGACATAGATCGTTGAATACTGGAAGGATTCCGGGGCGGCTCAGTTGAGCCGCCCCGGTTTTTTTCAGCGCAGCGGGGTGATGTCGCGGATCAGGGCACCGTTGACGATATAGTGGGCGTCGCCGCTGTCGAGGGGGAAAAACCCGGGTTCAGCGTTGAGATAATCCTGCAGCCGACTCTGGCCTTCCGGCATGTCGAGGGCGAGAGTTCCCTGCAGCAGTTCACCACCGAAAAAGGTGATGCGCACAGTGATCCGGTCGCCGAAAGGAGCGACGAATTCGCTGATTGGGCTATAGCGCAGGTGGGTGATCGACTCCTTGTTGATCAGCGAGAAACTGCCGCCGTGGCCACGAAAGGGGATGAACACCTCGCGGTCGCGGAGCAGTTCCAGCAGGCTTTGTTCACCGCTGTGGCTTTGCGAAAAAGGGCTCAGGAACAGCACCCCTTCCTGCACCACCCCGTCGGCCAAAAACAGTGTCGCTGGTTGGTCCCGTTTGTCGACCCGGTATTGATTCATCGAACCCTCCCTGAAAGCAGTTATTTCGAAATGTTAATCGCTGCCACCCACCCCTGGCAAGGGAAAACAGAGCCGGCGGTCCAGGCCGAAGGTTCTGCAACTCCCCCTTCCTTCCTGCTGCCGCCGCCTTAGCTTGGAGCAAAGGGGCTGAGAAAATTGTCACTTGTCTTTGCCCGGGGGCGGGTGTAGCATCGCCAGCAATCTTCGAGACCACGCCATGAATCCAAACCGCAAGCGCCTGCGGGCGATGAGCCCCAGCCTGGCGCTGTCCGTCTATTATGCCTTCGCAATCCTTCTGGGCGCCTTCGCCCTGACCCTGCCCATCGCCTGCAACGGCCCGCCGATATCCTTTCTCGACGCCCTGTTCACCGCCACCAGCGCCCAATGCGTCACCGGCTTGACTGTGGTCGACACCGGTAGCCAGTTCACCCTGTTCGGCCAGTTGGTGATTTTGACTCTGATCCAGATCGGTGGGCTGGGGATCACCACCTTTTCGGTCTATCTGTTTTTCTATCTGCGCCTGGGAGTGGCAACCCGGGGCCGCTGGATTATTCAGGATACTCTGCTGCATACTCCGGTCGATTCCCTGCGCGACCTGATCCGCGGCATTGTTCTGGTCACCCTGAGCATCGAGGCGCTGGGAGCGTTGCTTCTCAGTTTCGCCTTCGTGCCTCGGTTCGGCCTGCTCAAAGGGGGGTATTATGCCATTTTTCATTCGGTTTCGGCCTTCTGCAACGCCGGTTTCGGCCTGCTTCCCGATAACCTCATCAGCTACCGCAACGATCCGCTGGTCAATCTGACCATCATGGCGCTGATTATTCTCGGCGGCATCGGCTTTCTGGTGATCAAGGAGGTGGCCGATCTGAGCCGGATCAAAAACCGTCGCCGCAGGTTGTCGCTGCATTCCCGGTTGGTGTTCTGGACCAGCGGCATTTTGATTGTCGGCGGGGCCCTGGTGGTCGGCCTGCTGGAAGCCCCCTCCGGTTTCGTCGGCATGGGGTTTTTCGAGGGTTTTTGGACCGCGCTGTTCCACTCGGTCTCTGCCCGCACCGCTGGTTTCAACACCATCGACCTCAATCAGTTCGAGGTCTCGACCCTGTTCTTCCTCATGTTTCTGATGTTTGTCGGCGCCTCCCCGGGTTCGGCTGGAGGCGGCATCAAAACCACCAGTCTGGCGCTGTTCGTGGCCATTCTGCACAGCCGGCTCAAGGGGTTGCCCCACACCAACGTCTTTCGCCGCACCGTCCCCGAGGCGATCGTCACCAAAACCCTGACCCTGGTAATGCTGGCCGCCCTGTTTCTCGGCGCCGCGACCTTCGCCCTGCTGGCGGTGCAGACCTACGGACTCTCCTTTAACGAAAGCCGCGGTATCCTGCTGGAGTGCACCTTCGAGGCGGTTTCGGCCTTCGCCACCGTCGGGCTCTCCCTGGGGGTGACTTCGAAGTTGCTGCCACTGGGTAAAATTATCATTATTTTGCTGATGTTTGCAGGCCGGGTCGGACTTCTGACTTTGGCCTTTACCATCGTGCGCCGAAGCCAGAAGGACGCCGTCCGTTACGGCGAAGAGAACATCATGATCGGCTGAAACCCGACCGGAAAAGGATGGCTTGTATGGCCAAAAAACGTTTTTGTGTCATCGGTTTGGGCAATTTCGGTTACCACGTCGCCCGCAGTCTGTTCGAGGCCGGACACGAGGTGGTCGCCATCGATCTCGACCATGACAAGGTGCAGCGCATTCAGGAGTTTGCCTCCTACGCCATCCTTGGTGACGCCGGCAACAAGGAGTTTCTTAAGGGCCAGGGGATTGGCGAGATGGACGGGGTGGTGGTCTCCACCGGTGAGCGCTCCCATCTCTCGACCCTGATCACCCTTTACCTCAAGGAACTCAAGGTGCGGCAGATCCTGGTCAAGGCCCTCAACGAAGACCACGGCCGGATCCTGCAGCGGGTCGGGGCGACGGAAATCATCTACCCGGAAAAAGACATGGCCCTCAAGGTCGCCCGCAGTCTGGCCAGCCCCAATATTCTTGAATTCATCCCTTTGGGTGACGAGTTCTCCATCAGCGAGGTCGGTCCGCCGGCGCATTTCCTCGGCAAGAGTTTGATCCAGCTCGATTTGCGACGCAAGTTCCAGGTGACCCTGATCGGGGTCAAAGATGTGCTGACCGGACAGGTGCTGACCCTGCCGCCGGCAGATTACCTGATAAAAGACAGTGACCTGCTGATATTGATTGGTAAATCGGCGGATGTCGACAAGGCCTGTCGGAGCAAGTGACGCGGTGGCGGTGTTGGCCGAGGTTGACAGCGGGGCCAGAATCGGTACAATTGCCGCTGTTTGTTTTTGTTGATTGCCCTGAACACCCATCGAATTAGGAGGCCGAATGTCCAGCCTGAACCAATCCAAGACTTTGAAAAATCTCCAGGAAGCCTTTGCCGGGGAATCCCAGGCCAACCGCACTTATCTGGCTTTTGCCAAGAAGGCCGAGCAGGATGGTCATCTGCAGGTCGCCAAGCTGTTTCGCGCCGCCGCCGAAGCGGAAACGGTCCACGCCCACGCCCACCTGCGGGCGATGGAAGGGGTCAAGTCCACCGCCGATAACCTCAAGTCGGCGATTGACGGCGAGACCCACGAGTTTGTCAGTATGTACCCGAAAATGATCACCGAAGCGACCAGCGAAGGTTTTGACCAGGCTCTCAGAAGCTTTACCTTCGCCAACGCGGTGGAGAAGGTCCACGCCAATCTCTACCAGAACGCCCTCGACAACCTCGGCAACAACCGGGACACCGATTATTATGTCTGCCAGGTTTGCGGCAACACCCTCGAAGGGGAACCCCACGAGGCCTGTGAGGTCTGCGGCGCGGCCAAGGTCGCCTTCAAGAAAATCGACTGAGGTCCCAAAATCCCTTGAAAAAGGAGAGCCGGGCCGAAGGGGCCCGGCTCTCCTTTTTATTTCTGGGCTGGCCAGAGGGTTGTCGCGCGATCCTCCCCATCTTCCCAAGACAATGAGGTCTGCCATGGAAAAATGCCCTGTCTGTAAAGAGCTGAAAAAAAATAAATCCTGGTGCAGCGGCTGCAAGTCGGTGTTCAGTTGCCCGCTGCCAACCTGCGGTGCCGCCGTCTCCAAGCGCGATGCCGAGGATTGCCCCCGCTGCGGGCTGATTTTCAGCGAGTACTTCAGTCAGCGCAAAATGGTTCGGCAATGTCCCAAATGCAAGAAACGCCAGGGTCTGTCCGAGCCCCAGTGCAAGCATTGCCGCTACTGGTTCAACTGTCCGACCTGCGGCCACCGGGTGCCGTCCACCAGTGCCCTGACCTGTCCGCGCTGCGCCACCAATTTGCGCTGATCCACTGTTAAAAGTCAGACAATAAAGCGGGGCGATCTGATGGATCGCCCCGCTTTATTTTTGTTCGTCAGTTGTTTGAGTTTCTGGATTTGAATCCTTCCGCACCGGAAGGCTGCAGCTATCGGACAGTCAGGTCTGGACGCCAAAGCGGGGGAGAATCCAGCGGTTGAGCACGTACCAGCCGGCGACGATGCCGAGTAAACCGAGTAGTTCCATGGATCACCTCCAAAGGTTCAGATTTCTGTATATCTAATAACAGCGCTGGATGCAAGATGATTGTTCCCCTGCGGTTGACTGGTGGCGGTTTTCGGCTACAGTGAGGCGAAGATTCACCACGACAAAGGGGGAACCATGAAGCGGAGGAATTTTATACGGACCACCCTGCTGGCGTCGGGACTGCTGCTGAGTGGCGGCGCGGCCCAGGCTGCCGGAGGGCCGTTGCGCGGCTATGCGGCGGTTGAGCCGGAGCTGTTTCAGGGGATCAACCGGATCAAGGAGGCAGGCAAGCCAACGGCGGTGGAACAGAAACATGCGCCGGTTTTGCTGTTGCCGGAGAAGATCAAGGCGGGGGAAACGTTCGAATTGACGGTGACCATCGGCGAGGTCCTGCACCCCATGTCGCCGGCCCACTATATCCAGTACGTGGAGATTCTGGCTGGCAACGAACCGGCGGGGCGGATCGAGTTTGCCCCTGGCTTCAACCAGCCCAAGGCGACTTTCTTCCTGCGTTTGGACCGGCCGGTGACCCTGGTGGTGCGGGAATACTGCAATCTGCACGGGCTTTGGGAATCCCGCCAGGATATCACCTTCAGCTAGCCTGGATTGAGTTCCCTCACTGTGGTCACCGGTGGCGGCAGGCGGGGGGCTGAGCGATCGGATTCGGTTTGGTTCCAGATGGGCCGGGCTTGCTGCAGCCAGCGCTGTTCCAGCTGGGTGGCCAACTTATTGCTGCCGGTAATCAGGATTTCCACCGCCAGTTCGTGGGCACGCTCCGATAACTGCTGGTCGAGGGCGGAGCCGGTGCCACCGTGAGGCAATGCCCGCAAGGTGCGGCGCAGACAATCGGCGTGAGCGCCGTTGCTGCGGCCAAGATAGACGACATCTCCCCCCTGGCGCAGGCGGAACAGGCCGACAGCCTCTTGCGGTGCGGTGACGTGGGCACTGGAGAGCAGGCCGATCCGCCGCCAACCGCCTTCCCATTCGGTCAAGGCACGCCCTCCCACCAAGTCACCGCGGCCACGGGTCAGGGAACCCCCTGCCAGCAGTCGCCGCAGTTCCACCCCTCCCCTGTTGATCCAATCGTGCCAGCTCATAATTCCTCCATGAGCCAATGCTTATACAAGATTGGTGCCGAGAAGTAAAGTCGATCCAATGAAATTTTGATTAAAAATCGGAAGGGTCGATCGCTGCCGAGCCAACGGCCGGGAGGGCCCGCGATCGGGGCGGCTCAGGGCCTCCCGGCCAAGGAGGCCCTGAGCCGCGAGTCGGTGATTTGACGGGGTGTCGGGGTTTTGGCTAGATCAGCAGCACCGGTTTCTCCACATGGTGCAGCAGATAGTTGGAGACGGTGCCGAACAGCACGTCGCGAATTTCCCCCATGCCGCGGCGGCCGAGGATCAACAGGCCGAAATCCTCTTCGTTGGCGATGCGGCGGATCGCCTCCCGGGGGTAGCCGAACTCCAGTCGCGGTTCCACCTGCAGCCCGGCCTGCCGCAGGCAGGCCGCATGGCCTTCGAGCAGCAGTTCTCCGGCTTTGCGGGCATGGTCGCGGATCATCGCCACCTGGAAGTCGGGGATCATCCGGTAGGCGAGACGCTCCAGATCGACCACATGCAGCAGGGTCAGCGGCGTGCTGAAGCGCTCCTTGGCCTCGACCAGGGCGGCCATGGTGCGCTGGGCGGTTTTCGAGCCATCGACGGGAACCAGAATGCGCAATTCCATCACGGAGCCTTTCGCAGGGAAAATAGACATCAGTCACCGATGCCGTAAACCAGGCGGGGGAGCAACAGCACCAGATCGGGCCAATAGGTCAGCAGCATCAACAGGGCGATTTGAATCGCCAGAAACGGCATCACCGCTTTGGAAACGTAGACCAGCCCCTTGTCGACCACTGCGCCGGAGATGTAAAGACTGACTCCCAGCGGCGGGGTGCAGTAGCCGATGCCGAGATTGATGGTCATCAGCAGGCCGAAATGCAGGGTGGAGACGCCGAACTTGGCCAGCAGCGGCAGGAAGATCGGGGTCAGGATCAGGGTGGCGGATATGATATCCATGAACATGCCGACGACCAGCAGCAGGATGTTGACTGCCAGCAGAAAGACCCACGGGGACTGGATATTGGCGACCACAGCGTTGGCGATCTTGTCGGGAATCTGCTCGAAGGTCAAATACTCGCCAAAGACCGAGGCTCCGGCCACGATCACCAGCAGGGTGGCCGAGGTGATGGCCGAGGAGACGATGACCTTTTTCACATCCCGCAGCCGCATGTCGCGATGGATGCAGATCTCGACGAAGAAGGCGTAGAAACAGGCGACAACGGCCGCCTCGTTGGCGGTGAAGATCCCCGAGTAGATGCCGCCGAAAATCACCACCGGCAGCAGCAGCGCCCAGATGCTCTCGCGCACCACCGCCGCTGCTTCGCCCAGGGTCGGGCGCTTCTGGGTCGGCAACTGCTTGCGGCGGCAGAACCACCAGGCGTAGAGGGACATGCTCAGCATCATCAGCACACCGGGAATGAAACCGGTGAGGAACAGCACTTCCAGGGAGTCGTTGGTGACCATGGCGTAGAGAATCATCGAGATCGACGGCGGGATGATGATGCCGAGGATCGGCGCGGTGGTCATGATGCCGACGCTGAACTCCTCTTCGTAGCCGTTTTCGATCAGGGCCGGGATCATGAAGCCGCCGATGGCGACCACGGTGGCGACGGTGGAGCCGGAGATGGCGCCGAAAAAACCACAGGCCAACACCCCGGCCATGGCCAGGCCGCCAGGGAGAAAACCGACCAGTACGTTGGCGGTCTTGATCAGTTTCTGAACGATGGAGCCGGTGGTCATGATGTTGCCGCAGAGGACGAAGAACAGCACCACGATCAGGGCGAACTTGTCCATGCTGCGGTAAAGAACCTCGATGCCGATCTGGGCATCGATCCCCACCAGATAGACCAGGCCGAGCATGCCGGTGAAAAACAGCGCCATGAACACCGGGATGGTGGTCGCCAGGGCGCCGAGCAGAACAGCGAGAATGAGCAGAGACGGGGTATCCATAAAAAATCAACTCGGGTTGAGTGCTGAAAAAATGAGCCTTAGCAGCCTAGGCGGGACGCTCGCCGCGCCAGTCTTCCACCATCACCACCAGGGTGCGCAGAAACATCATCACTCCCATCAGCGGCAGCACAGCATAGAAGTAGGCTTCGTGAACCTGCAGGGTGGCGGTGCGGGCGAACTCATCCTGGGAAACGCTGTAGGTCATCTGACCGCCGAGGTAGATCATCATGCCGGCAAAGCCGAGCACCGCCAGGTGGCTGATCAGGGTCAGCAGCTTTTTCAGCACCGGAATCATCTGCGGCAGGGCGTCGATGCGGATCAGCGAGCGGCTGCGGATGGCGGCGCTGCAGCCGATGAAGGTGGTGAAGAAGATCACCTTGCGGACGATTTCGTCGGACCAGTAGAGATTGATGTCGGTGGTCTTGCGCAACACGATATTGGCCATGGCGGCTACCAGGGCGATGGAAACCGCCAGGAACAGCGACCAGTCCTCCAGCAGGGTGAAGCTGCGGTCGATAAGGCGAAAGGTTTTTTTCAGCATGGCGATCCATAAAAGGGCCGGGAAGGTAAACGCTTCCCGGCCGTGATCAACAAGGTTGGTGGGAAACCCTCTACTTGCCGAGGGTGGCGCGCACTTTTTTCAGATAGTCGGCACCGATTCTTTTGCCCCAGACCTCGTAGACCGGTCTGCTCTGCGCGATCAGGCTGTTGCGGTCGGCCTCGGAGAGGGGGAAGAAGACCACTCCCTTGGCCTTGGCGTCAGCGATCTGCGCCTCCTGCTGCAGGCGGGCGGCGACCCGGGCCTTGGCACTCTCTTCCTCGATGACGGTCATCAGCACCGTCTGCAAATCAGGGGGGAGTTTGTCGAACCAGCGCTTGTTCATCAGGTGGATAAACAGCCCCTGGGCGTAATTGACTTCGGTGAAGTATTTGGCGACCTCGAACTTCTTGGTAATGTTGCAGACGGTCGGGGTGTGGTCGAGACCGTTGATCACCCCGGTCTGCAGCGCCTGGGGGACGTCGGGCCAGGGCATGACAGTGAATTTGAGGCCCCAGGCCTTGTAGATGTCGGCGTTGACCGGGGCTTCGGCGATGCGGAAGTTGACCGCCTTGATATCGGCCAAACCCTTGACCGGAACGGTGGTGGCCCAACCGTAGGTGCCGTAACCGGTGATGTCGACGACCTTGATCCCTTGCTTCAGCGCGCTGTCGCCAAAGGGCTTGAACAGCGCCGGATCGTTGCGGAATTTGTCGAGCTTATCGAAGGTGTCGACCACGAAGGGGAGATTGACAACCCCGAGGGTATCGGCGACGTTGGCGGCGGCCACCGAGGAGCAGAGCATCCCCTGGATGGCGCCGAGCTTGAGTTTGCTCAGCACGTCCTTCTCGCCGCCGAGTTGGGCCAGGGGGCGGAAGTCGACGTAGATTTGGCCCTTGGAGAGTTCCCAGACCCGGTCGCGGATTTTGTAGCCGACGGCAATCCCCTCGATGGAGGGGTGGGAGACGTTGGAGAGCATGTAGGTGTACTTGGCGCCGCGCGGATCGAAGGCCGGTTTCCAGGCTGCCAGGGGATCGGCTTTCTCCTCTGCAGGAGCGCTCAGGGCGCAGCTCAGCAGCAGTGCCAGGGTCAGACCGGTGCGCAACAACAGTTTCATCATCTCTCCTTCAGTCCAGAGCCCGGCCGAGGCCGGTTTCTAGCTGTCGAAAATTGTTTAAATGTCAATAAACTCAAGGGACTTCCGAAGGCAGAGCATAGCTGGAAAGCCCCTGAGGGTCAAGGATGAAAAATTCCATATAAGGTCGAAAATCTCCCTGAGCCGCTACTGGGCCAGGCTGCTGCGAACCTGTTGCAGATACGCCTCGCCGACCTTGGCTCCCCACTTGCTGTAGACCGGGGCACTCAGTTCCTCGAGTTTGCGCCGCTCGGCCGCGCTCAGGCTGAAGAACTGCACCCCTTTGGCCTTGGCTTCGGCAATCTGCGCCTCCTGCTGCTTGCGGGTGGCCAGGCGGGCCTTGGTGCTCTCCTGCTCGATCACCTCCATCAGGATCTGCTGCAGATCGGCGGGAAGTTTGTCGAACCAGCGCTTGTTCATCAGGTGGATGTAGAGCCCCTGGGCATAGTCGAGCTGGGTGAAGTTCCTGGCGACGTCGAACTTGCGGGTGATGCTGCAGACGATGGGGGTGTGGTCGAGGCCGTTGATGACCCCGGTCTGCAGCGCCTGGGGGACGTCGGGCCAGGGCATGACGGTGAATTTGAGTCCCCAGGCCTTATAGATATCGGCGTTGACGGGGGCCTGGGCGATGCGGAAATTGATTTTTCCGGCTTCGGCCAGAGTGCGTACCGGGCTGGTGGTAGCCCAGCCGTAGGGACCATACCCAGTAAAGTCGGCGACCATGATCCCCTGGCCGAGGGCGCTATCGGCGAAGGGGCGGAACAGCGCCGGATCGTTGCGGAAGCGTTCCAGCTTGTCGAAGCTGTCGATGACGAAAGGCAGATTGACGATCCCCAGAGTATCGGTCACGTTGACCGCCGCCACCGAAGAACAGAGCATCCCCTGCACTGCGCCGAGTTTGAGTTTGCTGATCACATCCCGTTCGCCGCCGAGCTGGGCCAGCGGGCGGAAATCGACATAGAGCCGGCCCTTGGAGCGTTCCCAGACTTTATCGCGGATGTGATAACCGACGGCAATCCCCTCAATCGCCGGGTGATCGACATTGGAGAGGATGTAGCTGTACTGGGCGCCCTTGGGGTCGAATTTCGGCGTCCAGGCCGCCAGGGGGTCCTCAGCCTTGGCGGGGCCGCTCAAGCCGGCGAGAAATCCAAAAACGAGGGTCAGCAATCCGGCAAACGCGCGTGGGTTCATGGGCAGCTCCTGGGCGAAGGGTTGAGTTAAAACAGTTAAAAATTAGTGGTTTAAATTCGTCAAAGCATAATCTTCAGCGTTTTGCCGGTCAAGAAATACTTTAAAAATACTCATGGAGTGCCGTTCAATCTTGCGACCGCCATGCCGTGCGTTATCCTTAGCAGAATTCCATGAATCGACAGCCGCCGTCGCAAAAGAAAGCCCTTGACGGGATCTTGTTTGCTATATATATTTGTTTTCGTATATATGGAGGCTCAATTATGCGTATGCACCCCAATGTTTTGATTCCACTGCTGTTGTTATCTCTCAGTGCGCCCGGGCCGCTGCAGGCCGAACCGGTCGATCTCCCCACCGTGCTGCGCTCGGCGCTGACCGCCCGCCCCTTCGCCCAGGCTTCCGCCGCCGAGGCGGAAGCGGCCGCGGCCGCCGTGGGCGAGGCCCGCAGTCGCTATCTGCCGCGGTTGACCCTGAGTGAAAATTTTCAACTCACCGACGAGCCGGGGGGAAGCCTGTTCATTGCCCTCAACCAGCAGGCTCTGCAGCTGAGCCCGACCGCCGATCCCTACAATTCCCCCCCCTCCCGCAAGGATTTCGAGACCCGTCTGACCCTGGAGCAGCCGCTGTTTGACCCGGAGATCGGCTATGGCCGCAAGCGGGCCGAAAAAGCCGCCGAGGCGGCCCAGGCGGCAGCCAGCTGGAGCGGCGAAGAGGCGGCCTTTGCCGGCTTCCGCGCCTACCTGCAGTTGCAGCAGGCCGACGGCGCCCAGGCCTGGGCGGTCAGTTCCCGCCAGCTGGCGGAAGAGGTAGAGCGACTTGCCGAGGAGCGCAGAGCCAGCGGCGTCGGGCTCAAGGCCGACGCCCTGCAGGCTGCTGTGGCCCTGGCCGAAGCTCGCCAGCGAGAGGCCAGTGCCGCCAGCGATCAGCACATTGCCCGCCGGGCCCTGGCTCTGGCGATGGGGCGGACCGGGGGGGAGATCCGTCTGGCCGCACCCCTGACTCCCGAGCTGTTCGCCGAGCTGCCCCATCCGGAGCCGCAACAGCGCGCCGATTTGACTGCGCTGGCCCGGCAGAGCGAGGCTGCCGAGCTGGCCTACCGGCAATCCCGCGCCGATTACCTGCCTCGCGCCGGTTTTTCCGCCTCCTATGCCTTGCACGACGGCTCGGTTCCCTTTGGCTCCGAAGCCGAAAGTTATCGGCTGATGGCCGGTATGAGCTGGGAGTTGTTCGATGGTCTGCGCCGCTCCAAATCCAGCGAGCGGGCCGCCGCCACTCAGCGCAGCGCTCAGCTGCGCAGCCTCGAGGCCAGCCGGCAGGCGAGTTTTGTGCTGGAAGAAGCCCGTGCCCGGGCCGAAGTGGCGAAGCTCAATCTGCAGACCGCCCGCCAGGCTGCGCTTCAGGCCGAGGAGGGGCGGCGGCTGTTGCAGGAGCGCTACGCCGCCGGGCTCTCCGAGCTGGCCGAGCTGCTCTCCGCTCAGGCCGCCCTCGATCGCGCCAGTTTCGGCGTGGTCGAGGGGGAAACCCGGCTGCTGCTGGCCCTGGGGGCGATCCGGTTTCAGAGTGGTCAATTTGTCAAATCCCTGCTCCCAGCCGAGGAGATTCAACCGTGATCAAGACTTTTCTCTCGACCGTTCTCCTTGGCAGTCTGTTTCTGACCGCCTGCAGCCAGGAGATCCAGCCCGGCAACACCCCTCGCGAAGCACCGCTGGCCCGGGGCCTGACTCTGTTGACCCTCAGTGCCAGCCAGATTGCCGGCGGTGAAACTTTCGTCGGCAGCGTCGAAGCCCCTGAGCGCGGCCGGGTTGCGGCCCGCATCGATGGGCGGGTCGGGCGCTTCGAGGTGCAGGAGGGGGAACGGGTCAAGGCCGGTGCTTTGCTGCTGACCCTGGTCGAAACCACCGCCGCTGATCAATCCCGCGCCGCCGCCGCCGGGGTGGCGGAAGCCCAGGGCGCCCTTGCGGCAGCCCGGGCCCGGCTCGATCTGGCCGACAAGACCCTGGGCCGCTACCGGCAACTGTTCGCCAAAGAAGCGGTCACCCCCCTGGAGATGGATCGGGTCAGCGCCGAGCAGGCCATGGCCGCCAATGGTCTGGCCGCCGCCGAAGCCACGGTGCAACGGCTGAGCGCCCAGCGCGCCGCCGCCGCCACCGCCGCCGGTTACACCCAGGTCACCGCCCCCTATGATGCCGTGCTGGTACGCAAGGAAGTGCAGGAAGGCTCCACGGTGATGCCTGGGATGCCGCTGCTGCTGCTTGATCGCCAGGGGGCTTGGCGAGTGCGGGCGCAACTCCCTGAGGCCCTTACTGGTCAAATCGCCCTCGGGGCTCCCTTCAGCGTCGAACTGCCGGCGTTGGGGAAAACCCTCTCTGGCACGGTGGCCGAGGTGCTCCCCGCCGCCGATGCAGTGAGCCGCTCCTTCGAAGTCAAGCTCGATCTGGCCGAGCAGGCCGGGCTTTCCGCCGGTCTGTTTGCCCGGGTGGCGGCGAGCTACAGCCAGAAAAGCGCGCTGTTGATCCCGGTCGCGGCCCTGCTGGAACGGGGCCAGCTCAGCGGTGTCTATGTAGTCGAGGCTGGTGTTCTGCACTTCCGGCTGGTGAAGACTGGTGTCCGGTCTGGCGAGCAGATCGAAATCCTCAGCGGCCTTGCCGCCGGCGAAACCATCGTCAGCGGCGGCCTCGAGCAGGCGGTCAGCGGCGCCCGGGTGGAGGAGTGAGCCCGATGGCAAAAAAACATTCCATGGCCTCGCGCGTCGTCGAGAAATTTCTCGACGGCAACCTCTCGGTGATCCTGATCCTGCTCTCGGTCATCGCCGGCATCGCCGCCCTGGTGCTGACCCCCCGGGAGGAAGAGCCGCAGATCGTCGTTCCCATGGCCGACGTCTACGTGCACATGCCGGGAGCGAGCGCCGAAGAGGTGGAGAAACAGGTCGCCACCCGGCTGGAGAAACTGCTCTGGCAGGTCGATGGGGTCGAGTACGTCTATTCCATGTCCCGCGCCGACCTGGCGGTGGTCACCGCCCGTTTCTACGTCGGCGAAGACCGCATCGGTTCCCTGGTCAAGCTGCACAATAAGATCAGCACCCAGACCGATCTGGTCCCCTCGGGGGTGACAGGCTGGGTGGTCAAGCCGGTGGAGGTCGACGACGTCCCCATCGTCAATCTCAGCCTCTATTCGGATCAGGTCTCCGACCACGAGTTGCGACGGGTGGCCGAGGAGGTGGTCGATCGGCTGCAGTCGGTGAAAAACACCTCGGTGACCACGGTCATCGGCGGTCGGCCGCGGCAGGTGCGGGTTGATCTGCATCCGCAAGCCCTCACCGCCCGCGGCCTGGCCCCCCTCGACATTCAGCGGGCCCTGGCCGGGGCCAACCTTGAACTTCCTGCGGGGAGCTTTCAGCAGGGGAACGAGGAAATTCTGGTGCGCGGCGGCGCCTTCTTGCGCAGCGCTGAAGAGGTGGCGGGACTGATGGTCGGAGTCGCCGGCGGGTCGCCGGTTTACCTGCGGGATGTGGCGCAGGTCAGCGACGGCATGGCCGAGGCCAACAGTTATACCCGGCTGCGTTTCGGCCCGGCCGGAGCCACCGAGGCTGCCCCTGTCGATCGGGAATATCAGGCGGTGAGCATAGCCGTCGGTAAAAAGAAGGGGACCAACGCGGTGGTGGTGGCCGAAGATATCCTGGCCGCGGTCAAGGAGTTGCAGGGGACCATCATCCCCGACAATGTCGAGGTTCGGGTCACCCGCAACAACGGCGAGACTGCCGATGGCAAGGTCAACGAACTGATCACCCATCTGGTGATCGCCATCGTCACCGTTCTCGCTCTGGTGCTGTTTGCCCTCGGCTGGCGCGAGGCCTTTATCGTTGCGGTCTCGATCCCGATCATCTATGCCCTGACCTTGCTGGTGAACTACTGGTTCGGCTACACCATCAACCGGGTCACCCTGTTCGCCCTGGTGCTGGCGTTGGGCCTGCTGGTCGACGACCCGATCGTCGATGTGGAGAATATCTACCGCCACCTGCGGATGAAGAAGGAGCCGCCGCGGGAGGCGGTGCTGACCGCAGTCGACGAGGTGCGCCCGCCGGTGATTCTGGCGACCCTGGCGGTCATTCTCTCCTTTTTGCCGATGCTCTATATCACCGGTATGATGGGACCCTATATGCGGCCGATGGCGATCAACCTGCCGCTGACCATGGTCATGTCGCTGCTGGTCGCCTTTACCGTCACCCCCTGGATGAGCTACCACATGCTCAAGGGGGTGGCCGGTGGCGGCCACGAGGAACCGCCGGTGGAGCAGACCCGCACCTATCGCCTCTACCGCCGGTTGTTGCTCCCTTTTCTCCAATCCCGCACCAAGGCCTGGCTGCTGGTCGGGGCGGTGCTGCTGCTGTTCTTCGGCTCCCTGGCGCTGCCGGCGCTGAATCTGGTGCCGATGAAGATGCTCCCTTTCGACAACAAGAACGAGTTCCAGTTGGTGGTCGATCTGCCGGAAGGGACCACCCTGGAGCAGACCGATGCCGCGGTGCGCTCCCTGGAGGACTACCTGTCCACGGTCAACGAGGTCACCGATTTCCAGGCCTACGTCGGCACCGCCAGCGCCATCGATTTCAACGGCATGGTGCGCCATTACTACATGCGCCAGGGCCCCAACCTGGCCGATATCCGGGTCAATCTGGCCGATAAGTCCGAGCGCGCCCAGCAGAGTCATGCCATCACCCTGCGGCTGCGCAACGATCTGACTGCCATCGCCGCCAAGCATGACGCCCTGCTCAAAATCGTCGAGGCCCCCCCCGGTCCGCCGGTGATCGCCACCCTGGTGGCCGAGGTTTATGCCGAACCGGGGGTCAGCTATGCCGAACAGGTGGCGGCGGCGCAGCTGATCCGGGCGCGGATGGGAAGCGAAGACAAGGTGGTCGATGTCGACGACACGGTGGAGTTCGCCCAGCGCCAGCTGCACTTCGTCCCTGACCGCCAGAAGCTGGCCCTGGCCGGCATCAGCGACGCCGAGATCGCCCGCACTCTGGCGCTGGCGCTAGGGGGGGAGAGCGTCGGAACCCTGCACCTGAGCGCCGAGCGCAACCCGCTGCAGATCGTGCTGCGGCTGCCGCGGGAGGGCCGCTCCTCAGCTGCCGAGCTGGAGGCCCTGCAGCTGCGCGGCAGCCACGGCCTGGTGCGGCTGTCCGAGCTGGGGGAGTTCGTTGCCGAGAGCCTGGAGCCGACCATTTACCACAAGAACCTCGAGCGGGTGGTCTACGTCTTTGGCGAGATGGCCGGTAAGAGCCCGGTTAACGCCATTCTCAACCTCTCCTCCCACTTCAAGCAGAACCCTCTGCCCCGCGGCACCAGCGTGGTCTGGAGCGGCGAAGGGGAGTGGAACATCACCCTTGATGTCTTTCGCGATCTGGGTATCGCCTTCGGTGCGGCGATGGTGCTGATCTTCATTCTGCTGCTGATCGAAACCGGCTCCGCGGTGCTGCCGCTGATCATCATGGGGGCGATCCCCCTGACCATGATCGGGGTGATGCCCGGCTTCTGGCTGCTCAACCTCATCGCCGACCGGCCGGTGGGGGGCTTTGCCACCCCGGTCTTTTTCACCGCCACGGCGATGATCGGCATGATCGCCCTCTCCGGCATCGTGGTGCGCAACTCCATCATCCTTATCGACTTCATCCATCATGCCCTTAAACGCGGCGCTACGCTGCAGGAGGCGATCATCGAAAGCGGCGCAGTGCGGCTGCGGCCGATTCTGCTCACTGCCGGGGCCGCCCTGCTCGGCAACTGGATCATCACCCTCGACCCGATCTTCTCCGGCCTGGCCTGGTCGATCATCTTCGGCATCTTTGCCTCCACCCCCTTCACCCTGCTGGTGATTCCGGTGGTTTACTGGCTGGTCTACGGCAAAAAAGCCGAACAACATGCAAGGAGTTTTCAAAAATGACCGTCAACCGATATCTACGAATGATCGCCGGCTTCTTCGTTATGCTCAGCGTGGTGCTGGCGCAGTTGCACTCCCCCTACTGGCTGTTTTTCACCGCCTTCGTCGGCCTCAACCTGTTCCAGAGCGCCTTTTCCAACTGGTGCCCGATGATCACCCTGCTGCGCAAACTCGGGGTCAAGGAGGGCTGAGGCAGGCAACAAAACCAACAAAAAACGGCGCAGCTTCCGCGAGGGAAGCTGCGCCGTTTAACTTTTAAGGGAACGCTGTTGCTGGGATCAGCAGGCTTGTTTCAGGGTCAACTCCTGCAGCGCCTGGGCCAGCTGGTCGGGGCAACTGGTGTCGTTGCGGCAGGCGATCCCTTTGAGTTGGCCGATTACTTCGGTGACCGGCATGCCTTTGACCAGGTTGGCGACTCCGCGGGTGTTGCCGGCGCAACCGCCGATGAAGTTGACGTCCCGCACCAGGGGTCCGTCGAGTTCGATGTCGATGAAGCGGGCACAGGTGCCAAAGGTGGTGTAGGTGGTTTTCATGGAGTCTCCTTGCAGAAAAAGCGCTGTTTGAAGAGGGTCAGAGCGCTCTGTTCATAACATGGGAACGGAATTCCGGGCAACTTAAAATTCAATAATTCATATATTGCAGTACTATTTTTTCAGATTGGCCGCCATCTCCCGCAGGCGTTTGGCGAGCGTTTCCATGACGCTGAGATCGTTGCGGATCCCTTCGGCCCGTTCGGCGTTTTTCTGCAGCCGGGTTTCCGAGCTGGCAAAGTGGTCGTAGACCTTCTTGACGGTGACCATCTGAAACCGGGTGGCTTCATTGATGGTGCGGATCTGGTCCTCCCGCTCCACCAGGCCGCGGCTGAGTTCCTGGTTGGCGCGCACCTGCTCGTCCATACCTCGGGAGATCTGGTCGGCCGCTGACTTCATTTCGGTGACCCCGTCCTGGATCCGGTGAATTGCGGTTTGCTGTTCCTGAATGGAGCGGGCGATGGCCTTGACCGAACGCAGGCTGCTGCCGGCATCTTCGAGCAGGATGGTGGCCCGCTCGCTCTGCTCGCCGGTGAGGACGGCAATGTCGCTGGTGGCGGTGGCCGCCAGTTGCGAGCTGTCGGCGATCTTGCTCAAAGCCTCACCGGCAGAGAGGGAGAGCTGTTTCCCCTTGGCGATGCGCAGGCTGGTCGCTTCGACAGCGGCGGTGACTTCACCGGTGTCGCCGCCGATGGCTTTGACAATCCGGTGGATATCCTGGGCGCTGGAGGTGGTGCGGTCGGCCAGATCGCGGATCTCCTCGGCAACCACCGAGAAGCCTTTGCCCTCCTCACCGGCGCGGGCGGCGATGATGGCAGCATTGAAGGCCAGCAGTTCGGTGTCGGAAACCAGCTCTTTGATGACCTCGATAATCTTGCCGACCTCGACAGTCTGCCGGGAAAGCCGCAGCATCGCCTGGTTGGCGCGCTGGCTTTCCTGGTCGATGCGCTCCATCTCCTCCATCGCCGCCTTAACCACCAGCAAACCGTCGCGGGCATCGGTTTTGACCGCCCCCACCGCCCGGGCACTGGCCTGGGCGCCGGTGCGGATCTTGATCATCGAGTCGCGGATCAGGTCGAGGTCGCGGGCGGTGCCTTCAACCGAGCGGGCGACCTGGTCAGCCCGTTCGGCCATGCCGCCGACGCTGCTGGCCAGTTCATTGACTCCGGTGGAGGTTTCCATGAACTGGGTGGTGGTGTGCTCCATGGCGTCGGCCATTTCCGCCAGGGAGGTGGAGAGCTGGCGGGAGATGGCGGCTTCGTTCTGGGAGCGCTCGGCGAGGGCCTGCACCTGGCCGTGGACCTCCTGCTGCTTGTCGTCCATCGCCTGAACTTCTTTGCGGGTGGTCTTGGCGGCGGCCATGCCGTCCTGGGCCTTTTCCGCCAGGTAGCGACTCGATTCAGCCAGGGAGCGGTAGTGGGGGAGCAGGGTGTCGACGGTTTCGATCAGTTCCTTGACAAAAGTTTCCACCTGGCTGACGGCGTTGCCCACCGCCCCTTGCAGCCCTTCCACCGTGTCATTTTTCAGAATGGTTTCCCCGGCCAGGGGCGCCAGCAGTTGCAGTTGCAGGGCGAGCTGTGTTTTCAGTGTCCGCCGCATCATCAGAAACATTACCGCCGCGATGGCAAAACCCATCACCAGGCAGGCCAGTACGAAAACGGGGTGCAGGGCTTCGCTGCCCAGCAGCGGATAAACCAGAAAGGGGAAGAGTGCCCCGGCCGCCAGGCCGGTCAGGTGGGTCAGGTAAAAGACTTTTTTCAGATAAGAGATTTTTCCGTTGTTGGAATCGACCATCACCGTCTCCTCTACGAGGGGATGAAAATTATTGAAAAATCAACCTGTTGGCAATTAACATAGTTTTATGGCGCTGGCAAGGGGGAATCGATCGCTGACTCTTTTCCAAGTGGAACGCTTGTGTTAGCATCGAGCCGTGATGAGACTTGAGACCCCAATCTATTTTGACACTCATGCTCACCTGGACCTCCCCCCGCTGCTGCAGAATCTTGACTCCGAACTGCGTCAGGCCCGCCAGAAGGGGGTGCAGGGCTGGTTGCTGCCCGGGGTGCGTCGCTGTGGTTGGGCCGGACTGATGGAGTGTGCCAGCCGCACCCCGGGGGTCTGGGCTGCGCCCGGGCTGCATCCGATGGCGGCCGGTGACTGGTCGTCCGCAACCTGCTGTGAACTCGAAGGTCTGCTCGTCACCGAAAACGTTGTGGCATTGGGCGAAGTCGGACTCGATGCTCTGCCCGGTTTCCCTGCGGCCGAGCTGCAGGAAGCGGCCCTGCGCGGCCAGATCCGCCTGGCCCTTGCCGCCGGTCGACCGCTGCTGATTCACTGTCGCCGGGCCTTTGGCCGGCTGCTGGAGATTCTGCGTCAGGAGAACGCGGCCCGGGTCGGCGGTATTTTTCATGGTTTTTCCGGCAGCCTGGAAGTGGCCCAGGATGCTATCCGACTCAATTTTGCCATCGGCATCGGCGAAGTCCTGACCCGTCCCAATGCCCGCCGCCTGCCCCAGGTGGCGGCGACCATTCCGGCCGAATGGCTGGTACTGGAGACCGATGCCCCGGATCTCCCCCCCTACCCCTTTCGCGGCCAGGTCAATCGGCCGGTCTACCTGACCTATGCGGCCGAAGCTTTGGCCAACCTGCGGGGCTGGGACTTGCAGGAAACGGGCCGTCTGACCACGGCCAATGCCCTGCGGGTACTGGGCCTGTCGCCTGCAGACCTATTTTCCAAGGATTCCTGACCCATGAAACAACATCGCTTCAGTCGTATGGAGTTGCTGGTCGGGGCTGCCGCCCAACAGCGGCTGAGCCAAGCTTCCGTGGCGGTTTTCGGTGTCGGCGGGGTCGGCAGTTATGCCGTCGAAGCCCTGGCCCGCGCCGGAGTCGGCCGCCTGACCCTGGTCGATTTCGACGACATCTGCCTGACCAACATCAATCGTCAGCTGCATGCCCTCGACGGCACCGTCGGCCAGGCCAAGGTGGAGGTCATGGCTGAGCGCTGCCGGGCCATCAACCCCGAGTTGCAGGTCGAAGCGGTCAAGGCCTTTTACGAAGAGGCGAGTTCGGTCGAGCTGCTCGGCCGCGGTTACGACTACGTGCTTGACTGCATCGACCATATTACCGCCAAGCTGCACCTGATTCAGAGCTGCAAGGAGCAGGGACTGCCGATCATCGCTTCGATGGGGGCGGCCAACAAGCTCGATCCGACAAAAATTGCCGTGGCCGATCTGTTCGAGACCCAAAAATGTCGCCTGGCCCGCATCATTCGCAAGCAGTTGCGCAAGCGCGGGATCTGCAGCGGGGTCAAGGTGGTCTATTCCACCGAAGAGTTCCGCCCTCTGGGGTTGGAGCCGGCGGGGTGCGCCGCCGATTGCATCTGCCCCAACAAGGAGGAGCAGCGCTGGGGCTGCGACCACCGGCGGGTGATCCTCGGCAGTTCTTCCTATCTGCCGCCGATTTTCGGCCTGACCATGGCTGGCGAGGTGATCCGAACCCTGGTGTCGTCGACTGAGGATTAAAGCGCTCGGCGGTAGCGGCTGAGCGCTAAAATAGTGATTTCTTTCTCTGTCGGCGACGGTTTTTGGCGCTCGGCTTGCATTGACTGGCCCCGGTGGCCCGCGGAATCCGTCCGCCCCCGCTCAGTGGTCGCGCTTGACCACCAGGGCAACCGCCACCTCAGCAAGAATGCTCCCCTGTCGCCTTAGGCTGGCGGGTGCATGGACATCATTTGGAGGGTCTGCCATGAAAAAAGTCCTGCTTGTCGACGACAGTCTGATTGTCGCCCGTCAACTTCAGAAAATTCTCGACGAGAGCGGTGAGTTTTCCGTCTGCGCCCATGCCAAGAACGGGCTGGAGGCGATCAAGCTCAACCAGGAGCATAATCCCGACATCATCTGCATGGATATGAACATGCCGGTGATGGACGGCCTCACTGCACTGCGCACCATTGTCTCCCTCGACACCGAGGTCAAGGTGGTGATGGCGACCTCGTTGAGCGGGGTGGGGGACAAATTCATGGAGGCGATGAAGCTCGGGGCCCGCAACGTCATGTCCAAGCCTTTCGAAGCCGAGACCGTGCTCAATATTCTGCGTCAGCTCTAGTCGAGCGTCTGCCAATGTTCAAGGCGGCCCCGAAGTGGGCCGCAGATTTTTTATCTGATAAGGGGGCCGTGCATGGCGGTTAAATTTTTCGGACAGTTCCTGGTGGAAAAAGGGCTTGTTTCCCGCGAGCAGCTTCTCGCTGCCCTCGACCTGCAGAAGGCGACCAACCTTAAATTTGGGGAAATGGCGCTGAAAATGGGGTTGCTCACCGAGGACCAGATCATCCGGGTTCACAATGCCCAGCATTCCGACGACCAGCGCTTTGGGGATATCGCCGTGCGCATCGGTCTTTTGACCGAGGCCCAGGTTCAGGAGGTGTTGGGTCGGCAGCAGGATACCTATATCTATCTCGGCGCTGCCCTGGTGGCGGTTGCCGCTTTGGATGAGGAGTCGTTGGCCGCCCACCTGGAGGCCTTCAAGCTCGACCAGGAACCTTATGTGGTGGAGACGGTGGAAATTCCGGCCGGGGTCTCCCATCCCCAGGTCTGGGAAGCGGCGGCCGATCTGACCTACAAAATGCTCACCCGTCTGGCCAATCTCCCCTACCGCAAGGAGCAGTGCACCATCGTCACCCAGGTGGAGCCGAACGATATCATCGCCCGCATGGAGCTCTCCGGTACTTTGCAGGCCACCTATCTGTTTTCGGCCTCTTCCGGCGTACGGGCCGCCATCGCCCGCACCATGCTGCGGGAAGAGGTGGACAACAGCCCGGAGGAGCTGCTTGACGACGCGGTGATGGAGTTCGTCAACGTGGTCTGCGGCAATCTGGCCGCCAAGGTGGCCCAGTTCGGGCAGAAAATCCAGTTGGCACCGCCAGAGGCCATCCATCCGGGCAATGAACCGCTCCCGGTTCCCGTCGGCCGGATCGGGTTGCAGTTCCCGATTCATGTGGTCAACGGCGAGGAAGTTGCCCTGGTTTTGTTTGTCGAACCCTGATCTTCTGTTTAACTATTTAAAATTTAACGCTATTCCGTATACAACAGGCCCGGGTCCGGCAAAATGCCGAATCCGGGTCTGTTGGTTTTTTGGCGCAGCAGGCAACTTTTTGACAAAATTGTGTCAATATTTTCGTTCAAGGGCTTGACTTGAAACCAGCGCTTGCGTTTTAATGACCGATAATATGCTTGGGGGATGCCCAAGCGGGATAGACAGCCCAGGGACGGGAGATCATCGCAAGGGGCTTTTTGCGGTGTCTGCCCGTTTGTTTTTTGTTAGTGCATCGAACGCGCTTTTCACGTCTGCCACGTGAAAACTCTGCCGGGATTCCCCGGGCGCGCCCAAATCGAACAACGAAAATCGAACACGACAGCAAGGGAGAGACAATTTATGGAGGCAATGCACCGGTTTTTCCGGAGGGGGCAGAATACCCTCGTTCTACCCGTAGTCCTACTGCTTGCGCTGCTGATTGCCCCGGTGGCACACGCAGCCTGGGGTGATTCCAGCTGGTCCAGTAGCACCTCGACTCCGACCACCAGCACACCGACAACGACCGCAACCACCACCACGACGACCACCGTTACCGCGACCAACTGTACCGTCTGCCACGGTACCGACGTGGTTGCCAAACATCACCAGACCACCTATTTCACCAGTGGCCAGTGCAATGTCTGTCACACCGGCATTACCACCACCGGTACCTGCTCCGGCTGCCACAATTTCAACCTCGCCAACAACAATCACCACGTTCCGGCCGCTGGCACCCAGCTCAACTGCGCCACCTGCCATACCAATACCAAGGACCTGGCCAGCTGCCTGAGTTGCCACGCCGGCAAGGTGCGGACCAAGCATCACCAGATTGCCGCCGCCGGGACCAACTGCAAGTCCTGCCATGCCACCATGGAGGCGACCCAGGTCGGTGCCGCCACTTCCGGCAACCTCTCCTGCGCCAGCTGCCACACCAGCAAAACCGACGTTCAGGACCGCCATCACGCCAAGGCCAAATCGACCCCGCTCGCCTGTACCAGCTGCCATACTCAAATTAAGGACGCCAGCAACTGCTCCAGTTGCCACGCGGTTGGCTCCAAGCGGGTGGTCCACCACAGCACCACCAACGCCAATTTCAACAGCTGCGACAAGTGCCACACCGCCCTGCCGCCGCTCGGGACCATGTCCGTCGGTTGCAACAGCTGCCATGCTGCCGGTGACAATCGCACCATGCACCATGTCAACGTCATGACCGCCAAGGGCCTTTCCTGCACCAGCTGTCATAAGCAGTTGCAGCCCCAGGCTGGCTGCGCCAGCTGCCATTCCACCGGCGATAACCGCACCTTCCACCACACCACCGTGCAGTCGACCAAGAGCCTCAATTGCTCAAATTGTCACAGCACCCTGCCGCCGACCGTAACCCTGAGCGGTGGCTGCAACAGCTGCCACGCTGCCGGCGACAACCGCACCTTCCACCACGAAACGGTGAAGACCACTAAAAATCTGAGCTGCAACAGCTGCCATACTCAGATGACCGCCAGCGCTGACTGCCGCTCCTGCCATATCGAAGGGACCATGGGCGGTCCTGGCATATATAATCATCACCACACCCTGCCCTCCTTAAGCTGCAACGACTGTCATATCTCCACCTTCTCAATGACCGCAGGGCTGGTCACTCAGTTGCCGAAAACCGCTCAATGCGCCTCCTGCCACGCGGCTGCTGGGATGCCGTCGATCTCGGCCCAGCATCACGCCAATCCGAAATACGCCGCGGGCGATTGCGCCTCCTGCCATATTGGGGTCGGCACCAACCTGACCTGCGGCAGCTGCCACACCGGCACCACTGGGACTCTGTCGCAGCGCCACCACAACACCATCGCTCCAGCCAATAACAAAGCCTGCGCCGATTGCCACACCGGCGTGCCGACCAATCTGAGCTGCTCGGCCTGCCATAGCAGCACCGGTGGGACGGTTTCCCAGCGTCACCACACCACCGTGGCCACGGCCAACAACAAGTCCTGCAACGACTGCCACGTCGGCGTCGGCACCAACCTGGCCTGCTCCAGCTGCCACACCGGCACCACCGGCAGCCTCTCGGTGCGCCACCACACCACCATCGCCACGGCCAACAACAAGGGCTGCAACGATTGCCACACCAACGCCAGCACCGTGTTGGCTGACTGCAAGAGCTGCCACACCACCAAGGTGAGCACCGCCACCATCCCGATGCAGCACCATATGCGCGGCCAGGCCAGCAACATCGCCTGTTCGACCTGTCACACCGGCGCCATGACCGGCAATATGGATTGCGCCACCTGTCACTACGCCAAGGCTGGCGCCACCACCCTGGCACCTCGGCACCATGCCACCCCGGCCGGGCAGATGGGCCAGTGCGTCTCCTGTCACAAGGGGACCGAGCCGGTCCAAATTGCTTGCAACAGCTGTCACGTCAGCAAGAAGCATCATCAGCGCCCCGAAGCAGTCGCCGGTAACTGCGGCTTCTGCCACACTGGCATCCAGCTCCAGGGGGGCAGCTGCAAGAGTTGCCACACCGCGCCGATTCCCCAGATTCACCATGGCGCACCCCTGGCCGAACGCGGTGGCAACTGCGCCGCCTGTCACCAGGCCGCCAGTGATCCGAAGGTCTGCGCCAACTGCCATCAGGGGAGCGATCCCCATCACACCACCACCTTCGCCAAGACCGGCAATTGCGACCATTGCCACAAGGTTCCGGCGACCACTGCCGATCGTCCCAAGCAGGCGTCCTGTCGTCAGTGCCATGGCCAGTACATGCACAACAAGGGCGGTCCGATCCAGAACTACGGCGCCTGCGCCGCCTGCCACACCACCACCACCTTCCATGCCGCACCTGGAAGGGCCATGGGTTACACCGTCATGCGTCCAGCGGGTAAAAAATACCCCACCGGCAAGGGTGTGTTCAGCATGTTCTGGAATCAGTACACCAACGGTGGTGACGAGGAAGTCCGTGAGGGTGTCTCTCCCAACGGCGAAGACATGAATGATGAAGGCGGCCGCAAGTGGCGGACACCAACGGCGACCTTCACTCTGAAGGCGATCAGCAACACCGCGACTGGCAAGACCTACCAGGTTCCCTCTTTCGACGGCTACCCGATCCCAGGCGGAACCCCTCCGTCCACCGATCCGGTTCTGGTCAACGGCAATCTGGCGCTGAACAAGACCTCCAGCGCCTCCCGCCAGGAGACCGGTTACGAAGCCTTCCGGGCCTTCGATGGGGACAGCGCCAGCTACTGGTGGGCCCGCAGCACCAGCGACCAGTGGATTCAGGTCGACTTGGGGAGCAGCCAACAGGTCAATTACATCACCCTCAACTGGCACCTCTCCAACTATGCCCGTACTTATCAATTGGAGGTCTCCACCAACGGCAGCACCTGGACCCAGGTGGTGAGCAAGAGCAGCTTCACCGGCGGCAAGATCGAGCACTCCTTCAGTGCTCGCTCGGCCCGCTATGTCCGCCTGCGGGTCAGCAGCGCCGCCAACTCCAACGGCTACATGCTTTACGGCATGAAGGTGTTCAACAACACCTCGACCACCACCCCGCCGGCGACTACGGTCAGCAATCTGGCACTGAGCAAGACCGCCAGTGCCTCCCGGCAGGAGTCGGGTTATAATGCCTCCAGTGCCGTCGATGGCAGCACCAGCAGCCGCTGGTGGGCCAGAAGCAGCAGCACCCAATGGCTGCGGGTCGACCTGGGGAGCAGCACCAGCATCTCCAAGGTCGTCATCAACTGGCACAGCTACTACGCCCGGGATTACAGCGTCCAGGTCTCCACCGACGGCAGCAGCTGGACTACTGTGAAGTCGGTGAGCAGCGCCAGCGGCGGCACCGAGACCCAGACCTTCAGTGCCAGAACCGCGCGCTATGTCCGGATCAATTGCACCCGGGCTGCCAGCAGTGACAACGGTTACTCCATCAATGAGCTGGAGGTCTACGCTCAGTAAGGCATAACCAAAAGGCGGGGCCGCATCTGCGGCCCCGCCTTTTCACACGTCTTATTTCGAGCCCTGCAGCCTATTGTGCTGCAGGGCTTGTCTTTTTATCCGTTAAAAAAAGCTATTTCATCTCGAAGGCGACCTTCAGCACCACCTGATATTCGCTGATCTTGCCGTCGGCTGCGATATGCCCGCGCATTTCCTGGACTTCGAACCAGGAGAGTCCCTCCAGGGTTTTATGCGCCCGGGTGACCGCCGCCTGCATCGCCTCCTCGAAACTCCCCTTGGCGACTCCGATGACCTCGATTTTTTTGTAAATGCGTTCGTTGCCGTACGTCATATCGTCCTCCCCTGTATGGCTCGCGAGCGACGCTGATCGTCACTGTGTTGAACTATAACAGCAGGGAGAGGGCAGTAAAGAGTTGGGGGGGGAGCTCAGACAGTGTTGCGGGCGGCCCGGGAGAGACGGTTGTGGATGGCCTGCCAAGGTTCATCATTGGGAGGGGAGGCGACCAGGATGAGGTCGTAGCCTTGCAGATCCAGAGCGCGCAGGGTGGAGTAGAGCGCCTGCCCATAGTCCGCCGGGGTCTCGGGCATGGCAATCAGCGAGGCCTGTTCAGGGAGAATGTTCGGCGTGGTTGTGGGTTGGCAGAGAAGAGCAATGCGCTGCAGCGGGTGTTGGGCGCAAAGACGGATCAGCTCTTCTGCTGCGCAGAGCAGTAGCGGGGTACGGGGAGCATAGTGGGAGGCGAGCAGCCCGGGGGCCCGGACCTGGTCGCTGGCCTGGTGGCCACGGGGAGCTCTGCCGAGCACGGCTGCGAGTGCACTCGGGGTGATCTGGCCGGGGCGCAGCAGGACTGCCTCACCGCCCGTCAGATTCAGAATCGTCGACTCGACCCCGACCTGGCAGGGTCCGCCATCGAGAATCATCGGCGCATCGGCACCGAACTCGGCCAGCACATGGGCGGCGGTGGTCGGGCTGACCTGGCCGAAACGATTGGCGGACGGGGCGGCGAGGCCGCCGCCGAACTGCTGCAGCAGTTCCAGCGCCAGGGGATGGGCCGGGATCCGCAGGCCGATGGTCTGCTGCCCCCCGGTGACCGCCAGCGGCACCCAGGGGGCTTTTTCCATAATCAGGGTCAAGGGGCCTGGCCAGAAGGCCTCGGCCAGCCTCCAGGCCGCCGCCGGTACATTGTGGGCCCAGTGCGCCAACTGATCGACAGCGCCTATATGAACAATCAGCGGATGGTTGGATGGGCGCCCCTTGAGAGCAAAAATCCGCGCCACCGCATCCGGATTGCTGGCATCCGCCCCCAAGCCATAGACGGTTTCGGTGGGGAAACAGACCAGTTCCCCCTGCCGCAGCCGCTGCACCGCAGCTGCAATCTGGCAACCGTTACTCATCACGAGCCCTGTGGGTTCCCTTGGCGCCAGGCCCGAAAGGCACTGACACCCAGAGTGATGACCGTTAAGGGGAGAACGAACCAAAGCATGACAGTGCTGAACTGGCCGAGGCGATCGTGGTGCATCGCCCCCAGAATCAAGAAGCTGGTGTAGGCCAGATAAAGACTGAAGAACAGCGCGCCTTCCCAGCGGGCGATCAAGTGGCCGCTGAAAAAGATCGGCAGGCAAGCCACGGAAACCGCGAGCATTACAGGGATATCGAAAGCCAGCGCAGTCGAGGAAACCGCGACACCGACCGGAGAGGCCACCGCACTCAGACCAAGTACCGCCAAAATATTGAAAATGTTGCTGCCAACGACGTTGCCGACGGCGATGTCCCGCTCGCCGCGCAGGCTGGCCATGATCGAGGTGGCCACCTCCGGCATGGAGGTTCCGGCGGAAATGATGGTCAGGCCGATGATCAGTTCGCTGATGCCAAAGGCTCGGGCAATCGTCACGGCGCCATCGACCAGCCAGTTGGAGCCGAGCAGCAGCAGGGCCAGACCGGCGACGATCAGACCGATCTGCTTCAGTGGTTGGTTTTTGGTTGGGGCCGGGTCGGCCTCGGCGCCGAATTCCCGGGCATATTCCTCCTGGACCGCGGCGCTCTCCCGACGGCTGCGGCGAACCGACCAGACCGTATAGGCGACCACACCGCCAGCCAGCAGCAGGCCATCGAAGAGGCCGAGGCGGCCATCCCAGGCCAGCACCGGCAGCAGCGCCGCGGTGCCGATCATCAGGGGGACTTCCAACCGCACCAGCTGTTGGGCGACCACCAGCGGGGTGATCATCGCCGAAATGCCGAGGATAAACAGGATATTGAAAATATTGCTGCCGACCACGTTGCCGATGGCGATATCAGCCTGCCCAGCGCTGGCCGAAATCACGCTGACCGCCAACTCTGGGGAACTGGTGCCAAAGGCGACCACAGTCAGGCCGACCACCAACGGAGAAATGCCGAAGGTTGATGCCAGTCGTGAGGCCCCCCGCACCAGCAGTTCGGCGCCGCCGATCAGAAAGACGAACCCTACCACAAAAAGGATCAAAGTCAGGCTGTTCACCCCTGGCCTCCCCGCTTGGCCAGTGCCTGCAGGCGAGCAATACGCTCTTCCATCGGCGGATGGGTGGAGAAGAGCTTGGCCAGGGAGGAGCCGCTCAGCGGGTTGACGATGAACAGGTGGGCGGTGGCCGGTTTGGCCTCCTGCATCGGCAGCCTCTGCGAGGCCTGCTGCAGCTTGGCCAGGGCTCCGGCCAGGGCCAGCGGACGGCCGCAGATGCGGGCGCCCCGTTCATCGGCCAGATATTCCCGGGAGCGGGAGACCGCCATCTGGATCAGCATCGCCGCCATCGGCGCGATAATCGCCAGCGCCAGGCCGCCAATCAGCCCGCCCCCCCCCTCGCCGTCCTCATCACTGCGGCCGCCGCCGAAAATCGCCGCCCACTGCAGCATGCTGCCGAGCATGGAAATCGCGCCGGCGAAGGTCGCCGCCAGGGTGGAGATCAGGGTGTCGCGGTTCTGCACATGGGCCAGCTCATGGGCCATGACCCCCTCGAGTTCTTCCGGGGAGAGAATGCGCATGATGCCGGCAGTGGCGGCTACGGCGGCATGTTCAGGGTTGCGGCCGGTAGCAAAAGCGTTGGGGCTGTCGGAAGGGATCAGGTAGACCTTCGGCATCGGCAGGCCAGCCTGCTGAGCCAGGCGGTGCACCATGTTGAAGAAGGCCGGCTCATCAGTTTCACTGACTTCCTTCGCCTTGTACATCTTCAGCACGATCTTGTCCGAATACCAGTAGCTGAAGAAGTTCATGGCGGCGGCCATGAAAAAGGCGAAGATCATCCCGGTTTGGCCGCCGATGGCGCTGCCCATGGCGACCAGCAGCAGGGTGAGGCAGGTGAGCAGGAAGGTGGTTTTCAAGCGATTCATAGTCGTTACCTCCGGTTTAGGTTGGGCCGGGGGCAAAAAAAAACCTTTACCCACGGCGTGTCGACGCTCTTGGATAAAGGTCTTGCATGCTGTGACCACTGGTCTCAGTCCGGGCTCCGGGTGGCGAACCACCGTGCTGACGAAGCCTGGGTCGGCCATGTCTCCGGCCGATTGCTACTCCCCTTTACATCGGCGATGATAAGGAAAGATCAGGCGGAAAGTCAAGAGTATTGTCCCCGGAGGGGTAAGCCGTTCAAGTGAATTCTCTGTTCTATGCCGGGGCGGCAGTTCAATCCAGCTGAATAGCGAACCCCTCGGTATTCACGTTCTTAATGATGGTGCGTATTTTTCTGGCTCCTTGCAGGGATTCGGTCAGCAGGGGTTTGATCTGCTGGCGGATATGCTCCAGGTCCAGATTCCGATGCAGTTCCTCGACCTCAGCCCGTACCGATTCAGGGCTGGAGGTTTTTATCATCTGCTCCTGAGAGGCGATGCACGCGAGCAACTGTTCCACGTATCGATTCAAAGTGCCGAGATTGCTGACGATAAAATCGACAGGCTGCTGGATGTTCTGGCCCAGCCTTGTAGCGACTTGGTCAGCAGAGGCATGCTTTTCCCGCTGCAGCATCTGGTCGTAATGGATTTGGAGCTCCTGCTTGGCCTCGGCCAGGCGCCGAGTGAGTTCGGTATGGAAGTTTTTTTCAAACAGTCGCAGGTGTTTGAAGCTGAGCGCTTTGTCGACGGCATGGAACAGGTGCGGTGGGTTGAAGGGTTTGAGGATAAAATCAAACACTCCCCCTTGGATCGCCGCCACAGCCATCTCCAGGTCGGCGTAGCCGGTCATCAGCAGCACCGGAATTTCCGGGTCGAAGTTGCGGATTTTTTCCAGCAACTCAAGCCCGGTCAACCCCGGCATCTTGATGTCGGAGAGCACCGCGTCCACAATTCCCTCATCAAGCCGGTTCATGGCCTCATAGCCGTCGCTGCAGGCGATAACCTTGAGCCCCTGCTCTTGCAGCAGTCGGGTCGCGCTGTCTCGCACCAGGGGGTCGTCGTCCACCAGAAGAATCGTTGCCGGCTGCATGGTGCTCATCGATCCAATCCCTTTCCAGATTGTCTAGCGTATTTTTCGAAAAACCAGGTTCCCTGAATAGAGGCAATCGGGATAGTTTCCCGGTCGCCGCTCCAGGGTCCGGGACCTTGCGACCCTCAAGTCGCTCCTGAGTGGCTGCTCAGGGGGAGAAAAATCTGAAAAATGGTTCCCCGCCCCAGTTCACTGTCGCAGGATATGAAGCCGTGGTGCTGTTTGATGATGCCATAGGTCGTCGACAACCCCAGCCCGGTCCCCTTGCCGACCTCCTTGGTGGTGAAAAAGGGTTCGAAAATCCTGCCAAGGGTCGCCGGATCCATGCCACTGCCGGTGTCGGACACCGAAAGCACTGCGTATCTGCCTGCTAGCCCGTAGCCTTGGTGAGTTACAAACTGCTGGTCCAGTTCGGTTGGCTTGACCTGCAGGCACAACCTCCCCCCTTGCGGCATGGCATCGCGGGCATTTGCGGCCAGATTCAGCAGAGCCTGTTCGAGGTTCAGAGCGTTGGCCCTTATCAACAGCTCATCAGCAGTCAGTTCCACCACCAGTTTAATGCGGTCTCCGATCAGGCGCTGCAACAGGCGGCTGCTTTGGGTCACCAACTGATTCAGGTCGACCCTTTCAAATTCCTGAGCTGACTGCGCCGGTCCGCCTTTTCGACTAAAGGCTAACAGGTCCTGGATCAGTTTGCTGCCACGGCTAGCGGCGCTAAGAATTCCGCTCATGTCCGACCTCAGGGCGCTCCCTTCCTCGGCCTTGTACTGCTGGATACTGGCGTAGCCGACGATAGCGGTCAGCAGATTATTGAAATCGTGAGCCACTCCCGCGGCCAGTTGGCCGACGGCTTCCATCTTTTGCGCATGCCGCAGCTGGTTTTCCAGCGCCCGGCGCTCGGTGATATCTTCGGCGACCTTGACGAAATGACTGGTGGTTCCCTGCTGGTCCTTCACCGGAGAAATGACCGCGGCTTCTTGGAAAATCTCGCCATTCTTTTTCCGGTTGCGAAACTCCCCGCGCCACTCCCCCCCAGCCGCAAGAATATCCCACATTTGCCCGGTGGTGGCCGGGTCCATCTCCCCCAGCTCTGCGGCATTTCGACCGAACAGTTCATCAGGGCCAAAGCCACTGACCTGGCAGTACTTGGGGTTGATATATTCGATGGTGCCGCCGGTGTCGGTGATCATGACCAGGGCCGGACTCTGCTCCAGGGTCTGGGAGAGCAGGCGGAGTCTCTGCTCGGTCTGTCTGCGCTGGGTGATATCTTCTTTGATCGCCAGAAAGTGGGTGATGGTTCCGGACCCATCGCAAATAGGGACCACCAAAGCCTGTTCCCAGTAAATTTCCCCGGATTTCTTCTTGTTTTGAAATTCTCCCCGCCATTTGCCCTTGGCAAGAAGGGTTTCCCATAACTCTCGGTAAACTTGTTCAGAAGTGCATCCTCCCGCCAGCACGCTCGGGTTTTTACCGCGAATCTCCCTGAGGCGATAGCCGGTGAGTTCGGTGAAGTAGGAATTGACGTAGAGAATTCGCGCCTCGGGGTCGGTGATGATAATGCACACCGGGCTTTGCTGGACTGCCGTGGTAAGGACACGCAGCTGTTCCTCAGCCTGCCAGCGCTCGGTGATATCCTGAACGATACCCGTCATCCTGATTGGCTGGCCGCTGCCGTCATCGAACACCCGCCCCTGGGAATGCAGAATCCGTTTGGTACCGTCCGGGCGGAGGATCGGAAAGACGCGGTCGGCGACTTTAGTGGTTTCCAAGGTCTTTTTGGTGTCCTCCAGGTAATAATCCCTATGGTCCGGAGCGATCGCAGCCAGAATGGTTTCGATTGAAACAGCGGACTCGTCGGGGTCGATGCCGAAGATGCGATAGGTCTCGTCTGACCACTTGATCTGCTCGGTCGGAATCTCCCATTCATAGCTGCCAATATGGGCGATGCGCTGGGCTTCGGCGAGCAATTGTTCGCTCTGGCGCAGGCGCTCTTCCGCGACCCTGCGGTCGGTGATGTCCCGGATGATCTCGATGCCGGCAATGACCTTGCCGTGGACGTCCCGCACCGGTGAGGCGGAAACTTCGAGAAAAACCTGACGGCCCCCAAGGGTGGATTTTCGTTCCAAAGTGCAGACCTGGCCCGAATGAAAGGCCTGGGATAAGGCACAGTCGTTCCAAGCGGGGAGCGGCTCAGCGGGGGCTGGGGTTGGCCCGCCGCTGGGAGCGCCAAAGAATTTGATCGCAGCCGGGTTCTGGTACAGCACCCTGAATTCCCGGTCATGGACAGTAAGGGGATCGCTGATGGCGGCGATGATCGCGGCCGACTTGGCCCGCTCTTCCTCAGCCAGAGTTTTCGCCTCCAGCAGCGCCTCCCTGGCATCGACGGAGTGGGCCACAAAATCTTGGAAAGCCAGGGCGAGGATACTGATTTCGTTGCGCCAGAGCGTCTGCAGCCGAAGCGGCGTCTCTGGTGTTCGGGTCAAACGCCAAATCTGCTCAGTCAATTGTTCCAGTGGTCGCAGTAACTGATGGATGCCAAGCAGACAGGCGGCCAGAATCAGCAGCGCCATCGACAACAGACCCCGAACAATGAGGGCCCAGGTTTGATGGATGGAGGCGTAAGCTTCGCCGATCGGGTAATTGGCCGCCAGGATCCAGTTGGTGGCTTTGAGTCGCTTGAAGGAGGCAAGGACTTCGAGTCCTCGAGAGGTGATCGTTTCCCCGGTCCCCTCAAACCCTTCGATGGCCTGGTCGAACATCGGATTGACCCCCAAGGGCACGTCCTGTTGCAGGACCCGCGCCGGGTCCGAGTGCACGATCATGGTCCGGTCGGTATTGTAGATATAAAGATAACCGGTTTGGCCGATGGTGGTTTTGGCGATCTCGGCCAGGAAGTTCTCTCCCAGCAGGGCGATTGCCCCTCCCAGGACCGCGATGAGGTTGCCCGTTTGGTCGTAAACCGGAACGGTGAACATGATCGAAGGGGGTTTCCCTTCTCGGCTGGAGAGGTAAGGGTCGGAGATGACGGGGCGGCCGCTGGCCACGGTTTTTTCGAAATAGTCTCGAAAGGCGAAATTTAATCCCCGTCGGTCAGGACGGTACGGGGCCTCGGCCACCAGCACCCCCTCGGCAGAAAACAGAAACAACCCGCCGTCGAACAAGGACCGCAAGCCAGGGAGTTGGTCGAGGTAGCTCTGACCCGCTTCCGGGTCAAGACGATGGTCGGTATAGAGGGGGGCGGCGGCGACGATGGCCTTCTGGGCCATTTCGAGTTTGTCGTCGATGCTCTTGGCCAGTGCCGTCACCAGGGAAAACTGCTGTTGGTAGATGTTCTGTTTGAGCTGCTGCTCAAATTGACGGATCAGAACGCTGGAGACGGCCACGGTCAGCCCGAGCACCAATCCGGATACCAGCAAGGCAATTTTAATTTTCAGGCTCGCCTGCGCAAAAAATTTCATGAATGTCCCAGCCGTCCGATTGCCGTGAAGCCATTCCTTGAGCAAGCTTGTGTTTTAACCGCACTCAGCAAATATCGCACCTATGGCGGTTCATTAAGTGAATCTTTTTGAGTAATGAGAAAAAACAATCCCCTGCCGTTTGGTTTCTGAGGGACGAGTGTCTCCGTTGAAAGGGTTCAAGTCTTTAAAAGTTCAATAAATCACCGGTTTTCGTAAGGATGGGTTGGGGACAATGAGGCTCTATCCTCATGGGCTACTATCGGTCTGTACCATTAGGAATAGGCCTGCTTTTGTTAGTTAAACGAGCTGGTCAAGAAATTGTTCCAATCCCAGGTGCACAGGCTCAGAACGGAAGGGTCGTTTGACTCGGTGGATGGTGATGGGCAGGTTGGCCGGGGGATAATGGGATAGCTGGCAGGGAGGTGAAGGCTGTTTGGTTGCTAAAAAAGTCACAAAAAAAGAAAAAGGGGCCACACTTTTCAGCGCAGCCCCTTGTTTCTTATGGTGCCCAGAGACGGAATCGAACCGCCGACACGAGGATTTTCAGTCCTCTGCTCTACCGACTGAGCTATCTGGGCGAAGAGCCACGTTTATACCGAAAGGCCCGGGGGCTGTCAAGCCAATTTTCCCGGGCCTTGGAGAAAAGTTCTGGGGAAAGTTGACCCTGGATGGTCGTTTCTGCGAAGGACTGATGATCGCTTGCAATAAATCCCGGGGTCTGATAAAAATAACCCCACATTTTGTGGAGATGACATGTTCGCCTATTTCGCCAGCTTTTTTAACTTCATCTTTTGGTACGGCTTTTATTTTAGGCCGTCTGCCCAAGGTGGAGTTCTGCTGGCGTAGCCAAGGCGCACTTCAGACTCTCAGACCATGGGCAGACCGATTCCGGTCTTCTCCATGGTCTTGTTGTTTGTGCTGCGATGCAGCCTGAGGCCGCCGGGAAGATCCGGGCGGCCTTCATTCGTTGGCGAGCAGCCAACCCACATCGCAGCACAACACGAAGGAGCGGGACAATGATTATCGTTATGAAGCAGGGGGCAGGTAAGGAGGCTTTGGCCGAGGTCAAGAAGCGGATCAAGGAACTCGGTTACAAACCGCATGTCATTCACGGCGAAACTCGCAATGTGATCGGAGCGGTCGGCGACGAGCGGGGCAAGGCGGTGCTGCACACGCTGGAGTCGATGCCGGGGGTGGAGAGCGTAGTGCCGATTCTCAAGCCGTACAAGCTGGCCAGTCGTGAGGTCAAGCCGGAGCCGAGCGTGGTGGAGATTGCACCCGGGGTGAGCGTTGGCGGGGATCATCTGGTGGTGATGGCCGGCCCCTGCGCGGTGGAGAGCGAAGCGCAGATTCTGGAGACCGCCCATGCGGTCAAGGCTGCCGGCGCCACGGTGCTGCGGGGCGGGGCGTTCAAGCCGCGCACCAGCCCTTACTCCTTCCAGGGGATGGAAGAGGATGGCCTGAAGCTGCTGGTCCTGGCCCGGGAAGCGACCGGCTTGCCGATCGTCACCGAGGTGGTCAATCCGCGGGACGTGGAACTGGTCGCCAAGTATGCCGACGTGTTGCAAGTTGGCGCCCGCAACATCCAAAATTTTGCCCTGCTGAAAATGCTCGGTCGCCTGGACAAGCCGATTCTGCTCAAGCGCGGCATGGCGACGACCATCCAGGAGTTCCTGATGAGCGCCGAGTACATTCTGGCCGAAGGCAACCGCCGGGTGCTGCTCTGCGAGCGCGGCATCCGCACCTTCGAAACCGCCACCCGCAATACCCTGGATATCTCGGCGATACCGGTGCTTAAAGAACAGACCCATCTGCCGGTGATCATCGATCCCTCCCATGCCACCGGCCACGCCAGCCTGGTGCCGTCGATGTGCTATGCCTCGGTCGCCGCCGGCTGCGACGGCCTGATCGTCGAAGTCCACCCCTGTCCTGAAAAAGCTGCCAGCGATGGACCCCAGTCGCTGCGCCCGGCGGAGTTCGCAGTGATGATGGAGAAGCTGCGGGCTTTTGCCGCGGTGGCCGGCAAGCACCTTTAACCCATAACCCGGGCGAGGCGCTCCCTTGCGGCCGCCTCGACCCTCGGGTGGGAACAAACCCCGCCCCGGAGACTGCAGTATGTTTTTTGTTCCCCTGTCCCAGCTCGAAAGCGTCGAATTGGTGATTCATGCCCTGCGGGCCGCCGGTGGCCAGGCCGATTGCAGCCACTGCCCGGCGCGCAAGGTCTGCATGAAGCAATGCCTGACCATTGCCGAGGCGGTCGCCCGCATGGCCGAGGACGGCAGTCTCCCCTATGTCGGCGCGGAGGATCTCGAGCCGCAGTCCGTGAGCACGCAGCCAGCGCCGAAACCGGCGCCGGGAGGGCATCTCAAGGTGCTGAAATAAGCGGTTTTCCTGTGGAGACAGACCCCTGTCTACAGCGTTGACAGGGGGGGGGGAAAGGTTTAAAATCCGCCTTTCTGCAACCCCCGTACTCTACCAGTGTCTGGAAGGAACAGCTATGAAGGTTCTCATTACCGACGAAATTTCCCAGGAAGGCTTGCAGCCGTTGCTGGACGATCCGCGGATCAGCCTCGATGTCCGCCTTGGTCTCCCGGTCGCCGAACTGCACCAAATCATCGGTGGCTACGAGGTTCTGGTCACCCGCAGCGGCACCACCGTCGACGCCGCCCTGCTCGAGCACGCCCGCGGGCTGAAAATCGTCGCCCGGGCCGGAGTCGGCATCGACAACGTCGATGTGGAAGCAGCCAGCAACAAGGGGATCATCGTCGTCAATGCCCCCTTTGGCAACGTCAACTCGGCGGCCGAGCACACCATGGCCCTGTTGCTCTCCTTCTGTCGCCATATCACCATCGCCAATGCCAGCCTCAAAAGCGGCGACTGGAAACGCGCCCCCTTTACCGGCTACGAACTCAAAGGCAAAACCATCGGCATCATCGGTCTGGGCAAGGTTGGCGGCCGGGTGGCGCTGCGCTGCAAGGCTTTTGAGGCCGAAGTGCTGGCCTGTGACCCCTATATTTCCGAAAAGCGCGCCGAGGATCTCGGTGTTCGCCTGGTGCCGCTGGAAGAGATCATCCGCTTCTCCGACATCATCACCGTGCACACCCCGCTCAATGGCGAAACGCTGGATTTGATCAATGCCAGCCATTTTCCCGGCATGAAGGATGGCGTGATCATCATCAACTGCGCCCGCGGTGGGATCATCAGCGAAGAGGCGATGCTCGCCGCCCTGGAGAGCGGCAAGGTTGCCGGCGCCGCTTTCGATGTTTGGAGCGAGGAGCCGCCCCGCACCGAGGTGCTGAAAAAACTCATTGCCCACCCGAAGATGGTGGTGACTCCGCACCTGGGAGCCAACACCTTCGAGGCGCAGAAAAATGTCGCTATCGACGTCAGCCGGGAGATCATCCACTACCTGGATGGCCGGCCGCTGGAGAACGCGGTGAACATTCCCAAGTTCGACCCCGACCTGATGGAGCAGATGAAGCCGTTCCTCGGTCTGGTGAGCAAAATGGGGGAGTTTATCTCCCAGTTGGCCGCCCCCAATCCGAACAAAGTGACCTTCAGCTACAACGGCAAGATCGCCCGTTATGACTGCGCCCCGATCACCGTCTGCGGCCTGGCCGCCCTGCTCAATGGTCACACCGAGCAGGACGTCAACATGGTCAATGCCCGCCTGGTCGCCCGCAACATGGGGATCACCGTGGAGGAGGTGCGCACCACCGAGTCCGAGTCTTTCTCCAACCTGATCACCATGAGTCTGGAGTCTCCCGAGGGCAAGCGTTCGATTGCCGGCACCCTGTTCGAAGGGATTCCAAAAATCGTCAAAATGCGCGACTTCCTCACCGACTTCCAGCCCGAAGAGCATATGCTGGTGATCAACTATGCCGACAAGCCGGGGCTGATCGGTAAAATCGGCACCATCCTGGGAGAAGCCGGCCTCAATATCGGCAACATGAACCTGGGTCGTCGGGCCAAGGCCGGAGAGGCGATGGTGGTACTCTCTCTGGATTCCCCGGTTTCCGATGAGGTCGTTGGACAATTGGCCGATGCGGTCGAGGCCCGTTTCATTAAGGCAGTGCGGATGGCCGTACTCTGAGCCAGTCCTATTGTGAGACAAAAGCGACCCTGTCAGGGGTCGCTTTTTTTTTGCCCGCTCGCCGGTGGCGATAACAATCGGCCACGGCCAGAACTTGAAGATAACCAGAGTGCGCCGAGGTCGGGTCCGTTGCTGCGGTGGAGTCGAAGTCCCACAATGGTGAGGGGGGCAAACATAATTTTAGCCAGAGTAGCTGAAAGTTCGAAGGGGCTGCACGGCCGCGAAGTTCAGTTCCCTGGGGCGCGGAGCCCGATTTTGTAAGGGCCCGCGAAATCGGTGGAATTTTACCCTGAATAAAAAATTCTCTTGACAATTAGCCCGGATTTTTGTCTTTTAACGGGGTTGCGGGAACGCTGTTTTAAATGTCTCTCCTTTTGCCTGGAGAGTCGTGAGATGCTCAGGCCGTCCGGTCGGCGGTGGCACAGACTGCCGAACCAAAGATAATTTCTATCATTAGAGGGATGACCGAAATGTCAAACAAAGCGATTAAACCGAGCTTGAAGAACCCTTTTGATCCACCGGAGACCGTCGACTTCACCATTCCCGGCGAAATCACCCGGGCCGATGGCGGTTATGAAGCAGCGATGCGGGAAGGCTACGAGCTGACCCAGCGGCCGATCAAGTCGGTCAGCGTGGCTCAGGTCGAAAAGCAGCATTTCAAGAAGCGGATGACCGTTTGGGAGCGGATCAAGGTCCTGACCCAGGAAGAGCCGAACATTCTGTTCCAGAACTGGGGCAAGAATCTCGACGGCGCCTCGCTGGTCACCGGCATTCTCAATATCGGCGGTCGCGATGTCGCTCTCTACGGCCATGACTTCACCGTGCGCGCCGGTTCCATGGACGCCACCAACGGCCGCAAGTTGGCCAACCTGTTCCAGATGGCCGGGGAAAAAGGGATTCCGGTCATCGGCATGAACGACTCCGCCGGTGCCTTCGTCCCGGCCGGGGTCGGTGGTCTCGACGGCTACGCCGAGGCATTCACCGCGCTGCGCAAAATCAGCGGCGTGGTCCCCTCGATCATGTGCATGTTCGGCTTCAATGCCGGCGGCGGCTCCTACCTGCCGCGCCAGGGAAGCTTCGTTATCCAGCCCAACGACACCTTCTTCGGCCTCACCGGCCCCGGCGTGGTCAAGTCGGTGCTGGGTGAGGACATCACCCCTGAAGAGCTCGGCGGTCCCAAGGTTCACGGCCTCTCCGGCGTCGCCGATATCACCGTCGCCGACGAAGTCGCCGCCCTGCGCCGTGCGGTGCGCCTGCTCAGCTATCTGCCCGACAACAACAGCACCCTGGCCCGCTACCAGCAGACCACTGACCCGCTGGATCGCAAGACCTGGGAGATCAACACCCTGCTGAAGAAGGCCTTCAACTCCCCGACCGGGTTCAACACCCCCTTCGATGTTTCGATCATGATCCAGCAGATCTGCGATCACGGCGATTACATCGAAATGCAGGCCGATCGTGCCCGTAACGTCATTACCGCCTTCGGACGCCTCGATGGCAACGTGGTCGGTTTCGTCGCCAACAACAGCGCCGTTGACTCGGGCCAGATCGACGTCGATGCGGCCTTCAAGATCGCCCGCTTCAATCGCTTCTGCAATATCTACAACATTCCGATGATCTTCATGGAGGATACCACCGGTTTTCTCCCCGGCCGCGAGCAGGAAGCCCGCGGCATCGTCCACGCCGGCCGCGCCATGCTCGACTCCATCGTCGACATCCGCACCCCCCGCATCCTGCTGATCATCCGCAACGCCTTCGGCGGTGCCTACGCCTCCTACAACAACTACCCTACCGGCGCCGATCTGGTGCTGGCGCTGCCGACCACCCGTCTGGCGGTCATGGGGCCGGCTGGCAAGGAGTTCGTCTACAAGGATGAGCTGCGCAAGCTGCGCGCCGCGCTGAAGGACCGGGTCAAGCAGGAGACCAGTGCCCGCGTCGCCGCCGGTATGGACGGCGCCGAAGCCAAGAAGGATGCCGAAAGGGAGGCCGCCGACTGGCTCAAGGCCCGCGAGACCGAACTCAATCAGCGCTACGAAAAAGAACTGATGAACCCGAAGGAGGCCCTGAGCCTCGGTTCCATCTCCTCCATCGTGATGCCCACCGACCTGCGCAAGGTCCTCGGTGAGAATATGAATTTCTTCCTGCGCCACTACAAGCCTTCGGCCATGGGCGGGGTGCAGCGCGAGTTCCATTGATCACTGACGACCTTAACGACTCACTTCTGGGATCAGATTGGAGATAGCTACGATGTCACAGACTATTGATCACTACAAAGACAACCCCCTGATTCACCGCGACCGCCGCCTGAGCCAGTCGCCTTCGGCCTGGGTGCGCTCCTTCGCCAGCGAGGATCTCAAGCCGCTGATCGTCTGCCGCGGCCCGATCCGTAAAGAGGCGATGGACGTTTATGAAGAGATGGGAATCAGCCACTTTGGCATCCTGCTCTCGGAGAAGGACTCCATCGTTTATCCCAACGCCCTGGCTCCGGAACTGCGCCAGCTCACCGACTCCACCCGCGTGCACCGGGTACCCGATTACACCGGCGCCAGCAAGGAAGAGCGGGTCGAGCGGATTAACCAGATCATTCAGATCGCCAAGGACAACGGTTACTGCTCGATCTTCGCCGGCTACGGCTTCATGGCCGAAGACGAAGAGTTTGTCGCCGCTATCGAAAAAGCCGGGCTCAACTTTATCGGCCCCTGCGCGGCCACCCAGGCCGGCGCCGGCAAGAAGGACGAAGCCAAGCGCACCGCTCTGAAGGTCAACGTCAGCGTTACCCCGGGGATCAACAACGTCACCGCCCTGACCCTGCTGAAAAAACACCCGACCCGGGAGAGCCTGCTGGCCCTGGTGCAGGCTGAAGGGTTGGTGTGTGACGCCAAACTGCTCGGCGATGCCTCTGTGGCCATTGAAACCCTGGCCGACCATATCCTGTTTGCCTCCTACTCCAAGGGGATCGATCTGTTCTCGGTCGAGGAGCTCTGCGCCCAGGTGCAGGCCGAAGTGGTCGGGATGTTCCTGCAGAATCCGCAAAGCCGGATCCGCCTCAAGGCCATCGGCGGCGGCGGCGGTAAGGGCCAGCGAATTCTCGGCGCCTCGCTGCTGACCCTCAAGCAACCGACCGAAGCCCAGATCGCCAAGGCGGCGGCTGACGCGCCGGGGATGGTGCGGGAGATTCTCAACGAGGTCAAAGCCAACGGCATCGGCGACAACAAGAACGTGCTGGTCGAGCTCAACATCGAGCAGACCCGTCACAACGAAATCCAGCTGCTCGGCAACGGCGACTGGTGCATCTCTCTGGGCGGCCGCGACTGCTCTTTGCAGATGCACGAGCAGAAGCTGCTGGAAGTCTCGGTGACCCAGGAAGGGCTGGCCACCGCCATTGCCAAGGCCCGCGCCGCCGGCAAGGAGGCCGAAGCCAAGGCCCTCGAATCCGATCTCAAGGTACTGCAGCGGATGGAAGAAGAGTCGGCCCGCTTCGGCAAGGCCGTCGGCCTCGACTCGGCTTCGACCTTCGAGTGCATTGTCGACCGCGACCGCCACTACTTCATGGAGGTTAACACCCGGATTCAGGTCGAGCACCGGGTGACCGAGCTCTGCTACAGCCTCAAGTTCACCAATCCCGATGATCCGAACGACTTTTTCGTCGTTGAGTCACTGGTCGAGGCGATGGCGCTGCTGGCCCGCCATCGCAAGCGGGTTCCCAAGCCCACCCGCTTCATCCGTTTCGACGCGGCCCTCGAAGCCCGTCTCAACGCCACGGATGCCTCCCTCTCCCCCCACGCCGGAGGCATGATCCGCTACTGGACCAAGCCGATCGAAGGGGAGATCCGCGATGACCAGGGGATCAGCATGGTCAACCCCGACACCGGCCTGTTCATGCAGTACAAGGTTGCCGGGGCCTACGACTCCAATATCGCCCTGCTGCTGACCAAGGGCAAAGACCGTCAGGAAAGCTACGACGAGCTGGCCAAGGTGATCTGCAACACCAAGATTCGCGGCACCGACCTGGCCACCAACCTGGAGTTTCACTACGGTCTGGTCAACTGGTTCCGCGGCACCAACGTCCACGCCAAACCGACAACCCGGTTCGTCGTCCCTTATCTGGCACTGATTGGCCTGCTCAAGGAAGAGGCCAGCAAGATCGATCCGATCTACGCCTTTTTGCAGATGAAAAGGTACTACGCCCAGATGGTGACGGAGATGTTCGCCGATCAACCGGAGGTGCTGGCCAAGGAACTCAAGAACATCTCCGAGCTGCTTGATCGCAAGGGAACTCTGATCTCCCGGCCGATGGAAGTGCTGCTCGGCGATCCCCACATGCTGTCGGGCTGGCTGAGCCTGAACCGCAAGAATTTCCGCCTCGAGGCGGGCAAGGTGGTCTGGCTGCGCAACCCGCTGGTGGTGCTGGAAGAGACCTACGACTACCTCAATATGACCTATCGGGCCGAAGAACCGGCTGCCGAGGTCATCTGGAGTCACGACCACGAGCTGCTGCAAAAGGGGCTGCGGTTCTACGCCACCCTGCGGGAGAAGTTCGGTCTCGACAAGGATTCCTACTTCCGGCTCAATGAAATGCTGCAGAAGGCCGAGCCCCAGGGTGGTTTGGATCCGCTGGTGTGGCAGCAGGTGCAGTCCTCTCACTTCGGTTTCGCAGCTGGGTTGGAACTGCTGGGAATGGTCTTCCTGGTGGCCGACAAGGTCAATTTCTGGGATCTGCGGGTCGAGGACGATCTGGAAATCACCATTCCGGACTATCTCACCGACGCCGATCTGCAGGCCCGGATGAAGAAAATCCTGGTTCCGCCGCCGGCGACCAAGGCCGACGAGGTCGCATCCATCTGCGGTGGTATGTATTACGCCCAGGAAGCTCCGGGGATGCCCCCTTTCATCCACGAGGGAATGCATTTCGAAAAGGGCCAACCGCTCTACATCATCGAAGTCATGAAGATGTTCAACAAGGTGCTGGCCCCCTTCTCCGGCACCATCGACAAGATCCTGATGACCGGCGCCGATGGCACCATTGTCTCCAAGGGTCAGCCGCTGTTCAAGGTCACCCCGGATGAGAAATTCGTCGAGGTCGACCATAAAGAGATCGAGCGGGAAATTCGCGCCCGCACCGGGGAGTACCTGCAGGCCGTGCTCGGCTAAGCTCCGCAGGGACCGCCCTACGCGGCAGAAGGTAAAAAAAGCCAACCCCCGTCCGAGTCTGGACGGGGGTTGGCTTTTTTGGTCTTCAATTCAGCAGGCTGGTTGCGGTTACACGGCCCAGCTGTAATCGTCTCCCTCGACGCAATCGGCCAGGGCCTCGAGAAAGCTGTTTTTCTGCGGATCCCGAATCATTTCGGCGGCACCATGATTGATCGACCAACTGGTGGTGCAGATGCTGCATTCGAAAATTTCTTCGTCAAATCCTTCGGCATGAAGTTTCATGCTCTGAAATTCCTGGCTCTTACAGACCGGGCATTTCATAGAGTCCTCCTTCGCGCTATGTGGTTTTTAAATACAAAAATGGAAACGTTGTGGCCATTATATCCAGAAATTCCCTGAGCGCAAGGGAAAAGTTCAAAAAAATAACGCAAAAACAATAAGTTAGGCTGTGTTTTTGTTTTGCTCAGCAGACCGGTGGTTGGTTTTCTATTAACAGCGGTTTTCAGGTGGGGCCGCGACCAGAGTGGCATCTTTCTGAATTTATTGAAGAAAAAAGCCGGAGATAAAATAGATCAGTATTATGCGGGGGAATGGTGCTGCAGGGTTGGCCGCAAAGGTTCCGGCCATTGATGTGCGGCCGTCGAGATGGCTCAGCGGGCGAACAGGGGGAGCGCGCAGGGTGAAATCAGGCCACGGGCTTCGGCCCGTTGCAGCAGGGTGGTGATGGCGCCAACCCCTTCGTTGCCGAGGTTGCGGGTGAAGTCATTGACGTACAGGGCGATGTGGCTGTCGATCACATCATCGGCCAGTTCCTGGGAGTGCTGTTTGATATAGCTGCGGGTTTGCTCCGGGTGGCTCTGGGCGAATTCGACGCTTTGCTGCAGGGCGCAATCGATGGTTTCGATCAGTTCCGCTCCGAGACTGCGGCGGGCGAGAATGCCGCCGAGGGGAATCGGCAGGCCGGTGTCGGTTTCCCACCAGTGACCCAGGTCGAGCACCTGGTGCAGGCCCAGCTCCTGATAGGTGAAGCGGGATTCGTGGATGATTACCCCGGCCTCGACTTCTCCCGCTGCGACGGCGGCTATGATGCGGTGGAAGGGCATCACTACCACCTGTTCGAAGCCCTCATCGCAGAGTTGCAGCAGCAGATTGGCGGTGGTCAGGCGTCCGGGAATGGCGATGCGGCAACCGCGCAGGCTGGCCAGCTCCCGGGGTTGGCGGGCCACCACCAGCGGCCCGCAGCCGCGACCCAGGGCGCTGCCGCTGCGCAGCAGGGCGTAATCCTGGCGCAGGTGGCCGAAGGCGTGGTAGGAGATTTTGGTCAGGTCGAGGGCTTGGTCAAGGGCCAGGGTGTTAAGGGTTTCCACATCCTCCAGCCGCGGGTGAATCTGCAAACCCTCCAGGGGAACCCGGCCGTGGGTCAGAGCGTAGAAAATGAAAGTATCGTTGGGGCAGGGTGAATAGCCGAGGGAGAGGGGGCGCATCAGGCCGGCTCCTGGCTGGGAGTCCAGCCGCTGAGTATCGATTCTACCGCCCCCTGGGCCAGGCGGGCGGCGCCGCGCAGGTCCCAGCGGGAGAGGTCGCGGTCCTCCACCATGTTGGAGATGCCCCGCACCTCCAACAGGGGAACGCCGTAGAGGGCGCAGACCTGGGCCACCGCGGCCCCTTCCATGTTTTCGCACAGGCCGCCCCAACGCTGGCCGAGCTGGGTGCCGTCCCGCAAGGTTCCGGAGCAGCTGGAGACGGTGATAAAGGCGCCACTGGCCAGCCGCCGGTTGGCGGCCTGGGCGGCGGTTTCGACCAGCGGCAGAGCGCGATTGCGCAGAGATTTATCGAGGGGAAAGCGGTTGTAATAGCTCTGCTCGCCGACCCGGGTCAGCGGGAAGCCGAGATCGGCCATATCGAGGAATCCGTCGGCGGTAACCACCCCTTCATCACCGAAGATCTCTTCGTCGGCCAGGGCCAGATCGCCGACGTCCAGACCACTGCCGGCATAGGCGCCGGCGCAGCCGGTGAGCAAGATGGCGGTGGGGCGGTAATGTTCGAGCAGGGCAGTGGTGGCGGCAGCGGCGTTGGATTTTCCGACACCGGTGTGCAGCAGGGCGATGCGCTGGTTGTGCAGGGTGCCGAGCAGCAGGTCGCGGCGGCCGCAGCGCCGCACCTCGCAAGGGGACAGGCGGGCGCGCAGCAGGTCGGTTTCCAGCGGCAGGGCGGCAAGAATGGCAAACATCGAAACTCTCGGCGAGGGAGGGGCTGCGGGCAGCCTTAGGGTTGGAACCAGCCGTGGCGGATCAGGTCGCGACGCAGCTCGACCCCCTGGTTGCGAACCACGCCATGATACCAGAACAGTTCACCGTGCAAGGGGACGGCAGCGGCCGGGTCGAGGCGCTTGCGGCGGTCGATCAGGGTCTGCTTGAAGCGGCTGTCGGCGTCGGTCAGAATCTCCAGCAGCTTATGGCCGAATTCTTCGGACATCCCCTCGATGACGTACTGCAGCATATCCCGCAGTCGTAGTCCCTGGCGGTATTCCCAGAGATCGCCCTGAAAGGAACTTTCGCACTCGCTGACGAAATCGCTCCAGTCGAGGAGCAGGCTGCCGAAGTCATCCTCGGCGAACTCGGCAAAATCCTCATGCTGCAGCAACCGCTGCTCGATCAGGTCCTGCTCCCGCTTGGAGAGAAAGAAGGAGAGCCCGTCTTCCACCGGGTACATCTCCAACTGCTCGGTCAGTTCGCCGCAGAAATGCACGTAATCGAGCTCGTTGTCGCTCATGGAAGCGAAGGGCTCGGGCAGGCTCTTGCGTGGATGGCAGAGCAGCGACAGGTGGTCGTGGCCGACGTCGGTGGGGAAGGCAATCTCCGGCACGAAGTCCAGGCCCAGACGGCTGAGCAGATCCATCAGGCGGATGTGATTGCCGGTGAAGCAGGAGAGCACCTTCTCCTCGGAATAGAACAGCTCGAACCCCTCGCGATTATTGGCCAGGCCGAAGCCGACAAAACCGTCGTGAATCAGCCGCGGCAGGTAGGGGATGAGCAAGTCGAGCAGTTCGCCGGTCGGCAGGTAGGGCGAGTAGAAAACGGTCGGAGCCGGTTGGGCATCGTTTTCGGCCAGGTTTTCGGTTTCGCACTCCTGGTCGTAGAATTCCAGAATCAGAAAGGCTTCTTCGGGGAGCAGCCTCTGGCTGGCGCGAAAAATATCGGCCACCCGGTTGGCTCCGGCGACGATGGTAAAGCGGTAGGAGTCGGTGGTGTTCTCCAGCAGCGAGAAGCTGAAGCCCTCGCCGGGCAGCGCCGAACCGGCCGAAGGTTCGACAGGCCAGAGGCGCAGGCCGAGAGGGAGATCGAAGGGTTGGGTCAGCAAAGGTGATCCTTGGAGAACGGGAGTTATCCCGGGTAGTCAGACGGAGGAAGGACCGTCGATAAAGCAAGCTCTTACCATAGGGGATGGCCTGTTCAAAGTCAATACAACCAGGGATTGGCGGACTCCCGACCCCGGGTGGTCAAAATTCGCCTCTTTGTTGGCGATCTTGAGTTAAACGAAAGTTTGACTGAAAAAGAAGCAAGTTTGCCGGCAAGGAAATCCAAGGGAAAGAGCGGGGAATTTAACCGTTTTTCTGATCGAAGTGCTGAGGCGGATTTTATTGGAAGTAAAAAGTTTTTATTGACTATTTCAGCCAGTTAGGCTATATTCAGCCGTTATAGAACCACTTTTTATTGCTTCCGGGAATCGGTCTGTATGGAATTCGATATTGGCGCCAAAATCAAGAAATTGCGCAAGGCTCGCAAGCTGACGTTGCAGGACGTCGCCCGTGAGACCGGTTTTTCCCCGGCACTGATTTCCCAGATCGAAAACAATAATGTCTCCCCGCCGTTGGCGACCCTCTCCAAGATTGCCCGTTTTTTCGATGTGAAGATGGGGATGTTCTTCGAAGAGGAAGAGGAAGAGCGGCGCTTCGAGGTGGTGAAGAAGGCCGAGCGCCGGGTGGTCAGTCGGGTCATTTCCAAGGCCGGTACCGGCCATGGTTACACCTACGAGGCCCTTTCCTACCGCAAGCGCAACAAGAAAATGGAACCCTTCATGCTCTCGGTCTCCGAACGGGCCGACGAGGAGACCCTGTATAACCACGAGGGGGAGGAGTTTCTGCTGATTCTCAAGGGCAAGGCCGAAATCATCCTCGAAGATCAGCGCTTTGTGCTCGAAGAAGGGGATGCGGTTTATTTTGACTCCTCGCTGAAGCACCGGCTGCTGGCTTTTGATGATGCCGAGGTTCAAGTGCTTGCCGTGGTGACCCGCTGAGTCGGGGCGGGAACTGAGCTAACAACCAATTGCCCGACGGGTTTGTCCTGCGGGCAATTTTTTTAGGATACTGGAAGAACCTTTAAATACTGGAACGCAGAGTCGCGGAGGAAAAACAGAGAGCGCAGAGAAAAACCTGGGTTTTAAAAAAAGAATATCTCTGCGCCTCTTGTTTCTCAGCGTCTCCGCGTTAAAAAGTCTTGGATTGCCCCAGCACTCGCGGTTGGGATATCGGCCCGTTTTAGTCTGAATGAAAGAGAGAGAGGATCGAACCATGAGCGAATTTGCCAAGAAAACCCTGGCTGATTGGGAGTCGCTGGTCAAAAAAGAAACCAAGGCCGAGAGTCTCGACAAGCTGAACTGGGAGACCCCCGAGGGGATTTCGGTCAAGCCCCTCTACACCAAGGCTGACGTGGAGAACCTGGCCACCGCCGATACCCTTCCCGGTCTCGCCCCCTTCGTGCGCGGACCGATGGCCTCCATGTATGCCGGTCGCCCCTGGACCGTGCGCCAGTACGCCGGCTTCTCCACCGCTGAGGAATCCAACGCCTTCTACAAGCGCAACCTCGCCGGCGGCCAGCAGGGACTCTCGGTTGCCTTCGACCTCGCCACCCACCGCGGCTACGACTCGGATCATCCCCGGGTGGTTGGCGATGTCGGCAAGGCCGGGGTCGCCATCGATTCGGTGGAGGATATGAAAATCCTCTTCGGCGATATCCCCCTCGACAAGGTGTCGGTGTCGATGACCATGAACGGCGCGGTGCTGCCGATCCTGGCCAATTACATCGTTGCCGCCGAGGAGCAGGGGGTGGCCCAGGAGCAGCTGGCCGGGACCATTCAGAACGACATCCTCAAAGAGTTCATGGTCCGCAACACCTACATCTACCCGCCCGACCCCTCGATGCGGATCATTGCCGACATCATCGAGTACACCAGCAACCACATGCCCAAGTTCAACTCCATCTCCATCTCCGGCTACCACATCCAGGAAGCCGGCGCCAATAACGCTCTGGAGCTGGCATTCACCCTGGCCGACGGCATCGAGTACGTGCGCGCCGCCATCGCCAAGGGGCTCGACGTCGATGCCTTCGCGCCGCGGCTGTCGTTCTTCTTCGCCATCGGCATGAACTTCTTCATGGAAGCCTCCAAGCTGCGCGCCGCCCGTTTCCTCTGGGCCCAGCTGATGCAGCAGTTCAATCCCAAGAACCCCAAGTCGAGCATGCTGCGCACTCACTGCCAGACCTCGGGCTGGAGTCTTACTGAGCAGGACCCCTACAATAACGTCATCCGCACCACCCTCGAGGCTTTGGCCGCGGTGCTGGGCGGCACCCAGTCGCTGCACACCAACGCCCTCGACGAGGCGATTGCCCTACCCACCGATCACAGCGCCCGCATCGCCCGCAACACCCAGTTGGTGATCCAGGAGGAGTCGGGGGTTTGCAACGTGGTCGATCCCCTCGGCGGCTCTTACTACGTCGAGTCGCTGACCGCGGCGCTGATCGAGGAGGCGCAGAAGATTCTCGACGAAATCGAGTCTCTCGGTGGCATGACCAAGGCGATCGAATCGGGGATGCCGAAGCTGCGGATCGAAGCCTCGGCGGCCAAGAAGCAGGCCGCCATCGATTCGGGGCGCGACGTCATCGTCGGCGTCAACAAGTACAAACTGGCCAAGGAAGACCCCATCGAGGTGCTGGACGTTGACAACACCGCGGTGCGCAAATCCCAGATTGCCCGGTTGGAGACGATGCGTGCTTCCCGCGATGAGGCCGCCTGCCAGCAGGCCCTTGCCGCCATTACGAGCGCGTGCGAGAATAAGACCGACAACCTCCTCGGCCTCAGCGTCAACGCCGCCCGCCTGCGGGCCTCGGTCGGCGAGATCTCCGATGCCATGGAGAAGGTCTTCGGCCGCCATCGGGCGGAAATCAAACTCGTATCGGGAGCCTACGGATCGGTGGTGGAATCGGATCAGGACTTTACCGCGCTTAAAAAACGCATCGCCGCCTTCGCCGCTGCCGAGGGGCGCCGCCCCCGCATCCTGGTGGCCAAGATGGGCCAGGACGGTCACGATCGCGGTGCCAAGGTGGTCGCCTCGGCCTACGCCGACGCCGGCTTCGACGTCGACATGGGACCGCTGTTCCAGACCCCGGAAGAGGCCGCCAAGATGGCAGTGGAGAACGATGTCCACGTGGTCGGCGTCTCCAGCCTCGCTGCCGGCCACAAGACCCTGGTGCCGCAGCTCGCCGCCGAATTGAAAAAACTCGGTGCAGACGATATCACCATCGTCTGCGGCGGCGTCATCCCCCGCCAGGACTACGAAGAGCTCCATGCTGCCGGCGCCGCCCGCATCTTCGGCCCCGGCACCCCGATCACCAAGTCGGCGGTTGAAACCCTCGATGCCATCGAGGAAAAGCGCAAATAGTTAACAACCAACGGCGGGTCTTCGGGCCCGCTGTTGTCAAAAAGACCTCAGAAATTTTAACGCAGAGACGCTGAGAACGCAGAGAATTTAACCCAAACGATTTCTCTCCATCTCTGCGTCTCTCCGTTGAGGTTTTTCCCGTTGCCCATCTACAGGGACTCAATTTGATCAAACTCCACGACATCGCCGACGGGGTGAAAAACCGCAACATCCGCGCCCTGGCCAAAGCGATCACCCTGATCGAAAGTCGTAACCTCGACCATTCTCTGGCCGCCACCGCCCTGCTTGACGAACTCCTCCCCGATTCCGGCAGTGCCATCCGCATCGGCATCTCCGGTGTCCCGGGGGCCGGCAAAAGCACTTTCATCGAAGCTCTCGGTCTGCACCTGATCCGCCAGGGGCATCGGGTCGCAGTGCTGGCGGTCGATCCCACCTCCCAGCTCTCCGGTGGCAGCATTCTTGGCGACAAGACCCGGATGGAAGAACTCTCCCGCGAAGCCAACGCCTTTATCCGTCCCTCTCCCAGCGGTGACACTCTCGGCGGCGTGGCCCGCAAAACCCGGGAGACCATGCTGCTGTGCGAGGCCGCCGGTTACGATGTGGTCATCGTCGAGACCGTCGGAGTCGGCCAGTCGGAGATCACTGTCGCCTCCATGGTCGATTTCTTCCTGCTGCTGCAGATCTCCGGTGCCGGTGACGAGCTGCAGGGGATTAAAAAAGGGGTGATGGAGATTGCCGATGCCATTCTGGTCAACAAGGCCGATGGTGACAATCTGCAGCGGGCCGAGCTCGCCCGCCAGCAGTATCTCAACGCCCTGCACCTGTTCAAGCCCAAGAGCCGCAACTGGCAGGTGCCGGCGCTGCTCTGCTCTGCGCTGAAAAATCAAGGCATCGCCGAGGCCTGGGAGACGGTCCTGGCTTTCCGCACGGCGATGGCGGCCAGCGGTGAATTCGAGCAGAAGCGCCGTCTTCAAGCCAGCGACTGGATGTGGACCCTGGTCATGGCCGATTTGAAAGACCTGTTTCTGCGCGACCGCCAGGTCGAAGCATTGCTGGAATCGGTGCAGGATGCGGTGGCGCAGGGGATAACCACCCCAGGGGCCGCATCGCGCCGGTTGTTGGATGCCTTCAAGCGGGGGCATTAAGGCCCTCATTAATCAGATTCATACATCAACCTCACCTGAAGCTCATCCATGGGGGACATCGTGGCCAAAAAAATCAACCACATTGGAATCGCCGTCAAAAACATCGACAATCACCTCTCCCTTTACCGTGATATCATGGGGATGGAGTTTGAGGGGACGGAAGTCGTCGCCGAGCAGAAGGTCAAGGTCGCCTTTTTCGCCATCGGCGAGAGCCGGATCGAGCTGCTCGAACCGACCGCCGACGATTCCCCGGTGGCCAAGTTTTTGGAGAAAAACGGCGAGGGGGTTCATCACATTGCCTATGAGGTCGACGATCTCGAGGCCGCCTTGGCGGGACTGAAGCAGCAAAACATCCGCCTGATCGACGAAACGCCGCGCTGCGGGGCCCATTCAACCCGCATCGCCTTTCTCCACCCCAAGTCAACGGGGGGAGTTTTGACCGAGTTGTGCGAAAAAACAAAACACTGACCAAAACAGCGTTATTGTGTTAATGTGTCGACAATGCCTTGAAAAGACGGTCAGATAAGTCGTGTGGTATTTTCATCTTGACTTTGTGTTATGAAAAAATATACTGAAGGCCGATTTTCTAAAACAAAGAAAGTCGAAGGCTTTCTTGACATGAGGGGGGCGATTGCTACACTGAACCGCGGACGGACCTCGTCTGCCTCCCCCCTCAAGGAGGTCTCCTGAATGAAAAAGTTTCCGATCTTTATACTGTTGCTCCTCATCTCCCTGCTGATTCTTCCGGTGCCGTCGCGCGCCCTGGATGTAGGGAAGGCCCCTCCCGATTTCAAACTCAAGACCCTCGATGGCAAAGAGGTGCGGCTTTCCGATTTCAAGGGTCGCGTCATTGTCCTCAAGTTAGCGACCACCTGGTGTCCAACCTGCCAACAGCAAACTGGTGAGTTCATCCAGGCTGGCGAATTTCTCAAAGAGAACAACGTTCAGGTCATCGAAGTTTTTCTGCAGGACACTCCGGAGATGGTCAAGGAGTTCTTCAAGGACAAGGCCGAGGGGACTCCTATCCTGCCGTTGATCGATGATGGTCAGGTGCATAAGCGCTTCAATGTCTATCTGATCCCGCGCGTGCTGGTTATTGGCCCTGATTTTATCGTGCGTCGTGATGGTAGGGTCATCTCGGCCTATGATCTGAAGAAGCAAATTGAGCCACTGCTCGGTACGGCGAAACCTTGATGTTCCTTGATTGGCAGCCTGTGTATGTGGCCAAGAGGCAACTGGAGAGCAGAAGCGTGGGTTGAATTTGAGCGAAGGGATTTCAAGGGGTGAATTCCTGTTCGAGCGTGGTCTGGGAGCAACAGTGTGGCAAATCGTCCACAGCACAAGCTGAAATGCTTCCCTTCCGAAAAGCTGACAGAGATTTTGGTTTAAAGAAAAAACGTTGATAAAACAGGTGGTTGGTTTTTTCGACCGGCGAATTTAGTCCGGCTAAATAAGTTGGCACTGTTGTTGTATTGAAATGTAATGCTGTTTTAGCTTTAAGGTGTTTCTGCCAACTTGACTTCGCATGCATCAAATCATGATGAAAGGAGGTGACAGAATGAAAAAGCTGATGACCCTGGTACTGGTGACCATGCTGGCGTTCTCCCTTTCCGCCTGTGCAACCATGAAAGGTGGAGAGAAGGTTCGCGTCAAATGCCCGGCTTGCGGGTATGAGTTCGCTTCCCCGAAAACCCCGTAATTAGCTCAATCCTGGCCGTAGTTCAGGCCGCCGCCCTCTAGGCGGGAAATTCTTATCAACATTTTATGCAGGAGGCAACAGTGAGCAAGTATTTAAAGACAGCTGCTGCGGCGCTCGCCCTGGTGGCGCTGGCCGTTCCGGCCATGGCCGAGCAGAAGGTCAGCGGCTATTTCCGCACCCAGTTCATTGCGGATAACTTCAATGGCCCCCCGTTCACCACAACCTTTGGCCAAATGGCAAGTGACGACAAGCGGACCGCCACGCAAATCGACAACCGCTTCCGCCTGAAGTACGAGAACAACCTCAACGAATATGTCAGCTTGGTCTATTTCGCCGAAATCGATACGGCCTGGGGTCAGTCCGGTAAAGCTGCTGCTGGCCAGGGCGGTACGGACGGCGCTGACGGCGTCAACGTCGAAACCAAGAACGTCTACCTCGACTTCAAGGTGCCCGATAGCATCATCAGCGCTCGCGTTGGTGTTCAGGGGATTGGCGTTGGCCCCCACGGCATTCTGGTTGGCGACGATATGGCCGCCGCCCGTGTCAACCTGAAGCTCACCCCCATGGCTGATGTCACCGGTATTTATTCCAAATGGCGGGAAAACACCATCAGCCAGTGGGATGATGTCGACTTCTATGCCGCGATCCTGCACCTGATGCCCAGCAATGACCTAAAGATTAACGTTGACCTGGCGTATCTTGACGCCAACACTTTGGGCCAATTCGGCGCTGCTGCTGGCCTTGACGGCACTGCTGCAACTGCCGGTCTGACCCAGGGTGACATCTATGCCATTGGTGTTGGCGCTGATGCCAATCTCGGCATGGCCAAGATTGACGCTTACCTCGCCTACACCGGCGGCACCCTCGAAGGCCCGGCCCCGATTGCTGATGTCGACCTTAGCGGCTGGATGGCCACCGCCAAAGGGACCGTTAAAGTTGGCACCATGGGCGATGCCGGTCTGCGCCTGACCTACTACTCCTCCGATGACAACGCTGCCGACAACGATTACGAAGGCTTCATCGGTGACCTCTCTGGCGGCGTTTACGAGTTTGCCGGCGAGAACCTCTCCATCTTCTATGCCGACGCTCCTTACAACAACACCAACGGCGGCCGTCGCGCTCTGATCGACGCGGCCTACAATGGTAACGGTCTGCTCGGCATCAACGCTACTTCCAACCTGAACTTCACCAAGGCCTGCTACGGCAAGTTCGGTGCTGGTTACTTCATGGCTCTGGAAGAAAACGGCGCCACCGACAAGAGCCTCGGATTCGAAGTTGCTGCTCGCGTGGGCCACAAGTTTGCCGAGAAGGTTGACCTGAGCCTTGGCGGCGCCTATGCTTTTGTAGGCGACTTCTACAAGGTTGGCACCACCGACCCTGACAACGTGTTCAAAACCAGCCTCATGCTCAACGTCAGCTACTAAGTTGTAATGGTTTAGCCCTTAGCCCCGGAGGTACGCCTCCGGGGCTTTTTTCACTGATGGCCTAGAGAATACGACAATTATCCACCCGCTTGTTTCAGGGTGGTTCCTTTTTCGCCCACCTTGCTGATGGCTTCTCTCGCTAACAAGAGGTTTTTTTCATGACTCGTTCGTTTCTTCTGTTGTTGTCGCTCTTCTGCTCCTTGATCCTGCTGCCAGTGCACGCATCGGCTTCTGCCTTGACGGAAAAGGTCGCCCAGGAATTTCAACCGGTGTCCGGGGTTTTGGTCATGCCGATGGGCGACGAATTTCTTATCGACTTGGACGCCCAAAAGGGCATTCGCGAAGGGGACATTTTCGCCGTGATTCAAAAAGGAGCCCGGATCATTCATCCTGAAACCAAGGAGGTGATCGGGACTCTGGATGAGGTTAAAGGCATTCTACAGATTAGTCGAGTCAAGAAAGGCTATTCCTACGCGCGAATTCTTGAGGGCAAGGGGGCTTTGGAAAAAGGCGACCGGATTCAGCGTTTCGAAGGTATCCCGGCGCGGTTCTGGGATTACACAGGCCGGGGGGAGGGGCTGTACGCCGAACTTCGCGGAGCATTGCCGGGCTTGGAGTGGGCCAGTTATGCAACCGATCAGTCCCGGCGCCCTGAGCAGTTGAGCGCACCCCAAGGCCAGCCGGGGATGTTGATTTTTGTCCTTAAAGACAATGGTTTGGGGGTCACGGATGGCGGCCTGAATACTCTGCGGTTTTATGCGGACGCCTTGCCGGCCCCCAGTGTTGCCAAAACCCCAACCCCCGTTGTGTCAAGCCCCAGCGCCTCCATTGTGGCAGCTCCGGTTGCGGCAACGCCGCAACCGGATGTTCAGCTCAAACCTGTCAGCCCGGTTCAATCAGCCGCTCCTGCCATGGATCCTGGGACCGCCATTATTCGCTCTGGCGGCCGCCAGGAGGAGGGGATCTGGTACGGTCCGGAAGTCAAGGGTGAACCGGCCGGTCTGGCCGTGGGGGATTTCGATGGTGATGGTCAACAGGAAATCGCCCTGGCTTTTCAGGATCGTCTCGAAATTTCGCGGCTGAAAGGCACAGAGGTTGTTGCTCTCGGCAGGGTGGCTTTCAAGGGCCAAATCAAAGCTTTAGGCTTGGATACCGCAGACCTCAACGGCGATGGCAGGCCGGAACTGTATGTGACTGCCGTCGATGGCAAAACCCTCAGTTCCCTGGTGGTGGAATTCCAGAACGGGCAATACAAGCAGACCCTGTCCCGCATTCCCTGGTATTTCCACGCCCTGACCCTTCCGGGAGAGGGAACGACCCTGATCGGTCAAGTCATGGGCCGGGGCAAGGAAGATTTTTCCGGGCCAGTTTTTCGCATTCAACGCCTGGGCCAGGATCTCCAGAAGGGGGCCGAGCTTGTTTTGCCCTCTCTGGTGAGCATTTATGGATTTTTGCCCACGGCGGGACAAAATCAGGGAGAGGTTTTTGTGAATCTTTCCATGAACGATGAACTGCAGGTGCTGTCCCGCGATGGTCAGAAACTCTGGCAGAGTGAAGATCATTTTGGTGGACGGGAAGCCTTTATCGAACGGGACGACCCGGATGTGGTGCGGGACCAAGTCACCCGTTACGTGTATCTCAAGGCGCGTTTGCGGGTAAACCCCGCGGGGGAATTGCTGGTTCCGGTCAATGAAGGGACGCGGATCGTGACCCGTTTCCGCGAATTCAAGAATTCCCAGCTTAAAGCCATGATCTGGGACGGCTACTCTTTGCGGGAAACCTGGGCAACCCGGGCTCAAAATGGCTATCTCGCAGACTTTTTAGTGGCCGACGTGGATAACGACGGCAAATCCGAACTGGTCATGGCCATTCTTTTCAGCCACGGCGGCCTGATGTCCTCTCCCCGCTCGGCCCTGGTAGTTTACGAGTTGGAGTAACTCCCGGCCGCTGCTACTTTCCCGGGCGACTTTGCCAGCTGGCTGCCTAGCGCTGAGCGCTTCGCTGCAGTGCCTGGTGGAGGACGCGGTCAAGCTCTCTGACCGCGGTCGATTGAACCTCGTCGATCAGCAGGTCATAGTCATAGGTGCGCAGCCCCATATCCCGGCGCTCCAGGATGTGAATGGCCCGGCCGGTGATTTCCTCCCGGTAATCGGTCCGCCCCGGCAGAGTGATGGTGACCTGCACCCGCAGGGTGGCGGTTTTGGTGATCTGCTCGGGCAGGTCGCTGTAGGGGCCATCCGATCTGCTGTCAAAAACCGACAAGGGCCAATCACCTCGCACCAGCAAATCGGCCTGTGCCACCCTCACCGGCCGCCGGTCTTCGGGCAGAATGCCGATGCGATCGAAGGTGGTCAGCAACTTTTTGACCTGGATGCTCAGTTCTAGGGTCTGGGATGCCGATGGGGTTGATTTGGCTGCAGCATAAAAATCCAGGCGGCGCTGGAAGGACTCGTTAACGGCAAAGCGCTGGTAGGACTGGAAGGGCCCGCTGAGGACGTAGTAGAGGTTTGGCAGGTCCGAGGAGTAATGCACGAGAATCTTGTACGGCACTCTCTCCACCAGGGGCGGAGGGGACTCTTTTGGGATACAACCGACTGCTGCGGTCCCACCCAGCAGCAACAGCAGCAACAGAAATCGAATGTTCGGAATCATAAGTCCTCCCCAGGATGAGGAGCTGTCTCCAAGCCCTGCAGGTGACGCGGGTTCTGCCCTCATCCTGCCTAATGTCTCGCGTTGCGGTCCTTTTTCTGCCCTTTAAGCGGGCCTCTGTATTGAACGGTCGGCGTCCTCGGCATTGGTTCAATTAAAGGCCGAAGGGGTTGCCGGCGTGAAAGATACGGTAGGTCACCGTGTGCTGGTGGCGGCCGGTTTTTTTCACGATGTATTTTCGGTACTCCCCTTCCTCCTTTACCACGATCCGGCATTTCTCCGGTAAATCCTCCATCTGCAGACAAATTCGATGCTCCTTGGTGACCCGCCAGTGCCCTCGGCGAGTCTTGCCGAGGCGCTGCTGGCGCAACTCCCCCGCGGGATGGAAAAAGCTAAGGCTCTCTCGACCTTGTATTGCGGTGACCGATTCAACGGTCTGACCGGAGAACCTGGCCACTAGCTGCGCGGAAGTCAGGGTGCCGGGAGGCAATGCGGTGCGGGCAAATTCACTGCCTGGCTCGATCGCCCCCCCCGTGCTTCCGACTAACAGCAGCGCGAAGGTTGCCAACTTCAGCAGTCGAAGCGTCATCAATGATGTTTTCCTGGCCTGTGGTTCCATTATAGCCCGAGTTGGTTTCCTGGTTTGAAGGAGAGGTAGGTGACTAGCGTTTTCACCTTACCGCTCTTTTCCACGGTGAATTTGATGTACTGGTTTTGCTCCTTGACCAGGAAACGACACTTTCTTTTTTCACCGCTCATGGCCAAGCACATACGACCGTCTTTGCGGACGCTCCAAGACCCCAGGCGAACCTCGCCATCGCGTTTCTGTTTCAGGGTGCCGTTGGGGGCATAGTAGGTCTGACTGATATCACCGCCGACGTTGCGGGATTCCACGGTTTGGTCGAAGAACAGAACCCGCACGGCTGTGGGTCCGAGGGTTTCGGGGGGGAGGAGGCGACCGCGATGATCGACGGCGGGGGAACTGGCCATGGCGCAGGCTGACAGCAGCAACAGCGCCAGACAGGTCAGACAGAGATTTTTCAGGGAAGGCATACAATCCTCCTTGCGTGAATGGAAGGGTTCGATTCCCTAAGACTATAGCGCAGTCGTTTTGAACTACAACGGGCGCCGAGATCCTTGTCGGCAAGCAGGTGGCCACTACCCAAGTCATGGGCCGACAGCAGGCCGGCAGGTTTTGAGCGTAGGCAAGCCGCGCATCCTGGGTTAAGATGAACCGCCAACTCGGCAGGCAGGTCATGGAGATGGAGGAGGCCGGTGAAGGAAACCATTCAGCTTGAATACACCCTGAGCGAAAAGCTCTGGCGGCAGTTTTTCACCGCCCATTACCAGCAGCAGCGGTTTTTCCGTATGCGCTACCTTTACGGGGTTCTGCTGCTGATCTCAGGTGCCTACCTGATCGGTGGCCCACCGGGCAGCCCCTGGGTGGGAGCCGGTTTTCTGGCGAGCGGGATCTATGCCATCATCTCCAAGCAGCTGTTTATCCTCAAATCCCTTGCAACGGCCCGCAAGGGACCGCTGTTTTCCGCTCGCCTGGCGGTAAGCCTGGGGCCAGAGGGTGTGGTGGTGAGAGCCGGACAACACCGCAGTGAGCGCCCCTGGAACGCCTTTCGCGGCTATTGTCTGGTCGATCCCGGGATCATGCTCTACCTGGACCAGAACGCTTTCTTTTTCATTCCCCAGGAGGCGCTGACCGCCAGTACCGCGGCGTTGCTGCAGAGCTGCTTCGAGCAGGGTGGTCTGAAGCGGCTGTAGCCTGAGAAGGTGATGGCCAAAAATCAACTCATTTAACGCCGAGGCGCAGAGAGTGGAGAGACGCAGACCAACCCTTTTTTGACAAATTCAGGGTTTTCTCTGCGATCTTGGCGGCTCTGCGTTGACAGTCTTTGTTTTTCCTTGGAGGCACTATTTATGATCCCACTTGAGGCTCTGATGCCCTTTGCCTTGGCTTCGCTACTGCTGGCCCTGGCACCGGGGCCGGACAACCTGTTCGTGCTGACTCAGTCGGCTCTGGGTGGGCGTTTGGCGGGGTTTGCGGTCACTCTGGGGCTCTGCACCGGGCTGCTGGTGCATACCTCGGCGGTGGCCTTCGGGGTGGCGGCGATTTTCCAGGTTTCGGCCCTGGCCTTTACCTTGCTCAAATTGATCGGCGCCGGTTACCTGATCTACCTGGCCTGGCAGGCCTGGCGGGCCCCGGCGGCAGCGCTGCAGGGGGGTGGGTCGGCCGCCAGCCTGGCCAAGCTGTATCGCCGCGGCATTCTGATGAATGTCACCAATCCCAAGGTGTCGATCTTCTTCCTCGCTTTTCTCCCCCAGTTCGCCGACCCGGTCCGGGGGCCCTTGTGGTTGCAGATCGTGCTGCTGGGAGCGGTGTTTATCGTCGCCACAATTGTGGTTTTCGGCGGGGTGGCTTGTCTGGCCGGCAGTCTCGGCTCCTGGTTGGGACGCACACCGCGGGCTCAGCTGGTGCTGAACCGACTGGCCGGGACGCTGTTTCTCGGCTTGGCTCTGAAATTGGCGACGGCGCGGCGCTGAGGGGAAAACACAGTGTAAAACCGATCGGGGCCCGGCGCAGCAGCGTCGGGCCCCGATCGGTTTTGTTCGGGTAAAATTCTCAAGCTTTATTGAAAATGCGCTGCAAGCCCTCGGCCAGTGGCGTGGGGGTGATGCCGAAGGCGGCGCTCCATTTTCCCGGATCGCAGACGTTGCCTTCAAGCAACATGGTGAGTTGCCCGCTGGTGATGGGAAAGGCAGGGACCGATTCCATCAGCGCGATGGCCGGTTTCATTAAGGCCAGGGGCTGGTGAATCTTGCGCACGTGATCCTTGCCCATGGCCTGGCCGAAGCTGTCGAGCAGTTGGTCGTAGCTGACATCCTCAGGGCCGCAACAGTGATAGATCTGGCCGATGCTGCCGGGGGTCTGCAGGGCGCTGACGAAACCTGCGGCCACATCCTCCACCGCTACCGGGCTCATCCGGTACTGGCCGTCGCCGATCACCGGCACCATGGGGAATTTGCGCATCAAATCAGAAATCATGGTGACGAACTCGCCGCCGGCTCCGTAGATCAGCGACGGGCGGAAGATGGTCCAGTCAAGGGCTGAGGCGCACACCGCTTGTTCGGCCTCCCATTTGGTCTGATGGTAGGGGGTGGTGGCCCCCTCGCGGGTGCCGTTGGCGCTCATCTGCAGGTAGCGTTTCACCCCTTGGGCTGCGGCGGCGGCCAGCAGATTGCGGGTCGCCTCGACGTGGAGTTTTTGGAAGGTGATCTCCTTGGCGGGAAATTCGCGAATAATGCCGACCAGGTGGATGATGGCGTCGCAACCCTCAAAGGCCTCCTCGAGGGTCTCGGGATCGCAGGCATCGCCATGATGAATCTTGATTTGTTGATCCTGCGGCAGCTTCTTCTCAGAACCGGGGCGCACCAAGGCCCGGACGCTGTGCCCGGCGGCCGACAGTTGGCGCAGGATTTCATGGCCGACGAATCCGGTGGCACCGGTGACGAAAACTTTCATGTTGAACCTCCACCCACTTTGAAATTCGGTAGTCAATTCGTTTGTATTCTGAATCCCGCATTCCTTTTTTCTACCCTTTGACCACCGCCAGCGGCTTGAGCCGGGCGACGATTTTGCCAATCCCGGCCCGCTGGACGATTCCGACCACTTCACTGACATCCTTGTAGGCTTCAGGCAGCTCCTCGGCCACGGTGCCGCGGCTGGCGGCACGCACCAAAATCCCCTGGCGGGCCAGCTCGACTTCGATATTGCGGCCGCGGGCTAGCTTTTTGGCGGCATGGCGCGACAGCAGGCGGCCGGCGCCGTGGCAGGTCGAGCCGTAGGTTTCGGCAAAGGCGCCGGGAGTGCCGACCAGGACGTAGGAGCAGCGCCCCATGTCGCCGGGGATCAGCACCGGCTGGCCGACCTGGCGGTAGAGTTCGGGGGTTTCCGGATGTCCGGGTGGAAAGGCCCGGGTCGCCCCTTTGCGGTGGACGCAGAGCCGTCGCTCGCGGCCATCGACCGTGTGGGTCTCCATCTTGGCGATGTTGTGACAGACGTCATAGATCAGCGACAACCGCAACTCTTGCGGGCTTAGGCCCAGGGCCTGGCCGAAGGAGTCCCGCACCCAGGAGGTAATCAGCTGGCGGTTGGCAAAGGCGTAGTTGGCGGCGCAGGCCATGGCGGCCAGATACTGCTCCCCTTCCGGGCTGCGCAAGGGAGCGCAGCAGAGCTGGCGATCGGGGAGTTCGATGCCGTATTTCTGGCTGGCCCGCTGCATGATCTGCAGAAAGTCATCGCAGACCTGATAGCCGAAACCGCGACTGCCGGTGTGGATGCTTACGGTGATCTGGCCGGGAAAGAGGCCAAGGGCCGCAGCCGCGGCTTCATCGCCGATCGTCTCGACCTGTTGCACCTCCAAAAAATGGTTGCCGCTGCCGAGGGTGCCGAGCTGGGTGCGCCCCCGCTCCAGCGCCCGCTCGCTGATCAGTCCGGGGTCGGCGCCGGGGATGGTGCCGCCGGCTTCGGTGTGGCGCAGATCCTCCTCGCTGCCGTACCCCTGGCGCACTGCCCAGCGCGCCCCCTGTTCGAGTACCTGGCGCTCCTGTTGGGGGGTGAGCTTGAGATCTTTGCGCATCGAGCCGACCCCGGCCGGGACGTTGCGATAGAGCAGGTCGAGCAGTTCCTGCAGCTGCGGGCGCAGATCCTCGACCCGCAGGGCGCAGCGCAGCAGCCGCACGCCGCAGTTGATGTCGTAGCCGACTCCGCCGGGGGAGACTATTCCTTCGTCGGCATCGAAAGCCGCCACCCCGCCGATGGGGAAGCCATAGCCCCAGTGAATGTCGGGCATGGCGATGGAGGGGCCGACGATGCCGGGGAGGGTGGCGACGTTGCGCACCTGCTCCAGCGCCTGTTCCTTTTGCAGCAGGCGGATCATCGCCTCGCTGGCGAAAACCAAGCCTTCGCTGCGCATCTTCCCCTGTTGCGGGATGCGCCAGCGGCAGTCGTCGATTTTCTCGATGGTCACACCCATCAGCTTCAATCCTTTTTAAGGCTTAGAGGTCGAGATAGACCCGCGCCCGCCACACTCCCTGGCGTTTTTCCACCAGCAGTTGATGGTAAGTGGCCGCCTTGACCACCCTTTCCACCGGATGCCGTTCGGGGTGAAACAATTCGCCGTGAATCAGGCCGCAGACGCTGTTGGCGTCGATCGCATCAATGCTGAAGCTCACCGGGTAAATCCCCCGGACTTCGAACAGGTAGAGAATCTCGTTGAGCCAGTTGACCAGCAGTTCGCCCGGATCCTGGCCGGTGACCCGCAAATGAATGGCCTGATCTTTTTGGCCGCTAACGTCGCCGAACAGCACTTCCCGCAAGGCTTGTGCGGCTTGGCTGAAGAGTTCTTCCAGCGAACTGCCCTGCGCTTCCAGTCCCATGTCCGCCGTGTGCTCCAGCAGCCGATAGGTCATACAGGCTCTTTCTCAGGCGGCCTCGGCCACCGCATCGGCATTGAGTTTCCAACGATTGAGGCGGTCGAGCGCCTGGCAACTGGTGCGGAGAATCCTCTTGACGGGAGGCAGGGTCGACGCTGGTCCTAGTCCGTCCCCGCTGGTCGCGGAAGCCGAACTTTCCGGCGTCTTTTTGCATTGTTGGCCCTGTTCTCTGGCTGCGCCATTATGCGATAAAGCCAGTATATCACCATTCTTTAGCGAGTGTTTTTGGATGGATCGAAGCGGGAGGCCAGGGCAGGATTCCCTCCGCAAAACAACATAGCGTATACATTATCATTAAAAAAGATTCTTGACAGGAGTGGGGCTAGGTGAATAAATAACACTGTTTCCGACTATTTTGTTGGCTTTGGCAGTGTATACATGTTTGGTAAAATAATAATATCAAAAGGTGTTTCTTCAGCCCGCGTTGAAAGGAGGCAAAACCGATGAACGAGGAGCCGAATCAGGCCCCGGTGTCGATTCCGGAGGAAACCTTGCAGAAGTGGGAGGCGCGCGGGGTCAGCCGTCGCGACTTCATGAAATTCTGCACCGCTACCGCGGCCACCCTGGCCCTGCCGATGAGTTTTATCCCCCGGATCGCCGAGGCGATCGACGATGCCCGGTTGCCGGTGATCTGGGTCGAATACCAGAGCTGCAGCGGCGATTCGGAGGCGTTTTTGCGCGCCAATCAGCCGACCGCGGCCGATATCATCCTCGACATCATCTCCCTGGAGTATTCCGAGGTGGTGATGGCGGCCTCCGGCCATCAGGCGGAAAAATCCAAGCATGACGCCATGGAGAAGTACAAGGGCAAGTACCTGCTGATCGTCGAGGGGTCGATTCCCACTGGCGAGCATGGTGCCTACTGCACCGTTGGAGGCGAAAGTGCGGTGGAAGGGGCGAAGAAGCTGATCGCCAACGCCGCCGCCACCATCACCGTCGGCACCTGCGCTTCCTTTGGCGGCATTCCGGCGGCCGCTCCCAACCCCACCGGGGCGGTGTCGGTGATGGAGCTGGTTCCCGGGGCGGCGGTGATCAATCTGCCCGGTTGTCCGGTCAATGCCGATAATCTCACCGCCACCATTGTCCACTTTGTTACCTTCGGCAAACTGCCGGCCACCGATCGTTTGGGGCGGCCCAAGTTCGCCTACGGCAAGCGGATTCACGACAACTGTGAGCGCCGCGGCCATTTCGACGCTGGCCAGTACGCCGAAGCCTTCGGCGACCCGGCCCATCGGCAGGGGCACTGCCTCTACAAGCTCGGCTGCAAGGGGCCGGAGACCTTCCACAACTGCCCGACGGTGCGCTACAACGAAGGGACCAGCTGGCCGATCATGGCGGGCCACGGCTGCCTCGGCTGCAGCGAGCCGAACTTCTGGGACACCATGACCCCTTTTTATCGCCGGCTTCCCCAGGTTCCCGGTTTCGGCATCGAGGCGACCGCCGACAAGATCGGCCTCGGCATCGCCGCCGGCACGGCGCTGGCCTTTGGTGCCCACGGAGTGGCGAGCGCCTTCCGCAAGGGTGATGATGCGGCATCCGATCACGTCAAAAAGGAGAAGTAACCCATGGCCAACAAAATTGTCGTCGATCCGGTCACCCGCATCGAGGGGCATCTGCGCATTGAAGTTCAACTCGAAGACGGCAAGATCTCCAACGCCTGGAGCTCCTCCACCGCCTTCCGGGGGATTGAAACCATCCTCAAGGGGCGCGATCCCCGAGATGCCCACCACTTCACCCAGCGCTTCTGCGGGGTCTGCACCACCGTTCACTCCATGGCCAGCATCCGCTGCGTCGAGGATGCGCTGAAGATCCAGATTCCCGACAACGCCCGGCTGATCCGCAACCTGATCATGGGGATCCAGAATGTGCAGGATCACGTCATCCACTTCTACCACCTGCACGCCCTCGACTGGGTCGACATCGTCAGCGCCCTCTCCGCCGATCCGGCGGCGACCTCGAAGCTGGCCAACTCGGTCTCCGAATGGCCCAACTCCGGCGCGGTCTATTTCAAGGCGATCCAGGACCGGATCAAGGCTTTTGTCGGCACCGGCAAGCTGGGGCCCTTCGCCAACGCCTACTGGGGTCACAGCGCCTACCGGCTGCCGCCCGAGGCCAACCTGATGGCGGTGGCTCACTATCTCGAAGCGCTGGAGTGGCAGAAGGACGTGATCAAGATCCACGCCATTCTCGGCTCGAAAAACCCCCATCCCCAGACCTTTCTGGTCGGCGGCATGGCGATTCCCGTCGATCCCGACAGCCAAAATGGCATCAACGCCGACAAGGTGGCGCTGATCGGCAAGCTGCTGAAAAAAGCCCGCCGCTTCGTCGAGCAGGTCTACATTCCCGACCTGCTGGCGATCGCCTCCTTTTACAAGGATTGGGCCGGTTATGGCGGCGGGGTTGGCAACTTTCTCACCTACGGCGATTTCCCTAGCGATAACAGCAACAACCCCGACAGCTTCTGGATGCCGCGGGGGGTGATCCTGAACAAGGATATTTCCACCGTGCTGCCGATGGACCAGGAAAAGATCACCGAGTCGGTGACCCACTCCTGGTATACCTATTCCGGCGGCGACGACAAGGGGCTGCACCCCTACGACGGCGAGACCAATGCCAAATACACCGGTCCCAAGCCCCCATACCAGTTTCTCGACACCGATGCCAAGTACTCCTGGGTCAAGGCGCCTCGTTACGAGGATCAGCCGATGGAGGTCGGGCCGCTGGCGCGGATGGTGATCGCCTACGCCAAGGGGCACCCGGAGGTCAAACAGGTGGTTGAGTTCGTGCTGGGCAAGCTCGGCGTCGGCCCGGAAGCGCTGTTTTCGACTCTGGGGCGCACCGCCGCCCGCGGCATTGAAACTTTGCTCTTCTCCCGCAAGAACGAGGAGTGGCTGGCGCAGCTGGTGGATAATATGGGGCGCGGCATTCTCGAGGTCCACAATGGCGAGAAGTGGGACCCCTCCACCTGGCCCAAGGAGGCCCGCGGCTTCGGTTTCCACGAGGCGCCCCGCGGCGCTCTCGGCCACTGGGTGCGGATCGAGAACGGCGTCATCGCCAACTTTCAGGCGGTGGTTCCCTCGACCTGGAACGCCGGCCCCCGCGACGCCAAGGGGCAGATCGGCCCCTACGAGGCGGCGCTGATCGGCACCCCGATGGCCAATCCCGAGCAGCCGCTGGAAATCCTGCGCACCATCCACTCCTTTGACCCCTGCCTGGCCTGCGCGGTGCATGTGCTCGATGGCAAGGGGCGGGAAATCGTCCGGGTCAAGGCGCTGTAGGGGCACTGCTTGCCGTGCCCCCACTTTATGGGAGGTTTTATGCTGGAAATCCGCTACGTCTGGGAGTGGCCGGTGCGCATCACCCACTGGGTGAACGTGATCTCCATCGCCGTGCTCTCCTTCACCGGTTATTACATCGGCCATCCCTTTATCACCGCGCCCGAGCATGCGGCTTATGTCATGGGCTGGAACCGCTTCCTTCATTTCGTCTTCGCCTATGCTTTCAGCGTTTCGATGCTGGTGCGGCTGGTCTGGTTTTTTGCCGGCAACCAGCATGCCAGCTGGAAGGCTTTCGTTCCCTGGGCTTCGGCCAGAGGCTGGAGGCACATCATCGGCACCTTTTCCTGGTACACCTTCCTGCAGCGCAAGGCTCCCTACGTTGTTGGCCACAACGCCCTGGCGGCCATGGCCTACTCGTTTGTCTTCGTGCTCTTCGGGGTGCAGATCGTCAGCGGTTTCGCCCTCTATGGCCAGTTTGCCCCCGGCGGATTGTGGGACAGCGTTTTTGGTTCGCTGCTGGTAACCTTCGGCGCCCAGGGCTTACGCCTGACCCATCATCTGGTGATGTGGCTGCTGATCGGTTTCGCCATTCACCATGTCTACAGCGCCTGGCTGATGGACGTCAAAGAGAAGAACGGCACCCTTTCCAGTATTTTTGGCGGCTACAAGTTCATCGATCCGAAGGAGCTCTGATGGCGGTTCTGGTTTTGGGGATCGGCAATGCGGTAATGAGCGATGATGCCTTCGGGGTGCGGGTGATCGCAGAATTACAGCGACAATTCGTCTTTCCTGGCGGGGTGGAGATTCTCGATGGCGGCACCCTCGGTCTCGACCTGCTGCCGCGCTTCGAGGGGGTGGAGAAACTGTTGATTATCGATGCCCTGGAAATGGGCGCCGCCGCGGGGACGATTTTTCGCCTCGCCGGGGAGGAGGTGCCGCGGGCTTTTGCCAGCAAACTCTCGGTGCACCAGATGGGGGTGCAGGATCTGCTCGCGGTGGCGGAGCTGCAGGGGCATCTCCCTGGGGAGCTGGTAGTTTGGGGGGTGCAGTCGGGCTCGATCGAAATGTCTTTGGAGCTTACCTCTGCGGTGGCGGCGGCCCTCGCCCCGGTGGTCGAGGCGGTGGCGGTGGAGCTGGCGGATTGGGGCTATCCCGCGGCGCGGGCGGCCTGAGGGTTGAGTTTGAGGTTGATTCAGAGAGGAGGACGCCGAGGGCTGCCTCCTCTTTTTTTGATGGATTTATAACCCAAAAGAAGTTGCAAAACTGGAACCTTTTTTTAACGCAGAGGCGCTGAGAAGCAGAGGGCGGAGAGATAGGCATTTTCTCTGCGGTCTCTGCTCTCTTTGCGGCTCTGCGTTAAATAGCCTTTGTTTGGGTTATAGGTCCGTTTTTCCAAGGAGTGGTTATGGCCCGATGCGGTCTGCTGTTGCTGGCAGTGCTGACCCTGAGCGCTTGTGGCGATCGGGTCCTCGATTATCCCCATCGCCAGCCGTCGCTGACGCTGACAGATGCCAACGCGCAGGCCGCCGGAGCTCAGCTGTTTGCCCAGCTGTGTGCCAGTTGTCATGGCGGCATGGCCGAAGGGCGCAGCCCGCGGGCTGATTTTTTCCAACCCCCGGCGCCTGATTTTCGCCAGCCGCGCTATCGCAGTCTCGACCCGGCCTATCTCTACTGGCGGATCGAGACCGGCAAGAACGCCGAACCCTTTCGCAGTCGCGGTTCGGTGATGCCGGCCTGGGGGCCGAATCTTACCGAGGAGCAGCTCTGGCAGCTGGTCGCCTATCTGCGCAGCCGCGCTGGCGGGTAGGTCGTGGAGCAGTGTGATAACCAAAACAAGGGAATTAACGCTGAGGCGCAAAGAAAGCGGAGATCGCAGAGGGGGGTTGGGTTTTTTTTCTGATGTTCTCCCCGACTCTCGCCTCTCTGCGACTCTGCGTTGAAAAAACGGGGCGGCCCCTTTCAGGAGCCGCCCCGGTGTCGTTCTAGGACTTCACTCTATTTTATTCGTTCCAGCCTTCGGGATGCACATCGCCGATCTGCTCCCAGTGCTCCGGCGAGCGCCAGAGGCTGGAGGTGATCAGTTCGCGAATATGCAGGAACTCCTTCGGCATGCGGTCGAAAAGCTTCATGAACAGCTCGTCATGGGAGACCAGTTCGTCTTTCCACTGGCCGCGATCGACCGCCATCATCTGATGGAACTTCTCGCGGCTGATGTCCAGGCCATCCCAATCGATATCCTGATAGCGGGGCATCCAGCCCAGAGGGCTTTCCACCGCCCCGGTCTTGCCGGTGACCCGCTCGACGATCCACTTGAGGATGCGCATATTCTCGCCGTAGCCGGGCCAGATGAACTTGCCGTCGTCATCCTTGAGGAACCAGTTGACGCTGAAGATCCGCGGCGGCCGGTGGATGGTGCGGCCGAACTGCAGCCAGTGGCTGAAGTAGTCGGCCATGTGGTAGCCGCAGAAGGGGAGCATGGCCAGCGGGTCGCGGCGGACGTTGCCGGTGGCGCCGACGGCGGCGGCAGTGGTCTCCGAACCCATGGTGGCGGCCAGGTAGACGCCGTAGCTCCAGTTGAAGGACTGGTAGACCAGGGGGATGGTGTTCTTGCGCCGGCCGCCGAAGATGAAGGCGCTGATCGGCACCCCCTTGGGGTCTTCCCAGACCGGGTCGATGGAGGGGCACTGGGAGGCCGGCGAGGTGAAGCGGGCGTTGGGGTGAGCGGCGGGGCGGCCGCAGCCCGGGGTCCACTCCTGGCCCTGCCAGTCGGTGAGTTTGGGTGGGAGCTCGTCGGTCATCCCTTCCCACCAGACATCGCCGTCGGGGGTCAGTGCGACGTTGGTGAAGATGGTGTTGGAGGCGCAGGAGGCCATGGCGTTGGGGTTGGTTTGGACGTTGGTGCCGGGGGCGACGCCGAAATAGCCGAACTCGGGGTTGATGGCGTAGACGTTGCCGTCGGCGCCGGGCTTGATCCAGGCGATGTCGTCACCGATGGTGGTGACTTTCCATCCCTTCTCCTGCATTTGCGGAGGGGGGATCAGCATGGCGAAGTTGGTCTTGCCGCAGGCGCTGGGGAAGGCGGCGCCGACATAGGTCTTCTCGCCGGTCGGCGACTCGACCCCGAGGATCAGCATGTGCTCGGCCAGCCAGCCTTCGTCCTTGCCGATCTTGGAAGCGATGCGCAGCGCCAGGCACTTCTTGCCGAGCAGGGCGTTGCCGCCGTAGCCGGAGCCGAAAGACCAGATCGAGCGCTCTTCGGGGAAGTGAACGATGTACTTCTCCTTGTTGCAGGGCCAGGGGCTGTCTTGCTGCCCCGGTTCCAGAGGTGCGCCGACCGAATGCATGCAGGGAATGAACTCGCCGTTGCCGAGCACGTCGAGGACCGCCTTCCCCATCCGCGCCATGATCCGCATGTTGATTGCGACGTAGGGGGAGTCGGAAATCTCCACCCCGATCTTGGCGATCGGTGAACCCAGGGGGCCCATGCTGAAGGGGATGATGTACATGGTGCGTCCCTTCATGCAGCCTTTGAACAGCCCTTTGAGCTTGGTCTTCATCTCCTTCGGCGGCATCCAGTTGTTGGTCGGGCCGGCGTCGTTCTTGGAGATGCTGCAGATATAGGTGCGGTCCTCGACCCGGGCGACGTCGATGGGGTCGGACCAGGCCAGGTAGCTGTTGGGACGTTTTTCCTGATTCAGCTTGCGGAAGGTGCCGCCTTTGACCAGCAGAGCGCAGAGCTCGTCGTATTCCTGCTGGGAACCGTCGCACCAGTGAACATTGGCCGGTTCGCACAGGGCCTTCATCTCTTCGACCCATTTCAGCAGTTTGTCGTTCTTCGGAACCTCGTAGCTCATGCCGGTAGCCTCCTCTAAATAGATGGATGATCAATCCTGCTCAGCGTCGGGTGGATTACTTTGACTGCACAGCCACTGACGGCTCAAATGCAGGGTCAAAAGTCACCAGAACCCCCGGTTGCGAACTCCGTCGCCCCGGGAACCGTTCAAAAATTTTAAGGTGCACACTATACAATAAGGAACCGCTGTTTTCAAAGGAGAAAGAACTATTTTTCGTGGCTGTAGCTGCGATATTCCAAGCATTTTTCTGGGTTTTCCGAACCAGCCAACACTGCAGTTGGCTAACTATAGAATTTTAGCGAGAATTCTGTTTTTTACTTGGAATAAATTTCGACCGCAGATTGGTTTGCCGGCTGGCTACCCTCCGGGGCCGGTAAGTTCTGATCCTGGCTGCCGCTCGATCGATTTGTCGCGGCCGCTGCAAATTCGCCAAAAACTGCTGCCCACTGGGCAAAGCCGATTATTTATGGGAAACTTAGGGCCATGAATAATACACCGGTGAACTGGAATCAGAAATGGCGCGAACGGGCCGCCGCGGATTTGATCCCCGATCTCTGGCTGCAGCGGGCCTTGCCGCTGCTCCCCGCTGGGAGGGCGCTCGATCTGGCCTGTGGCCGGGGGCGCAATGCCCTGCACCTGGCCGAGCACGGTTTTGCTGTGACCGCGGTGGATGGCTCGGCCGAGGGGCTGGCCTTGCTGGCGGAGGAAGCCCGTCGCCGGGGTTTGGAGCTGACTCTGCGGCAGCAGGATCTGGAGGCCGAGACGCGGCTGCCGGTGGCCGCTTTTGAGGTCGTCATCGATTTCTTCTACCTGCAGCGCTCCCTGTTTCCGGCCCTCAAGGCGGCGCTGGTTCCCGGCGGGGTGGTGGTGATGCGCACCTTCAGTTCCGCCGGCGGTTTTCCCGGCGGGCCGCGGCGCAAGGAATTCATCCTCCAACCAGGGGAGCTGCTTGAGCAGTTTGGCGGCTGGGAGATTCTGCTGCACGAGGAGGGATTGGAATCCTCCCGCAAAGGTGGCGGTCTGGTCGGCATCGTCGCCCGCAAGCCACTTTTTGGCCAGTGCGGAGAGGCAGAGTCATGTGCCTGATCTTCATCGCCTACCGGATGCTCCTCGAATGCCCGCTGCTGCTGATCGCCAATCGCGACGAATTCTACCGGCGCCCGACCGCCGCCGCCAGCTTCTGGCCACAGGCGCCGCAGGTGCTGGCCGGCAAGGATCTCGAAGGGGGTGGCAGCTGGCTGGGGTTGAGCCGTGATGGCCGGCTGGCGGCGATCACCAACTACCGCAATCTGGCCGAAGTCAGCGGCGCCGGCGCCGACAAGCGCTCCCGCGGCCTGCTGGTCAGCGATTTTCTCAGCGGCAGCGCCTCTGCGGCCGGGTATCTGGACGAACTGGCGCAGCAGCCGGAAGCCTACCGTGGCTTCAACCTGCTGCTCGGCGACGGCTCCGGGCTGCACTACTACTCCAACCGCGGCGCCGCTCCCCGCTCGCTGGCCCCGGGGCTTTACGGTCTGAGCAATCATCTGCTCGATACCCCCTGGCCGAAGGTGGCCGAGGGGAAGCGGGCCCTGGCGCAACTCATTGCTCAGGGTCTGCCCGAAGAGGCGGCGCTGTTCGAGCTGCTGGCCGACCGCAGCCTTGCCCCCGATCCCCTGTTGCCAGAGACCGGTCTGAGCCGCGACTGGGAGCGGCTGCTCTCCTCCCGTTTCATTCAGAGCGCCGATTACGGCACCCGGGCCTCGACCCTGGTGCTGTGTGATCACCAGGGCGCCGCCCGGTTTGTTGAGCGCAGTTTTGACCACAACGGCGCGCTGGCGGGCGAGGTAAGGGAAACGATCCAGTTTGAAGTTTTCTGAACAAGCGTTCTTTGTTAGGGTGTGCCAACGACTCAGCACCGCTTCACCTCCGACCGCACGATTCCGATGATCAATCCCGTCCCCTCAAAGGGCGCTGCAGTGGGCCGCTGATATGAACCTCCACCACCATCGCTATTATGGCATCACGGTTTTTCTGGCGGCCCTGATCGGTCTCTGGGGCTGCAGTGTTGCGGGGCTTTTTGAGCTTCCGGATGGCCATCTGTACAATGGGCTGGTGCGTCTGGACCCGGGCGGAAAAGCTCCGGCTCAGGTTCTTCTGGTCGAAACCGATCGCGGTCAGGACAATGCTCAGATCTATGCAGAGCTGTCGCAGCGGCTGCAGGGGTTGGGGGCGGCCCGGGTGATTTTTACCTCCCTTCCGGAGGCGGGGCGGGGCGATTTTCTGCGCGCCATCGCCGAGCAGCCCAAGGTCCTGATCGGACGTCAGCTGCAGGGAGGCCTCCCTGGTGGTTCTGAGCAATCCCTGGAGCCATGGCCCGAGGGACTGGCCGCTGTCGTTTCCCGCAGCGGTTTGGTGGCCAAGCCGCCGGCCGCTTTTGGGCTCTATCGCCGGCAACGGGCGTTTTTTCAGGTCGCCGGCCAGAGCCTCCCCGCTCTGGAGCGGATGGCGGCGGCCGGTGCGGGCATCCACCCGCTGCCGAATGCCCCCTATCTGGTCGATTTTTCCGGCGGAGTCAATCGACTGCCGCTGGTTTCCGCCGAGCGGGTACTGGCCCAGGGTTTGATTGCCGAGCTGGTCAAGGGCCGTTATGTACTGATCGGGGCCGCTGCCGGGGCGCTGGAGCCCGGATTCTACACCCCAGCCAAAGCCTCGGAAGGGGACATAACCCTGCTGCAGTACCAGGGGTTTGCTTTGGATAGCCTGCTGCGGGGAGCTGTTGTGGTCGCCGCCGGCCCTCTGACCAAAATGCTGGTGGTGCTGGTCATCGCTGTGCTTTGCCTGTTTCTCTATCAGAATGTCAGTTGTCGTCTTTCCGGCGGGTTGACCCTGTTGCTGTTGGGGCTTTACCTGCTCGTCGCCTGGGCTCTGCTTAGTTTTGCCGGGATCTGGATTCCGGTCACCGAGATGATTCTGACCCATGTCGCGCTCTTTCCGCTGCTGTTCACCCGTCGGGCCGAAGTAGAAAATCTCATTCTTCAGGAATCTCTGCTCGGGACTTCGGCGCGGTTGCAGGAGCGGGTTTTCCCCCCCAGCATTTTTCAGACACAGGACTATTGGGCCCAGGTTGTGGCCCTGGTCAACCAGAGCCTGGATCTGAATCGGTTGATTTTTCTCGAACGCATCCCGGGCGAGCACCGGTTGCGGGAAGTCAAAGCCATGAACTGCTCGCTGGAGGATATTCAGGAGCGGCGACGGGATTATCTACGCACCCCCTACAGTACCGCCATCAACCAAAAGGGGCCGATCAAGATCGATAAGGAGTACCTGGCGCGGACCCAGTCCGGTGAGGACGTTTATCTGGCGCCCCTGACCTTTGCCGGCGAGGTTCTCGGGTTCTGGGCCTTTGGAATCGATGCGGTCAAGCGCTCCGGCCTCCCCCTCTTCGATGAGGCGGTTTTGGCCTTTGCCGAAGAGATCGGTGAGCTTCTCTACCAGCGCCAACAGTGGCATGCCCGCCAGCAGGTTGAAGAGAACAGCCTGGCCCGTTATCTGCTGCTGGAAGGAGGGCCCGGAGCCCACCGGCATCTGCAGACCACCCTCTCGCTGCTCGATAAGCGGCTGGCGACCCTGGAAAACATCTTCGAAGGCTTGGAGACCGCCACCATTCTTTATGACCTTTTTGGCCGGGTCATTCAGGTCAACCGGATGATGTCCCAGTTGTTGCAGGAGGCCGGATTGGCTCCCTTCGGGATGACCGCCCTCGACTTTGTGGTGGCGGTCACCGGACGTGATGCCACCGAAATGCGGCAACTGCTGGAAAAGGTCGTCCTCGAACACAGCAGCGCGACCCTGCAGGGGAGCCTCCCCGCCGATCGGGAGCGCAGTTGCCTGTTGAAGATTCGTCCGCTCAAGGCCGAGAGCGGCGCCAGCGTCTCGGCTCTCGGGGAGAGTCACCCCTTCAGGCTGCAGGGAATTCTGTGCGAACTGGTCGATCTTTCGGCTCTCGACCGGCTTGAGGAGGGGCGGGAACAACTGCTGCGAAATCTCAACAAAGCCCTCGGGGCCCATCTTGAAGGACTTGACCGGTCGCTGAAAACCTGGAGCGGTGACGACGCTGGGCCGGAGAGCCCTCCAGGACTCAAGGCCAATTTGGAACTGCAGAGCGCCGCCTCCCTGGCGGTTCTCGATCAGATTCAGAAATTGTTGGCTGACCAGGTGGACGTGGAGCTTGGCAAACATTTTCCGGTCGCCCCGGGGCGGGTGGTGGAGTGGGCGCTCGACAAGGTCGAACGCTTGGCTGCTGAACGGGAGATCTCTTTTCGGGTCGAAATCCCCGATCCGTCCCCCCCGGTTTTTGTCCCCCAGGAAGAATTGCTGGAGGTTCTGGAGTCGATTCTCCTCTACCTGGTGCAGGATGCCGCACAGGGGAGCGAAATCGTGATCGGCTTCGCTCTGGAGGGGCAGGCCCCCGTCTTCTCTTTGGCCAATCAAGGCTTCGGTCTGCCCGCCGAGCGGTTTCAGGAGTACCTTTTCGGTCACGATGCGGTCAGTTCCCCGGAATTCCGCAAGCTGCGCCGGGCCTTGCGACTGGCCCAGCGCTGGGGGAGCGTCGTCGAGGGGAGCAGCGAAGTTGGACGGGGGACCCGGATGACCCTGCGCCTGCTCGGGTTCATTTAGCCTTGTGTTGACGGTGGTGTAAGTTGTCGATTTTCCCGCTTGCCATATTTCCCCAGGGGAGTCTTTCAAGCTCGGTCATCACTACGGTCTGGCTGGGTGTCCTGGTGGTCTGTTTCTTCAATCTGCGCCTGGGTTGGGTGCTTTCCGGTCTGGTCGTTCCCGGTTATCTGGTCCCGCTGCTGATCGTCAAGCCCTGGGCGGCCGCCGTGGTCATCAGCGAGGGGATCGTCACCTACCTGCTGGTCTGGTTTGTCTCCGAGGTGCTGTCCCGACGGGGTTGGTGGAGCCCGTTTTTCGGCCGGGATCGTTTTTTTGCCCTGATTCTGGCAAGCATTGTGGTGCGGATCGTCTTTGACATGGTGTTGTTGCCCCAACTCGGGGAGGCCTTCAACCGCATCTTTGAACAGCAGTTCGACTACCGCTACAACCTGCACAGTTTCGGTCTGATCATCGTCGCTCTGATCGCCAACCAGTTCTGGAAGAGCGGGCTGCGCCGGGGAGTGGTCCCTTTTGCGACCGTCCTTCTGGTGACCTTTGCCCTGGTGCGTTTCGGCCTGGTGGAGTGGACCAACTTTTCCATCAGCAATCTGAGCTATCTCTACGAAGATGTGGCCTTTTCCATCCTCGCCAGCCCCAAATCCTACATCATTCTGGTGACCGCGGCCTTTATCGCCTCGCGCATGAACCTGCATTATGGCTGGGATTTCAACGGCATCCTGATCCCGTCGTTGCTGGCTCTGCAATGGTACCAGCCGGCCAAGATTCTCACCTCCTTTGTCGAAGCCGGCATCGTGCTGCTGTTGGCGACCCTGGTGTTGCGGACCCCGCTGCTGCAGCAGGCCTCCATCGAGGGGGCGCGCAAGTTGCTGCTGTTCTTCAATATCAGCTTCGCCTACAAAATGGCCCTCGGTTACCTGCTGTTGTGGCAGTTTCCGGAGCTGAAAGTGACCGATTATTATGGCTTCGGCTATCTGCTTCCGACCCTGCTGGCGGTGCGGATGCACGATCGGGAGATCATCGCCCGCTTGACCCGCGCGACCCTGCAGACCTCGCTGACGGCGGTGGCATTGGCTAGCCTGCTTGGCTTCGCCCTGACCTTTGTTCCGGAATTCTGGACCCCGGCTACACTGCCGGCGGCCGCGAGTGTCCCCCCCCTGGTTCGCCAGCCCGAACTGCGGCTGGTCGAGGCGTTGCAGCGGAAAAAGATTGCCTTCTACCAGGGGCGCTCGGCGGTGGGATTTACGGCTCCGGGTTTGAGCGAAATCGAATCTTTCCGCCGTGGCCTGCGCAGCCTGGTCCTCTATAAAAAAGACGACGAGGAGTCCGGGCTGGAAGAGGCCAGGCGCTGGCTGCAGGGGGCCAACTATCAGCTGTCCCTGCTGCAGGAGCGCTATCTGTTATTGCAGGAGATCCCGCCCCGCCGGGGCTGGGGGGTGTTTGTCCTCGACCTGGAGGCCAGCAGCGACCTGGTTCTGGAAATCCCCGCGCCACTGGAGGAGTCTGGGACCATGGAAGGTGGGGGCTGGCTCTTCACCGCGCTTTCGGCCCGCGCTCTGGCGATTGCCGGCGCGCCCCGCCAAGCCAGCGTCGATGGTGCGGCCGATGTGCTGCGTCAACCTCAGAGCCTGTTCCAGGTGTTTCATCAGGAGCTGGGGCGCAACAACGCGCTGCAGTTGCGGGGCTACAACGCCGAAAGTGTTCGCGCCCTGAGCGGCGCCCGCCGCGGGGCGCAGGAGGTGGAGCTGCAGGAACCTGGCAGCATGCTGTGGGTCAAGGGGAGCCTTCCCCCTGGCCTCGATCTGGTGGCGCTGGAAAAACTCAGTGGCGGTTACCAGGTCGCCTGGGGGGAGACCCCGCTGGAGAGTCTGCAGCGCGCCAGCAGTGCCAGTGGTTTTGCCGAACTGCGTCTGAACCGCAAGGGGCTGCGGCAACTGCTGTTCCGGGGTTCTCTGGTCGGGCGCGAGGTCCCGTTACAGCAGGAGCGGCTGCGCATCGACGGCTACCTGCAGGGGTGGCTGCTGAGCGGCAAGGCGCAGCTGGCCGGGCGGGGGAGCGGACGTTATGTCGTTCCCCGGCAGGAAGATCTGCTCTATCTGGATGAAGAGGTGATCACTCCGCTGCTGCGCCTGGCCCGAACGGAATACCGCGACGGCGACTGGAGCGAGACCGGGATGGAAGAGTTGCGGGCGGTGGCGACGGCGGCAACGATCATCGGCTACGAGGTGCTGCGTTACCACCACATCAGTAGTGGCCGCGACTATCTGCTGCTGAGCGAAACAGCAAGCGGCGGTGAGCGGCGCTACTGGGGGACCTACGTCCTGCGGTTGGGACCGGCCCAGGATTATGTCATCCAGATCCCGCGCCCGCTGTTTGAAATCAACAGCTTCGAATACGCCGTCTCCTTGTTTGAAAGTCTCCAGGCCCGTGCCTTGCTCATCGGCGCCACCCACCCGGCGGCCAATGCCGATGGCAGCGCCGATCTGGTTCAGGAGGCCAACAAGGGGAGCCTGTTCACCCTCTTCAGCCAGGTTCTGGTGCGGGAAGCCGGGGATGAGCCGATGCTTCTTCTGCAGACCCGGGCTTTCGGTCAGGGGGAGGGGCAGTCGACCTCGCAGGCCGATGTGCTGGTCGCTTTTGACAGCGGGGTGCAGATCTCGGGATCCCACAGCCCTTTGGGGACGCACTTGCTGGAGGCGCTCGAGGCGGATCAGTTGCGGCTGGAGCTGGTTGCCGGCGCGCCGCAAACCCTTGGCTACGAAGTGGGGAACACCTTCCAGTACCGGCAACTCTCAGCGGCGAAGAACAAAGAATTTGCCATGCTCTGGCTCTCCCCCCTGACCCGGGCCTCCTATCGCCAGCAGGCGGACAACCATTGGCAGACGGTGGCCTTCTCCTCCCTGGGGATTCCCAGCCGGGAGCGGGATCTGCCCGCCTGGATTCTCCAGGGAGCAACTCTGGGCGATGGTGCCACGGTGCCATCCGGCCTCCAGGCTGTTCTGGGCCACTATCTGGTAAGCCAGGATATCGTCAGCTTGCGGCGGCTGCTGGTCGAGTGGCCGCAATACCGCTATGAGCGGGTTCTCGGGCTGAATTCACGGCAGGCCTTCCTGTTGATTTACGGAGCCGGTGATCGCCTGCTGATGGTGGTCAATCTGGCTCCCCGGCAGCCTGGGCAGCGCTATCAGCTGAGTGGCGACCAACCCGCGGCGCAGACGGTGGAGACGTTCATCGCCACCCGGGCCGGGTGGTTGGAGATGGGGGGGGCGAGATGAGGATCTTCGGCCGCAGCCTGATTGGGCTCATCCTGCTGGTGCTCCTGCTCTGGGTCGGTAAGAGCCTCTGGACCGAGTCGCTGTTGTGGCGGCAGCAGGGGGCGATTCCGTCGCCACCGGCGGCGGCCACGGTCAGCACCATCTACCAGGTGGGGCAGGAGTGGCTCAGCTTCCCACTTCCAGCGGGGAGCCAGTTGCTGAAAGTTCTCAGCAACGCCAATTTTCCCCTGCATTCAGCGGTGCCGGTTGAGGGGTGGCCCTACGCTCTGGAATATCGGGTGCTGGCCAGCGACGGCGCTGAGCTCAGCCGCGGCCTTTACCATCATCGCAGCGCGCCGTTGTTCAGCCGCGGCGAGCCTCCGGGCGAACTCCGTCCGGCCGCCTATTACCCTGAGGCAGACTTTCAGCCGGCCGACGGCCGTATTCTGCTGCTGAACCTCGAGGGGCTGGCCAATCCGGCGCAGCTGCAGCTGCGCTTGCAGCGAGGAGCGCCCGGGGTGGCCAGTGTCGCGCTGCGTCTTTACCATCTTGGGCAGGAGTCCGACCATAAACTCGGTTTTCTCTGGCAGCGGCTCAGCCAAGGGCAGCGGCAGAGCCTGGCCCGCAGCAGCGTCTATCCACCGGAGCTGCTCTCTGCGGCGGAAAAGCGCAATCTGGTCCGCCAGGGGTGGCGCCCCATTGGTCCGCAGGGGGTTGCCGGTAAAGATTATTTCTCCCGCCAGCTCTACTTGCTCGGCGGCGAAACCGGGGAGGAGTTCGAACAGCCGGTGCTGCCGGCGGGACTGCTGGTCTCCGCCTCCCACTGCGGAACCTTGCAGCTGCCTGCGAATGGCGGCCGGCTGCGACTGGAATTCCTGCCGGCACTGATCGAGCGGCAACCCGACGCCGGGGCCAGCCTGGATTTGACCTGGTATGGTCTGGAGCCGGGCGAGCGGCGCAGCTACCCCCTGGCCTGGGAAACCGGAGGCAGCAGTTTCACTGCCACCTTTGCCCCCGGGTTGCTGGAAATCTCCGCCCCCGGCGCGGTGGTGGTGCGGGCCTATTTGATCGAGGGCGAGAGAGAGACGGAAATCACCCCGCCTCCCCTCTATCTGCGTGGCTACCGGACGGCGGCGGATCAGGAGTTGATTTACCCGATCGATCATGTTGCCGAGACTTCGACCCCGCTGCGGTTGGATCTGAGGGTTTTTGTCGCCGCCGCAGCGACCGCTCTGCCGGAGCAGGGAGCGCTCGCGTATTCCTGGCTCGATGCGGCCGGCGAGGTGATCCGCAGCGGCAGCTTTGCCCTGGCGACTCTCCCCTCCCGCTATGATCGCTTGGCCGAGGCGGGGCTGGATCAGTTGTTGGCGGAGCCGAACAGTCTTTATTTCGATCTCCCTCCGGCGGTGAAGCAGCTGCGGTTGGTCGCCAGTGTCCCGTTGTTGGCCTCTGCCTACACCCGTCCGGCGGATCTGCTGCGGGAACTGCGGGTGCCGGAAATCGAGCCAGTCGCCGGTGCGGAGGAGGAGCGACAACCGGCCTGGTTCGCCCTGCGTCCCCTCGGCCATGAGTTGATGCAAAGGGCGGGGCGCTCGCTGTTGCTGATGCTGCAACGGCGCCCCCCCACCGAGGAGCGGCCCGAGGTCCGGGCGGGTCACTATCTCTGGGAGGATTTCCATCCCGAGGGGGCCTGGCGGGGGCGTTATCTGTTGACCCGCCGAGAGCCCCAAGCGCCCCGGCGCCTGGAGGCGCTGGCAGCGACCTACCTGCCGTTGTCACTTAAGGGGGAGGTCCGGCTGAACCTCGTCTCGGCTTTGGACCAACCGAGCCTCTCCCCTGAGCTGCTCTGGCAGCGATCGAGCGCTGCGCCGGTGAGCCTGGGGTTGTTGGTCGATGATGCGCTCTACTGGAGTGGGGAGGTGGCTGGAGCGCGCGGGCAACTCTCGTTGCCGCCGCTGCCGGCCGGACGTCATCGGTTGCGCCTCGAAGGGGAGGGGGAGGGTCACTATTATCTCAGTCAGGCCGAAGGTGATGGGCCGGCCTATCTCAAACGTCTGGCCAACCGGTTCGACCGCGAAGGGCTCGCCTTTGTGGTCGAAAAAAACCACGGATCCGAGGTTCTCAGTGCCCGCCTCTACATCCCTCGCAACGACCGGGGGGCGTCGCGGGTGCGGGTGACCGTCGAGGGTCCGTCCCGGATCGCCACCGGGCCGTTGCCGGAATGGAGTTTCCTCGCCCGGAGGTATGAACTTTACCCCGCTCCGGAAGAGACGGTGCCGGTGCTGCAGACCGCGGAAAAGGTCGATGGCGGCCGATCCTTTTTCATCCCCCTGGGATCTGATCTGCCGGCGGGGCGCTACCGGCTGCGATTTGCCCTGGAGCAGGGGCCCGGAGGGTATCTGATTCTGGCGCGGCTGACCCCCGGCCAGCAGGCCCAGCGCTTTCACTATCGGGAAAGCGAGTGGTTGCGGGAGCTGACCGATGACTAGGACAATGGTCGCTGGCGCCCTTGGCCTGGCGCTGCTGCTGGGAACCTTTCCGGTTCATGCACAGGAGGGTGCGGTCATGCTGGAGCAGGCCCGCAAGGGAAACCGCTATGTCACGCCGAGCCGGTCGGAGCTGACCCAGGTCGAAACCCTCTTCGTCCGAACCTTGTCCGGTGAGGAAAGGGAGGCTTTGGTGACCGCTTGGCAGGCCCAGGGGTTCGAACTGCTGCCGTTTCCAGAGGCTGGCGACTCCTTTCTGGCCCTGCGCGAGCAACCGGAGGCCCGGCGGGGTCGGGGCTTTTATCTGCTGCGGCCTGGCGCCAGCAGTGGCTTGGTCTGGCAGGCCCCTCACAGCTTTCGGGATGAGGGGACCGGAGCGCTGGTGCTGCAGTTGATGCAGCAGGGGCGGGCGCTGGCGGCCAGTTGGAACACGGTCCCCCGGGATCTTCTGAGTGAGGGGCAGAGCGATCTGGCCCACATCGAACCGAGCTACCTTGGCGCTTTTACCCGGGCGCTGTTGCGGGTTCGGCCGCAGGTGCAGGTGGTGCAGGTGCACGGATTTTCCAAAAGCAAACGCACCAGCGCCGCCGGGGCCGCCGCCGACCTGATTCTCAGCAGCGGCGAGTCCTCCCCCGGGGCCCAGCCCTTTGCCCTCGGGGCCTGCCTGCAGCAGGTGCTGCCGCTGCCGGTTCGGCTTTATCCCAGCCAGGTGCGGGAGTTGGGTGGAACCAGCAACCGGATCGGCCAGTTGTTGCGCCGCAGCGGCAATCGAGGTTTTGTTCATATGGAAATGAGTCCAGCCATGCGCAGCCTGCTGACAACCGATCCGGAGGCTCGCCGCGCCTTCGCCGCCTGCCTGGGAGACCGGCCGTGAGGCGCCGCGGTCTGTTGCTCGGTTTGGGCTTGGCACTGCTGGTGCTTCCTGGTCCGACTTATGGCGCCCTGGATGCGGTTCAGGAGGGGTTGCTGCGTCAGTACGCTTTGCCGCTGCGTTGGGACAATCTCGAAGGGGGGAGGGAGTGGTTGTCCGGGCCCCGTCCGGTTTTCCGTCGTTCCCTCGGTCTGCATCTGCTGCGGTTGCAGCCGGGGGAGAGGGTGACGGTTCGCATTCCAGCCGGCGAGCAGTTGCGCCTCCAGCGCCCCGGCGCTGCTCTTGCGGCGGCCGACCTGGTGCTGGCCCTGGGCAACGGCTCGGGGCTGTTCGCCGAAGCTGCCCCTCAGCTCGGGGTTGATGGGAACACTCTGCTGCTGACCCCCAATCTGCCTCTGGAGACTCCGCTGCTGGCGCAAGTGGCGCTCCCGCCGACGGCCTCCGAGGGGCTGGAGCTGGCTTTTTTTCTCTCCCGCCGTGCCCCTCAAGGCGAACTGGCCCCCTACCGGCGACTGTTGCGGCTGGACGGGGACGCCGCCCAGCTGCGCCCCTGGCGACAGGCCAGTACGGAAGAGTTCTGGCTGTTGACGCCCCAGGCGCCCCGTTCCTTGCAGGTCCAGGGGCCGGCCCGACTGGCCCTGGAAAACCGGTTGCTCTATCCTCCGGCCGAGAGTCTGCAGCGTCTCGGCTACCGGGTGAGCGCTACGATTGCCGGCGCCGCCCCCCAGACCCTCGAGTTTGCCACCACCGCCGAAACCTCCGGCCCGATCACTGTCAATGGCGCCCCCGCGGTCCTTTCCCGGGCCGAGGTCGGTTATCTGGACATCCCCCCCGGGGAGCAGACCCTGCTCCTCGACGCCACCGCCCCCCTCTATCTGCGGTTGCTGGAGCAGGAGCGTCCCGATTACCTGTTGCCGGCCTGGAACGCCCCGAACCCCACCGCCGAAGTCCTCAGGGCTGAGCAGAAACCTTTGCCGGGCCGTCCCTGGATGGCGCCTGCCGCGGCCGAGGTGAGCCGGCTGGCTCAGCAACCCCGGCCGGGTGCGGTAGAGAGTGAAGCGCTCGCTCTCAAACTGGCCCGGGACAACAGCCGCCGCGAGGGAGGGATGGTCGCCAGCGCGGTCCTCCAAGAGGCGGCGGCCGCTCACCCCGAGTATCCCCGGGTGCGGACAGCGGCTGAGCGGATCTACGGCAGTCATACCTTTTACCGGGATCTGCTGCCGGCGCGCAAAGCCGAACGGGCACCGCAGCGTTTCGGCTGGGTGGTGGTCCGCTCGCTGCGGGAGCCGCGGCACGTGCAACCGCCCCTGACCCTGGCCGAGCAGCACCTCGAAACCGGGCTGGAGCAGTTGGTGGGAGGCTATTTCGTGCCGGTTCCCTTGCGCGCTGCCGAGCTGGCTGCCGAGCGCAGTCGCAACCGGGAGAACCGTCAGGAGCTGGCCCTCCCCGCAGATCCGATGTTTGATACCGACCGCTCCGAATTGCGCCCTGCGGTTCAGGAAGAGCTGGCCCGGCTTGCGGCCTTCCTGCAGGTTGAGAGCGAGGGCGAGATCAAGGTCGTGGGTCATACCGACAGCCGTGCCTCGGAGGCCTACAATCAGGACCTCTCCGAGCGCCGCGCCGCCAGCGTCGCCCTCTATCTGGCCCGGCAGGGTCTCGATCCCCGTCGATTGCAGGTGGTGGGCCGGGGTGAGTCGGAGCCGCGTTCCAGCAACGCTGACGCCGCCGGCATGCAGCGCAATCGGCGGGTGGAAATCGTCTACCAGCCCCGCAGCGAAACCCTGGCCGTCCCCCCGGTGGCCGGCGAGCCCCTCTATCGCCTGCCGGCGCACCAGGCTCCCGGTTCGCTGCGCGTTCTCGCCTACAACGAAGGAGAGCCCGGGCCACGGCCGCTGTGGATCCAGTTCGATCAACAGCCGCCGGTCAAGCTGATGCTGGACGCCAGCGCGGCCTTGGCGGCTGAGGCCTTCAATCCGGCGGTCGGCGAAGAGGCGCTGGCGCTGCTTGCCAAGCGCCATCCGGGGCTGGATGCCGGCACCCTGGGGGGGCCTTTCAGCCGCCGCCAGGCCGGGGCCGAACGCCTGCAGGCGGCCAGTTGGGAAATCCCTCTCCCCGCCACA